>Ga0209040_10000033_pt1 | contig 78489 bp, 58 predicted proteins | sample BogFormECP12_OM3_FD_188240 | JGI IMG/M metagenome (GOLD analysis project Ga0209040, IMG submission 188240) | Bog forest soil microbial communities from Calvert Island, British Columbia, Canada - ECP12_OM3 (SPAdes) (version 2) | ecosystem: Environmental > Aquatic > Freshwater > Wetlands > Bog ... | reverse complement strand
AGCAGAAAGAAAACAAAGGTGGTGTCTTAACTCACACGGTGTTAAGACAGTACCGAAAACAAATACTGACGTTCTCAGGGAACTCAGCGAATCTCGACAGCCGTTTCGCGCCGTTTCGGCCTGGAGGGAAGAACTGCTTGGGGAAGCGAAGCAACCGAATGGCGGATTTTCAGCTCGCTCGGCAGCGTGATTTTCTGAGCCGGCTCCTGGGAGCCGTCGATGCGGTCCAGCAAAAGACGCGCTGCTGTCGTACCCAGTTGATAACCCGGCTGGTGTACTGAGGTAAGCGCCGGCGCCGTAAACTCGGCAAAATCGAGGTCGTCAAAGCCAACGATGGAGACGTCTTCGGGACAGTGCATACCCAACTCACGGACCGCTTGCAGCACGCCCATTGCCATCAGATCGTTGCACGCAAAGATCGCGGTAGGCCGAGGCAACATTCGTAAGAGCCGCGTGGCCGCCTGGTATCCACTCTGGCGGTTGAACTGGGCCTCCTGAATGTATTCCGGCTCGATGCGTACCTTGCCCTCAGCAAGAGCGCGTTTGAACCCATTCAGTCGCTCCACGGCGTTGGTCAGGTGTAGGGGGCCGGTGATCACCGCCAGCTGACGATGTCCCATGCGCAAAAGATGTCGCGTGGCACTATGGGATCCAGCCTCGTTGGCGACCAGAACCACATCCCCCTTCCAGCCCGGCGGCTGGCGGTCGATGCACACGACGGGAGTGCCCGCCACCGATCGCAACTGCGCCGTCATCTCGCTGTCCGCCGCAGGAATCACAAGCCATCCCGCGGGACGGTAGGATCGCAGTTCGTTGAGATAGGAGGTCTCTTTGCCAGGATCGTTGTCCGTGTTGCAAAGGACGAGGCGGAGGGAGTGCTTGTACGCGACATCTTCGACACCGCGCACCACGGCGGGGAAGAATGGATTGGTGATGTCCGGCATGATCATCACCACGATGTTGGTCTGATTCCGCCGGAGACCGCGGGCCAATTGGCTGGGTTGATACCCCAGGCTGCGAATCGCATCCAGCACCCGCTGCCGGAGTTTCTCCCGAACCTTGGCCGTATCATTCACTACGTGGGACACGGTCCCAATGGACACCTCGGCCCGTTCAGCGATTTGTCGCATTGTCACTGGAGGGTTCATCGGATCGCGGGCTACGAAATTCAGGTTAGCAGATTGGCCGTCTTTAGTGGCACCTCAGCTTTCAGTCACAAAGCCGGTTTCCTTGCGATCTACTGTGCATCTTGAGCACAGCGGAAGCCGAGACCGGCTGAGCGGTCCATGCTCGGAGATGTCATCAAGAGCTTTCCATGCTCGCCAAGCTTATAGGCCTGCGGAAAATACCAGATGGATCCTTGCGGCTGGTAATAGCTGCCGCCCCGCAGAATGCCTCCTCGCGTGTGCTCGTCCTGAAACTCTTCGGTCCACTGCCACACGTTTCCGACCAGGTCCATCACGCCAAACGGGCTGGCACCCTGAGGGTGTGCGTCGACCGCATCCGGCCCACGCATAGTGCGGCCCTTGTCCGGCACTGGAACCGCCTCAGCATTCCACGCGTTGCCCCAAGGATAGGTGCGGCCATCCGTGCCTTGCGCCGCATACTGCCATTCCCATTCATGCGGCAGACGCTTCCCGGCCCATGCGGTGTAGGCGCGTGCATCCTCGATCGACACCCAGGTGACTGGCTTGGTCTCCCAACCTGCTGGATACGTGCCGTTCTTCCAGTCGCGGAGGAAATTCAGATCGTCCTGAGGACGGTAATGAGTCGCATCGATAAACTTCTTGAACTGCGCATTGGTCACTGGATACTTGTCAATCCAGAATGACTTCACATGCATGGGATGCTCATGAAAACGGCGGGGCGCATCCTCCCACGGATACTGCACGTCAACACCAATGTCATTGAATCCTTCAATCTCGATTCCGGAGATCCGAAAATCGAAATCCGCTTCGGGGATCTTCACCATATCTGCGGGTGATCCAGAAGGCGGCTTGACGGCAGCAATGGGCACGATCTGTTGCGGCACAACTTTCCACTCGTGCGAGTAGGTCGAAAGCGGCGTTGCACTCAATTCTTTCATCTTCGACATCAGTTTCTGAATGCCGGCATCAGGTGCGGAGTGTGACGCAAGGAGCGCACCGTATCCGTGAGCTTCGAGCGGGAAGCTCAGCACATTTCGGCCGGCCTGATTTTTCGCAGGCGTGAGTTCGACGCCATGATACAGATCGAAGTAGCGGATGCCTTCCTCTGCAGCGAATTCGATCTGCGGACCCTCTACGTCGTATTCGTTGCGGTTCACGATAGTCCATACGGTCTGCTGGCCCGACGGCCACCGGCTGGCGTAGACGCCGTACCGCAGCATCGGCACCAGGGGCTCCCAATCCGTGCTTACGAGGAATGGGGCGATGGCCCGTTCCATCGTGGCCACGCGTCGCGTCGCTTCCGCATCCCGCGGCGTGATTCCATTCCAGATGCCCCAGATATTCTCCCAGCTTTCCCAACCGACGCCGTTGAAAAAGGCAAACTGTAGGTTGTCCGTCTTATCGTGTTTCCAGCGATCGGAGATGTTCACCATGTGGCGCGTTTCCAGCCATTTGTATTTGTCCACCATGGGTACGAAGGGATACTGATATTGCCCCCACGTCATGATGTTCCAAGCCAGTGCCTCGTCCGAGGGACCGCCCTCCGGTTCGAACACGAGAGGATGGCCAATCTTGTCGGCGGCAAGCGAGTAAGCAAGCGGCACGCCGTCCTGCGTGTCTCCGTTGATGCCGTCCGCTCCGATTTCCGCCATCGTGCTGGCAATTGCATCTGGCCACGACATGCCAGGATCCCGCGTGCCTTGATCCCACATCATCATCGGAAACAGCACGCGTACCCCGCGATGATGGAAATCCGCAATCATTTGCCGCACGCCCGCTATGCCGCCCGGCATGGAGCGGATCATATCGTGCTGGTTGCGGTTGTCGATTCCCATGTTCGGATACGTGGGCCAGATGAGCACCGCATCAATTCCGCCGTATCTCTTTTCCAGGTCATCGAGGTAACGATCTACCGTGTAGCGGTGCGCCACCGGATCGTAGAAATAACGGTCCTCCACCATCATTTGCGGCTGGAAAAAGCTGGACTGAGTCCACTTGAATGCGGGCAGGTCATAGCGCAAGCCATCGTAGCCGATACGAATCCTGCGCTCGTCGCGCCAATGACGAATGTCGGCCAGCCAGGAATCATGCTCATTCTGAGTGCACGGCGTAGATCCACCTTCCCATGCACCTTTCATATTCAGGCAGCCGGGAGCGGGGATCTGTTGATGTTCGGGACGAAAGTGGGAGTCCTGTGCAGAAACGGTGCAGGCGGTGACTAGGAGAGCTAGTGTGACAATTGGCGCGATGGCGAGTTTCATGGTGCGCTCCTGGACGGTAAGAGGCTTACGGCTGCCAAATATAAAACGTTTCAAATTTTATGTCCATCCTCCATTTTCTTCGCCAGGATGCGCAAAGAGGAATCCCACCTGTGCAATCTTCGTGTGGGCGGGCGCGTGCGAGAGCTCTGCGGCGCAAGGAAGGAACTGATCGGACGATTAGCCCTGCGGCTCGTGGACAGTCATGACGCGGTCGACGTCGGCGTCGTGCAGCACTTGCTTGATGCCGCTGGGCCAGCGGATTTCGATTTCTTTGATGCGCCGACTCGATCCCAGTCCGAAATGCACCCGGCTATCGCTGGAGGAAGCATATCCGACTGCGGTTGTTACCTCGTTCCACTGTGACCGCCCGTCTTCTGTGGTGATGTGTATTTGGGCGCCGATTCCCATCCGGTTGCTTCTTGTCCCCACTAATCTCAGGAGTATCCAGTGGTTGTGGTCACCGGAGACATTGTGGAACAACTTGACCGCTCCGTTCAGTACGGTCACCACCGCATCCACCCGCCCGTCATTGTCGATGTCTCCGAATGCAACTCCACGATGTGGAGCTTCTTTCGCAAAATCGGGACCGGCCCCGGAACTCACATCTTCGAATTTTCCGTTGCCCAGATTCCGAAACACAGAATTTCGTTCCGGATACTGACGTTCGGAAACCAGACCGCTGATATTGTCCAGAACATTGGAACGAGCCACAAACAGGTCCTTCCAGCCGTCGTTGTCGAGGTCAACGATTCCATTTCCCCACCCTGACATTTGCGACGTCAAGCGTGCCAGGCCGCTATTCGCCGTCCAATCGGCGAAATCTCCCCGGCCGCGATTCCCGTAGAGCGGGAACGTCTCGAATTCGACCGCGGTGTGCCAGATGTCGGGCAGGCCATCATTATTCACATCGCGAAAATCGGAGCCCATGCCGGAAAGCGCCGCGCCATTCGATCCGTAGGCCACGCCCGCCAAATCGCCAACCTCCTCGAATTTCTTTCCACCCAGATTGTGGAACAGGAAGTTGCGCGTGGTATCGTTGGCCACAAAGGCGTCTAGAAATCCGTCGCCGTCGTAGTCGGCAAAAGACACGCTCATGCCCTTGCCAAATTGCGATGCGATCCCAGTTTCTTCGGAGACGTCGGTGAACGTCCCGTCCCCGTTGTTTCGGTAAAGCGAATTGTGCGTAGCCGCATAGTACTTGGGATGACAGTACCCGCGGGCACCCCCACCGATCGTACAGTAGGGATCCTTGTTGACCTCCCACTTGCAATAATTGACGACGAAGAGGTCCAGCAGTCCGTCATTGTTGTAGTCGAACCAGCCGGCGCCCGCGGACCACATCTTCTTTCCGTCCAGAGTCGCACCTTGCAATCCCGCCTTGACGGTCACGTCCGTGAAAGTCCCATCTCCATTGTTGTGAAATAACTGGTTCCCGGTAACGTTGGCGACGAACAAGTCCGGCCATCCGTCATTGTCATAGTCCCCTACGGCGACACCCATGCCGTAACCTGCCCCGGCCACGCCCGCTTTCTCGGTAACGTCAGTAAAGGTGCCGTCGTGATTGTTGTGAAACAGCCGATTCCAATAGGCCGGAGATTCTTTCTTGAGCGACGGGATCGCCGCGCCATTCACGAGATATACATCGAGGTAACCGTCCCCGTCGTAGTCAAACAGGGCCACGCCCGCGACCATGGTTTCAATCTGATTTTTGTTCGGGGTGGGCGAAGCGGCGGTCGTGAAGCGAAGGTTGGAGCGTGCTGCAATCTCTTCAAATCGAATCCCTGGCGTAGGACTTGAGCCGGGCCCCACCACTAGCGCCACGGTCGCGACCAGGATGAGCATCAGTTGGCGCATGGCTTATCATCAGCTAACGGAATGTGCTCACGCAATGGAGCGGATACCGTTAGCTGAGGCATCTTTGAAATCGTACTATGCCGAATGCAATAAAGACTCTGGTCACATTCTTATTAATATCGGCACTGGTGACTGGGCAAGCCCCGCCGAATGTGCCGGCTGCTCTCAAGCGGGGAGCGGCACTCGTAGCCGCGGACCGACTGGCGGAAGCCCGGAATGTTTACGAGCAAGCGCTTCGCAGTTCCCCTGACGATGCGGATCTTCTCTTCGGGCTGGGCACGGTGTTCTTTCGAGAGCATAACTGGCCCAAGGCCATCGAGAACTATAGAAGCAGCATCAACGCTCGGCCGGGCACAGTCAAAGTTCTCTACTACCTCGCAGAAGCTTTTTTCGCGGAGGCAGACGTGGATCGCGCCCGTCAAACCATTGCCATGGCGGCCAGCCTGGCACCCAATGATCCACAGATCTGCCAGAAGTATGGAGAATACCTGGCGGTGAACATCGAGAACCGCAAGGAGGGGCTTTCGTGGATGGAGAAAGCTCGCCGCCTCGATCCCAGGCTGGCTCGCATTGATTTCGACATGGCCCGGACGCAGTTCGAATTGACCGATTTCCAGTCTGCCATTGCCAACTTCGACGCGGCCCTGAAACAGGATGCCAGCAATGGTGAGGCGGCATTTTATCTAGGGGAGTCTTGGGCAAACCTGGGTGACTGGGAAAAAGCCCGCGATTTCTACTCCTACGCGCTGGCGCACCGGTACGAAAGAGGCCCGGCATTTTACGGACTGGGAAGAGCGCAGGTGGAATTGGGGCAGTTTGAGGATGCCGTGGCATCGCTCCAACGCGCGATCGTTCTACAGCCTTCCCTGATTAAGGCCCACTTTCAGCTCGGGAAAGCATACCGGCAACTCGGACGAACCAGGGAAGCGCGGGATGAAACCAGACTCTTCGACGCGATGACGGACCGCGTCGACACTTCCAAGGAACTGAAGAGCCCCGAAGAGGAACAGGCCTGGAAGCAAGTGAAACCGCTGCTCGAAGCGAATAAAGAGCGGGAGGCGCTGGAACTCCTGGCGAAGTCGCCCGCGGCGGATGCCTCCGGCGAAGGCGAGCCACACTACTTGCTTGGAACCATGTACTACAGCATGGGAAGAAAAGATGACGCGAGGCGGGTGCTGACCATTGCCAGAACAAAGGATCCGCAGTCCGCGCGCATCGCGGCCTACCTTGGAATGGTGCAGCTTTCTGGTGTAGAAACGGCCGTGGCGGAAAGTTCCTTCCAGGCAGCTCTCGCGCTCGATTCCACCGAAACTCTTGCTTTGATCGGAATGGGGGGAATCCGATACCAGCAGCAGCGCTGGTCAGAGGCCGTCCAGCTTCTGGAAAAATCGCGGACCGCAGATCCCGATACGCTCTTCTTGCTGTGCGATTCCTATTACAGAGTCGGGAAACAGGATGAAGCCCTGCTCACAGCCGAAGTGATTCGGGCACTTGGCGCGGACAGAAAACCTTTACTCGAAAAACTGGAAACTCTGGTCAGCCTTCATCAAACTGATCGACCGCGTGCGGTTCCATGACGGCAGATTCCGTTCCACGAAATTATCCCGCCGCCGGTCATTCACGCGAACAAAGCCTATTTCAGACCTAGACGGTTCTCTCGCCGCCGACTCAGACGCCGCATGTAACGATACTCGAAAATGCTATTACGGTCGTCCATCACCAACTCTGTATGTCATTTCTCTCTCCTCACCCGTGGGACAAGGTTTTCCGGGTCGCGGTTGCAGCTGGTCGAACAAAAATTCAGGTTGGCATGAGCCAGCCGTGGCGCGGAAGTCTAGTTCGACTGCCCAACTCATGGTTGGTCAAGGTGATGGGCTCAGATACTTGGATGAAAGCGCAATAAAACGCGCGCAGGACGAAGGTATCTTTACGTGCTCTCGGGACTGTAAATGCACGCATTCGAATGAGGGGGAGCCAGAGGGGACGTGCACTCAAATCTTACACCCTTAGCGACCCGCGGAACCCCCTGGCGGCGTAGTAAGATTCCGCACCATTGTGATACACAAAAATAGTGTTGAAGCGGCGATCACAAAAGAGGGCGCCGCCAAGTTTTCTAATATCAGGCGGTGTCTTCACCCAGCTCGACGTTTTCGTATCGAAATTGCCGAGTTTCTGCAACTCGCGATATTGTTCTTCCGTTAAGAGCTCGATGCCGATGGCAGCCGCGATATCAGTGGCGCTGTCTTTCGGTTTGTTTTCTTTCCTGGAGTCCAGCGCTTCACGGTCGTAGCACAGACTTCTGCGGTCTTTCGGACTTTCCGCTGAACAATCATAAAAAATGTATTCGCCCGTCTTTTTGTCGTGGCCAACCACGTCCGGTTCACCGCCAGTTCGTTCCATTTCACTGAGTGACCACAGTTTTTCGGCACTCGCTTCAAGCCTGGCTTGTACTTTGGTCCATTCCAGACCTTGATGGCGGTCCATGTTTTTCTCAAAGCGTGCTTTTAGTGTTCTGAGTAGTTGTTCACGTTGTTCTCGTGTCAACTCCTTCTTAGTGCTCTTCGATGATCTGTGCATAGGCTTCTGATTCCCTCGATTCACGATTTTTGAACCGCCTGAGGCGGCCAGTTAGGCGCTTTAATCCCGAACTGCTCGGCGTACTCGGCGTTCAGCCGCTGCCAGCCGGCAAACTTCATGGCATCGGCCCCAGCGATGCGGCCGATGGGAGTTCCACTGAGAAGGTGATCCAGAACATCGAAAGAAATGTGCCACCCAGCCGCACCCATGGAGATGAAGCGGCGATCGATCTTAGTCCACAGCGTCAGGCGCGTGCCACCGCCAGAGGCCTCGAGTTCCCAGCGCATATCGCCATACTCAAGCGCCTTGGGAGCTTCGACTCGCGTCACTTTTGTTTCGATCGGCTTGGGGTTTCCCACCCAGGTAAGCTTCACCGTTCCCACCGCACCCAGGCTCCCATCGGTCACAAAGGGAGCCCACTCGCGCAGCTGCGCCGGGTCGGTCAGCGCCTGCCAGACTTTTTCCGGCGAGTGGCGCAGTTCCCGGACGAGAATGAGCGTCCACTTCTCTTCATTATTGTCTTTCTGTACCCGCGCCAAGTTGGCGGGACCCGGTGTGTACAGCTCAGGTTCGGTCATCTTCTGTTCCTTTCTGCTCCTGGGTCTCCCTCGTGCTGAACGGCGGCCCTACCAGCGCTTCAGCTGGGTGAGCTGAATGAGGTTGCCGCAGGTGTCGTTCAGCATCGCGATGGTCGATCCGTGCGTGTCGGTAGGCGGCATGGTGAACTCGGCGCCGCGGGACTTGATCCGTTCGTAGTCGCCCTTGACGTCGTCGGTAAAAAAATTGGCCGCGGGCTGGCCCTGTTGAAAAATCGCCTGCTGATACGTTTTGGCCGCTGGGTTATTGTTCAGGGCCAACTGCAGCTCAGTGCCTTCCGGTTCCTCGGGCGAGGCCACGGTTAGCCAGCGATAAGGGCCATTACTGAAATCGGCCTTCTTGGCAAAGCCCAGTACCTCGGTATAGAAGCGCAGGGCGTTGTTCTGGTCGTCCACGAATACGCTGGTCAGTTTGATTTTCATTTCGTTTCTCCTTTATCACGCTCGCGGTTTGGGCCGCGGCGGCTTCGTTTGCTTGGATTTCGTTTTCTTTGAGGCGCTTTTCGTTGGTATTGATTGACCCATGCGGTCTGATCCATGCGATCAAGGTGGCGTTCGAGAGCATCGATGTGAGCGGACCAGAAGCGGCGGAACTGGGCCAGCCAGGCATCCACCTCCTGAAATGGTTCAGGTTTCAGGCGGTAGAGACGGCGCTGGGCGTCCACCGTGGATTCCACGAAACCGGCGTCGCGCAGCACGCGCAAGTGCTTGGAGACGGTCGGCTGCGGCATACGAAGCTGACGCTCGATCTCTCCCACTGACTGTTGGGACGAGACCAGAAGGCTCAATATCGCGCGGCGGTTCGGCTCCGCAATGATTTCGAATACAGATTCCATTCCCTTGATATACTTCACCCGGCATATACTTGTCAAGGCATATATGTAAACAGATACCCAGGAAGCGGTTCCAGGCGGCTTGCGCATCACGCCGCGCACAATCGCTGAGTCGCTCATCGAGGTCACGCTATAACGAACAGAGAATTCCCAGGAGGGCAGTTAATCTTGCGCGATGACCCGGGCAGAAACGCGAGTGCCACTCCGATTTCGAACGGCCACCGTAGAGCCGACCAGCAACTTACGATCTGGCTGGATATTCGTGCTTATTGGAGATCGGGGAATGGATTACTGCCTGACTCCACGATTTGGCTCGGAAGGATATTTGAACAAAACCTTTGGGAGGTCTTGGGGGCTCAACGAATCTTTCCTTTTGAAGCCCACTTTTGAGCCCTTCATGATGGCGACGCCATTGGGACCGTTAGAGGTCACAGTATTGACATAGACATCGTAATCCCGGTCCTGTATGACCTGAAGAATGGGAGCACCCTCATGATCTACGACTTCAATTGCATGATCGTCAAAATTTATATCCCAGCCCGCTGGAAGTTGACCGGATACCTTGTTGTGTTTCATCAGGACGATGGGGGGCTCCCCTTGAAATACCATGTCTAAATCGCAATTCCATCCAGACCACCAAGTTTTCTGGATGAATAAGTGGATCGGCTCTCCCGGTATCCGAATCGCGTGAGTAAAATCAATGCCAGAACTCAATTGCTTTATGGGAAAGTTCACCTTTCCTCCGGCGTAAATGGCAAGGGTGTCGCTCGAACCGGGATGGGTCATCGTGGCGAAAGGACCACGCACAGGATCTCCCCAAACATACGATAACCATGCAATGAACCACAGAAGGCCCATGGCCGTTAACCACAACCGGCGAGCATTTCCATCACCGGCCAGGGCAAGCCCAGCGGGAATCAGCCCCACAATCGTTAGCGTGACTGGAAACCAGATCTCCTTTAGCATCGTGCCGGCTATTATATCGGCAACAGCAACGCATTCATTTAGGGACCGGGAGCAGTGTCAACTGAAATCTTTCTATAGAGAGGCCTTACACGGAGGCGCATTCCATTCGGACTCAAAATACAGGCTATTCCGTGCGCAGCGCCTGCATGGGTTCGATGGAAGCGGCGCGGCGGGCCGGGATAAATCCTGCCGCGGTGGCGCAAAGCCCGAGCACCAAGGTCGCGATAACCAGCGCAACCGGATCGTAACTGCCTACTTCATACAGTTGGTTGGCCATCAGATGGCCTGCTAACAGCGCAGCGGGAATGCCCAGGAAAAGGCCGATGAGAATCTGCCAGAGCGCACCGCGCAAGACCATGCCCAACACGCTGGATCGTGTCGCGCCCAGCGCCATGCGGACTCCGATCTCGCTGGTGCGGCGGGCCACCAAGTACGACATCACGCCGTAAAGTCCCACCGAAGCCAGAATGAGCGCCAGAAGGCCGAACAGACTGGTGAGCCGAGCGATGAGCCGCTCTTGGTTGAAGTTACCGACCACTTGCGCGTCGAAAGTCCGAAGATCAACCACGGTCAGATTAGGATCGACGCCCGCCAGAGTGCGGCGAACCAGCGCCTCAACATTCTGCTGTGGCGCGTTGAAGTTCAGAATCATGGAGTTGATGAACAGCGACTCCGACTCGCCCCCAATCATCCGCTTTTCTTTATATCCGGTAAACCGCAGGCCCAGCGGGCGCAGGAAGATCGGCCGAGCTGGATCGCGCGGGCTATTCATCTTGAAATCGGCAAAGACGCCCACGATCTCAAAACTGTCCGAGTATTGCGGGTATTCCAAGCCAAAGTGCTTACCCAGCGGATCTTCGTTGGGGAGGAAGCGATTGACGAAAGCCTGGTTGACCACGACAACCTGATGCGGACTTGTCAGGTCCTGTTCCGTCAATCCGCGACCACGCAAGATCGGCACCCCGAGAGCATCCAGAAAATGCGGGCTAACGCGATCCCAGGTGGCGCTGCACTTGTCGTTCGGGCCAGGAGCAGGATGCCCCTGTTGCACGATGCAGTCGCTCCAGTTGTTGCCTTGCAGCGGGCTGTAGAGCTCCAGCGCGACCTTGCCCACGCCCGGCAGCGCTGAAAACCGATCTTCCATTTCCTTGTAAAGGGCGGGCAGCCGTTCGACAGTGTAGCCCGCGCCCTCCGGATCAAGTTCGAGCACGTAGCGGTTGGTGGTGGTGATGCCAAAATTCTGGTGCTCCAGGTTCGCGAGAGACTTGGTCATCAGGACTGCTCCCGCCACCAGCACCAGCGACAAGGCCGCCTGCAGAACCACCAGGGCTCGCTGCGGCAGCGAAGTGCGGTCGCGCATGGAACGGTTCACACCCCGCAACACCTCGGCAGGCTGAGCGTGAAACGACAACCACGCCGGAGCGGTCCCGAACAGGACGCCCGTAATCAGCGAGACCAGAAATGCGAATCCCAGCACCGGCAGCGACGGCGTCGCGGCGATGGGCAGGTTTCTGGCATCGGGAAAAGCGAGGGCGAGAATCGTGCGCGAACCGGCATAGGCCACGGCCAATCCGGCCAGCCCACCCAAGCAGCTCAACAGCACGCTCTCGGTAAGAATCTGGCGAATCAGGCGTCGCCGTCCCGCGCCCAGCGCGGTCCGAAGTGCCAGGTCGGCACGTCTGGTAGTGGCGCGCGCGAGCATGAGGTTGGCGACGTTGGCGCAGGCAATCAGCAGAACAAGGCCGGAGAGAATCATCAGCATCCTCAAGCCATCACCGGCTTCCTTCTGCAGGTTCTGGATCCCGCCGCCGCCGGGCACGATCACCACATACTGCTTGGGAATCTCCGCCGCCCCGCCATTCTCGGTGTACACCGGAACCGTGGCCAGCCACTGACGCAATGCTACGGAAAGTTTGGCTTGCAATGCGGCGATGTTGGTTCCCGGACGCACTCGCCCCAGCGGATAAAGCCAGTTAGATTCCGGAGTGTGCACTTTCGAGCCCACCGTTGGTTGGACGTAGGGCTCAGTGGCGAGTGGCATCCAGAAATCGGGCGGAGAATCGGAGACACGGTCTCCGAAGAAGCCGGGCGGAGCGATGCCGATGACTGTGAAGGGATGCGCCTGAATCAAAATCGTGGATCCGACGAGCGAGGGATCGGCGGCAAACTCCGTCTGCCAGGCTCGGTTGCTGACCACAGTCGCCGGAGACGCGGATGGAGTATCGTCGCTATCGCTCAACGGTCGCCCGGCGTAAGCTCCCAGCCCCAGCGTGGCGAAGTAGTTGCCCGAGACATATTCGCCGCGCAGTTGTTTCGCCAGGGCATCTCCACGGCGTACGGTGAACCCGCTCTGCCCCGCCTGCACCGCAGCCAGTTGTTCGAACTCCGGCGCCGAATTCTTCATGTGCTGGTAAAGGTCGTAGGAGAAGATATCGAAATCGCCGTTGTCGTCTGGAAGGCCGCCCTCGACGCAGCAATTGTCGGTGTCGCCGATACGGTAGAGCCTGGCCGGATCAGCCACTGGTAGCGAGCGCAACAGGATGCCCTGCACCAGCGTGAAAATAGCCGTGTTGGCGCCGATGCCCAGAGCCAGCGTAATCACCGCCGTGAGAGTGAACCCCGGCGCCTTGCGCAATTGGCGACAGGCATAGCGCAAATCCTGAAACAGAGTCTCCACCTAAGCCTCCGATACGATCACTTCTTCTCGGTCGCACGTTCTGTGCCAAAACGATCTCGCAGCTAGGTGGTTTATTTACATAGAAGTACGCTCTGATGGAGATTCCCTCGAATCACTGTGTTTGACCGAAACCGAGAATCGCTGTCCGGGACTGAACAACCGTCAGGTACCCCAATCCTTCCGACGAATTCTGGCATACTACGAATTTCTACCCATCGGTCAACGGCCCGAAGTGGAATATTAGGTTGCAGATAACTCCAACGATCCCCGCGTTGATCAAGGGAAAGATATTTTGAAACTCCCTACATTTTTGCAGCCTATGCTGGCATTTGATTCATCCACATTATTATGGGCGACAACCTACCCAAGTTATACCTGGCGAGGCACGGCGAGACGGCATGGACAGTCACCGGCCAGCGTACGGGCCGCAAGGATTTGCCGCTCACCGAACACGGTGAATGCCAGGCCCGAAAGCTGGCCGAGCGCTTGCAAGGGAGGGCCTATGTAAAGGTATTCACCAGCCCCTTGCAACGGGCACGGCGGACGTGCGAATTGGCGGGCTTCGGAGCGGTAGCGGAAATCGATCCTGACCTCATCGAGTGGGATTACGGAAGATATGAAGGTCTCCGAAACGCGGAGATTCTAAAGGAACGTCCTGGCTGGCAGATGTTCAGGGACGGGTACCCGGGCGGTGAAACTCCTGGACAAGTCGCCGTACACCCGGATCAGATCATCAAGCGAGTACGCGCCGTGGCAGGCGACGTTCTGCTGTTCTCCAGCGGAGATTTTCTAAAGATGTTGGCCGCACGCTGGATCGGGATGGATCCGATCCACGGCGAATCGCTCATGCTGGATACCGCGAGCTTGAGCGTGCTGGGTTATCAGAGCCTCGAACAGTCAGCCATCCAAGTCTGGAACGACACTTGTCACCTGGAAGATTGAACGATCAGAAATAAGGGCAACGGATGCTGTTTAGCTTTTCGGAATACGCGCTCATCAGCAACGCCCTGTGCGGCCTGACGTGCCTGCAACCGGGACAGTTCTCCATCACCCGCCGCGAGAATCAGGAATTGCACGCTGCCGTGCATAACCCGGTCTCCGGGGAACACTGCTTTATTCTGGGCACCGTTGCTCCTCCTGAACAGCAGATGGCCTCCATGCTATTGCTGGCTCACACGCTCAGGAAGGAGGGCGCCAAGAGGATCACCGCGATCCTTCCATACCTCGCATACGCGCGCGAGGATCATCTTATTAAACCCGGCGAGAGTTTCACCACGGCGTGGATGGGCGCGGTCTTGAAGGCCTCCGGATTGGATGAGATATGGACGGTCGACGTGCACAGCGAACACGACAAAGAGATCATCCCCGTGGCGCTGGAGTCGTTTTCTGCGGCCGGGCTATTCGGTGAACGCATAAGAAACCTTGGACTCAGCGGCGCCAGTTTCGTTGCTACTGACCACGGCGGCATTCCTCGTTGCGAGGCCGTGAAGGCTGCAGCCGCTGCGACGTCATGTGACATCGTCTACTTCAATAAGCTGCGTACCCCTAGTGGGATCGTGCATTCCGATCCCATCGGCAAGGTGGGACCCAGGGCAGTAATTGTCGATGACATACTCGATACCGGCCGGACGCTAGTCTCTGCCTGCGAAAAACTCGCGGGCGCCGGCGCAGAAGAACTCTACATTTTCGTCACGCACGGATTGTTCACTGGGCAAGCGTGGCGGGATCTCTGGTCACTTCCGGTGAAACATCTTTTCTGCTCGGACACGATTCCGGCCTGCGCGAATATTAATGATCCGAGGATTACCACACTGCCGATCGGCCCATTGTTATGCGAGAAGATCGCAGCTCAGATGGATGTCAAGACAACTCAGCGGGCATGATCGCTTCAGCGTGGATTTGCGAGAGATTATCAGAACGACAAGCGTTTGAAAATGGTTTCTGGAATCAGTCGGACGGCAGTCATGATGTAGCACCAGATTTTCGGAGTGTAGAGGACGTCAGGGGAGCGGCGTTCCAGGGCGCGTACGATGTCGTGGGCAACCTGCTCGGGATCGGCAAAGCGCGCGGCGTGGGGCATGTGATCGGTCATGGGGGTCTGCACCGGTCCCGGCTTGATGGTGATGACGCGGACGCCAGCGGGATACAGGCGGCTGCGCATCCCCTGAAGGAAGAGGGAGAGACCGCCTTTGGCGGAACCGTAAACATAATTGGACCGGCGTCCTCGATCGCCGGCGACCGAGGTGATGGCGGCGAGGCATCCGGTGCTGCGGCGCTCTAAATCGGCGGCGAACAGCGTGAGGATCGCGGCGGCACTGACAAAGTCTACTTGTAATTCCTCCAGGAGAACATCGATCGACGTTTCGGAATCCTTCTGGTTGTGCATGGAGCCGTAAGCGAGAAGCACGGTGTCAAAGTCGGGAAACATGCGCTGGGCGAATTCGAAGATGGCGGCGTGCCTCGGAATAGAGGCGAAGTCAGCAGAATAAGTCAGGACTTGTGATGCGCCCCGGGCCGCTAAGTCGCTCTGGACTTCAGCGAGGCGATGGGGCGAGCGAGCTACGAGAAGTAACTCGCAGCCCCGGCGTGCTAGTTGCCGCTGGATTTCCAGCGCAATGTTGGAAGTGGCGCCGAGGATGACGATCTTTTTCATCGCAGATATGCAGTGACGGTCATCATTATCGTGCCCCCATTACTGCGCTCCCGTCACACGCCGCCAGAACGAGGACGACATCTTCGGGTCGATGTAGGGAACGAATTCGCGCCAGCGTGGGAATGAAGCTTCAAACATTGCCGGACTCATGCGGGCGTCTTTGGCGGGATAGATCGCTCCGCCACTTCGCTGGACAACTTCATCCAGTGATCGCATAAGTTGGAGCGTGCGCTCACCGCGCATGGCGAAATCGAGCGCGATGGTGAGTCCGGGGCGCGGGAAGGAGAGCATGCCGGCGGGTACGGCCGAGCCGAATTGCTTCAGCACACCCAAAAAAGAGCCCATGCCGGAGTGCGCGATGCGATCGAGCAGTTCCCCGAAGGCTTCGAGATTCGCTTCCGGAATCACGCACTGATATTGCAGGAAGCCTTGTCTGCCATAGAGCAAGTTCCATTGCCGAATGGAATCCAGCGGGTAGAAAAACGAGTCGTACGGCATAACGCTCGCGCCTTTCCTGGCCGAGAAAAACGTGTAGTAAGCGGTGTTGAATGCTTTTACCGAGTAACGGTTGAGCATCCAGGCGGGCAGGGCGAAGGGCAGTTTCGGGCCACGCTTAAGACGGAATTCCTTGCCATGATCTTTGGCATGGTTGCCGCGAAAGAAGATGCCGCGCGGGTTCTTCCCGGCAAAACAATCGAGCCAGGCCACGGTGTACTCGAAGCGGTCATCGCTTTCGCGACTGAGATCTAGAAATGAAGGCAGAGTGTGAAAGGGCACCAACTCGGCGTCGATCCAGGGCCCGGCGACGCGTTTGAGTTGGATGTCGGCCCAGGCGATCACGCCGGTCAGACCGAGACCGCCGATGGTGGCGCGCAGCATATCGGGATTTACTTCGGAATCGCAGACCACCATACCGTCGTTCGAGCGATGCAGCGCGATTTGCCGGACGTGAGCTCCGAAGGTTCCCGCACAGTGATGGTTCTTGCCGTGGACATCGTTGGCAATGGCTCCCCCGACGGTGACGAAGCTGGTGCCGGGCGTGACGGGAAGGAACCATCCCTTAGGAAGGAATACGTCGAGAATATCGGCGAGGCTGACGCCGCTTTCGCAGCGGAGGATGCCCGTCGATTCGTCGAAACCGAGAATGCGGTTGAGACGGCGACAATCGATCAATTCGCGGCCGGCGTTGAGACAAGAATCGCCGTAACTGCGGCCGAGGCCATGGGGGAGCAGCGTGCCGGGCGCGGCGGTCTTGAGAATTTCCGGCACTTGGTCGTTCCACGCCGGCTTGTGGACGTAACGGTGCCCAATCTGAGGGAAACGTCCCCACGACTGAACTTGTTCGGTGGGCAGCGGGGGGGCGGGTTGTTGACGCACGGCTGATTGACCGGGCATAGGAAATTTTCCGAAACCAGTTTCAATAGGCTAGGTTCGATAAAGGGCCCGCGCTGTGTGGCTCCTTCAAAACCGAAAGAGCCCGAGAGGGCAGCCACACAGGCAGCCAGACGAACTCTGATATTCGCTGCCAGCTGCGGTCGTATGCGCTACATGGCTGCACACTGGCACACACTTCGCTCAGCACCTAAAGAAGCAACCGGTATGCCAAACACAATGCGCGACCCAATATTTCCAAGCGGACTGGTTTCAGTGCTATGCCGTGCGTCGGTCCATCAACAGCGCGGGTGACAGGTGTCAACCGGCGGTCAGTGTACGTAACGATGGCGAATATTGGGCAAGAGCTCGCTCCAAAGGACGCCAGCTGAAACCCCTGTCGGTTTGGTCGAGGGCCAATTAACGCTTCGGAAACGAGATGGCTTCCCCAATGGACCTACCCGAGATTGGAACATTGAGTGCACAGGGAAGGCTACCTGACGTGGGGACTGGACGATCCGTCAGACCTTTCCATCGGATCCGACTATGCCGAGCGACGCTACCAAGCCCGACGCTTTCACACCCGTCCTGGAACCACAGTCGAGCAATATGCCTTCCACGTCCACTAAGCAGTTGCCGCCGCTGGTCGTGGATCTCGACGGTACGCTTTTGAAAACGGATCTGTTACTCGAGTCCCTCTTCAGCCTGTTGCGGCAAGCGCCGCTCTCGTTGTTTGCCCTGCCCTTCTGGCTGCTCAAGGGTCGAGCACATTTGAAGCGCAAAATTGCCAGCCGGGTCGAGCTCGACGTCGCGTCGCTCCCGTATCGCACAGCGCTTCTCGAAGAACTCCGGATCGAGCATGGGAAGGGCCGCTCGATTGTTCTCGCAACGGCCAGCGACGAACTGCTCGCCCGGCAGGTTGCAGACCACCTGCAGCTTTTCGATTTCGTGCTGGCCAGTGATGGAAAGACCAACCTCTCCGGAGAACGCAAACGAGAGCGTCTCGTAAGTCAATTTGGCGAGAGAGGCTTCGATTATGCCGGCGACGGAAGCATTGACCTTGTAGTGTGGTCCTCCGCGAGGAAAGCGATTGTGGTCAATCCGAACCCGCGCTTGCTACGCGCAGCCGGAAAAGTGGCAGCGGCCGAGAGCCTGTTCGACGATAGCCGCCCGAGCCTCGCGGAATATTTGAAAGCCTTGCGGCCTAAGCAATGGCTGAAAAACCTTCTTGTATTTGTACCTCTGTTTGCGGCCCACCGTTTCTACGAACCAGCACTACTGGAAAAGGCTCTTCTGGCTTTTGCCGCATTCTGTTGTTGTGCGTCAAGCGGCTATATCTTCAATGACGTCCTGGATTTGTCGGCGGATCGCCATCACCCAACCAAACGCCTGCGACCGTTTGCGTCGGGGCGGTTGCCGCTTGCTTACGCCCTTTTCATGGTTCCGGCCCTGCTTGTTCTTGGCAGTGTTCTGGCCGGATTCGGTTCGCGGCTCCTAGTCGGAGTTGTGCTGCTCTATTCCGCACTGACCCTTACTTATTCTCTCTACATCAAGAAGGTGGTTCTCCTGGACGTCATTACCCTCGCTTCTCTGTATACATTACGGATCATGGCAGGGGCGATCGCGGTCGCGATCTGGCCATCGGCGTGGTTATTGGCATTTTCCATGTTCTTGTTTATCAGCCTGGCGTTCGTGAAGCGTTATGACGAACTCGTACTTATGCGAAGCGTAGATGGAGATCACGCCAAGGCGCGAAGCTATGAACTCGGTGACGCGGAATTGCTGGCGTCCAAGGGAACAGCCAGTGGGTATCTGGCGGCTTTAGTGCTCGCGCTCTACATCTCAAGCAATACGGCCAAGACTCTTTATAAAAGACCAGAATTTATGTGGCTTCTGTGTCCGTTGCTGCTTTATTGGGTTGGTCACATGTGGCTGGTGGCGCACCGCGGAAAAATGATTGACGATCCCCTTGTCTTCGCGCTGCGCGACCGGACCAGTCGCATTGTCATCGTGCTGATGTTGGGGACGGCGTTGCTGGCGGTCTAGTATGCGGACCCATTGGATATTCGGCGGAGGAGCAGGGCGAGTCTTATGTGTCCTGGCAACTGCCTGCCTCTTCATCCTGATCCTGCGCGCAGCGCCGGGCCGGGGCGTCATGAGCCAAGCCACCGTCCCACCCGCAAACCAGGCGGCGGAATATGCGGCCGCGAAGGCGAAGACCATCGAGGAGCTGCAGCAGTTTCGACAGACAACTTCGAGCCATATCAAATCGGACAAGGGTGCCGAGGGAACGGCCACGCTGGTCAACCTCAATCCCACAATCAACACGTGGTATCTGCTTAAGGTTACCTGGCAGGGCGGTTCCGAATCTTCCTATCATTTGGAAAATCCCGAGCCGCATTCCCGAAAGTTGACTCTGGACTCGAACTATCCGTTTGGAATCGAAATTTTGGAGGGGAAGGCGCGATATCCCTGCAACCTCTTCGGAGACGGTTCCCTGGAACAGGCAAGGAACTCGCAATTGATCTACGCGCCGCTGTGCGACAACCGCCTATCTCTGAGAAACCCGGACAAGGGTCACCGGACAAACCTGGAAGCCGCAGCCGAGGTTTTTCGAGACCGGGTTTGGGGCGGAGAAAAAGTCATCACAGTTTTTCATCACGTCCTGGGGGATACGCACCGCGAAGCGGCAGAAATACATAACGAAGGACAGGTCAGCTCAGCCGCCGTAAATGGAGACACGTTTCCGCTCCCGGCCGTCATCGATGCGAATTACGCCGACCGGCTCCTCACGCCCAGCGGCCTCGGAATCGCTTTGGAAGCCTCGGAGCGTGCCGGCTTACGTCCGGGAGCATGGTATTCCGCGAGCGAGAATCCTGGAGTTTACGTCAGCCTCATCGCACCGGAGTTAATCGACAAGACGATCCTGGAAAGCCACAAAGCAACGGTCAACAATCTGGACGGCATCGAGGCCTCGGCGCTGTGCTACCTGATCGCGTTTGACCTTGATCGCTTTGACCTTGCCTATGCGCTGGGTACGGAGAATCCGGCGGTGGACTGGTCCGAGCATATTCAACGCGCAGTCAAGGATCCCAGGCTTCCCGGTCCGGATGGCATCGGAACTATTTCCCCGCTAGTCTCGACCGGCCTGATCAGCCCGGAATATGCCCCGAGAACCGTGGCGACCTTTACAGGTGGCTATAAGCGCTACCATGGCGCCTTCAAATATGGAGAGTTGGCTTCGAAGGATTACGGCACGCACTACGGCTTTCTGGAAAATGGCGTGCTGTTGAGCAAGCTTCAGCCAGGTTTGGCGACCGTCTTCGTGCTCGACGACGGCTCCATCCAGATGAAAACCTGGGAAGCACAGGATGACCAGCTCTTAGCCAGGATCAAGTACGCGCGGCAAAATGGCGTTCCTCTGGTTGAGTTCGATCAAGGGTCCCAGTCAACCGTGCCCGGGCAACTGGTAAACAAATGGGGCCCAGGAAACTGGTCCGGTTCCGAAGATATGTCGCTGCGCACAGTGCGCTCGGGCCTCGCCCTGCAGAGGAACGGCAAGAAGCGCTTCCTGATCTATGCCGTGTTCTCGGATGCAACGCCTTCTGCAATGGCTCGCGTATTCCAGGCGTACCGCTTCCGCTACGGAATGCCCCTGGACATGAATGCTCTGGAGCACACGTATTGCGCGCTCTATCAACGCTCCGGATCGCAACTGGTCGTGGACCACCTTATGAGTGGAATGAGTCAAGTGGATAAGTCTGATTCGGGCGGGCCAGTTCCGCGTTTTCTTGCCGACCCGGACAATCGGGACTTCTTTTACCTAATGCGACGCCATTAGGAACGACGGAGGTTAAGCGATGAAAATAAGATATGCACTGGCTTGGGGATTGCTGGGAACCTTCGGGCTCCTCTGCCTCGCCGGCTTCGACACTGCTTCAAAACGCCCCCTACAACAACAAAATGAAATTCTGTTCACCCAATTACAAGAGGTCCAAGGCCTGTCGGACAGCCAGATGAATGCCATCCGGAAAATATTCGCCCAATCCGGCTACATTTCGCAAGGGAATCCGGCCGTGACCGAGCATCCGGTCACGCCCGAGGCGTGTCAGGCAAGAGTGAAGAGCGCGGGAGTGCAATACGAGAATCCCAGATTTGAGAAAATCTGCAAAGCCAAGTATATGGCTCCCCTCTACAATCCTGCGAAGCAAAAGCCGGAAGACGCTAAGGCCTGCATCGATCAATTTGAATTTCCCGACATCCCGTGCACCTATCCCGTGGTTTGGGTAAAGGCCCGCGAAGCCGCGGAAATCTGTGCTGCCGAGGGTAAGCGCATCTGTGACGCCCATGAGTGGGAGGGCGCGTGCGCGGGGGATTTGGAGCCTCCGGATTACGAGTTCAACCTAGTCAAGGATATGAGTCCGGAAGACGCGATCCATCGCATGCGCTATCTCCACAACCAAAAATACAGCGCCACCCAATCCTGGAGTTATGGCCCGGAGTATGAAAAAGGAGTCTGCGCTACGGGAAGCAAGAAGACTCCCGGTTGCAATGGAGGAAGCTGGACCGGATGCGGATCCAACACCTATCCGACGGGCGACTTCCCCGCATGCAAGAGCAAACTGGACGTCTATGATCTCAACGGCAATGCAGCGGAGCACATGAATCTGCCCATCAAAGAAAGTCAAATGTCGAGTCTCGGCAGCACCGATCTAGGCTACACGGAGATGAAAGGCAGCTGGTTCGTCTTCGATACCGTTCGGGCTCATCCGGACTGGTGCCGCTGGCGCGCTCCATTCTGGCACGGGACCCGAGTGATGGATGAGCGGAGCCATGCCAACTACCATTTGAGTTTTCGCTGTTGCAAGACCGTGAACTGAGAGCGCGACAGAGATCGACGGCCCTCCTGGTTATTCGACGCCGTCGCGACGGTTAAGATAATCGAGAGAGATGGGACCTTCGTCGCTCAAAACTTTGGCTGCGGATGGATCGCGCAAGATGTCGTGGATCGATCGAAGTTTGCCGTCGATCAGCGCCATCTCACTGATGAGCCGAATTCCGTGGCTGTAGTCGGCATAGTTAATGCCGTGGACTGTGCTCAAGGGTTGAATCGGAAGCCCCGGTCCACGATGCCAACCGTAAATGGCAACGCGCCCGGCATTAAAGGCCAACCGGTTCGTGATCACGAGATCCTTCTTGTCGCCAGAGACCAGTTCTCCCAACTGCACGCCAAGGGTGTGAGCTTGATCTTCAACTATCCGATTATGAGTTAAATAGTATGCCGTGGATCTCATCTGCGGACCCGCCGGGAGAGGCTGCGGGACGAAGTGATAGCGGGATTGAAGATAGATGGCGTCGACCATCTTCTTGGTCGGCAAGATGAATCCAAAACGGTCCGCAATCGCAGCGGCCGTAGGGAGGTTCATCGGAATTCGCAGGAAATCAGAATTGGAGCCGATCGCAAGATAGTCTGGCGTGACAAAAATCGTTGCCGTGATGCTCTTGCCGCTCGGTAATTCGTAGTGGAGTTCAACCGGCACCAGCTTCCTGAGAAACTCTGGAAGATTGCCCTTCAGAACCTCGTCTTGGATGGCCTGCTCCCGCTCTTGCGGGCTCATCTTCGAGACGTACTGCGCAAACTGTGATCCGGTAAGATCCTGCCCAGCCCGCGCTGGGATGCTGCGGGCTAAGTCTTCGGTCCGAGCGGTCGCACCACTGTCAGCCGGACTCGCAAAATGACAGAAAACAACCAGACAAATAAAAACCCCAATAAAGTTACGTAACATCTCTCCCCGAGCTTTGGACACCCAAAGCATGATTAAAATTGCCCCGGTAGCTCCAGCAAGTGGGCTGGAGCCATCGACAAGCTTGGGCTTCGCTAACCAGTTAGATTCTAGAATTATTTTACACCTGCGTGCGCTTTGCCCTGTTTCAATTCTTCCGACCTGGCCAGCAACTACCCGCTTTAAGACGCCTATTCTCAATCATCCGTCCTTTGAGATCGTTAAATGCTCAGGCGGAATTGGATTTTCCCTGCCAACAGCTGTGAAAATGGATCTCTGACCCGTGGCGACGCGCATCTTTAAGGAAACGGAGGCAACCGTTCCCGGGTGTCCAGGAGAGGGCAACCGTCTTGATGATAGAGAAGCCAGCTGCCAAACGTTGGTCGTTATTGATTCTCGTAGTCTTGGGTATTGGCCACCCCAGGCTCGCGAAGGCGCAGGACAACTATGAGATCCAGGTCTACGGTTCGGACACGGTCGCGCCGAAGACCACGATGCTGGAACTGCACAGCAACTTTACTGTAGACGGCAGTTATCCGGCGCCGCGCTCACGGTTCACTGCGGACGGACTTTATCCAACGAACCATGCCGAGCACGAAACGGTTGAGATTACTCAGGGAATGAATAGTTGGTCGGAGGTTGGCTTTTACATCTTCACCAGCGCGCGCAATGGGGATGGCTGGCAATGGGTGGGCGACCATATTCGGCCGCGAGTGCGAGCGCCCGACAGCTGGCACTGGCCCGTGGGGGTTAGCCTGTCCATGGAGTTTGGTTATCAACGGGCCTTGTTTTCGAAGGACACATGGACGATGGAGCTGCGGCCGATCGTCGATAAGCAGATAGGCAGATGGTATTTCGCGGTGAATCCGGCTCTGGAGCGATCTTTTCACGGGCCGAGTGTTACGGAAGGCGTGGGGTTTTCGCCCAGTGCGAAATTCAGCTACGACTTCAACAAATACATTTCTGGCGGCCTGGAATACTACGCTTCCTACGGATCGATCACAGATGTGGCTTCGTTACATAATCAGGAGCAGCAGTTTTTTCCGACGATCGATCTGAATGTGTCCCCGAACTGGGAGATTAATTTTGGAGTCGGAATCGGAGTGACGGCCAGCACCGATCATCTGATTGTGAAGGGTATTCTGGGGCGGCGATTCGATTGGACCCATCACCAAGTGGGCAGTTCCCAGAGCACTCAATAGAACATCCATGCAAATAGATCGTCGTGACTTTCTGATCGGAGCAAGTCTCGCGTTGCTGGGTGCAGCGGCGAAGCCAAAGTTGTGGGCCGAGATGCCGGCGGACCTGCGGCTGGAAATTGCGCCACTTAAGCTGGAGATAGCACCAGGAAAAGTAATTCACACAGTTGCGTACAACGGGCGCATTCCCGGGCCGCTGATTCGCTGGCCGGAAGGCAAGCCGATCACGATTGATGTTGTGAACCACACGGATGCGCCCGAGATTGTGCACTGGCATGGATTGTGGACTCCGTCGGAGGAAGATGGCGCGGTGGAAGAGGGCTCGCCCATGATTGCGCCAGGCGGACAACGGCGCTACAGTTTTATGCCGCGGCCGGCGGGTTTCCGCTGGTACCACACGCACGCGTTTGCCGGGCACGATTTGAAGCGCGGCGGGTATACCGGCCAGTTCGGATGTTTCTACATTGAACCGAAACAAGCGCCCGGTGCGTACGATCAGGAAATATTCCTCACCTTGCACGACTGGAATGCGTATATGGGAGGCGGCGCGGATGCGTCCATGGACGCCTCTTATGACTATGCGACGATCAATGACAGGACGCTCGGGCATGGCGATCCGATCAAAGTACGCGAAGGGCAACGGGTACTCTTCCACGTGCTGAACGCCAGTGCGACGGCGATGCATTGGCTGGCACTGGCCGGGCATGAATTCACAGTGGTAGGCATGGACGGGAACGAGGTGCCGCAGCCGGCGAAGGTGCCAGCGGTACGACTGGCTCCGGCGGAGCGCATTGATGTGCTGGTGGAAATGAATCGGCCAGGAGTTTGGGTGCTGGGCGAGACGCGGGCAGAAGTTCGCAAGACGGGGATGGGGATCGTCGTGGAATACGCCAACCAGCAGGGCGAGGCCAGGTGGATCGATCCGCCGGAGACGCTTTGGGATTACACGCTCTTCGCAAAGGCGGCACCAGAGCCCGTCGAGCCCGATCAGCGAATTCCTCTAGTGTTTGAGTCGAAGTTTCGCGGGCATGGGGAGTTTGACTATTGGACGATCAATGGCAAGTCGTATCCGAAGACGGACACAATTCCACTGAAAGAAGGCAAGCGTTACAGATTGGCGATGCGGAATAAGAGCAGCGACGATCATCCGATTCACTTACATCGCCATACGTTCGAGGTCGCCAGCCTCGACGGCAAGCCGCTCTCCGGGCTGCGCAAGGACGTGGTGGTAGTGAAGGCAAATAGCACTGCAGAGATCGACTTCGTTGCGGCAAACCCGGGGGCGACGCTGTTTCATTGTCACCAGCAGACCCACATGGATTTTGGTTTCATGATGCTATTTCGCTATGCGTGAGTTACGATCCGCAAGGGCCTCGTGAGAGCTTCTCCGAACCGCGGGCCACATGCTCGGCCGGACTCTCGTGCGGAGATGCAGCGCACATCTTCTTCAGTAATTCCAGCACAGGACGCTGGCTCGTCAACATTCGCGGCTCAAGTTCCGCCACCGTCATCCACCGCGGCGACCCCTCCCAGGAATTAATCAGTTCTCCCGTGGCCTGCGCTTCGAATACGGAAACGTCGCAGGGCACATCCGCCGTGCTGTGAAAGTGCATGCGCAGCTCCTGGGCAGTGACGCGCAGTCCGGTTTCTTCCAGGACCTCACGGCGCAGCGTCTGTTCTGCTGCTTCCTTCCAGTTTGCGAGTCCTCCGGGCAATGAAAGTCCACGTCCGTCGTTCCGTTGAATGACCAGGAATTGCTGGTTGCGCTGGATGATGGCGATGGATGCGCGCAGAGTTCCGAACAGGGGAAACCGACGGTAAAGAAACAGGCAGGTGCGCGCCACCATCCAGAACAGGCTGCTACGCAGGTTTTCAAAAGTCCGCAACGAGAAAGTCTAGCACGCGAAACTTCCGGCGGGCGGAGCGAAGCGGCGGCAAACAAAAGTCGTCAGAGGGATGTTCGAAAACTGCCGTGCGAACTGCCGGGCCGAACCCGATCACGCTGTCAGCGGATTCGGCACCGGGGCGGCGATCATGGGCAACTCCACACGGAAGGTGGCGCCGTGGCCGGGACGGCTTTCGACTCCGATGGAGCCGCGGTGCTGCGTGACGATCCACTGCGCAATGGCCAGCCCAAGGCCTGCACCGCCTTGGGCGCGGCTTCGGGCCTGGTCGACGCGGTAGAAGCGTTCGAAAATTTTGCTCTGGTCTCCCTCGGCGATTCCCATTCCTGAGTCCTGCACCGAGATCACCGCGCTCTCGCCCTGCTGCTCGAGTCGTAACTGCACGAAGCCCGGCGTGGGCGTGTATTTGAACGCGTTGTCGAGGAGGATGTCGGCCAGCCTGCGCAATAAAGTCTCATCGCCCGTTACGAAAATCTCCGGCGCGTCCAAACGCGCTGAGAATTGCAGGTTGCGAATGCTGGCCACCTGCTGCCAGCCGGCGACGACGCTCCCCAGTGTCTGTCGCAAATCCACGGGTTCCAGGTGGAGTGTTTCACGGCCCGAGTCGGCGCGGGCCACGGCCAGCAATTGTTCAATCAGCGCGGTCGTGCGTTCCGCCTCGAGCAGGATGTGGCGCAGCGACTCCTTGTACTCGGCCTCTCCGCGCGAGCGGCGCAGCGCGAGTTCTGCCTCGGTACGAATGAGCGATATGGGCGTCCTCAATTCGTGGGAGGCGTCGGCGGTAAATTGCGTGATCCGCAGGAATGCGGATTCAATCCGGTCGAGCATTTCATTCAACGTGTCGGACAGACGCTGCAGCTCATCCCCGGTTTCTAATTTCTGCAAGCGGCTGTTGAGATTCGTTCCACTGACCGCACGCGCCGTCCGCACCAGCGCATCCACGGGAGACAACGCTTTCCGGCTCAGCCAGTATCCGCCGGCGGCGGCGGCGAGCAGCAGCAGGGGCGCAAACATCAGCAGGTACAAGCGGAAGCGAGAAAGCGTTTGCACGACATCTTCGGTTGGAACGCCCATCTTTACGATGTAGACGTGGCCGTTGATGCTATTCAGCTTGGTAAAGATAAAGCGGAAAGCACGGCCGTCGATCGCGCAGCTGCTCACCATGGGACGCTGGATTTGATCGGGCGGCAATAGTGCCGACGGGTGTGTCTGCAGGAACGCGGAGCGGTAAATCAGTTCGCCGGTCTCGACATAGACCTCAAGATAATCGCCGGGATGCTCATTGCTGTAACTCTCGTCCACTTCCTCGTGCAGCTTGGCAATCGAGGCGTCCTTTTTCTGCGATTCTAAAAAGGTCCTCAGGTCGTCGACCTGGCTCTCGAGGTCGTTGTCCACCATCTCATAAAGATTGTGCCGCAGGATCAGCCACATGCCGACGCCGAAGACGACCTGGGCGAGGGCGAAGATCGCCAGATACCAGAGGGTGAGACGCAAGCCGATGGAGAGTCTTCTCATGACGGTCTTCTCACGCTTGCCGATCGGGACGAATCATGTATCCCACTCCGCGCACCGTATGAATCAGCTTGAGCCGGCCGGGCGGATCCACTTTGTTGCGCAACAGGCGCATGAATGCGTCGAGCGTATTCTCCTCGATGTCGCGGTCAAAACCCCAGACCGCTTCAATGAGCGATCGCCGCGACACCACCTTGCCCGCGCGGTACATGAGCCGCTCCAGCAGATTATATTCCGTGCGCGTCAGCGCGACCCGTTCTTCGCCGCGCAAGACTTCGCGGCTGGCGGGATCGAGCACCAGGTCGGCCACCCGCAGGCTGATATCCTGCGCGACCAGCGCGCGCCGCTTCACCGCGCGCAGCCGCGCCAGCAGTTCGTCGAACGAAAACGGCTTGGTCAGATAATCGTCTGCGCCCAAGTCGAGACCCTTGACGATGTCGGGCACGGAGTCGCGGGCCGTCAGCATCAGGATGGGAGTCGGAACTTTTTCCGCGCGCAGCCGCTTGGCCAGATCGTATCCGCTGAGTTTGGGCAGCATGATGTCGAGAATGATCACGTCGAACTCGTAGGCGGTAGCCAGCGCGAGCCCTTCGGCCCCGTCCGAGGCGCAAGTTGCCGTGTGACCTTCCTCGGTTAGTCCCCGGCGAAGAAGGTCAGCCATGCGGGCTTCGTCTTCTACGATCAGCAGCTTCATGGGAAATCGGCTTCAGCGTGTGGCCTCGACCACTCGCTCATCTCCACGTCGATGTCGAGAGTTTAGAACGGAACTGACCTTCCGGCGAAAATAATGCCAACCTGAAAAAATATTAACCCTTCTTTCATCACCCCGTCACAGGCGCTACCTAGGATTGCTCCACATCCCATCAAGCGAAGTTTTTGGGGATAGGCTCAGGCCCCGCGGGAATCTGCTTTCTCCCGCAAAACGGTGGCTCTCCAGCCAGCGACTTCCAGTTCCAAGGAGCTGCTTTATGAAACGCAATCATCTTTCTCTTATCGTAACGTTGTCCTTCCGATTCGCACCTGCGCTGGCACTCACCGCGCTGCTTCTTTTGGCGGGAACGCCTGCAGCGTATTCCCAGGTAGATCGCGCCGAACTGGAAGGCACGGTCAGTGACCCCTCCGGCAGCGTTATCGTTGGCGCCGACGTGAAGGTCGTCGCAGTCGACACGGGCCTGAGCGAACAACAGCATACGAATTCCAAAGGCTATTACCGCTTCCCTGGCTTGGCTGTGGGACGCTACGCGGTGACGGTTAGCACTGCCGGCTTCAAAACCAAGTTGACCGAAGACGTCGTTCTCCGTGTCGGCCAAACCCGCACTCTGGACGTCCAGCTTGCCGTGGGAGCGATTAGCGAGCAGATCGAAGTCAAGGCATCCAACGGCCCCGCCGACCGCAGTTCCGCCGAGGCGGCGACAGTCATCGACACGAACCAGATCTCGGAACTGCCCAACAACGGACGCGACTGGGCCAGCTTCACCCTGCTCGCTCCCTTTGCCCAGGACGACGGTGGTGGCGATCAGCGCACCATCCGTTTCGCGGGCCGGGCGCGAGACGACAACAATTTCAGCTTCGACGGCGTCGATGCCGGCGGCATTCAGGAGCAGGCGCAAAAATCGCAAACCCGTCTGCAGATTTCCCAGGATGCCATCCAGGAATATCGCGTCAACAGCGCCTTATATGATGCGGAGTATGGCACCCAGGCTGGCGGCCAGATCGACGTGGTCACTAAGTCGGGCACGAATGACTGGCACGGCACGGCGTTTGGGTACATAAGAAATTCCGTGTTCGATGCGCGCAACTTCAATGATTACGACCTCAACAATAAGCCGTATGTGCCTCCATTTCGGATGGGGCAATATGGAATGACTCTTGGTGGGCCGATTAAGAAGGACAAGCTTTTCTTCTTCATCAACTACGAGGGACTGCGTCAGTTGCAGTCGACGACCCAGCAATTCTTTGTGCCGTCGGGCTTCTGCTGTGGGGAGGCCCCCAACCCGAACTCGAGCGGCCCACCGGCTATTGCACTCCCGACCTCGTTCCTGCAAAACGTTTTGACTAAGTCCCCGCAGATGTGCGAGATCATGCAGGGATTTCCCTGGCGCGCCTCCGTCGGAACCATCAACGGCTGCAGCCCGCGCTTCACCTATCCGGACACTGCATTTGCTTGGCAGGGGAATCCTCAAGACTTTACTGACCCGAACTCGAACTCCAACGCCGATCAGGTGACCGCCGCGACGCCCACCATCGTCCATGAGGACACCTGGCTCGTAAGGGTTGACTACAAAGTTAACAACAACAACCTGCTCTATGGACGCGCCCAACGGGACATCAGCCTGGTGGATGCCCCGAATGGCGCCAGTCTACCCGCCGACAAGGTCCAAACTATCAACCATCCGGCAAACTACCTGCTGGCGTTAGAGCACACATTTACGCCCAATTTATTCAATGAAGCCAAGGTCTACGTCAATCGGTCGCCATTTCACAATCCACAGTCGAGCGCGCTTCCTTATTCGGTCAGCACCAACACCTTCGTCGGGCTCAACAACAACAATGCAGACATCGAGGTCGGAACCACATACGGAGTCGTCGACAACCTGATTTGGACGCATGGCCGGCATGCATTCAAGACCGGAATGGAGGTTCGCCGGGTTCGGCTGAATCAGGGTAAGACCGCCGACAACAATCTCTCTTTCGGCGACAATTCAGGAAATTTTGAAACCGCCTTCACGACTGCTACGCTCTACCAGATTAACTTTACCGCGCCCTGGTGCTGTCATAAGTTGCGGCGCACATTCTACATGCCATATTTCCAGGATGAGTGGAAGGTGACTCCCACCCTTACTCTCAACTTGGGACTGCGCTGGGAATACTATGGCGTGGCGAATGAGGCCGACAATCGCACTACGGTGTTCGACTACGGCCAGTTTCACGGGGTCTGCCTGGGATCCGGATCAACCAACGGGCCTTACCCGACGCCGATTAACACTCCGGCATGTCCAAAGAATCCCGCTTTGTACAACCCCAATTACAGGAATTTCGACCCACGGGTGAGTGTGGCTTGGGCTCCGGGTATGTTTCATGGCAAAACGGTATTTCGAACGGGGTTCGGTATCTATCACGGTGCCGCCCAGAACGATGACCTTAACGCCGGGCTGGAGAGCGATCGTTACACCGCGTACGTCCACCTCGATCCGGGTGGGTCGGGCACAGCCCTGTTACCGGCGTATCAGCAGACCATCCCGGACCTGAGCGGATTATCGGTTGGAATTCAGCAGCAGCCTCGCGCTCTACAGCGCCACGACCGCCGCGACCTCTACGCGGAGACTTGGGGACTGACCATCGATCACGAACTGCCTGCGAACTTTCTCGCATCGGCGCAGTACCTCGGGTCGCACGGCGTGCGATTGTTCTCTCGTGGAGGGGTTAACTTCTGCATTACCAAGCCGGACTACAACGGAAACTGCACCCGCGGACTCGATCAGTACTACCCCGATCCAAGCGGGCAAACGCCCACCCTTGATCCGTACGGTTCCGTGGACTATAAGTCCGATATCGGGGCAAGCACTTACAATGCACTGGGTCTTAGTTTGGAACGCCGCTTTAGCGCCGGCTTGTCGTTCCAGACGCGCTACACCTGGTCGCATTCCATCAACGACGGATCGGTGGGCGGTGGTGAGTCCAATGGCCCGGAAAACGTGAATTGCCTCCCTTGCGATAAGGGACCGAGCGTTTTCGACATTCGTCAGAATTTTGTGGCCAATGGCGTCTACGAACTGCCATTTGGAGCCGGCAAACGATTCCTCAACGAGCATGGTGTTATAAACACGATCGTCGGCGGCTGGAGCCTCAGCAGTATTGGCCTTTGGCACACCGGACACCCGCTTACGATCTCGATGAATATTCAGCCCTCGCAACTGCCCGATGGCAACGACCAAACGAGCCAGAGGCCGGACATCGTTCCGGGCGTGCCTGTAACCCTGCCAGGAGGGCTGCAGCCGGGCCATACCCTACCCATCAATCCTGCAGCTTTTGCACCGCCGCCGCTCGATCCGGGCGGTGTAATCCAAAGCATCATCACCAACCCCGATGGCACGTTCACCCCCGTCTGCCAACTCTCTTGCGGTCTTGTTAGCCGGTTCGGCACCGCCCCGAATGGGATCATTCGCGCGTTGAATTCATGGCAACTCGATCTGGCCCTGCTGAAAAACACAAAAATCACCGAGCGTGTCTCCACGGAGTTCGGCGTCCAGGTATTTAACATCTTTAATCACGTGCAACTGGGAGACCCGAACGGCGGGAACCTTACGTTCAACTATGTCGAGCAGGGCAACACAGTCCCGGGCGCCACATATGTGCTGCAACAGGCTGGCAACTTGGGCCAAATCACCAGCACGAACAACTTCAACAACAATAACGACAACGCTGCGTCGCCGAACACCGGGACGGGACTGCCGCGGCAGATTCAGTTCATGCTTCGCGTCAAGTTCTGACGCGTTGATTTTGTGCCTTCAGGCAAATTTCAGGCACGCCGTTTAATGTGGAAGCCAAGGAGAAATCAATGCTAAAGCGTGCCTTCTGTCTGGGAGCAGTTTTGATTCTGAGTTGTGTGCTTTACGCTGCCCCGGCTCCGGCTGGTGGATACTCCGTGGTCAAAAAGATTCCTATCGCCGGCACCGGCAGTTGGGACTACCTCTCGGTCGATGAAGCGGCCCGCCGGTTGTACGTTTCGCACGGCACGCAGGTGGAGGTCATCGACATCGATTCGCTGACCGTGGTGGGAAACGTTCCCAAGACACCCGGCGTGCACGGCATCGCCATTGCTCCTGAGTTCGGCCGCGGATTCGTCAGCAATGGCCAGGCGTCGACGGTCACGATTTTCGACTTGAAGACGCTGAAGCCGATCACCGATGTGCCGACCGGGCAGAAGCCCGACGCGATCATCTACGATCCGGCCACTTCGCGTGTGTTTGCCTTCAACGGTGGCAGCAACAGCGCCACCGCGATTGATGCCGCCACCGGAAAAGTCGCGGGCACGGTCGATCTGCAGGGCGGACCAGAATTTGCCGCGGCCGACGGCAACGGTTTTGTCTACAACAATCTGGAAGACGAAAGCCTGGTCCTCAAGATCAATTCCCGCGAACTAAAGGTCGAGCAGCGCTGGCCCACCGCGCCGTGCGCTTCCCCCAGCAGCATGGCCATGGACCGCGCCAACCGCCGCCTGTTCGTCGGGTGCCGCAGCAAGGTGATGGCGGTGGTGAATGCGGATACGGGGCAGGTCATCACCACGCTGCCGATTGGAGATCACGTCGACGCGACGGCCTTCGATGCCGAGACGAAGCTGATTTTCAACTCTAACGGCGAGGGCACCGTCACCGTTATTCATGAGGATGGTCCTGACAAATATTCGTTGGTCGAGACCGTGAAGACCGCGCCGCGGGCCAAGACAATGGCGCTCGATCCGAGAACTCACCGGCTTTTCCTTTCCACGGCAGAAAATGGACAATTCGAAGTGCTGGTCGTGGGACAATAGGACTTTAATCTCGAAGACGGGGCTTTCCTCCATGAGGTCGCAACGCACGTGGTTCGCGCAAGCTGTGGTCATGCTGCTCACAGCCCTGACTTTGCTCGCGTTGAACTGCTGCAGCAAGAAGTCCAGCGCGCAAACGGCGACGACTGATTTGCAGCTCGACGTGAAGACTCCGTTTCACTTCGTGGCTTACGGAGACACGCGCTTCCACGATCCCAAAGACACTGAGGCGGCCAATCCTCCGGTGCGGGTCGCGCTGGTGCGGGCCATTGCCGACGCCAACCCGGCATTCATCTGCTTCACGGGCGACATCGTTTACAACGGCTACGACGTGAACGACTGGAAGGTCTGGGACAGCGAAACCAGCATCTGGCGCGACAAGAAAATCCCGGTCTATCCCGCGCTGGGCAACCACGACCTGCACGGAGACGAAAAAATCGCGCTGGGCAACTACTTTCAGCGCTTCCCCGATTTGAAGAACAGCCGCTACTACGCCATGCGCGCGGCCAATACACTAATTCTGGTGATCGACAGCTCTCTCGATGAAGTTTCTGGAGCGCAGGGGCAGTGGCTGGCCGACAAACTCGACCACGTCCCGGCTGACGTGGACTTCGTATTCGTCATGGACCACCACCCGCCCTATACCAGTTCCTCGGACGCGAAGCTGTTTGGCGGCGGCCATTCCGCCCGGACGACCGAGCAGGCGCTGGCGAAAATGCTGGAGGAGCGGCAGGCCCACGCCCGTTACCGCATCGTGATGTTCTCCGGGCACGTTCATAACTACGAGCGCCACGAGCACGGCGGAGTCACTTATTTTGTTTCCGGCGGCGGCGCGGCTCACGCCTATCCCATCGAGCGTGCTCCGGACGATCCTTTCCAGAGCAAGGAAATCAATTATCACTACCTGCTCGTCGAGGTGGATCATCAGCAACTAAAGATCACGATGAACCGCCTTGACCTGACCAGTGGAAAGCCCGTCTGGACGCAGCCCGATTCGGTCAAGATTGCGGTTCCGATGGCAGCGGCCGCGACGGCAGCCGGCCGTTAGGGGTCCTACAGACCACTGGCCACAACTGGGCGGTGGGGATCATCGTTGTTGTTGTCCCTGGACGAATCATCCCGGAAATGTAAGAATTTAAACATCCCCAAATTCTGTAAAGGCTGTGCGAAATTGAAGTCCAATCTTATTGTTATTGCTTTCCTTCTCGTCTTAACATCTTTGACCGCGCCCGCTGTCGAGGCGCCCTCCACGCCAAGCGGAGCAACCGCACCACTGAATCGCGAATATCGTTTGCGGTTTTTTCACACGCACACCGGCGAAACGCTGGACATCGTTTACAAGGACGGCGACACGTATGTCCCTGGGGCCCTCGCCGAACTCGATCACTTTCTACGGGATCACCGCACCGGCGAAGTACGCCACTATGACCCGCGGCTGTTCGACCTTCTCCACGCGTTGGTGGAGGCTACGGGTCGCCCGGGAGCGGAGATTGACGTGGTTTGCGGGTACCGCACTCCCTGGAGCAACGCATATTTGAGGAGCCATGGTCATGGCGTTGCCCAGCACAGTCTCCACATGCAGGCCATGGCCATCGATATTCGCGTGCCCGGAACCAGCACCGCAAAGCTCCGCGATCTCGCGCTGGCCCTCCACGCGGGTGGAGTCGGGTATTACGCCGACTCTAATTTCGTTCACGTGGATGTAGGCCGAGTTCGGCGTTGGTAGTATTTGACTAGTTTGGGTGGGGGATCCTTCGACGGCGTCATCCTGAACGCAGCCGTTTTTCAGGCGGAGTGAAGGATCTCGCGCGGAGCGCATAAGAAGCCGTGTCAAGGTGCACGGGTGCACGCGAGATCCCTCGCCCCGCTGGTGAAAGCGCGGGGCTTCGGGATGACGCCTCGGAAAAGGTCCTCAGCTTTCCAGACTGCACGACAAGTATTTGACGATCCTTTTCATCAGCGGGCTACTTGCTGGGATACGGGGGACCTTTCGCCAGCACCTGTTTCAGCGCTGCATCGTGCCCATAAATGTCTTCAAAGAAGTGGACTGCGCCTTGGTCGTCCACGATGGCGGTCCCGTAAAGTATCAGAACCGGGATGGGTTTCGGGAGAATGACCTGAGTGTTGTCCTTGCCCGTTTCCATCGCTGATTGAACCCGAGCTCTGTCCCACCCGGGATTGTTGCGCAGCACCCATGTGGTAAGGTCAACCGGATTTTCCACGCGAATGCATCCGTGGCTGAAGTCGCGGCGCGGCCGGCTGAAAAGCTCAGGGGCGGGCGTGCTGTGCAGGTAAACGTCGTATTCGTTTGGGAACATCAACTTCACAAGCCCGAGCGCATTGCGCGGGCCGGGCCGCTGCCGAACCGCCAAAGTCCCATCCTTCAGTTGCTGCAAGATGCTGTCGCTGATTGGTCCATTCGTAACGACTTCGCCCTCATGGGTTACCACCTCATAGTCTTTGTTCGCGATGTAGGATCGATCGCGCTCAACGGCCTTCACAATCTCACTACGCTGAATGCTGAAGGGAACGTTCCAATACGGCCGGAAGACCACGAACTTCATGTCCTTGGCGAACACCGGAGTCTGGCGATAGGCACGGCCCACGATCACGTTCATCGCGAGTACGACCTTCTCGTTTTGATCGAAGCCACGCAGGCGAAACTCCGGAATGTTGACGACGATTGGCGGTTGCGGAAACTCGTGGGGCAGCCAGCGCCAGCGCTCCAGGGTCAGCTTCAACTGGGAGACACGCTCGCGCAGCGGGACATTGAGTTCTTTGATTGTCGCTTCATCAAGGTGCCCATTCTGTTGCAAACCATGCCTGGCTTGGAAATGGGCCACACCACCAGCCAATGAAGCCGTATAAAGACTCTCAGCTTGGGCCGTACAGGCATTCGCTTGCAGGTCTCCGAGTAGGCACAGTCGCTGCTGCAGTCGCGTCGTTTCAGAGTATTGATTCCCGGCCACGACCGGCCGCTTCGGGATGCTAAGCGGCTCCACGCCATCCCGCTGTACGAGTTGAAGATAAAGTCCGAGAGCTTGCTTTGTCCGGCGATAACCTTCGAACGGAGGTTCCGTGGTCGCAAGCGTTGCCTCTACTTCCGGCGAACTCACGAGTCGCTCACGAACAAAGTGGGACAAGTCGTACTTGTTGTGCTCCACGTCAAATCCAAAGTGGAAATAATGCGGGTTCACTCTGCCGAGATGGAGATCGGAAACATAGCGCATCACCGAAACGGTCAAGGCCAGATCGAAGTGGGCAAGATCAGCCGCCGCGGGCGATTGTCTTAGCTTTTCAATCAACGCCGGCCAGCGCGTCGCATCGTAGTCGTCAGGGTCCAGCCCCTCCTTATCGGCCTGCTTGAGGATTGTAATTATGGCCTGCGCTTGAGGTGTTGGTTCTGCGCTCTGAATCCAAGCCGGAGCGTAACCGGCTGGTTCATAAAACTTCTGCACGTCGACAAGGTAATCCGAAAAATCAGGCCAGCGGAGGTCTGGAAGGGTCGGGCGACTGGCAAGGACTCGAAGCTCGTCCTGCACGGTGGAGGCTACTGGGGCTCGGGCATTGTCAACTTGATCGCCGACCGTAGAAGAGAGCGCTCCCAATTCCACGCCTCGCGTCTCTGCTCCCGTATTTCCCATGAGCGGGAACAGAAGGATGAGGACAAAAAGAACTCTGGATATCACGAATGTTTTCCGCATATACGTTTCGCTATCGTACCGTCGAGGATGTGAGGACGGCGGCGCCGTCCACAGAATCACTTTTTATTGCGGCTAAAGCTTCGTTAGCCTGGTCCAGCGGAAAAACAGTAATTTTGGGTCTCAGATTTATTTCGGCCGCGATTTGAAGAAAGTCTCGAGCATCAGAACGAGTCATGTTCGCGACACTACGAAGCTGACGCTCGCCCCAAAGCAGTTGATCATAGTTGAACTCCGGAATGCGATCCAAGTGAATAGCGTTGATGGCGACCACGCCTCCTTTGCGCAGGCTGGACAGAGCGGCAACCACTACATCTCCGCTGGGCGCAAATGTGATCGCTCGGTCGAGTTTTACAGGCGGCGTGTCGACCTCTTCGCCGACCCAGACGGCTCCCAGCGCGGTTGCGAATTGCCTGTGGGAAGCTCCCCGCGTAGAAACGTAAACCTCACAGTTCCAGGCTCGCAAAACGGCGATGGCCAAATGCGCCGAGGCTCCGAAGCCGAACAGACCGACGCGATCCCCCGGTTCTACGCCGGCCACGCGGATGCTTCGAAAGCCGATGATGCCTGCACATAAAAGAGGGGCGACTTGCAGATCATCGAGGGCGGAAGGAAGGGTGAATACGAAATCAGAACGTACGAGCGCATACTCGGCATAGCCGCCATCGACCGTGTATCCGGTGAACGTGGGAGAGTCGCAAAGGTTTTCCAGATTCTTCTGACAGTACCAGCAGGTCCCGTCGACTCCGCCGATCCACGAGACGCCCACTCGGGTGCCAACCGGCAACTCTCTGGTGGCCCCATCGACGATCTCGCCCACGATCTGATGACCCGGAATGAGGTTTTCGCGACGCCGCGTCAATTCGCCCTCGACGATGTGCAGGTCAGTCCGGCAAACGCCACATGCACGCACCCGCAGCAGAACGTGTCCCGGCGCGGCTTCAGGACGAGGAACTTCGACGATCCGAAGCGGGCGCTTCAGAATATTCTGCGGCGAAGTTAAGACTGCGGCTCTCATCGGAAGACTCGCCGGAGGTTTCTATTTCTTCGGCGCTTTGCCGGACTCGGCGATCTCGTCCATCGCGCGAAGGCCGGTGATGGAATCAATGCAGATGCGAAAGAAAAGTGGAGGAATCAGGTCGTCGCCGACTCTTAGCTGACGCTCTCCTAGCGCGTTTAGCCACCAGCGGTAGCGCTTCTCCAAGAGCTTCCGCGCATGTTCCCGCTCGGCGGCATATTGAGGCTCAGGCAATTCCTGGTAGCGGCCAAAGGCAAGCACGCTTCTCCACTGCGACTCGTTCGCAAGTTCCTCCACTTCGACACAGACTTTCGGATTCGCCCGCATCCATTCGATCTTGCGCCCGAAGGTCGACAGTACGTAGATATAGCCCGGCTCGTAGGCAAAGTTTATCGGCACGACGTAGGGCTGGTCACCGAGCGAGCAGCCGAGTCTGCCGAGCGACGCGCTTGCCAGGAAAACTCCGCATTCCGTATCAGTCATTTCGTTGATTACCATGGTATTCACCTCGTGGGATGCCCTGAGTCTGACAATGAGAATCCGAGGCCGCGTCGGTCCCTTACGAGCCGGCCCTCATTTCACTGGACGTTCCTCCCGCCGCGGGCACATAGCACTTCTGCGTGTAATCCATCACCATGCGGTCGGCATTGAATCGCCATCCCAGGGTGCGAATGGTGCGCTTCATTCGCTTGATCCAGCCCCGGGGAAGGCCGTCGCGATCACGCTGGTAATACAGCGGAATCACTTCCTCGCTGAGGGTGCGCATCAGGTCTTCGCCATCGCGGGTATCGTGAACGCTCAGGTTGGAATGCGTTCTGCCGGTTCCAATGGCAAAGCCGTTCATGCCGTCGAAGGCCTCGGCCCACCAACCATCGAGAACGGAAAGATTCAAGCCCCCGTTGAGCACCACCTTCTGACCGCTCGTGCCTGAGGCCTCCAGCGGACGGCGCGGATTGTTGAGCCAGACATCGACGCCCTGCACAAAATGGCGCCCCACGTTGATGTCATAGTCTTCCACGAAGACGAACTTGTCACGGAACTTGGGGTCGCGCATCAACTCGGCAATCTGCTGCAAGACGCGCTTGCCGGGCTCGTCGAGCGGATGAGCCTTGCCGGCAAACACGAACTGCACCGGACGATTCGGGTCATTCACCATCGCAGCCAGCCGCTCCATGTCAGTCAGGATCAGATTCGCCCGCTTGTACGTCGCGAATCGGCGCGCAAATCCGATGGTGAGAGCATCCGGACTTAGCGCGCGCTCCAGGCGTTGCAAAACTTCCCGCGATTCTCCCCGGCGCTCGGCCTGCTCGACCGCGCGCCGCCGCACAAATTCGATCAGCTGCGACTTCAGATTGAGGTGCGTCTCCCAAAGCTCGCCATCGTCCACGTCCTCGATTCCCAGCCAGATTTTCGCTTCGCTGCTGCGTTGGTGCCAGTCCGTGCCCAGATGGCGATCGTACAGGCGGAACATTTGCGGCGCCAGCCATGAAGGAACGTGCACGCCATTAGTGATGTGTCCAATAGGAACATCGTCTTCCACCTTGTCACGGAAGAGGCCAGTCCACATGGCCCGCGACACTTCGGCATGCAGCGCTGAAACCGCATTGGCGCGCCGCGAGAGTCGAAGCGCCAGCACGGTCATACAAAATAATTCGTCGCCGTTGTTAGTATTCTCGCGACCGAGCCCCATCAGACTTTCCTTGGAAAGCCCCAGCGCTTCGCGAAGCGGTCCAATGTGCTCTTCAATCAGTCCCGCATCGAAGCGGTCGTGGCCGGCGGGCACCGGAGTGTGTGTGGTGAAAACGACTTCGCGCGAGACGCGCGGAACGGCGGCATCAAACGCCAGGCCTTCCTCCTCCATGCGCATGCGAATCGCTTCCAACACCGCAAAGGCGCTGTGGCCTTCGTTGAGGTGAAGCACGCCCGGAGAAACTCCCAGAGCTTTGAGGGCTCGCAATCCTCCCACGCCCAGCAACAACTCCTGCCGAATGCGGATGCGGAGATCGCCGCCGTACAACCGCGAAGTGAGCTCGCGATCTTCAGGAGCATTTCCTTCCACGTCGGAGTCCAGCAGGAGCAGGTCGCGGCGTCCAACTTTCAAACGCCAGACTTTCGCTCGTATCCGCCCGCTGCGAGTTTCGATTTCCACTACGACCGGCCGGCGATCCTTGCCGATCGCCACTTCCATCGCCATCTGATTGACGTCAGTCTTCAGATACTCTTCCCGTTGCCAACCGCCCAGGTCGAGCCTCTGCCGGAAGTAGCCCTGGCCGTAGAACAAGCCAATGCCGATCAGGGGAATGTCGAGATCCGACGCGCTCTTGATGTGATCCCCGGCCAGTACGCCAAGGCCTCCGGAATAGACCGGCAGGGATTCATGCACCCCAAACTCCGCGGAGAAATACGCGACCGGATGAGGCCGGAGGACTCCGGCATTTTTCGCGCCCCAGGTGCGATCCGCTTCCAGATACTCCAGCATGCGGCGATACGCGTAGTTCACCCGGCTGTGCAGCATGAGTTCAGCCGCGCGGGTTTCCAGTTTGGCCAGAGGCAGTTCTCCCAGCAGCGCGACCGGATTGTGATTGAGCTCGTTCCAGCGCGCCGGATCCAGATCGAGGAAAAGGCTGGAGGAGTTGTGATCCCAACTCCACCACAAATTGCGCGCCAGGGCCCACAGCCGTTCCTGCAGCGGGGCAATGAAGCGATCGAGGGTGCGAGCTTCGCTAACCACCGGAGCGACCTGCGTGGCCGCCTCCGTCAACATGCTGATTTCGTCCTCGCTGAAAACGCGCGCCTCTACTGTCTGAACCACCAATACACCCTGCAGAACTCCCCGATCGATCAACGGAACGCCCAGGAACGACTGGTAGGCATCCTCGCCCGCGTCCCGGAAGTACTTGAACCGGGGATGGGTTTTCACCTGTTCAACGGAAACCGGCCGCACCAGTTCCGCGACCAGGCCGGTGAGCCCTTCATGGACCGCCATCCGCAGACTGCCGACACACTCCTTGCGCAGGCCGACCGTTGCCGCCAACACCAGATTGGCGCGATCCGGCTCAAGCAAGTATGCCGAGCACACATCCGTACGGAATCTCTTGGCGATGAGGGCAACCACATTCATCAGCGTTTCCGCGGGCTGGCCGCCCTCCGCGGCGAGGTTCGCAATCTCTTCCAGGGTCAGAACATTCCTGACTTTGCTTGCATGCACTACTGGTTCCATGTCCTCTGCTACCTTCTCGTATGATTCCAATTTGATTCACCAGCCTCCGGGCAGTCCTTGACCCTCAAATTTATGATCCCTGCTGGACGGCGTCGTGGTCGGCCGAGGTTCCCCTATTGTAAGGGCTGCGAATGAAATCGGAAACGCACTCCGGTTTCCAAGCCGAAATCGGCTCCCGCATAGGCATCTGGGGCATTGCCCCATAAGCGCTAACTTAAAAGGAGAACTACCTGGGAACCGCATCTGTCGACGCGGCAGCAAGCGGCAAGCGTCACTGGAACTGGCCGACTTCCAAGAAGAGGACTTCTGGCCCGGAAATAACTTCGCTTAGCCCATCAACCGTCCGCAGGCCCTTTAGATTCTCTTCATTATCATTGGGCCCCGCTGAATGATAGCAGGACTCAGATCGAACGATCCCTGTCCGGAGTTTCGATTCGTTATGGGATGAGACTTTCGCCAAGCTCACCTCTTGTCGGCGGTCGTTGAGGATACGCACTTGGACCTTCTTGGTTAATCAAGGTCACCTAAGTATAACGTCGGTTTTTTCTCGCTTTCTATTGGGGGGCTCAGTATCATCGTGCCAAAATTAGCCAAATTTCAGGAGCCTGAGTCGAACCATACGGTCGAGAGTGGAGGAGAGCCATGACCAATTTGAATACGAAACTCGCGCTTTTTGCGCTTTTCACAGTCTGCTTGCTGCCTGGCGCGCACGCGCAACTTACACCCAGCGGCGACGCTTACACGAACACCGGCTCCTCCTCTACTAACTATGGGGCGAATACGCTGCTCGATGTGGTGAGCGGGTCGCAAACGACTTACATTCAGTTCAATCTCTCGTCGATTCCGTCTGGCTATACCAGCACCAATGTCGCCAAGGCTACGCTCAAGCTCTATGTGAATGCGGTGACCACGGCGGGCAACTTTAATGTGGTTTACGTCAGCGGCGCATGGTCGGAAGCAACCATCACCGCCAAGTCTTCCCCTGCATTGGGTGGCACGATTGTGAGCGCCGTGCCGCTCACTTCTAGCAGTCCGAACCAGTACATCCTCGTCGATATCACCTCCGCGCTGCAGGCGTGGCTGAATGGAACCGAGGCGAACAACGGGATTGCGCTGGTTGCCAACAGCCCGTTGAACGCGAGCTTTAACAGTAAAGAGAATACGAATACAAGCCATCCGGCGGAGCTGGACATTGTGTTCGTCAATAGCGGACCGCAAGGCCCTCAGGGACCGCAGGGCTTGCAGGGCGCGACCGGACCACAAGGTCCGATTGGCTTGACGGGGGCTACCGGAGCGCAGGGGCCACAGGGTGCGACGGGACTGCAAGGTGCCACCGGACCGCAAGGCCCTCAGGGTGTTCCCGGCTCGGCAGGACCTCAAGGCGCCGCGGGCGCCAATGGCACTGGATTCAACTTCCGCAATACTTTTAGTGCGACTGCCACTTATGCGGTAAATGACGTTGTGACTTATAACGGATCAACTTATGTGGCGATCACAGCCAATGGTCCGAATACTCAGACTCCGGATCAAAACACAAGTTCCTGGAGCCTAATGGCCCAACAAGGCGCCACCGGGGCGCAGGGATCGCAAGGTCCCATAGGCTTGATGGGAGCGACGGGAGCGACTGGACCGCAAGGTCCGCAGGGCACAACGGGACCACAAGGTCCGATTGGCTTGACCGGGACGACCGGACCGCAAGGGCCACAGGGTGCCACCGGATTACAGGGACCTCAGGGCATTCCAGGACCGGCCGGACCGCAAGGCGCCACGGGTGCCAATGGCGCGGGATTCAACTACCGCAACATTTTCGATCCGACGGCCACGTACGCGGTAAATGACGTTGTGACTTATAACGGCTCGTCGTATGTAGCGATCATGGCGAATGGTCCGAATGCGCAGACTCCGGATCAGAACACAAGTGCGTGGAGCGTTATGGCGCAACAAGGACTGCCTGGTTTGCCAGGAGCGACCGGGCCGCAGGGATTGCCCGGAATGAACGGAGCGCAAGGTCCACAGGGATTGCCTGGTTACCCGGGGCAAACCGGCCCCACCGGTCCCCAGGGGATTGCAGGGCCTCCTGGACCGCAGGGTCCGCAGGGACAACTCGGTTACCCGGGAGCAACAGGCCCTGCCGGTCCGCAGGGAATTGCTGGACCTCCTGGAGCGCAGGGACCTGCCGGACCCATTACTCCCGGGGCAATGAACGCGGCTCTTTTGCGGTGGTACAGCCAGACTTACGCGGTTACATCCAATCCGTACGGAGTGGCGTTCGACGGAACCAACGTATGGGTGGCGAACCTGTATACCGGCACGGTCACCAAGGTACTCGCCAGCAGCGGCGCGGTTGTGGGTACGTACTCTGCCGGCGGCGGAGCGGTCGCACTCGCCTATGATGGGACCAACATCTGGGTAACGAACCCAAGCAGCAATGGCACGGTGAGCAAAATACTGGCCAGTACCGGCGCGATTGTGGGCACCTACTCGGTGGGGAGCTATCCGGAAGGAATAGCGTTCGATGGAACCAACATTTGGGTGACGAGCGATAGCAGCAGCAGCGTGACCAAACTATTGGCCAGCACCGGCGCGGTTGTAGGCACGTATACCGTGGGAAGCGTGCCCTGGGGAGTGGCTTTTGACGGAAGCAACATCTGGGTGGCGAATGAAGGCAGTGGCACCGTGACCAAGCTCTTGGCCAGCACCGGCGCGGTTGTGGGCACGTACTCGGTTGGGCTCTATCCCTATCAAGTGGCATTCGATGGCACGAACATCTGGGTCGTGAACGGCGGCAGCAATACGGTGACCAAGCTGTTGGCCAGCTCCGGGACGGTTGTAGGTACTTACTCCGTCGGCAACGTTCCCTATGCGGTGGCCTTTGACGGAACCAACATTTGGGTTACGAACGAAGGCAGCAACAGCGTGACCAAGATATTGGCCAGCAGCGGGTACGTTCTGGGCACGTACCCAGTGGGCAGCGTGCCATGGGGAATCGTGTACGACGGAGCTAACGTTTGGGTGGCGAACGAAGGCAGCGGCACGCTAACCATGATCCCTGCCCACTGATCGTAGCAGGTTGCGGTTGAATCGTTGATCTGCGGATAGCAGCAGCAGCATTGCGTCCGGCTGTCCAGAAACGGGCTTTCGGGAGGTTGGCAAGCGACATCAATCCGAGGCTAAGTATCGCTTATGGCGCGTTGCCCCCCGCCAGGCGCGAAGTTTTTCCTGCGGAAAACTTGTTTGCGCTGCGCCCCGAATAGAGAGTAAAATCAGCGGCAATCCAGCCAACCAACGGGAGGCATACGTCCACTTTCTGTTGGCGTTTCGGAGCTTGCAAGTCTGGGAAGACGATCAGCCGGAGCGAAGAAGCGTCCTCCAGACGGCGGCTTCACTAAACCAAGTTACTAGACCGGGTCATTAAACCAGGACGGACTTGACGACGCAAAACTTTTTGAGCACCGGCCGCAATTCTTTGGCATCTCGCGCGACCCATGGAGTCAGGACAATGAATGGTACTACCGCACGATTTCTCCGGTTGGGTGTGGCCCTCTCTGGATTAGCGGTATTGGGCTGGGTGTTGACGGGCCAGGCGTCGCAACCGGTCCGAGAAGGGATGCCGATCGACTGGTCTCACCGGCATGTCGTCTTTTCCGAGCCGTCGACGTTCGAACAAGTCAGCCAGGTTACCAGTGATCCGCGCTACTGGCAGCAATGGTACCGGAACAACGTGAAGCGCGTCCTGTCCGGGGATGCGGCAATGCGCGACGAGGCGGCAGCCGTGGATCTCGTCAGGCGTCATATTAATGTGGAACCCGGCTCGGCTGGCGCGTGGTCTGAGGACCTTGGCAGCGGCGCTTCGGTCGGTGCCGGCAACTATCCCGCAAAGTATTCGATGCACATCACCACGGCGAGCTGCACTGATTATGTCGTGTTCAATACCGGCCTGGCGGGCTCGGGGACCCAGGCCAGCATCGTCGCCTACGACAATCTCTACTCGGTTGGATGCACGACACCACCCGTGCCCCAAACCTACTGGGCCTACAACACCGGGGGCACGGTCCTGACCTCACCCGTGATCTCCCAGGACGGAACGCAGGTCGCGTTCGTCGAAACTAACGGTGGCGTCGGGATATTAGTCCTGCTGAAATGGGCAGCTTCGGCCACCGAGACCGTGGGCGCCCCAATGAACCTGACGCTACCCGCCACTAACGTCGTTAACTCCGCGTACCGCGCCTGCACTGCGCCCTGCATGACCGAAATCTTTCTGCAAAACAGCAGTGCGGTCCAGGTCAACGACACCACGTCGTCGGCTTTCCCCGACTACAGTCATGACGTACTTTGGGTCGGCGGAGCTCTGGGTTGGCTTCACAAGATCAGCGGCGGTTTTCTTGGGACCCCCGGCGAAGTCACCACGGGCGGATTCCCCGTGCAGGTAAACGCCGGTAGCAGTTCTCTCTCCAGCCCGGTCTGGGACCGTAACTCGGGCAACGTCTTTGTCGGCGATTACGGGGGATTCTTCTACCGGGTCAGTTCCACAGGAGTGGTCACCGCATCCGGCCGGGTAGATTATGGAACCGGCTTGGTGGCGGGTCCGGTTATCGATTCAACGGCCGACAAGATCTACGTCTTCTCCTCCAGCGACGGCAGCACGTCCTGCGCCGCAGGCACCCTCCCATGCTCGGCGGTCTTCGAGTTCGCTCCGGGCTTCGCCCCCGGGTCGACCGGCACGCCAGCGATTGTCGGAACCAGTAAAGCCGCTCCCAATCCTATGTACGAGGGCGCTTTCGACAGTGCGTATGAAGCGTCAGGCACCGCGACCGGCAACTTCTACGTCTGCGGAAACACCGGTGGGCCGCCAACCCTGTATCAGATCCCCATCGCGGCCGGCAACATGGGAACGGTAATCGCCGGGCCCGTGCTGACCAGCGCTGCGACCGGATGCTCTCCCGTCACCGACATTTCCAACCCGAACGCCACCGGCGGCATTGCTGAGTGGATTTTCGCCAGCGCCCAAGCCAGTGGGTCGGGCAATAACTGCGCGGTCGGGACCGGCGGGTGCGTCATGAACTTCCTCGTCCAGCCCTGGCTGCCCAAACACGTTTATGCGGTGGGCGACGAAATACTGGATTCCAACCTCAATGTTCAAGTGTGCAGAGTCGCGGGAACGTCAAAAGCCGCCCCGCACCCCGTCTGGAGCGGCGTCGATGCAAGTACATCGGACGCCAACGTGCGGTGGACAAACCAGGGTCCTCATCTGGCTTCCCACCCGGGTTGGCTGGCGAGCCACAACTACGCCCTCGGTGACGAGATTCTCGACAGCAATGGCAACGTCGAATATGCGCACAAGGCGGGAAAGTCAGCTGCCGGCGCCCCCACGTGGCCTACTACCCCTATAAACGCCACGACTGCGGACGGCACTGAAAGCTGGCGGATGGTAGGTCCGATCGCTACTTCCAGCGTTGCGGCCGCCGGCGGCACCGGCGGGATTATTATCGACAATAATGTCGGGTCCGGTACTTTGGCTGGCGCGTCCCAAATCTATTTTTCAACGCTAGGCACCCAGACCTGTGCAACCTCTGGTGGTTCGGGCGGCTGCGCAGTACAGGTATCGCAAGCGGCATTACAATAGGCAGACAAAAGCTAGGCAGACAAGACAGGTTTCCTCTTATGACTATGAACGATTTGTCCCCTGATCATCCGCGCACTCCGGTTACCCGGCAGCCGTACGAAAAACCCTCCTTCCGCTACGAAAAGGTATTCGTAACGACCGCCCTTTCGTGTGGAAAGATCGGCACTTCATCGATGGCCTGCGCGAGTAGCTCGAAGGTGTCATGAAGCGTTCGGCTCAATCGTCGGGTGATGCGCACACCGTCCAACGTGAACTGGCGGGAGAAGTGTTGCGCTCTTCCGGCAGCTTGCATCTGCGCGTCACGGGATGGAGCATGCTGCCCACCGTCTGGCCCGACGATACGCTCGTGATTGAGCAGGCCAGCGGCGACCAGATCTTCGCGGGCGACATCGTGATGTTCAGCAGCGGCCTCCGGTTCGTTGCCCATCGCGTAGTGGCGATCGGCAACGGCTCTGGAGGATCGAGTGTTCAGACCCAAGGCGATGCAGTGCCCCGCGCCGATGCTCCTCTGGCTGCCGGCGACCTTCTTGGCAAAGTCTCCTTCATTGTGCGGAACGAAAAGTGTATCGAGCCGAGTCGGCGCCGGCGCATTTCTGAACGCGCTGTCGCGGCCTTGTTTCGACGTTCGTCGTTTGCCGCCCGTGTGGTTGTGGGGATACGTGGAAGGCTCCAGAAGTTGGACGGTCCATCGGCGGTTCCAACTTCGCAGGTTCAAGCGTCACGGATTCAAACCGCGTCGCCTTAAACATCATTAGGATTGATCTCGTCCCTTGCCCGAGTTAACCACCGAAGTCGAACGGCTCAGCCTGGTGATTGAAATCGGGGGTATGCCGGTGCGCGTGCATACCACCGACCCGGGCTTCCTCCGCATGCTGCGGGATCGCTACGACGGTTTTGTGGCTTCCGCAGAGCACGCGGGGAGTGCGGAGGGGGCTGCGGAGATTGACTTTGACGTGGAACTCACTCCCGCTCGCTTCGCCGATCCCGATGCCGTCGTGCGTGTCAGGCAACGGCGAGGACGGTGGACCATGGAGCGCGGAGATTTTCGCGCCGAATGGGAACCTGCCTCGCGTACGGGCACGATTCGTCAGAGCGCAAATCCCTATTCCATCGACGCCGTGCTCCGCATCGTGCACACGCTCGTGCTGGCGCGCCAAGGAGGCTTCCTCCTGCACTCCGCCAGCGCCATCCGCAACGGCAAAGCGTTCTTGTTCGCCGGTGTTTCCGAGGCGGGCAAGACCACCATTTCCCGGCTCGCTCCTCCCGATGCCACGCTCCTGACCGACGAAATTTCCTACGTTCGTAAACAGGATGTGCGGAAGCAAGGTGCCGGCTACGTTGCCTTCGGCACTCCGTTCACTGGCGAACTGGCCAAGCTGGGCGAAAATGTTTCTGCGCCCATCGCCGCCCTCTACCTGCTCGCCAAGGGCGCCGAGAATCGCATCGACCCCATCCCGCCCGCGGAAGCGGCTCGATCTCTGCTTGCTAATCTTCTGTTTTTCGCGGAGGATGAGGAACTGGTGCAAGCGACTTTTCATTCCGCCTTCGAGTTTGTGAGCCGGGTTCCGGTTGCCCGCCTCACGTTTGTGCCCGATGCCAGGGTCTGGGAGTTGATCGGATGAGCAGGCTTTATATGGCACGCAATCCGAAAGTCGCGGCGCGCAGCCTCGACGGCGAAATGATGATTATGTCCGGTCGTGATTCCACGCTCTTCACCCTGAACAAGACGGCCAGCATCCTGTGGCAGTCCGCCGACGGCACCACGCCGCTCGACGAGATCGTGGAGCGCCGCATCTGCTCCAAGTTTGAAGTTGAGCCTACTGAGGCTTTGCACGACGCGGAGAATCTGGCGCGGGAACTGGCCAGCCATGAGATACTGCAAATCTCGGAAGAGCCTATTCCGCCGGGGAACGCCGCGGCCGGAGAATCCCGAGCTGGAGAGTCACAATGAGCGCGCTGCTGCAAGAGATGACCGCGAAAGCCCAGCGGCTGAACATTCCGTTCAGTGTGCAGCTCGATCTGACTTACCGCTGCAACGAGCGCTGCGTTCATTGTTATCTCGATCATGACGATCATGGCGAGATGACCACCGCGGAAATCAAGCATCTGCTCGAGGAGATGGCTGAAGCTGGCGTATTCATTCTCACTCTCAGTGGCGGCGAAATTTTCCTGCGCAAGGACTTCTTCGACCTTCTCGAACACGCCCGCCGTCTGATGTTTTGCGTGAAGCTCAAGACCAACGCCGTCTTGATCCGTGAGCGCGAGGCGGCCCGTTTGCGCGATCTCGGCGTTGAATCGGTACAGATCAGCATTTACTCGCACCGGCCGGAAGTTCACGATGGCATCACTCTGATTCCGGGGTCGCTCAAGCGTTCGATCGATGCGATCCGCTTCCTCAAGTCTCAGGGATTGAAAGTCATCATCGCCAACGTTCTGATGACTCAGAACATGCAAGACTACCCCGGCGTGCGCGCCCTCGCCGCGGAACTGGGCGTCGAATGCACCCTCGATCCAACCATTACGCCGATGATGGACGGCAACCGCTCCGTCCTCGACCTGGCGGTTGACCAAGGCACGCTGCGGCAGGTTTTCCGCGACGCAGCTCTTGTGGGCGACGTCGACGAGTTTTGTGCGATCCCCGCGGAGGCGGGCGAGAACGAACTGGAGTCCACGCCCTGCAGCGCCGGCCACACCGCCTGCTACGTTTCGCCTTATGGCGAAGTCTTCCCCTGCGTCCAGTTTCCGCTTCCCACCGGAAACGTGCGGCAGCAGCGTTTTGTCGACATCTGGCGAAATTCCGACCAGATGAACGAAGTCCGCTCCATCCGTCTGAAGGATTTGACGACTTGCCCCTCGTGCACCCACGTTGGCAGTTGCACGCGCTGTCCTGGCCTCGCTTTCTTGGAAGGAAACATGCGAGGGCCGTCGTCGCAGGATTGCGAGAAATCTTTCGCCAGAACCGGAATTCCTTCGGCCAACATGCTGGCCAAGAAAGACGCCGCGGCACGTGCGCGGCATAATCTGGTGCAGATTCGAACGCTCCCGAATTTCGCGAGCGCTACTGCGTGATTCGGACGCGCGTCCATCGATCTGACGGAAAACGCTCCAGCCGAAAACATGTCCGCGAATAGCTTGGCCAGCAGCGCCACACTCGAAGCCGAGTTGTCCTTTCTGCTAGCCGCATGTTCCGAAATTCCCCGCCAGGAAAAGACCGACCGGCTCCGCCAGTTGTCGCGCGAACCCGTTCGCTGGAAACTTCTTTTCGACCTTGCCGACCGGCACGGTACTCGGCCGCTCCTCTATCAGGCTCTGGTTGACATTGAGGATGCAGTTCCCGCGGCTGAGATGTCTGCGCTGGAGCAGAGCTATCAGACCAATCTTCACAAAGCCTTGTTTCTGTCGCGTGACTTGATTCGAATCGTTGATCGATTGGCGGCTCTCGGTATCGAGGTCATGCCCTACAAAGGCCTGGCGCTGGCGGAAGTGGCTTACGGCGACATTGCGTTGCGCCAGTCTGGGGACATCGATCTGCTGATTCATCCGCAAGACTTGCCCCGCATCTGCGACGCGGTGCGCGAACTCGGCTACACGCCTCACCTGAATCTTTCCCCGGCGGAGGAACACGCCTACCTGAAATCGGGGTACGAATGCGCCTTCGACGGTGCCGCCGGACCCAACCTGCTCGAGGTGCAGTGGGCGATTCAGCCTCGCTTTTACGCCATAGACTTCGACATGGACGGCTTGTTCCGACGGGCAGGGACGGTCACCGTCGCCGGCTACGCCATGAAGACGCCTTCGCCCGAGGATTTGCTTCTCATCCTGTCGGCACACGCCGCCAAACATGTGTGGGGACGCCTGGTCTGGCTGTGTGACATTGCGCGGATCATGAGCTTTCCAACTCTGGATTGGAGCTGGATTGAATCCCAGGCGAGGACTTTAGGAGTTGTGCGCATCGTGCGCGTCAGCATGCTCCTGGCCAACCGGTTGCTAGACGCTGCGATCCCGCCAGCGGCGCAAGCGAGTCTCGGCGAAAAGACTGCGACAATCAGAATTGTGGATGCGCTGGTGGATGAGATCCAATCTCGCATCGCCAGTGAGGCCTCATTCAACGTCGAGTCTCTCGCGTACTTCCGCCTGATGATGCGCCTGCGCGAACGCTCCGCCGATCGCCTGCGATTCCTGCAGCGTCTGGTCTTCACTCCCGGGCCGGGCGAATGGCAGGCGGTCCGTCTTCCCGCAGCACTGTTCCCGTTGTACCGGCTGGTCCGCCTGTCGCGGCTGGCGGCGAGGCTTGTCCGCACCTAAACTTCTGGCAAACCGGAATTCTGCTCTGCTTTCGTCCCGTTCCAGTCTCTCAGATAGAGAGCGAACATCGTCGCGCATCCGATCAGCGGCACGGCCAGTCCCGCCTTAAGAGTGCCGAAACGAGTCGACGAAACGCCCACAACCCACGGGAGCAGCCCTCCTCCGATGTTCGACAGCGTAAACAGGATAGACCCCAGGCGCGCAGGAGCGGACGGAAATTCTCGGGGCAACAGCGAGATTGTAATCGGATAAACGTACGAAAGCCCCAGGCCGGCAAGCGAAGCACTCACCATTACGCCCCGCAGCCCGTGCGAGAAAACCAGCCCCGTCATCCCCGCACAAGCAACCAGCAATCCGATTTGCACCAGGTGAATTTCGTTCGCCAGTCGCAACAGCAGGGGCGCCAGCCATCTCCCCAGCATCATCGCGGCATAAAAAAAAGACGACGTTATGATCGCCATCGTGGGCGACATCGCTCCCAGACTCTTCGAGTACGTTGCCAGCCAAAGACCGAACCCGTTCTCAACACCGACATACAGAAAAAAGAGGGCGGCGAGAATCAAGAGCGTACTGCTCCTCCACGGAATCGCGGAACCAGCTTTTCCCGCCGCATCCTTTTCCGCCGCCGGCTCGGCAATGCTCGAAGGCATGGCTGCGATTCCAATCGCCATCAGCAGCGCGCCGCCAGCCAGGATGCCCAGGAAGGTCGGAACGCGATTACTCTTCGCGGCCGCTGCCACCAGAAATGGGCATGCGACCGCACCCGCGCTCCAGCAGAAGTTGAGCACATTCAGGGTTGCGCTGCGCCGGGCGGGATTCGCCGCCGCCACCAGCAGATTCGCCGCGGGAACCGCCAGTCCCAGCCCTCCTCCATAGGCCGCGATACAAACCATCCCCAGCGGTTTCGGCCCGATCAGCAGCAGACCCACGCCCGCGCCCATCAGCAGCAGTCCAGTCTTGATCGCGAATCGAAATCCCCAGCGCGAAGCTAGCTCGCCTGAGACAGCTACCGCCAAAGTCGACGCTACGTACTGGATGGGAAAAAGCGCGCCCGCCTGGGAATAATTCAGCGACCATCGCGCCGACAGCGTCGGCAGCATCGGACCGAGCAGCACGGTCGCGATCCCGATCGGCACGAACGACGCGTAGGCGGCAAACGTAAGCGCTCGCGCGGAAGTTGAGGTACTGGGTGAGTCAGAAGAGGGCATGAACGGAGCGGAAGGCTCTGCGGCTACTATATCGGAACCTCCGACCTAGGAGGAACCGTTTGCCTTTGCCGTCGATTCCCGTACGACCAGTTCGGGCTCAATCGCGATCTCCGAAGGGTATTCTTTCTTATCCTCAATTCGTTCCAACAGGACCTGCGCCGCCACTTCTCCCATTCGGTTCAGCGGTTGTTGGACCGTGGTCAAACTCGGAGTGTGAAACGCCGCCCCTGGAATATCATCGAACCCCAGCACGGAAACATCCTGGGGCACGCGCAGTCCCTGTTCCTGCAGCGCGCGAATCGCTCCAATCGCTGAGATGTCGTTGTAGGCAAACAGCGCCGTAAACGGCCGCTTGCGCGCCAGCAGTTGCTTGGCAAACGGATATCCCAACATCGGGGTCGGGTCATCGGTATCAATCTGCACCGTCAGTTCCGGATCGATCTTCATCCCAATCTCCGCGGCTACCTGGCAGATCGCGTCCCAGCGATCCTTCGCATCCGAACTCAGAGGATTCCCCTTCATGAAAGCGACGCGCTCGTGGGACAGATTCTTCAAATGATTCAGCGCCAGGACCGCGGCCTTCACGTGATCCAGCGTAATGTTAGTAACGCCCTTCAGCTTCTTGTGGCCGGCAACCGCGACCGTCGGCAGCATGGGCTCTTCCTGTACGGTTGTATCCACGGTGATGATGCCCTCAACCCCGCGCTCCGAGAGCATCTGCGAGTACCGGTTCAGCAGCTCAGGATCGTGCCGGTGGACCACTGTCAGAAAGAAATAATTGCGCTTCCTCAGATACTGCTCAATACCGCTGATGATCGGGGAGCTGTAGGAGTCGCCAATCTCTTCCGCGATCACGCCGATGGTGTAGGTCCGCTTGTTGCGCAGCGTGCGGGCAAAAAAATTGGGCCGGTAGTTGAGCTCTTTGGCGGCCGCATGAATTCGGTTCTTGGTCTCTTGCGGAATGGAACGAGCCGACGGCGAATCGTTAAGGACGGCCGAAACCGTGCCTGGCGTAAGTCCAATATGTTGGGCAACGGCCTTGAGGGTAATCGCCTCTGGTTTTTGGCCCTTCTTATTTTGCCCCATGATCTTCTATCGATGAATCAATTCGTTCGCACATCCTCGGATTAATCTTGTCGCCTACGATTTGCGGTTACGCCTTGGCATACCGCTGGCTGTTCGGCTTCGATCCGCTCAAGGCAAAGAAAAGTATGTAGAGATAACAGAGCACCGGCAGGAAGAACGCGTGATGAATGCCGATCCGATCGGCAATCGCGCCCTGCGCCACCGGAATGATCGCTCCGCCTACAATCGCCATGATCATGATTCCCGAACCATCGCCCGTGAGCGGGCCCAATTCAGCAACACCTAGCGTGAAGATGCTGGGAAACATGATCGAATTAAAGAAGCCCACCAGGATGATGCTGTACATCGCGGTATGCCCGGTGGTCAGCATCGAGATTGCAACCAGCGCCGCCGCGCACACGGCGCAAATGCCCAGCAACCCGCGGGTGCTCATTTTTTGCAAAAGAGCGGAGCCAATGAAGCGGCCAACCATCGCGCCACCCCAATAGAAAGCGACGAAGCTCGCTGCAACTTTTTCCGTCAGACCGCCAATCTCAGGCTGCGTGAAGTAGTTGACCAGGAAACTCCCGATGGAAACCTCGCCTCCGACGTAAACAAAAATCCCGATCGCCCCGAAGATCAAGCTGGGGTGGTTCCAGATGGAGTCGTTCACCTTCTCCCCGACTTTGTGCTGAGCATGTTCGATCTTCGGCAACTTGAAACTGCCGATCGCCACCGCCAGCACTACCAGGGCAATGCCCAGGCCCACGTATGGCGTCTTAACTGTGGCTGCTTCGTGCAGACGGTACGCCTGCAGAACATCAGGCGCCATCGCTCGGATTTCGTCCATGGTCTTCGGCGCCGCGCTCAGAATCAGCAGGCCGCCGAAAAACGGCGCCAGAAAAGTTCCCAGCGAGTTAAACGCCTGCGTCAGATTCAACCGGCTTGAGGCCGTCTCGGGCCGTCCCAGCACCGTGACGTAAGGATTGGCCGCCACCTGCAGGCACGTAATCCCGGCGGCCAGCACGATCAACGCACCCAGGAATAGCGGGAACGAAGGCACACTGGCTGCCGGCACAAACAGGAACGCTCCCAGCCCCATGGTGAGCAGACCCACCACCATCGATTTTTGGTAGCCGATCCAGTCGATGATCTTCGCCGAAGGAATCGAGAAAATAAAATAGGCCCCAAAAAAAGCAAACTGAATCAACATGACCCTGAAATAGCTAAGGTCAAAAATCGATTTCAGATGCGGAACCAGAATATCGTTCAGGCAGGTAAGAAATCCCCACATGAAGAAGAGCGTGGTCACCGTAGCCAGCGGAGCGAGGTAGCTTTGCTCGGTGCCCGGCGCGGTAGTCGTAGTAGAAGTGTTGGGGGCCGCGATCGCCATGAGTGCTGTATCCACCCTTCAAAGAGTGTGCGAACCAGACTGCACGAATCCAGACTGGGTGAAATCAGATTGCGTGAATCTAGATTCCGCGAATTAATGAACGCGCCATCATAGCATCGCCAGAGCGCGATTTTACGCATTTTTCTTGACTCAGCATCGAATTCATCCCCTAGAAAATCGTTTCTCTAGCTTGACAGTGCTTGACAATCCCCTGCCCTTGCCCGAGACTGCAATCGTTTCCGCTTGTCGAATCTCTTCATCAGGCCACCATCATGCTAAAACTTGCACTCTTGGCAGTCGCATCCTTGTTTTTCCTGGTCAGCCACGCTACACTCCTGGCCCAGTCCGGCATGTCCGCAGCAGTGGTGTTCAGCGAACCCGGTTTTCCAGCGGCTGACTCGGCTGACTCGGCTGGCCCCTCGCCGCAGCAATTGGCCGTAATCTTTCCTGGGGCTCAGTTGGCGGATGCCGACCACCTACGCGACGCCCTGGCCGCGCCCTCAACCCGCCTGCTGGTTCTTCCCTACGGCTCTTCTTTTCCTGAAGAAGCCTGGCCCGCAATCAAGCAGTTTCTGGACCGCGGAGGCAATCTTCTGGTCCTCGGCGGCATGCCGTTCACTCGCGCCGCTTACCGCGATTCCAGCGGCTGGCATCTCCGCGACTACAGCGTCCGCTTCATCCGCCCGCTCATGATCGACCAGTATCAGGAAACTCCCGGCTCCAGCGGACTGCAGTTCCAGCCCAATCCCGAGCTGCCCTTGCAGCTTCCCGCTTTCGCGTGGAAGCGCACCTTCAGCCCGGTGATACGGCTCAGCGCGGTTGATCTTTACCACCGGGGCGGCGCCGCCGGTTCGATCGACGCGCGCCTCGACTCTCTCGCCTGGGGCACGCAGAATGGCCGCAAACTTTCGGCGCCAGTCATCCAGGTCGATCACTACCGGAACGGCTTCGATGGTGGACGCTGGATTTTCGTGAATGCCGAACTCTCCCCCGAATTCTTCGACAAAGCTGCACCGGTGCGATCCCTTGTGGAACGCGCATTGCAAGGCGCGGAGGAATTCACCGTGCGCCCGGCCTTGCCGCTCTACCTTCCGGGCGAGTCTGTAGAACTGCAAGTGCAGTGGCACGCGGCCGAGGCGCCCAAAACACCTGTCTCGGTGAAGATCACGACCTACCCCGACGCCCAACCCTCCAGTCGCGTCAGCGTCTCTGCACCGGCTCTGCCGAACGAACCAGTCATGCTGCCGGCTCCCGCAGGGAAGGGCCTCTACATCATCGAGGCGCAGTTAATGGAAGGCGACCGCATTCGCGCCATCTACCACTCTGCCTTCTGGATCCGCGACGAATCCTTCCTCCGCTCCGGACCACATCTCGGCGTCAATCACGATTACTTCGAACTAGATGGCCATCCCCTCGCAGTGGTCGGCACAACTTACATGTCGAGCGAGGTTCAGCGCCTCTTTTTCGATCATCCCAACGTGTACGTGTGGAACCAGGATCTCGCCCAGATTCACGACGCCGGACTGAACATGATCCGCACCGGCTGGTGGACTGGCTGGGACAAGTTCTGCGACGAAAACGGTCAGCCCTACGAGCGCACGCTGCGCACACTCGAAGCCTATCTCATGACCGCCCGCAAGTATGGCCTGCCGGTGCAGTTTAATTTTTTCGCTTTCCTGCCCGACGTTCTCGGAGGGGCGAACGCCTTTCTCGATCCTGCAGCTGTCCACCGCCAGCAGACTCTGATTTCGTCCGTCGCCGCACGCTTCCATGACGTGCCCTACCTGGCATGGGATCTCATCAACGAGCCTAGCATCTCGCAGCATCTCTGGAAGACGCGCCCCAACGGCGACGCAATCGAACTCGCAGCCTGGAATCGTTGGCTGAGCGAACGTTATCCCGATCGCGCCCAGCTCGCCGCCCTGTGGAATGTTTCTCCCGGCTCCGTCGCGGGAACAATCGCTCTTCCCACCGAAGATGAGTTCTCTCCGCGCGGCATGTATACCGGAACCAACTCACTCCGGCTGCATGATTATTTTATGTTCGCGCAAGAATCATTCGCCCACTGGGTGCGAACGATGCGCGATACAATCCGCGCCACCGGATCACAACAGCTCGTCACCGTCGGCCAGGACGAAGGCGGCATTCAAGACCGACTCTCTCCGGCCTTCTGGGGCCAGTCCGTCGACTTCACCACCAATCATTCCTGGTGGCTCGACGACAACATCCTATGGGATTCGCTGGCGGCTAAACAGCCCGGACAGGCCATGCTTATTCAGGAAACCGGATTGCAGCGCCAGTTGAACCTCGACGAAATCGCGCGCCGCACGCCGGAGAGCGAGGCGGCTCTTCTGGAGCGAAAAATCGCCACGTCTTTCATCCAAGGTTCGGGCGCCATCGAATGGTTGTGGAACACGAATTCCTACATGACGGAGAGCAACGAAACCCCGATCGGCGCCGTCCGCACCGATTACACCGAGAAACCAGAGGCCACGCTTCTGCGGGCATACGCCCAATTCGCCCCGTCGTTGCAGGAACATCTCCGCGACCCGCAGCTGCCTTCGATCGCAATCGTCACGTCGCAGGCCGCCCAATTCTCGGCGCTCGCGGATTTCCAGTTGGCGGCACAGCAGCGCGCCGTACGCGCCCTGGCCTACGACGCTCACTTGCCCGCTTACGTGATCGCAGAAAATCAGATCGAGAAGTTAGGATCGCCGAAGCTGGCCATTTTGCCCTCTCCGCAGGCGCTGAGCGAGGCCGCGTGGCGGGCACTCTTGAAGTACGTTGAAACCGGCGGAAACCTGCTCGTCACCGGCCCCATCGATCGCGACGAACACTGGCAGGTCGTTCATCGAGCCGCCGACCTTGGACTTCCCGCCCACGTGGAACCGCTCACCTATCACAATGCGACGGTCAGCCTGCGGGAGCGCTCGCTCTCGCTCGCTTTCGGTCAGCAGCAACAGAACTGGCTGGATTCCCTGCGCTTCGAAGACGGATCCAGTTTCAAAGAAACTCCTCACGGCAAGGGACTCATCTTCTGGACGGCCTATCCCGTGGAGCTCGCCGAAAACGCGCAAGCGACTGCAGCACTATACACATACGTCGCCACTCGGCTGAACATTTCTCCGATGTTCACCGCGCAGTCTCCGCTCCCTCCCGGTGTGCTGGTATTCCCCACCGTGCTGGCGGACTCCGTGCTCTACGTCTTCGTCTCCGACTCGGCGAACGACACAGCCATCAGCCTTCGCGACCAAGTCACCGGCGTCCCGCTGGCGTTTTCCTTGCCTGCGGAACACGCGGCGATTGCGGTGGTTGGAAAAAAGGAAAAGAAAGTCGTCGCTAAGTACGGCTTCTAGATTTTGGTTCGGAACGGTCCGTCAGCAGACTTCCGCGGATTCTAGCGCAGGACGTAGGTTGCTACATCTCTGCTGGCAGCATCGTTAGACTCGCGCCACGGCTCTCTGCTCGGCTAACTGCCGCGAAAGAAAGTCCAGGTACTCTTCCATCCCCTCGCCGGTTTTCGCCGAGAGGCGAAAAATCTGCATTCCCGGACGCACCGACTGAATGCTCGTCCGCGCCGCATTCCAGTCAAACTCTACCACGCCCGCCAATTCATTCTTGGTCACGACCGCGACGTCTGCGCTGTTGAAAATTGTCGGGTATTTCAGCGGCTTGTCTTCGCCCTCGGTCACCGACATCAACACCAGCCGAAGATTCTCCCCAAGGTCATACGAAGACGGGCACACCAGGTTGCCCACATTCTCGATGAAAAGAAAATCCAGTTGCCGCAGATCCCAGTCCTGCAGGGCATTCTGCACCATCGCCGCCTCCAGATGACACAGAGTTCCGGTCGTGATCTGCTTCACCGGCGCCTTGCTTCGCGCCAGGCGCACAGCGTCGTTTTCGGTGGCCAGGTCTCCAACCAACGCGGCCACTCGATAGCGAGGCTGCAATTGCGTGAGGGTCTTTTCCAGGAAAGTGGTCTTCCCCGAGCCCGGACTCGAAACCAGGCTCACGACAAACACTCCCGCCGCGCGGAATTGTTCGCGCAGTGAGCGCGCGATCACGTCGTTCTGCTTCAGCACATTCCTGCGGACTTCAACCAGACGGGGCTCGTTCATTCCCGCACCTCCGATTCCTGTACTTCGTCCGGGACCTCGAGCGCAAACAACTCAAGTTCCTTGCCTTGCCGCACGTCCATCGTCGGCGTACGGCACTCCGGACATTGAAATAATTGCACCGACTCCAGCACCCGAGTTTCCCGGCACTGTGGGCAAAACACGACGACAGGAACATCCTCGACGATCAATCGCGATCCCTGCAGCGGCGTATCCTGGCAAGCAACTTCGTACGAAAACATCAGCGCATCCTTAACCACGCCCGAAAGCGCCCCTAGCCTGAGATGCACCGCGCTGACCTGCACGCCACGACGCTGAGCCTCTTCCAGCGCCGCGTCCACAATACCCATCGCAATCGACAGTTCGTGCATCCTCTCACCGTGCGTATTCTATACCGGATCGTGAGGACTGCGGCCGCCGGTTGGACGAGGCTCCCTTGCCGCTAGTATCATCCGCTGAGCCGACCAGACTTCCCTTGAGGACAACATGCTCGATCTCTCCACCACCTACCTGGGACTGAAGCTTCGCACTCCGCTGGTCTCCTCCGCGTCCCCATTGACTCAGGACATCGACGCCGTCCGGCGGCTGGAGGATGCCGGAGCTTCCGCCATCGTTTTTCATTCCCTGTTCGAACAGGCGCCGCAAGGACTGCAGCCAGTGCCCGCCGCCAGCCCGGCGCTCGATCATTACCTGAGCCTGCTTCGCAAGGCCAGGCAAGCCGTTCGCGTCCCGGTGATCGCCAGCCTCAACGCTACCACTCACCGGGGATGGGCAGAGTACGCCATGGATATCGAGCAGGCCGGCGCAAACGCCCTCGAACTCAATCTCTATCAGGTGCCCAGCCAGGCGGACATAGCTGGTTCCATTCTGGAAGATGAATATGTTGAAATTGTGAGGACATCGAAATCGGCGGTGAAAATCCCCGTCGCGGCCAAGCTGACGCCGTTCTTCACCAGCATGGCTAACATGGCCAAGCGCTTCGACGCTGCCGGCGTAGACGGGCTGGTCCTGTTCAATCGCTTCTACCAGCCCGACATGAACCTCGACGACATGGAGATCCAGCCCAACGTCCTGCTCAGCACCTCCGAAGCGCTGCGCCTTCCGCTGACGTGGATTGGCATACTCCATGGCCGCATCCAAGCGAACCTGGCCGGCAGCAGCGGCGTCCACACTCCCGATGACATCGTGAAACTGCTCCTGGTTGGCGCCGACGTCACCATGGTGTGCTCGACCCTGTTGCGCAATGGGATCGGCCACCTCGGGAAGCTCGAATCCGGCCTGCGTCACTGGATGGAAAAACACAGCTACAAGTCGGTTGCCGAGTTCAGAGGAATTTTCAGCCAACTACGCTGCAAAGATCCGGCGGCGTTCGAGCGCGCGCAGTACATGAACGCGGTCAAGGGCATCCAGAACGTTGTGCTCACCGGGCGCGAGGCTTGGAGAATTCTCAGCGGAGAGTAAGAGCGCCGCTCACTTCACTAGCTGGCCAATGAACACTCCGTAGGGCTCCAGCGTCACCACATCTCCCTTGGCCGAAGACTTTCCGGTCGCCACCAGGCTCTTCGCCGACGTGAACCCACGATTGCTCAGATCAAAGCTCACCTTCTGCTCCGCACCCGACATGTTCAGCGCCACCAGAACCGCCTGATCCTTATACGCTCGCAAGTAGGAGAGCACGTTCTGGTCGTTCTGATTCTGCGGAACGTAGGCCCCATCCAAAAGAGCCCGATTCGTGTGCCGCAGCTTGAGCACCTTCTTGTAAAACGCCAGAACCGAGTCTGGATCTTTCGACTCATCGGCGACGTTGTGTGTCTTGGCCGTCGGAGGCACCGGTAGCCACGGCGCAGCCTTCGAGAAACCTGCATTCTCGCTCTCATCCCACTGCATGGGTGTGCGCTCGCCGTCCCGTCCTTTTTCCTTGGGCCAGCCGATGCGGCCGATCGGATCTTTCACGTCCTCTTTGCGGGTGGGCGGCGTCGTCTTCATTCCAATCTCTTCGCCGTAGTACAAGATCGGCGTTCCGCGCAGCGTCAGATAAAGACCGGCCATCAGCTTCGCAATTTGATCGTTATGTTCGCCGTCGCCATAGCGGTCGTAAGAGCGGACCATGTCGTGATTGCTGATCACGAACGTGGGCCAGCCGGACGCCGAATCGACTGCGGCGATCTGCTTGCGGAAGTCGGCGGGCGACAGTTTGTTGACCGTGGTGAAAAGAAAATCCATGGGCAGCTGCAACTCGTTGTTGCCCTCGCCGTAGTACCGGTTCAGTTCCGCAATGTCGGCAGTCCAGGTCTCGCCGATCAGTACGCCGTTATTTTCGTCTGCAACTTTGCGCAACTCGCGCAGCACCTCGTGTACCTCGGGCAATTTGGCGTTGTATTTGTACTCCTCGATCGGGTCGCCGAAGGCGTTCTTGCCGGGTAGCACCGGGTCGTCGTGCAAGTTCGGATCCTCGAACAGCGTGTCCACCGCATCCAGACGAAACCCGGAGACGCCCCGCTTGTACCAAAATCGCGTGACGTCAAACATCGCGTCCTTGACGGCGGGGTTGCGCCAGTTCAGGTCGGGCTGCTGCGGGTAGAAGAAGTGGTAGTAATACTGATTCGTTGCTGCGGCGAGCGTCCACGCCGAGCCGCCGAAAATGGAAGTCCAATTGTTCGGCGGCTGTCCTGGCCCCTTGCCCTCGCGCCAAATGTACCAATCGCGATGTTCCGCAGTTCGAGAAGACTTCGAATCCAGAAACCATTTGTGCTGGTCGGAAGAGTGATTCACGACAAAATCGAGGATGATGCGAATCCCGTCTCGCCTGGCCTCACTGGCCATCATGTCAAAATCGGTCAGCGATCCATACATGGGATCGATATTTTCGTAGTCGGAAACGTCATAGCCGAAATCCACTTGCGGCGAAGGAAAGCATGGTGTAATCCAAATGGCGTCCACACCAAGGTCTTTCAGGTAATCGAGCTTCGCAGTGATGCCTTTGAGGTCGCCGATTCCGTCATTGTTGCTGTCGGCAAAGCTGCGGGGATAAATCTCGTAAAACACCGCATGCTGCCACCACTGGTGGCCTTCCGCATCGACCGCTTTGCCGGTGGGGGCCTTGCTCGCAGTGGTTTTCTTTGCGGTCTGAGCGGTCGCGGTAATAAGTAGACTTAGGCACGCTAATACGAGAATCCAAGAGCGCTTGCGCTGCATGATGACTCCTCGAACTGCCTTTCCGAAGCATACAGACAGTCGTTCTTTTATTGCGGCTTGAAACGGGATTTAGCGCGGCCAGCTTGCAAAGTCGCGCGTCCCGAAATATAAGGAGTAGAGGCGAATTCTAGCACGCCCCGAGCAGCAGGTATCGACCTCTTGTTCCCTTCGCGCCGCGTTTTTCTGAAATCTCTCAGCCGTTCGGCACTTGTACTCTCGCTCGACAGCGTGCTGGCGATGGCTCGTCCGCGCCGGATGCGGGCGAGCACAGCTCAGCAGAAGACCGCGTCGCCGAAAGACGAACCTTCGGTCGACAGCGGCGATCTGAACGTCAGCTTTCTCAACGTCGCCCGTGAGTCCGGGCTGAATGCGAAAACCATCTTCGGAGGCGGGCACAAGAACAAGTATCTGCTCGAAACCACCGGCTGCGGTGTTGCGTTCTACGATTACGACAACGATGGGTGGCTCGATATTTTTCTGGTAAATGGCACGCGACTCGAGGGCTTTCCCCCAGGCACCGAACCGACCTCGCACCTGTTTCGCAATAATCGAGACGGCTCGTTCACCGACGTCACCGCCAAGGCCGGAGTCGCGCATTCAGGATGGGGGCAAGGCGTCTGCGTCGGCGACTATGACAACGACGGCTGGGACGACCTATTCGTTACCTCCTTCGGCAAGAACGTTCTTTATCACAACAACGGCGACGGCACTTTCACCGATGTGAGCCAGAAGGCCGGCGTGGCGGGCAAGGGCACGCGGTGGAACACGGGCTGCGCTTTTGTCGACTACGATCGCGACGGCCGGCTCGATCTATTCGTCGCCAACTACATTGATCTCGATCTGGCGACGGCGCCCGTCCCTGAATCCGGTCCGTGCCTCTACAAGAGTGTTTTGGTCGCCTGCGGACCGCCCGGTCTCGAGGGCGGCAAGAACATCTTGTACCACAACAACGGCGATGGGACGTTTACCGACGTCTCCGAGTCCTCGGGAATTCTCAGCACCGACAGCACCTACGCCCTGGGCGTGCTTACCGCCGACTTCGACAACGACGGCTGGCCCGACATTTATGTCGCCAACGATTCCGCCCCCGCCGTGCTCTACCAGAATAAAAAGAACGGCAAGTTTCAGGACATCGCCATTGAGGCCGGATGTGCCCTGAGCGCCAATGGCAAGACGCAGGCCGGCATGGGCGTCTCCGCCGGGGATTACGATCTGGACGGCAACCTCGACATTCTCAAAACCAATTTCGCCGGCGACACGCCTTCTCTTTATCACAATCAAGGCAACGCCAATTTCGAGGACGCCACTTTCTCCGCCGGTCTGGGCGCGCACACCCAATACCTGGGATGGGGCTGCGGCTTTTTCGACATGGACAACGATGGCTGGCCCGACATTCTGATCTGCAATGGCCATGTCTACCCGGAAGTCGACCAATTGAACGCGGGCGCCGGTTACGCGCAGCGCAAGCTCCTGTATCGCAACCTGCACAACGGCCGTTTCGCGGATGTGTCGCTGCAGGCAGGGCCGGGCATCTCAGAGCCGAGCAAATCGCGGGGCGCGGCCTTCGGCGACTTCGATAACGACGGCGACATCGACGTTGTCGTCAATACCGTCAACGATTATCCGCAGTTGCTGCGCTGCGACACCGCGCTCGGCAACAACTGGATCAAGATTCGCACCATCGGAACGAAATCCAACCGCAGCGGTATTGGTGCGCGGCTGGTGTGCGTGACTCATCCCCCTGGGGAAGCGAAGCCTCACCAGCAGATCGACGAAGTACGCAGCGGCGGCGGCTATTTCTCCCAGAACGATTTGCGCGTTCACTTCGGCCTTGGGAAAGCCCAAAAAGTCGACATGCTTGAGATTCGCTGGCCCAGCGGGCAAGTCGACACCCTGAAAGACGTCAAGCCGAACCAGTTAATCTACGTCAAGGAAGGCCAAGGGATTACTCGCACCATGCAGTTCCCAAGAAACCTCAAAGCCTCTGGCCGCGGTCACACGTAGGCCAAGTCGATTCCAGAGCGGCAACGGCGAATATGCGATTACGCAGGCAAGAAAAACGGCAGGGCCGACCCCCTGCCGTTTTCGCGATCTTTCTTTGCGGACTACTTCTTGTTGACTGACTTCTTGAGTTCGGCCCCAGGACTAAACTTCGCTACTTTGCGGGCGGCGATCTTGATAGTGGCGCCGGTTTGCGGGTTGCGCCCGTTCCGTGCTTTTCTCTGCGACACCGAGAAGGTGCCGAAGCCTATCAACGCCACCCGATCTCCTTTGCGGAGGGCACCCGTGATGCTTTCGACGGCGGTATCAATGGCAGTCGTGGCCTGCGCCTTGCTGATTTCACACGCGCCTGCGATCTTGTCAACCAGATCGGCTTTATTCATAGTCTCTCCTCGCAGGTCTCTTTCGTGCCCAGCCTCGACCGGGAGAAAAAAGCTGGCTGGCTGAGTTGGGAAACCTGACGGTTTGTATTCTCCTCCGTCTGCCGCGAAAGTCAACTGTGAAAATCCGCGCCGGAAGCCTGTTTCGCACTCCTTAAGCCCGAATCGGGGCCACCCGAGCGGCTTTTCCGGCTCGCCGAGACGGTTTTCCTACGCCCTCCACAGCCCACCGTCTTCCTTCACAGGATTAACACAGGCAGGCAAGGTTTCCGGCTTGCGCGGAAGCCGTATTCGGGTGCAAAGTCGAAAGAGGAGAATTCGTTTGAAGATGATTAGCTCGAAGATAGCCGGTTCGAAGACGGAAGGGCCCCAGGTAATTAAAGCTCCCGCGGAGGTTTGCCCGCTCTGTGAGGGCACCGGATGGAAGACCGTCGCAGCCCGCGCCCATGCTGGAAGCCCGAACGACCGCCGTGTTACGCGCTGCGACTGCCAGTTGCGGGCGCGCGGCCAGTTGCTGATCACCGCCGCCCGCATCCCGCGCCGCTACGAGCACTGTGAACTGTCCAACTTTGAATTCGACGGCCCCTATCGCTCCCTGGCTCCGGCTCGCATGGCGGCCTGCAAGTTTGTAGAAGAGTATCCCATCGACAAGACTGGCCTGCTGGTCATCGGCACGATTGGCGTGGGCAAAACCCACTTGGCCGTCGGGATGATAAAAGAACTGATCGTCGGCAAAGGGATTGCCTGCCTCTTTTACGACTACCGCGAATTGCTGAAGCAGATCCAGAATTCCTACAACGATTCTGTCAAAACAACCGAACTCGACGTGCTCCGGCCTGTGTTCGACACCGAGGTTCTGGTCCTGGATGAACTCGGCGCAGTCCGGCCGACCGAGTGGGTTTGGGACACCGTCAGTCTGATTCTGAACACCCGCTACAACGACAATCGCACCACCATCATCACGACCAACTACCCCAATCTTCCGGAACGCGACCGGCTCAGCGGCAACGTCAGCAGCCGCAGCTCCGAAGCCGCCAAATATGCGGCGGAGAGAGAGACTCTCGGTGATCGGATCGGCGACCGCATGCGGTCCCGCCTTCTCGAAATGTGCCGCATCGTCACCATGGAAGGCCAGGATTATCGAGAGCGGGTAAAGAGCGCCAGCTTTCGTTGACCGTGCGCTCTTTTCAAGTGGACTTCGATGCCGATCTTCAGCTTATTCGTGAGAAGTCGCGCAAATCCGTGGCGAAAGAAGTTCTCCGCAGTGTTCTCCAGGGCGCTCGCAAACTAGAATGATCTCGTGCTGACCGAGCGCCTGGAATTCGCGCCTGAACGCGATGCGGAAGTCTTCTCCGCCGTCCCGGCAGCTCCCGCCGTGTTTCTTCTGCGGGGAGCGGACGCCCAAGCCGAACCGTACATCAGCAAAACCGCGAATCTTCGCCGCCGGCTGCAGCGACTGCTCGGTCCGCTCGAAGAACGCACGAAGAAACTGAACCTGCGCGACCGCGTTCGCCTGATCGAGTACGCGCCCACCGGATCCGATTTCGAGTCCGGTTTCCTGCTCTACCGCGTGCTGCGGGTTGCGTTTCCCAAGACCTACTCCGCCCGCATGCGCTTCCGCTTCGCGCCGCTGGTCAAGCTGCATCTTGAGAACGAGTATCCCCGCGCTTCAATCACTACGCGGCTGGGCCGCCTCAACGGACGTTCGCTCTACTACGGCCCGTTTGTTTCGCGGATTGCCGCCGAGAAGTTCATGAATGATTCCCTCGACTTCTTCAAGATGCGGCGCTGCGTCGACGATCTCCATCCCGACCCCAAATTCCCCGGCTGCATTTATTCCGAGATGAAGATGTGCCTCGCCCCCTGTTTCAAGGGATGCAGCGATGAGGAATATGTTGTCGAAGTGAACCGCGTGCAGGCCTATTTCGACTCCGCCGGAGATTCTCTGCTCCGCGAACTCTCCACCGAGCGCGAAGCCGCATCCGCCAGGCTCGCATTTGAAGACGCGGCCACGATTCACGCGCGCGTCGACAAACTCAAGCCCATCCTGAGCCAGCTTCCCGAGATCGTGCAGCGCCTCGACCGCCTCTCGGCGCTCATGATTCAGCCCAGTGCCATCTCCGGCTCGGTTGCGTTCTTCCGCATTGAGTGCGGTCGAATCTTGGGGCCGATTGTTTTTAGCATTCAGCCAGCCGAGCAGGCAAAATCACAATCGATGGAGGCGCGAGTACAGGCGACTTTACAGTCGCTCTCGCCAGCGAAGGCAAAGTCCGCTCTCGAAACCATCGAGCATCTCGCCCTGCTCAAGCGCTGGTACTACCGTGGAAGCCGAACTGGCGAAATCTTTTTCGCCGGTGCCAAAGGCGAATTACCCATGCGCCGGATTGTTCGTGGAGTCTCCCGCGTATTTCATGGCGAGAAGCCGGAAGATGAAGCCAAGCCACCTGAAAACCTGTAGACGCGCAAGAGACGCGCCTGGCTCCTACTGCCGAACTCCGTATAACACACACGCGTGCGGCCTGAGTTGAACGTGTACTCCGTCGGCTGCGTCGACCGTTTTATGCCGCCACAAATCCCGCACCTGGACGGACTGGGCCACAATCCCAATATCCTGCCATCGCAAGTCTATGTTCTCGTCCGCCTCTCCCAAATTGAAGACGGCCACGTAGTGCCCTCCGTGCTTGGGGCCGTCGGCCACCCAAGCGCGGATATTTCCTCGATCCAGCGCTTGATGCCCACCACTGCTGTGTTGATCGACTTCGAGCACCTCTTCATTCGTGATCAACGCAGTCGTGGCAGCATCGTTGCTAGGCTGGTCTCCGCCGAAAATCAGCGGTGAGCGGAAGATGCTCCACAGCGTCATCACGGTCTGCTGCTCATCCGGCGTAAATTTCGTGGGCGTGCCTCCGCCTTCCTTGTCGGTCACTTTCAATTTGCCCAGCGGAAGCATATCCGCATCCGGCCAGGTTCCGTTTTTGCCGACAAACTGCGCCCAGTCGCGCGTGAAGTCAAACTGCTGCCGCAGCAGTTTCCAGTCATCCCAGAAATCGTCGGAGATGCGCCACATCTGGGCATGCTTCTCGAAGAACTCGGCTTCCGAAACCGGCGCCGGCCCCGGCGAGATGCTCAGCACCATCGGCCGCCGCATCTTGCGTATCGCCAGGCTCAGGGCCTTCATCTCCGCCGGCTGATACAGATGGCTCCCCATGTCATCCGCCTTGATGAAGTCCACGCCCCACGACGCATACAATTCCGCAATCGAATCGTAATACGCCTGAGCGCCGAGCTTCGTCGTGTCCACACCCCACATGTCCGGATTCCAGCGGCACGCGTTCTCTTTGTCGGCGATGTCGGCCGCGTGATACGGCGTGCCCTTGATCGGAAGATTTTTCTCGACGGCCTGCCGCGGAATCCCGCGCATGATGTGGATGCCGAACTTCAATCCCTTACTGTGAACATAGCTGGCCAGCTGCAAGAACCCCGCGCCATTGGCGGCAGACGGAAAGCGATTGACCGCCGGCAGCAGCCGCCCGTACTCATCCATGGTCAGCGGAGCCCCCGGTTTGTAGTCGTGCCCCTGCGCATTCGGCTCGTACCACTGGATGTCGACCACAATGTACTGCCATCCATACTTCGCGAGATGCTCCGCCATCCAGTCCGCGTTGGCCTTGACCTGCGCCTCGCGCACTGTGGTGCCGTAAGAATCCCAGCTGTTCCATCCCATCGGCGGAGTCGGAGCGGTGGAAGGATCCGCAGCTTGCAGCGTGGCTGTAAGAATCGCGAGCCACAAGAAAGAGTAGAGCGTACGATGTCGAGTCATCACCGGCACATTGTAAGCCGTTAGCGTGTGAGGGTGGCGACAAAGAAAACGGGCGGCCTTAGAGGCCGCCCAAAAAACATTCTCATTGCCCTATCCGCGTGAATCCGCGGCGAAAGATTTTTTAAATATCCAGATTCTTCACATCCAGCGCATTTTCTTCTATGAACTTGCGCCGCGCTTCCACGTCCTCGCCCATCAGCGTAGTAAAGATGGTCTCGCACTCGGCAATGTCTTCGAGCCGTACCGAAAGCAGCGTTCGCCGCTCGGGATCCATGGTCGTCTCCCACAACTGTGGTGCAGTCATTTCGCCGAGACCCTTATAGCGTTGGATGGTGAAATCCTTTCGGCCTTCGTTGATGACATAGTCTCGAAGCTCGCGGACATTCGACTTCTCCACCGTTTCGATTTCGCTTTTTCGCTTGGCGGGCTTGGCCGTCTTCTTCTCGCCCTGGTCGCCGTCGGCGGATGCGGCCTCACCGTCCGTCGCCTCTCCGTTGCCGCTCGCGGACGCGGCCTTTACCAGCGTCTCCACCACGAATGGCGGCTCCATGTAAGGCTCGATCTGTTTGTACTTCGAGATGAGCTGGCGGCATTCCGCGCTCGAGGCCAATACCCAGTTGATGACATGTTCAGCGCCGTGCTTGTTCACGAAGCTCACTTCCCACAGGTTGTGCTCTTCGTCGAAGCGCTTCTCCACGCTCTTGAAGCCATGCTCTTTCTCCAGCTTCTTCAGTTCTTTTTCCAGGCGTTCGATTTTCTTCGGTGGCGTATCTTTGTCGCCTTCAAAATCGGCGCGCTTGGCCAGATCGAGTTTCGGAATCAACTCGGTAACGCGCTCGTTGCGCACGCGCTTGTCGAGCTTCTCGAAGAAGCCGAGATACTCATCCAGCACGGTCATGAAGCGCGCTAGATCTTTGCCTTCGATCTTGGCCGCGCCCTCGCCGTAACGCACGCTCAGGCCATCCGCGGCGCGCTTCACCATCACTTTGACAAATTCGCGTTCGTCCTTGATGTATTGCTGCGACTTGCCTTTTTTCAGCGAGAACAGCGGCGGCTGCGCGATAAATACGTTCCCGCGTTTGATCAGCTCCTGCATATGCCGGAAGAAGAACGTCAGCAGCAGCGTACGGATATGGCTCCCGTCCACGTCCGCGTCGGTCATCAGGATGATCTTGCCGTAGCGCACTTTCGTGGGATCGAAATCATCTTTGGCAATGCCGGTGCCGAGCGCCGTGATCATGGCGCGAATTTCCTCGTGTGCCAGCATCTTGTCGTAGCGGGCTTTTTCGACGTTCAGGATTTTTCCTTTGAGCGGCAGTATCGCCTGGAAGCGGCGGTCGCGCCCCTGCTTTGCCGTCCCACCGGCCGACTCGCCTTCGACCAGAAACAATTCGCAGCGGTTGGGATCCCGCTCGGAACAATCCGCCAGCTTTCCCGGCAATCCACCGGAATCGAGCGCGCCTTTGCGCCGCGTCAAATCCCGTGCCTTACGGGCGGCTTCACGCGCTCGCGCGGCGTCGACTGCCTTGTTAATGATCTTCCGTCCTACCGTCGCGTTCTGTTCGAAGAACGCTCCCAGCCGTTCGTTTACGAACTGGGTGACCGTGCCCGCGATGTCGGAGTTCAGTTTCCCTTTGGTCTGCCCTTCGAACTGCGGCTGCGGCAGCTTCACGCTGATCACCGCAACCAGGCCTTCGCGCACGTCGTCGCCGGTTAAGTTTTCTTTGACGTCTTTGAACAGCCCCATCTGCTGTCCGGCATAGTTGATGGTGCGGGTCAAGGCCGTACGAAAGCCGGAAAGATGCGTGCCCCCGTCAACGGTGTTGATGTTGTTGGCGAAGCTGAACACCGTCTCGGAATACGCGTCGTTGTACTGCAGCCCGATTTCCATGTGGACGCCGTTGCGGTCGTCTTCCATGTAGATGGGCTTGTCGTGCAAAACCTGTTTGCCGCGATTGAGATGCTTAATGAACTCGGCGATGCCGCCGTTGTACTTGAACTCGGTGCTCTTGGGCTCGCCCGTCTTCGAATCGGTGGAGCGCTCGTCGGTCAGCGTAATCAGCAATCCCTTGTTGAGGAACGCGAGTTCTCGCAAGCGCTGTGCCAGCGTGTCGTAGTTATATTCAGTCGCAGTGAAGATCGAGCGGTCGGGCAGGAAGTGAACCTTCGTCCCGCGCCGCTTGGTCGCGCCTGTTTTGCTCAGTTTGTTGGTGGGATCGCCCTTGGAATAGTTCTGCTGCCAGGTCGCCCCGTCGCGCCAAATCTCCAGATCAAGGTCTTCGCTCAGCGCATTCACGCACGACACGCCCACGCCGTGCAGTCCGCCGGAAACCTTGTAAGTCGACGAATCAAATTTCCCGCCGGCATGCAGCGTGGTCATCACGACTTGCGCCGCGGAGACTTTCTCGCCGTCGATCACCATGTCGTCGCAAGGAATGCCGCGCCCGTCGTCGATCACAGTGATTGAATTGTCGAGATGAATCGTGACTTCAATCTTGGTGGCGAACCCGGCTAGCGCTTCATCGACAGAATTGTCGACGACTTCATACACCAGGTGATGCAGTCCCAGTTCGCCCGTCGATCCGATGTACATGGCCGGGCGCTTGCGGACCGCCTCCATGCCGCCCAGCACTTTGATGGAATCGGCATTGTAGTCGTTGTTGCTGCCGTTGCCGCCGCCGTTCGACGTGTTGATCGGAGTCACTTTTCCGTTTTTTGTCTTGGTATCAACGATGGGAGTATTGATCTCTTTGGTGGCCATTCCGCTCCGCGAAAATGTCCCGATTTTTTGTGTGAACTCTGGTCCTGCAAATCCCTGGAATTCGGCTGGAATTGGGCGGCCTCGACTGGCCCCCTGAAGCCCCCTGCGAAAGACTTCAAGTTATTGAAATTCCTAACACTTAGGGTCGTATCGCCACTGTCAAAATTATAACACAAGCAGGCGTTTTTCGAGCCCCTGCGAAACACGCTGAATCGCGGGAGTAACGGCAATGTTTCCAGCGTCTTTGACCAAGAAAATCGCGGGGGCGAAAATCGTAGCGCCGCCGGCCCGCGAGGGCGAGACGCCCTCGCGACAGCCGGCAGGATTCCGGCGCCACAAAGTAAAAAGGGCGGCCACTAAGGCCGCCCCAACCACTGATCACTGGCCACTGCTTTTACGCCGTAGCCGGCCGCTCCCCGCCCTTGGCCCGTCCCGGCTGCAGTTCCGGTTTGATGACGTGCTGCACTCCATCGTCCTTGGACGACGATGGCGGCGGCTGCACCGGAGGAAGCTGCTGGTTCTCGACCAGCATCTTGATCTCGTTCGCATCCAGCACTTCGCGTTCAATCAACGCGCGCGCGATCCGTTCGAGCGTATCCCGATTCTCCGAGATAAGCTGCTTGGCCGTGGTGTAGCCCTTGTTGACCAGTTTGCGGACTTCCTGGTCGATCTTGATCGCCGTGTCCTCGCTGTAATCGCGGTGCTGGGCAATCTCGCGGCCCAGAAAGATCTGCTCTTCCTTCTTGCCGAATGTCATCGGCCCCAGGTCGCTCATGCCCCACTCGCAGACCATCTTGCGCGCCATATCGGTGGCTCGCTCGATGTCGTTGCCCGCGCCGGTACTCATCACATTGAGGAACAGCTCTTCCGCAATGCGCCCGCCCATCAGGATCGCGATCTCGGTCTCCAGATAATTCTTGTAGTAGTTGTGCCGGTCATCCGTGGGCAATTGCATGGTGACGCCCAGCGCCATACCGCGCGGAATGATCGTAACTTTGTGCAGAGGGTCGGAATTCGGCATCTTCGCCGCTACGAGCGCGTGCCCCGCCTCGTGGTAGGCCGTGTTCTTCTTTTCCTCGTCGGTGAGCAGCAGCGACTTGCGCTCCACGCCCATCAGGACTTTGTCTTTGGCCAGCTCGAAATCATATTGCAGAACGGCTTTTCGATTCTGCCGGGCAGCCGCCAGGGCAGCTTCGTTGACCATGTTGGCCAGGTCAGCGCCCGAGAATCCCGGCGTCCCGCGCGCCAGCACGGAGAGATCGACATCTTCGGCAAGAGGAATCTTGCGGGTGTGCACGCGAAGAATTTCCTCGCGCCCGCGCACATCCGGACGGCTCACCACCACTCGCCGGTCAAAACGTCCGGGCCGCAGCAATGCGGGATCCAGCACGTCAGGACGGTTGGTCGCCGCCATCAGGATGACGCCTTCGTTCGACTCGAACCCGTCCATTTCCACCAGCAACTGATTCAAAGTCTGTTCGCGCTCGTCGTGTCCACCACCCAGCCCAGCCCCACGATGCCGTCCGACGGCATCGATCTCGTCGATGAAAATAATGCAGGGAGCATTCTTCTTGCCCTGCTCAAACAGATCGCGCACGCGGCTGGCGCCCACACCGACAAACATTTCCACGAAGTCCGAACCCGAAATGGAGAAGAACGGAACGTTTGCCTCGCCCGCAACCGCCCGAGCCAGCAGCGTCTTGCCCGTTCCCGGAGGCCCGACCAGCAACACGCCCTTCGGAATGCGCCCGCCCAGCTTCTGGAACTTCTGCGCTTCGCGCAGGAACTCAATAATCTCGCGCAGCTCTTCTTTGGCCTCTTCCACCCCAGCCACGTCTTTAAACGTGACTTTCTTCTGCTGCATCGAGAGCAGCCGCGCCCGGCTCTTGCCGAACGACAAGGCCTTGTTTCCGCCGGTCTGCATCTGCCGGATCATGAAAATCCAGACCGCGCCGATCAGGACAATCGGAATCACTTGAATCATCCACGCCCAGTTCCCGCCGTTGATGTCGCGGAAATCGACGTTCACACCCTTGCTATCCAGGTTCTTGAGCATTTCGGGGGTGAAGTAAGTTGCCGGCACCTTGGCGTGAAACGCGGAACCATTCTTCAGCTTGCCGCGCACTTCCATCCCATCCACGACGAATTCCTGAACGTTGTTCTGTTCCACTTCATTCATGAACTGGGAAGTTTTAAACTCGGCGTCTTTTTGGCCTTCGCGCGCGCTCTTTACCACCTGCCACAGCAGAAGCGCCGAAACGCCAATCAGCAACCAGAACAGCACGGTTTTTACAGTTGAGTTCACCTAGAAGACTCCTAAATTTCGAAACGGGCGGCCAACTACACCGACTCCCCGAGGCTCCTACTGCTGATTAGATGCCCTTGCGGCACTTTTGATTGGCAAAAATCCATTGACGCTTTATTCTACCTTTTCCCCGCAAAAAAGGCCCGTTCCTACTGCTGTGACTTAAGTCACAGGGATTCTTGGATTTGCCGCCGCCAAGTAGGGCAAATTCCGGCTGGTTTGCTCCACCGCGCCCAGTCCGTAGCCCACCAGAAAAGTTTCATCGACCAGGAACCCGAAATAGTCCGGCTGCAAAGGTACGCGGCGCGCCGCTTGCCGGTCGAGCAACGTCACCAGTTTCACCGAAGCTGCTCCCCGAGACCGCAGGTCGCTCATCAGGAACTCGCTGGTCACGCCGGAATGCACCAGCCCCTCCACCAGCAAGATGTGCTGCCCGCGAATGTCAGGCTCGTGGCTGAAAAAAATCTCCATCACATCGTGAGCCGCGCCACTCGGCGGCCGCGTATACTTCGGCTTGATGAACTGGCAAACCACCGGTACATCGAGGGCGCGCACCAGATCGGCCTGAAACATGAACGCGTTCTCCAGCACCGCCAGCATCTGGATGGTCTGCCCCTTGTAGTCGTCAGAGATTTGCCGGGCCAGTTCCTTCACCCGCTTCTGGATCTGTTCGGCGGTAATGACCGGGCGCAGGGGCTCGACTCGCGGACCGTTCATGAAGTTTGTGTGCCTCCCGGCACGTCCCCCTCATTCTACGTCGGCAGCCGATCAACGAAGGACTTCTGTAAGCGGCTTCTCTTCGATCAGGATTGCCGCTCTCCCCGGCTTCGCCTGCAGTTTAGCCGGCACCGGGAACCCTCGCATCCACACGATCTCACCGCCGCTCTCGTCGCCGCTTGCTTTGCTGCTGTCGTCCCTGCTTACGATCACCGGCCAAAGCCCGCGTTCCGGCTGCGCCACGTGACGATCCTGCAGCAGTTCCTTGACCTTCTTGGGGGACTTCGTATGGGCCGGCCAGAATCGATCTCCGGGACGCCAGTTCCGCACCCTTAACGGTCCGGGCAAGGACTCCTCGTCCAAGAGCTGATCTGGATTATACGCCCCCTCCGCTCCACTTGGAATCCGCTGTACGAAGACCGCGAACCCAGCCTGATAAACCGCAACTTCCCCAGGGACCGAGAGTTCGTACTCGTAATCCTGCTGCGGCAACGGGTCGCGCAAATCGGGAGTGACGAAGGCCAACTCCTCCGGTTCGACAACGAGCTTCCAGCCCAGCGGCAGCGCCACTTCTTTGCCCGATGCCGCGTCTTCCGCCGCGGCCCGCAGGATTTCCTCTACGTGTTTAAACTCCAGCGGAACCCCGGCATTCTCCCCAATCGCCTTCACCAGCCTGCGCTGCACCGCCACCGACTCCCCCAGAAACCACATCCGCGGGACGAGCGCGTTCATGACCAGCCACGGCGCGTGGTCGATCTTCATGCGAAGATCGGACTGGAGATCATCGCTTCCCGGGTGCCCCATTTCTCGCGCGACTTCTGCGCGAGAAGTGGGGGGTTTGGCGGAGATTACCTCGCTAGTGGATTTTTCGAGTCCTGCGATCTGAACCAGACTCTTTTCCAGAGACACCGCCCGAGCCCATTCCGGCAGCACCCACTGCACGGTCGTCCCCAGCCAGCCCGAGACTTCGTTCTCCCAGTAGTCTTCCTCGCCGCGCGCAATCTCCGCCAGCTCCGCAAGATTCTCTGCCACAGCGGGATTGAACTCCCGCTCCAGCAGCGGAACCACCAGCTTGCGCACCCGGTTGCGCGTGAAGCGCTCGTCGGTATTGGTCGAGTCTTCGCGCCAGCTCTGCCCGATGTCCTTAAGATACTGCTCCAGTTCGCGCCGACGCACCCCAAGCAGCGGCCGCACGATCTCGCCGGAACCTTCTCCGTCGTCGTCCTCCACCAAAATCCGGGGATGAATCCCCCCCAACCCCCGCAACCCTGCCCCGCGAATCATCCGCATGAGCACAGTCTCAGCCTGATCGTCGAGCGTATGCCCGGTGACGATCTTGTCCAGATGGGCCGCGGCCGAGCCGCGCTCGCCGTCGCCGTGGAAGAGCGGCCCTTCAGGGCCGCGAAAATGCGTCTTCTCGGCATCGGGCTTTAGCCCCTGAGGTCCGCCTTTGGGTGGCGCAGCGCTTTCAGCGCTGCGGTTCTCCGATCCCCTATGAACCGGGGCTTCAGCCCCCGAGGGCTCTCTCTCCGAGCCCAAGAGGTACCGAAAAAATCCATACCGCAACTCCCGCGCCGCCGTCTCGATACTGCGATGTTCTTCCGCAGCCCGAGCGGCCACATCCTCGCTGTCGACATAGAATTCCAAGTCAAACTCGCGTGCCAGCTTCGCCACCAATTCCTGATCGGCGTCCGATTCCGCCCCGCGCAGCTTGTGATTGAAATGAACAACAGAAAGGACAATCCCCAACTCGCCCCGCAACTCCAGCAACAGCCGCAAGAGCGCAACCGAATCAATCCCCCCCGATACAGCCACACCCACGCGATCCCCCGCCCTCAGCAGTTCATCCCGCCGAATATGGGAAAGCACGCGCTGCGCCAGTGAATGCACGGAAACATGGTACAGCAGTGCCCATATGGGGACAGCCGCCCTCGGCTGTCCAGCGGAGCGTAGCTCGAGGGGCACCTGAGCCTCACGCTCGAATGCGCGATATCGCCTCTTCTAATTCACTCTGAAGGGTCTCTGCGTTCTCAGCCTGCACGCCATTCAACCACGCAAAGGCCTTTGCATACTCATGCGACCTAAAGCGATACTCAACGAACCCTTCGCTAAAGTCCCCCAGTTTGACAGCAGATGTCCGATCATAGAGGTAAACGAAAGGCGTGGAGACAATGAATACTCCTAAGTAGCTCACGAATCTTGGCATTCGAAGCCAGACAGCAGCTGCGATCCACAAAAAACCCACAAGAGCCCAAGTCCACGAGCAGATAGTGCGAGATCGCTTCAACTCCGCAGCACAACCAGAACAGTGAGGCACGTTCGAGACCGCTCTCGTTGTTCTCCAGTAAAAGAACCGGAACCTGCGATTCTCCAACGATTCGAATCGAAGCGACTTGCTATCTGCGAATCTAGAGCACCGTGGGCAGAGTTCCGGAAACCTAATCCCTCCTGTCGGAGCGACGACAGTGTACCAGCCATGCCTTAATGGAATCACCTCAGCAGCTTGCTTCGCCCTCGCCAAGCGGCTCTGGAGTTCTTGAACCAAGAGAAACCGGGCCTCTGAAGTCATCTCAGGGCCAGAATCTACTAAACCCAAGAGTTCAGTGTCGGTTTTCGATTGAAAATTCTTTCGGATTGCCTCGTCGGAAACCTCCATCCCACTCCTCCGGGCTCCTACACTCCCGCACTCTTCTCCGCAATCAACTTCCGAATCTTCTCCACGAACTCCGCTGCTGGCATGTCTTCCGTCTTCTCTTTTCCGCGCGAGCGGACATTCACCTTCCCCGCCTCGGCTTCCTTATCCCCGACGACAAGCAGGAACGGAACTTTCTGCATCGCGTGCTCGCGAATCTTGGCATTCATCTTTTCGTTGCGCGCATCCACTTCCACGCGCACGCCAATTCCCTTCAGCTGGGAAGCCACTTTGTTCGCATACTCCGCATGCCGCTCGCTGATCGGAATCATCACTGCCTGCACCGGCGACAACCAGACTGGAAACGCACCCGCGTAGTGCTCAATCAGCACGCCGAAGAACCGCTCGATCGATCCAAACAGCGCGCGATGCACCATGACCGGCTGCTTGCGCGATCCATCCTCGGCCACGTATTCAAGGCCGAAGCGTTGCGGCAGGTTGAAGTCGACCTGCACCGTCGAGAGCTGCCACAGCCGCCCAATCGCGTCCACCAGCTTGATGTCGATCTTCGGCCCGTAAAACGCCGCCTCGCCGGGGATGGTCTTGTATTCGACATTCTTGCGCTTCAGCACGTTTTCAAGCGATTGGATAGCGTGGTTCCATTGCTCCTCGCTGCCCACAAAATTCTTGCGGTCGTTAGGATCCCAGGTGGAAAGCTCAGTCTGGAACTGATCGAAGCCAAAATCCTTCAGCACATCCAGGGCAAACTCGAGGCAGCCGGTAATCTCGCCTTCGACCTGCTCCGGCGTGCAGAAGATGTGCGAGTCATCCTGCGTGAATCCGCGAACCCGCAATAACCCGTGCATCACGCCCGACCGCTCGTAGCGATACACCGTGCCCAACTCGCCCAGCCTGACCGGAAGATCGCGATACGATTTCAGCGAATCCTTGTAAATCAGAATGTGGCCGGGACAGTTCATCGGCTTCAGCCGGTATTCGGCGTCATCGAGCTCCATGGCGTCGAACATATTCTGCGAATAGTAGCCCTCATGTCCCGAAGTGAAAAACAGCTGGCGCCGCGCCACATGCGGCGTGTACACCAGCGAGTAGCCGCGCTTCAGGTATTGCTCGCGCATCCAGTCTTCCATCTCTCTGCGGATGATGCCGCCCTTGGGATGCCAGAAAATCAGCCCCGGCCCGGCCAGTTCCTGAATCGAAAACAAATCCAGCTGCTGGCCAATCACGCGGTGGTCGCGCTTCTTGGTCTCTTCGAGGTGCTTCAAATAATCGTCGAGTTCTTTCTTGGAGAAGAACGAAGTCCCGTAGATGCGCTGCAGTTGGGGATTCTTCTCGTCGCCCAGCCAGTACGCGCCCGCAATATTGAACAGCTTGAATGCCTTGATTTTTCCGGTCGACGGAATGTGCGGCCCGCGGCAGAAGTCCGTGAACTTGCCGGTGCGGTAGATCGAAATCTTTTCATCGGGCTTGGTGAATTGCTCGATGAAATGGCACTTCATGAAATCGCCTTCTTTTTTGAACTCGGCCAGCCCCTGGTCGCGAGGCAAAAACTCGCGCGCATACGGAAGGTTCTGCTGCACCAGTTCCTGCATCTTCTTTTCGATCTTTTCCAGATCCTCCGGCGTAAACGGAGTCGGACGATAGAAATCGTAGAAAAACCCGCTCTCGGTCGCAGGCCCGTGGCCGAGCTTGGTCTCAGGAAACAGCTCCAGCACCGCCGCCGCCAGCAGATGAGCGGATGAATGCCGGAAAACCTCCAGCGCCTCGGGGTCTCGATCCGTCAGCAGCCGCAAGTCGGTATCGCTTTCCAGCGGCCGCGTCAGGTCGACGAGATCTCCGTTGGTTTTGGCCGCCAGCGCCGCATCCGCCAGCCGTGGACTGATCTCCTTCGCAATCTCGAGCGCAGTCGTACCCTTGGGAACTTCCTTCACACTCCCATCCGGGAGCTTTACATGAATGATATCTGCCATAGTTTGAAACCTGCAGGAATCCTGAATCTTTCAGTCTAAAGAAGGGAGTGGGGAGGGTCAAACGGAAGCAGTTGTTAAAGCTTGTCATCCTTCTATGAAAACGGGCGTACCTGTCCACAGGTATTTTTGCGGCGATGCGGACAGGCTTCTATTCGTGCTCGAGGCACATAAGGTATGT
>Ga0209040_10000032_pt1 | contig 81038 bp, 71 predicted proteins | sample BogFormECP12_OM3_FD_188240 | JGI IMG/M metagenome (GOLD analysis project Ga0209040, IMG submission 188240) | Bog forest soil microbial communities from Calvert Island, British Columbia, Canada - ECP12_OM3 (SPAdes) (version 2) | ecosystem: Environmental > Aquatic > Freshwater > Wetlands > Bog ... | reverse complement strand
GTCCCTGAAGCCAGAGTCGGGGAACATGTTCCGCGACATATTGCCGAACTGACCGAGCGGCGGCGGAATCATGATCGAGCCGCCCTGGGCATAACAGCCAAATAGGTTGAGCGAGGCCGTCGATGGGCCAGCTGTACCTCCGTCCACTGTCAGAGCTTGGCTGGCGCAAGCCGAGTTGCTGGCTCCGGGAAAATACGGAATCGGATTCGGGCCTGACTTGAAGTCGGAGGGTTTGCCATAAAAGCTCCAACGAATTGGCTCGTTGGCCGGCGGGCTGACGGGAAGCGGGCCAACGCCCGCGGCATCGGTTCCCAAATCAATCGGCCCCCAGGGTTGCGAGCTTTGCAGCGTCACAATGGAGTTGAGTTCCCACCCTTCCAGCATCTGCCCCAAGCCGGTTCGTCCGGGGATGGCATAGGTGAGCGACAACGTGAAGCGTTGCCGCATATCGAAGTCGCTGTTCGCGTATTCGCGGCCAACGTTGTACGAATCTTCGGGCAGCCCCGCGCCGTAGCCAAAGTCCCAGTTCGCACCGACGTCATCGAGTGCATGAGCGAACGTGTAGCCGGCTACCATGCTCAGGCCGTGATAATTTCGCGAGTTCAACGTGACTTGCAAACCGTCGTAGTTCGACCGGTAGACGTTTGCCATGTTGAAGATATTGCTCAGGTAGGGGAACTTTGTCGCATACGGCTCGGCGGCTGCCTCGTTCCCCGAGTCGACATTGCAATTGTTGTACGCCGGAGCGCTGGCGAGACAGGCGGTAAGGGAGCCAGCGCCCGTGCCAGTGGTCGTCCAGCCCGATCCCACAGGCGGTTGGTTGATATCCCGAATGCCCGTCAGATTCGTTCCGTGATTGCCCACGTAGGCAACCTCTAGAGAAAGATTCGGCGAGAAAGCGTGCTGCACGTTCAATGTCCAGTTCCAAACATAAGGAGTGGTGATGTTGCGATTCACGCTCATGATGGGGCACGGACTGGCGAAGCAATTAATCGTAGCGCTGCCGTAAAGAGGTGTGCTGCTATCCCATTGAGGAAGGATCGGTGGAACCGATACATTGCCCGCCGTGATCGTGCCGCCCGCGGTGTCGCCGGCGGCGTCTATGACTCCGCCCGTGGGAACGTTCGATAGACCAAATGCATTGTTAAAGGCGAGAAGCGATTCCCAGTTTATGGTTTCGTATACCAACCCGACTCCGCCTCTCAACACCGTGTCTCCTCGGCCGGTCACGTCCCAGGCAAAGCCCATGCGTGGAGCGAAGTTTGTATGATCGGGATTGTAGGGACCGCTGACGCCGTTGACTCCTGCCTGAATCAATCCGGTCGGGGAATTGGGATCAAAATTGCCCAGCAGGTTGTGGGCTTCCTTGATTACTGAACTAAATTCATAGCGCACCCCAGCGTTAAGCGTCAGATTTTTCGTGGCGCGCCAATCATCCTGCGCGAATAATCCGTAGGCCCAGTTGTGGATCTGTCGACGGGGATCGCCCACTTGTACCGATGCCTTGAAGGGGTCGCCGGCGAAAAAATCTTCCAGCGCGGTTGAGGCAGGCAATGCCACGCCGCCCAGGAAGGTGATGCTGCCTCGGGCGTTCCCAAAAGCGCCGCCATTCACCTCATCTCGGTGCAGTTCGCCGCCGAACTTGAAGGAATGTTTTCCTACAGTGTAGGAAGCGTGATCGATGAACTGAGTGATCGAGTCCGGTCCCTGGAACTTCGGCCACTTGAAGCCGCCGAGGCCGGGGACGAACGCTCCGGCAAAGCCGATGCGAGGCAATCCTCCGGTGAACGGTCCGCTCACCCCTGTGTCGAGGCCGTACGCTGACGCGGGAGTATTCAAATCTCCCGGGAGCGTAGGTTGATAGAGACGGTTATAGCCCACTCGCGCTTCATTCACCCAATTCGCATTCGGAGTCCAAATCCAGTTTCCGCCGACCACCTGTGCGCGGGTGTGAATGTTGGACAGCCATTTCCGTTGCAACTCGGGAAAATCCTCTACCGTTCCTGTGTTATTGCCGAAGAAGTACATTCCGCTGACGCTGTTACGCTGATTGATGTTGTAATCCACTTTTCCAATCGCGTTGTCGACGCTCACATTGTTCGGGAGGCCCTGCACGACGTTAATGCTCGGAGTGTTATTGATAGGAAATCCCGTGCCACTGCAAGTTACGGCGCCGGTTGCCGAGACCGTGCAGCCCGAGATCAACTGGCTGGCGTGGCTGATCATTGAGGGCGTGAAGCCGTTGGCGAGAAGATCCGCGATTGCGTTGGGAATGCTCGCGCTGCAATCAACCGAAGCGAGAGCAGGAGAAGTACAGGTCGTGGCCGATCCGGCAGCAAGCGGTACAGCCACCATGGATGGAGTCGTGACGCTATAAGAGTTTCCCACATCGTAGCGCTGGCCTTCATAAGCTCCAAAGTAGAAAAGCTTGTCCTTGATAATCGCGCCGCCAAAACTCCCACCAAACTGTTCCAAGGTTCGGGAAGTTTTCGCCGCCGGGGCAGCGTTGAAATAATTGCGCGCGTCCATAACTCCATCGCGGCCGAAGGCGAATGCCGTGCCATGCATCGAATTCGTTCCCGACTTCAATCCAACGTTGATGACCGCACCCGGCTTCCATCCGTACTCGGCCGGAGGATTCTCCTGAACGTTGAATTCCTGAATCGCATCGATCGGCAGAATAGTCGCTGAATCTCCCGCGATACCTGCGCCGTTGATGATGCCTTGACCGGAAAAAGGCTCGCTGTTGAACAAGCCTTCGACGAAGTAGGCGTTGTCTTCGGCGCGCAACCCGTCGGTACTCGTGGTGGAGAACCCGCCGCCGGGATAACGCATCACGCCCGGGCGAAGCTGCAGCAAGTTCTCGTAATTACGGCCGTTGAGCGGGAGGTCGTTGATTTCCTTGTTGCTCAGCGTTCCTCCGAGAGTGGCGGAGGTTGTGTTTACCAGGGGCACTTCTTCTTCCACCACCACGGTCTCCGTGACTTGTCCAGGCTGCAACGCGAAATCGGCGCGGACGTCAGTTGCGACCTCGATGACCACATTCGGCCGCTCGGCGGACTTGAACCCCTTGGCTTCCACGTGAATCTTGTAAGTTCCCGGCGCAAGGTCGGGGGCAGCGTAAGCCCCAGCTTCGTCCGTGGTGAGCGCGCGGGAGGTGCCGCGCTCCACGCTGGTGACGACGACGGTAGCGCCCGTAACCGCTGCGCCGCTCTGGTCGGAAACGCTGCCCAGGATGCGACCGGTGGTTGACTGAGCTAGACCGGGCATGCTCAGAGCGCAAATCATGAGTACGACGAGAAGCATCCCGCTGGCTACGCTGGCAACCTGACCCGCGGACATGGCGGTGCATCGGAATTTCATCGAGGCCTCCGAATTCTGGTCCGACAGCCATACCACTGCCCGCCAAATGAAGTCAAGGAAATTCGCTTCGCAGATGCCTCGAACTGCTCCCGAGGACCCTGGTTGATTAAGGCTGGCTTTGCGAAATTGCTTCCACATTATCCTGAAGAACTGGAATTCAGGAAAGCTTGCGTTTCATTCGCGAGCAGTGCTATTCTGCATGGTCATACCACCATACCTAAGAACCGCTTATGATTGCTTCATCCTTCAAAACCCTAGAATCGCCGCCACAGCCGTTGGACCTGCGGTATAGTAGCCGGACCATCGCCAGTTCCCCCAAACTGGTTCGTGCGGGAGAGAACCCTGTGTACAAAGTTGTTCGCACCTCTCGACTGTATGAACAGATCGTGCAGCAAATCGAAGAGTCGGTACTCAACGGAACCCTGAAGCCGGGCGATCAGCTTCCTGCTGAACGCGAACTCGCGCAGCGCCTTGGAGTCAGCCGCACCGCCGTGCGGGAGGCGGTGAAAACGCTGCGGGAAAAAGGTCTGGTCGAAGCCTACTCCGGCCGCGGAACATTTATTACCGACGGAACTTCGCAAGCTGCGCGCCAATCTTTCGATCTCATGGTGAAAATCGGCCAGCAGGAAGGCTCGCCGCATCTCGCAGAGCTCCGGCTGATTCTCGAGCCCGGCATTGCCGCACTGGCCGCGGTACGAGCCAAGGACGAAGACGTAGCAGCCATGCGCGAGGCGGTGGTGGTGATGGACCGCGCACAGAAAGATCCCGAAGCCTATATCGAAGCGGATCTCGATTTTCATTTGGCGCTGGCCGAGGCGGTCGCGAATCCGCTTATTCTTTCTCTGATCGATTCCATCGTCGGATTGCTGCGCGAGCAGCGCATGAAAATTTTTAATGTGGAAGGTGGACCGCAGCGCGGACAGATTCATCACAAGCGCATTCTCGAGGCCGTCGAGCGGCGGGATCCCGAGATGGCTCGGGGCGCGATGCGCTCCCATCTCGAGCAGGTGCGCGAAGATTCGAAAGCACCTACCGGCATCCCGTCTTCTTCGTCACACAGGAAGCACGCGCCGGCAGGTTCCAAAATCACTTCGTAAATTAGGTCGGAGAATCGTTGGATTAGACTTCGGAGGTTCGGGGCGGATGGCGAAACTCGGATTCATCGGTCTGGGAGTCATGGGCAGCCAGATGGTCAACCGGCTGCTCAGCAAGGGTCACAGCGTGACCGGGTACAACCGCACGCGTGCCAAGGGGCAGTGGCTGGTTGAAAAAGGAATGAAATGGGCGGACTCGCCGCGCGAGGTCGCCAGTTCGTCCGATTTTATTTTCGCGATGGTGACGAACTCCGCCGCCATTCAGGCCGTCACCGAAGGCCCGGATGGCCTTCTGGCTGGCCTAAGCGCGGGCAAGGTCTTCATCGACATGAGCACCGTGGCTCCCAGCGTAAGCCGTGCGCTGGCCGCGAAAGTGCGCGAAAAGGGCGCGGACATGGTCGACTCGCCTGTCTCTGGTAGCGTGATCACGCTACAGGAAGGGAAGCTTTCGGTGATGGTCGGCGGACGCGGCGAGACCTTTGAGAAAGTAAAACCTTTGCTCCTCGATATCGGACCGAAAGTGACTCATGTTGGCGACAACGGCTTGGCTTTGTCCATGAAGATCGCTATCAACCTGAGTCTTGCGGTGCAGATGCTCGCCTTCTCTGAAGGCGTGTTACTGGCCGAGAAAAGCGGCATCGCACGCGAAACTGCCGTCGATGTCCTTACTCACAGCGCCGTTGCTTCGCCCATGATTCAGTACCGCGGGCCGTTCGTCCTGCAACAGCCGGAGGAGGCCTGGTTTGACGTCAACATGATGCAGAAGGATATGGTCCTTGCCATGGATTTGGGACGCCAGCTGGATGTGCCTCTTCCTTCAACCGCAGTAAGCAATGAGATTCTCACGGCGGCGCGCGGCATGGGCTGGACGAAATACGATTTCGCCTGCATGTTCGACGTGCTGGCGGCGATGTCGGGAGTGACGACGCCCGTCACAAAGGGAGGTAAGAAAATATGACAACCGTTACCTCCAAGCCGGGCGTGGGGCACGAAGCCGGGACCGAAAAAGAAAAGTGGCTCCACGCCTACCGTCAGATGGTGAGCATTCGCCTCTTCGAAGAGCAGGTGAACGAAGTCTACACGCGTGCGCTCATGCCAGGACTAGCACACTTATACAGCGGCGAAGAAGCTGTTGCTGTCGGAATCTGCGAAGCCCTGCGCATTGACGACTACATCACCAGCACTCACCGTGGCCACGGACATTGCCTGGCCAAAGGTGCATCACCGGATCGCATGTTTGCCGAGCTGCTGGGGAAAGAAGCCGGCTACTGCCGTGGCAAGGGCGGATCGATGCACATTGCCGATCCCGCAACCGGCAACCTCGGCGCCAACGCCATCGTTGGTGGCAGCGTGGGTATCGCGACCGGTGCGGCTTTTGCGGCCAAGAATCTGGGCGCGGATCGTGTTGCAGTTTGCTTCTTTGGAGAAGGCGCGCTTGGCCAGGGATCGCTCTACGAAGTAATGAACCTGGCGCAGTTGTGGAAGCTACCCGTCATCTACGTCTGCGAAAATAACCTATATAACGAATACACGCACTACACGGAGACCACCGCCGGCACGATCCTGGGACGCGCCGCCGCTTTCGGTATCGAGACTGCGAGCGTCGACGGACAGGATGTGCGCGCTGTCAACGAAGTTGCTGAGCGCCTCGTCAAGCGCTCGCGCGCAGGCGGCGGCCCCGCATTCCTGCAATGCGATACCTACCGCTACGGTGGACATCACGTCGGCGACATCAATCGCGAATACTACCGCTCCAAACAAGAAGAGCAGCAATGGAAGACGGAGCGTGATCCCATTCTTGTATTGGCGAAGTGGTTGATCGACCGTGGCTATGCGGACGCGGCATTCCTTGACGGAATCAGGAATGAGATTCGAGCCACGATGGAAGCAGCAGTGAAGTTCGCCATCGCTGCGCCATATCCGAGCGTCGATGAAGTGGAGAAGCACGTCTATGCCTGATCGCGAAATTACATTTGCGCAGGCGGTGCGGGAAGCGCTGGCTGAAGAAATGCGCCGTGACTCGCGCGTCTGCATCATCGGCGAGGATGTTGCGGAGGCAGGTACGCCCTTCAAAGTTCTCTCCGGACTGGTGGAAGAATTTGGCGCGAAGCGCGTAGTAGACACGCCGATCTCCGAAGCGGGTTTCACTGGAGTCGCGGTAGGAGCCGCGATGACCGGTTTACGTCCCGTGGTTGACATCATGTTTGGCGACTTCATAACTTTGACCATGGATCAAATGGTCAACCAGGCAGCGAAAGCTCACTACATGTCGGGTGGCCACTGGAAAGTGCCGATGGTGATGCGCACCACGCTGGGAGCAACGCGGCGCTCGGCCGCGCAGCACTCACAGTCTTTGCATGCGTGGTTCAGCCACGTGCCGGGATTGAAAGTGGTTTTGCCCTCGACGCCCTATGACGCGAAAGGCTTGCTGAAAGCGGCGATACGGGATGAGAATCCCGTAGTCTTCTTCGAAGATAAGATGATGTACAAGCTCAAGGGTCCGGTTCCGGAGAACGATTACACAATTCCGCTGGGCGTCGCCGATGTGAAGCGTGCCGGCGACGACATCACTCTGGTCGCGACCAGCAGCATGGTGCAAGTCGCGCTGGGCGCCGCGATCCTGCTCGAGAAGGAAGGCATCAGCGCAGAAGTGGTCGATCCTCGCACAACTTGGCCGCTCGATGAGAAGACTCTGATTGACTCGTCGAAAAAGACCTCGCGAGTCATTGTTCTGGATGAAGGCTATGGTCGCTACGGCGTGACGGCAGAGCTTGCCGCTGTTATCGCCGAAGGCGCATTCTATGATCTGGACGCGCCCGTGAAGCGCATGGGCGCGATGCACGTGCCGATCCCGTTCTCTCCGCCCTTGGAAGATGTGACGGTGCCGACGGAACAGACCGTATTCGATGCAGCGAGATCGATGTGCAAGCCGTCTTGACGCGTACGCAATGGATTAGAGTTCAAGCTAGGAGTTGAATTATGGCATTGAAAACTCATGGAACGATGGCGGTCGATTGGGAAAACCGAATCGACTTTGATCGCCTGCGCCGCGAGCGTCTGGCGAAAGCCAAGGCTCTGCTGGCCAAGTCTGAAATGGGCGCGCTGCTCTGCTTCGACATGAACAATGTGCGCTACCTGACCGCAACGCACATCGGCACATGGGCGCAGGACAAGGCAAATCGCTTCACACTCTTGCCGCAGAATGACGAACCCATCCTGTGGGACTTTGGCTCCGCGGCCAAGCATCATCAATTAAATTGTCCCTGGCTCGGCGAGCGCTCGCGGCCAGGAATTTCCATGCTGCGCGGCACCATGTCGCCGGAGCATGGACGCGCCGAAGACGTCGCCAAGAAAATTCGCATCGAGCTCGAAATGCGCGGCCTGCACAAAGAGCCGGTCGGCATCGACATCATTGAACTCCCCGTACTCTTCGCGCTGCAGCGCGAAGGCATTAAGATTGTCGATGGCCAGGAACTCATGTCCAACGCGCGCGTCATTAAGACGCAGGATGAAATCTCTCTGCTCAACACTTCCGCGATGATGGTGGACGCAGCCTATGACGAACTCTATCGCGCCATGAAACCGGGAATGCGCGAGAACGAAGCGGTTGGCTTGGTGAGCAAGGTTCTCTACGATCTCGGTTCGGAATACGTAGAAGCCGTGAATGCAATTTCCGGCGAGCGCTGCAATCCGCATCCCCATGTGTTCTCCGACCGCGTCCTGCGTCCCGGCGACCCTGTTTACTACGACATTCTGCATTCCTACATGGGATACCGCACCTGCTACTACCGCTGTTTCACCGTCGGCTACGGTTCGCACGCCATGGTGGATGCCTATAAACGCTGCCGCGATTACCTGGATGCCGCCATCGAGCTGATTCGTCCTGGACGCAACACCGCGGAAATCGCGGCGGTGTGGCCCAAGGCGCAGGATTTTGGTTTCCCGAACGAAGAAGCCGCCTTCGCCCTGCAATATGGGCACGGCATAGGACTTGCGATTTGGGAGAAGCCCGTAATCTCGCGTCTGGTTTCGCTCGATCATCCGCAGACGCTTGAGCCGGGTATGGTGTTCGCTCTCGAGACCTTCTGGCCGTCCACCGATGGCTGGAGTGCGGCGCGCATTGAAGAAGAAATCGTCGTTACACCGACGGGACATGAGGTGATCACGCGCTTCCCGGCGGAAGAACTTCTGGTGGCGGGCGCACATTATTTCACCGTGAACGGACCGCTGCCGACTACTCGCGAGACTGAAGCTCCGCCCAGCGCTCGCGTGCTGGACATGATCGAAGCCAGCGCGAAAACTGAGCGGGTAGGAGTTTCGGACTGAAGGCCATCGTGCAAGCCTTCCCCAAATAAAACACTATGGCCTTCAGCGTGGTAATGCCTGCTCTTGAGATGGCGCAGGAAACCGGTAAGCTCATTGCCTGGCGGAAGCAGGAGGGCGACCGCGTCACCAAGGGGGAACCGCTCCTCGAAATCGAAACCGATAAGGCTGTGATGGAGGTTGAAGCGCCTGCCGACGGTATCCTCGCCGGAATTACCGGTCAAGTCGGGACCGATATTCAGGTCGGAAGGACGATCGCTTGGATTGTGGCTCCGGGCGAAAAGCCTCCTGCAGAAAACGAATCTGCCGCCAGCGCGCACACGGCGCGGGCTGGATCGCAGAGTAAGACCGCAGCGCCGGTTCCGGCTGCTGCCGGTGTTTCTGAGCCGTCTCCGACGCAGAGCGCGAGAATTTCGCCGAAGGCCCGGCGTCTTGCGAAAGAGCTTGGTATCGATATTGCGACCGTGCGCGGCACTGGCCCCGGAGGCGAGATTCTTGCGTCGGACGTGCAAGCCGCAGCCGCGCCAGCTGCCGCTCACGCGGAGCCTGCGAAGAAATCCGTCGACCTCGAAATTCCCAGCACCCTCGGCCGCATAATGGCGGAGCGCACCACGCAGAGTTGGACGACAGTTCCTCATTTCTTTGTTACGCGAGAAATCGAGGCCAGCGCGCTTAACGAATATCGAGGGAAAATCCTTGCCGAGATCGAGAGAACTCACAATGTCCGCATCACCCACACCGATCTGCTGGTCGCCCTGGTGGCTCGCGTATTGCTCAGGCATCCCCGCCTGAATTCAAGCTGGACTCCCGAGGGAATTCGGCTTCACGACCAGGTGAAGATGGGCGTGGCCATCGCGGTGAACGACGGCGTGGTCGCCGCGGTTATATCGAACGCGCACACCGCAACACTGGTAGAGATTGCCACGCAGCGCCGCGATGTTGCCGAACGCGCACGGGCAGGGAAGCTGCGCCCCGCCGATATCGCCGATGCAACCTTCACTATCAGTAACCTCGGCATGTATCACGTGGACCAGTTCACCGCGATCATTACGCCGCCCCAAGCTGCAATTCTCGCCGTGAGCCGTATCGCCGATCGCGTGGTTGCCGTAGAAGGCAAGCCTGCCGTTCGACCGATGATCACGTTGACACTTTCCTCCGATCATCGCGCGGCCGACGGCGCACGAGCCGCAATGTTTCTAAACGATGTGGCAGAAGCCGTCCGCGAACCCGAAAAATGGTTGCCGTAATCTCGTCGCACCTCCGATGAGATGGTAGGCCTGATGATCCTTTAAAGGAATCGCCGGGAAGTGGACTTGCATCACATTGCTCAGGGCCACAGCCTTGAAAGCCGCCGTCCTCAGAACGCCGAAGCAGCCGCTTCGCATCGAGGAGATTTCCAGACCTGAGCCGACGAAGGGTCAGGTTCTCCTTCGCGTTCGTGCGTGCGGTGTCTGCCGGACCGATCTTCACATCGTCGAGGGCGAATTACCGCCTCGGAAACAACCACTCGTCCCTGGGCACCAAATCGTAGGAGACATCGTCGAGGGAGCTACATCCGAATTGCCGCTTGGTACCCGCGTCGGCGTGTCATGGATTGGCGGAATCGATAGAAGCTGCCCGTACTGCCGTCGAGGGCTTGAGAATCTCTGCGATTCGCCAGTCTTCACCGGATATACCGTGGACGGCGGTTATGCGGAGTACGCGGCGGCTCGCAGCGATTTTGTTTTCGAGCTCCCGCCACAACTCGATGACCTCCACGCCGCGCCTCTATTGTGCGCAGGCATCATTGGTTTTCGCAGCCTGCGAGTCGCAGGGGTTGAACCGGGCGACCGAGTGGGATTATTCGGCTTTGGTTCTTCCGCGCATCTGGCGATTGCCGTGCTGCGCTCATGGAACTGCGAAGTGTTTGTCTCGACCCGCGGCGCATCGCACCGCAAGTTGGCGGAGTCTCTAGGCGCGAAGTGGGTGGGCTCTGAAACCGACAAGCCACCCGTCGAACTTGACCGCGCAATCACATTTGCGCCCAGCGGCGACGTGGTAATAGCTGCGCTCGCCAGCCTGCGTAAGGGCGGAGTGGTTGCCATCAACGCAATCCATCTCGACCGCATTCCCGAGTTTGATTACGACAGCCTTCTCTGGGGTGAACGACAGATCCGCAGCGTGGCAAACATGACGCGATCTGACGCGCGCGACTTTCTCAAAATCGCCGCTGATATCCGCCTGCAGCCTAAAGTGACCGTGTTTTCTCTGGAACACGCCAATGAAGCGCTGGCTGCGGTCAAAGGTGACGCCGTCGACGGAGCGGCAGTCATCGTTCCCTAGGACTTTCAGCCGGTTGTGGAAAGGGAAAACAGAAAGGAAAATCGGTCGGGGTGCGCGCCGATTTGAACCGGTGACCCGTGCGCCCAATATTGACCGCCACAATCGGAGCGGATTTTGAACCAGAGTTCTCAGGCGAAAAAAACCCGGACGCTCCCCGAAGGAGCGTCCGAGTCGGTTAAACCCGTTTTCGCGCGACTGGGTTACTTGGGAAGGACGCTCGTTCCCTCAGCAACCACGGCGCTAAGGGAAGAAGGACTGAGACCCAAGGTCTGGAGGATGGTAGGCGCGACCTGGACGGTCCCCACTGCGGCGCGAATCGTCTCGGAATGGTAGGTCGGATTCGACAACAGAAGAATCACATTTGTATCGTCATGGGCGAAGCCGCCATGCTCGGCCAGCTTCGACGTGCTGCCGGAGTAAGTAACGCCGACGTTCGGGGTCACGATGATGTCCGGCGTGCGTGGGTCTACGGTTGGGTCGTTGTAGTTAAGCACAAGCGAAGGGCCGTAGTAGATTTGCCCCAGGTCGATTCCGGCAGGGGTGGCATTCGCTTCGAGGATTTGGACGGCAGCTAAAGTGTCGGCGGAGTTCGACAGCCAGATCAGCGAGACATCATCTTCCGTCGGCCCAATGCCAGTGGGGTTGTTGGTGGATTCCGAGAATGGAATATAGCCCGCGTTCGACAGCAGCGTGGCGGGCGAAGTGCCGTTGATGAGCTGAGGCACGTAGCGGCTGGGGTCGATGGGCGACTGGCCGTGCTTGGCGGTGATCACGATCAGAGTCGAATCGTATAGACCTTGTGCCTTCAACTCGTTGACGAATGCCCCGATCGAGGCGTCGACAAATTGGAATTCGCTGAGCAGCGCCGCGCCCGGCGTACCGGCCGCATCCAGATATCCGCCGGTCGTGCTGTTGCTCTTCTCGATGAGCTTCTGGCCGACGCTCAGTGCCTGGAAGTTCATCCCGAAGATGGTGGGGACCTGGGTCTGCGCGTTGCCGAGGTGGTTCTTGCCATCGATCTCGTTGAGGATCGCATTGACCTTCAGAGTGTCGTAGCACTGAATGTTCTGGAAGCTGTTCGTCCAGGCCGTCAGATCTGCGCCTGTATCGCGGATGGGGTCACAGGCTACCCCGAGTGGCGTTATTAAGTGCGGAAGCGCGATTACGCTGGAGTTGATTTCAGGCCCGTAGAAGTCATCGAGCGCAGTGGGTCCAAGACCAGCAGCCACTGCGGAATAAGCGGGGTGCTTGTCGGACCACGCCGCGTATCCGCCAGCCTGGTGAATCACGCTAAAGATGGTGTTGGCGCGAACGAAATCCCATGGCCAAACCGGGTTACATCCATTATTTGGGTCACGGATTAATCTCTTCGAGTCGATCGAGGCGATGCCGCCATCGATCAGCGATGCGCCCGGGGCACCGCCATTCAACTTGGTCTGGTTGATGTCGATGCCTTCTTCGTACTCGCTGGTGGTTCCTGTCGGGGCCGCGAATGGAGTGCAGGGGCCAGCCGCCAAGCCATTGCCGGTGGTTTTCGCGGGCGCGTCATAATTCCGAGCATATGCCACGTCATAGTAGATCCCGGTATAGGCTGGGCTTCCTCCGGTCACGATCCCGATCAGACCGGGAAAAGAATCCGAAGTCTTGGTGGTGCTGGCGGCGACATAGTTGATGCCGGTCTTACCCAGGGCAGCCAGCGCCGGGCAAAAGGGTTGGCCATTATTAATGGTGCTGATGCCGTTGGAGCAGTTCAGGAAATCGACTGCGTGCATACCGTCCACGCTGATCAGGAGAACACGCTTGATGTTGCCTTTCAGGAAGTTGTTATTGGTTTGGGCGATGGCGGTACCCATCAAACAGGCAGCCGCGAGGGAGAGTAAAGCAAGTGTCCTTTTCATCGTGACCTCCGACAATAATGTACCAACGCCGTTTCGCCGGAGTGTTACGGAGAGTTTAATTTTTCATTTGTCAAAAAATTGTCATCTTGTAGCCTTGCCCGCCTCTCAGAACCTCTTTCTAGAACTCGAATTTCGTGGCGATCTGGACCAGACGTGGAGCGGCCGCGCTTACGATTTGTCCGAAATGGGGATCATTATTCACTTCACCGTCCACCGATGCGGGCCCGTAGAACTGTGCGTGATTGAATACGTTAAACCCCTCAACCCGGAACTCGAACGATTTCGACTCGGTTACTCGCAACCGTTTGGTCAACGTCATGTCAAAGTTGTTGATTCCGGGACCATGGAAAAATCGTCGGGGCACGTTTCCCAACTGCCCATACGCTTCGGTGGTGAAAGCGGCCGGCGAATTATTGAACGCAAGCCGTCCGTTCCTCGGATTTGTGTTGATATCGAGCGGTGCCCCGTGGTATTCGGGCGTATCCAGAAGATAATTGTTGATGCCGTTCCCCAGCGTTCCCAACAGCGAATTATCCGAGTCATCGTACAAAGTGACAGGAAAACCAGTGCTGAAGCGGGTGGTGCCTGCGATGCTCCAATCATCCGTCAAGCGACCGGATCGCTTAGAAAGAAGATCAAAGGGCAGGGTTACCCTGTAGCTTGCCACAAAGTTGTGCCTCATATCCCAAGCGGAAATCGCTCGCGTCGCCGCGTAGTTCAATGGATTGAGTTGTTCGCCCAGGTTCGAACCTTGATCGATGGATTTGCCATAGGTGTACCCAAGCAGGAAATTGGATCTGTGTCCAACGTAGCGCAGATTCGTCTCCAGCGCGTTGTAACTCGAATTCTCAATTGTTTTCTGCCATGTATTCTGCTGGTAGTTTGAGCCGATGCCATCTCGCGTTCCGTGATACACGTGGCCACTCGCGCTGGTGATAACAGCATCTTCGCCGAAAGGGCCACAGGTGGGGCTGCCGGACGCCACCTCACTGGTTTGACTGAGGTTGAGGCAAAGAGCCTGGTTGCTGGGGTTGTTAGAAACAACCGCGAGAATGTGGTGCCCCTCATTTCCCACATAACTCATGGTGAGCAACGTACTTGTCGTGAGCTGCCGCTCGAATGAAAGCATGTAATTCTCGGTGTAGGGAACGGCATTGCGATAGTAAAAGGAGACGTCGGCGGAGATGGGAATTACACTGGCAAAACTTTGCGTGTCCGGATTCTTCACTGAGACGTTGTGCGGAGGGAATGTTAGTGGAAACGGATTTGTATTCTGGCTGCCATCGCTCGCGTTGATGAAGGGCGTCGCAAACAACGGGAGCTCGGGACTGAGGTAGTTGTAACCGAAGGGAGGAACGCCATACATGATCCCAGTCGACAGGCCTGGAAAAGCGGTATAGAAGATCCCATAGCTCGCGCGAATGCTACTCCTGCCGCTGTCTCCGAAAATTCCTTTCAGAATTCCGTCATCAAATCTCGGGGCATAGGCGAAGCCGATTCGCGGAGCAAAGTTGTCCGGCTTCGACGGCGCAATCGTACTCGGGACGCCCGGATCGCCGGGAACCACCAGGTCGCCGGGCAACCCCGGGTAGAGGACCGACTGCCTCCCCGGGATGATGGTCTGAATGTTGTTGTACTTCTCCCAGAACGGCATGATGTAATCCCAGCGCAGACCGACGTTGATCGTCAAATCAGTTCGCGCCTGCCAACTGTCTTGAGCAAACAGCCCCGCATATCGGTTTCGCAGGTAAAAGGGCTGGCCCGAAGATTGAGTGAAATTGCTAGGCACGCCGATGAGGAAATCGGCAAAGGCGGAGCCGGTTTCAGTTCCGTCGATGTTGAAAGTTCCATTGAACGTTGCATTGGGATGCTCGTTTACTTGATCCCAATGAAATTGAGTGCCGAATTTTAGGGTGTGCGCCCCAATCACCTTTGAGAGTGTGTCACTCAAATACAGTGTGTTGTTGACCTGCGTTTCATTGGTGATCGGAACGCCCATGACGAACGAAGGAAAAACAATGTTTTCCACCCCTTCAAATCGCGGCGCCTGCACCGTGAAACCGGGAACTCCATTGCTTGCGAAGCCCTGAGATGCCAAGCTCACCCCGAGCCCGCCATGCGGTTGCCCAATTACATTGGCATTGCGGAGATAACCGCTGTGGAATTCGTTGACCGTGCCAGTGCCGAAAACCTTCGTGTCCCCCAAGCTGAGCAGCTGAGCACGTCCGAATGTCAGCGCATCAAACCCCGGTATGCTCGCTCCACCCTGCTGTCCCGGATAGGGATTGTCGAGGCGGTAATCGTCAAAGAAATAGTATGCGGAGAACTGGCCCAATCGACCGCCGTTGGCGTCGATTCGAACTGAAGACTTATCGTCACGCACCGTCTGTGCATAAGCAGAAGTGGAAAATTGATTGGTGCCAATGTTGGGTGAGGGAATGTATTGCAGGAGGGCGTGGGCCGGCGCCGACCAGGCGCTGATGGGAATGATTGCATCTGGGAATACTTGGGAATAGGGCTCCCCAGCCGAAACTCCATAACCGAGCTTCGCCGAGAGGAGGTTCGCGATGTTGCTTCCGCTCACTTTTCCTGTCAAAGAACTAGCTATGTCTGAGAGATTGCCCGAGCGATCCTGGATCGACGGAACGGAGATATCCCCCGTCTCGACACCTTCGTCGGTCCGCGTGCCTTGATAATCTCCAAAGAAATAAATTTTCTGCCGCTTCATCGGACCTCCGATTGTGCCGCCAAACTGATTCTGCCGGAAGACGGGACGGCTCGGATCGAAGTAGCCGCGGGCATCTAAGACCGTGTTGCGCAAGAATTCGAATACATTGCCGTGGAATGAATCGCTTCCCGACTTGGTGATGACGGTCACCACGCCGCCGTTATAGTTGCCATACTCGGGATCGAAATTGTTGGTCAGAACACGGAATTCGTCGATCGAATCCAGGTTCGCGACGATGGATGTTCCGCCATTCATGTGCTCCTGCACATCAATTCCGTCCACCAGGAAGCCGTTCGATGATTCTCGCTGGCCGTCGATCGACAGATTTCCTGGATTCAAATCGCCTGAGGGAGAAAGACCTCCCGTCACTCCAGCCATGATGACCGAGTTGGGCATTAACGTTGATACCGGGGAGACTCCAGGCTGAATCGGCAAGAGATCGGTATAGCTCCGTCCGTTCAACGGGAGTGCCCTCATTTGCGAGCCAGTTAAGAGTTCACCCAGATGAGTTGCCACGGTATCCACTTGAACCTCGACCGCCGTCCCTGTTCCTTCGACGGTCACACTTTCCGAATTCTTGGCCAATGCGAGCACAGCATCCACTGTGAAGGCCGCATCAGTGTCGACCGCCAAATTAGTTTTGGTCTGGACCTGAAACCCGGTGGCTTCAATTGCCAGTTCGTAGTGACCGACCGGAAGAGTCGGGAAAGAATAAAATCCCTGCCCGTCCGAGATCGCTTTGTATTCCGACTTAAGCGTAGTGTTGGTTAACATGAGCGTCGCGCCCGAGACCACTGCACCACTGGGATCCTTCAACGTTCCCGAGATGCTGCCGTTGGCTGCCGCCCATGCGGCGACGGGCGAACCGACCAGAATTACACTCGCCGCGAGGCTCAGAAGCAGAAAGAAAATGATATTTATCCTGTACATATGACCTTGCACTTGTTCCGGAGGCGGTTGCTGTGCATGTCAAGCCAACTCCGGTTCAACTGAAATTGAATTTCATTTTCATAATGCCCGAGGCCGATTTTCGGGTCCGTGATTTGGATCACACCGCAACGTGCGCCCAACCTCTCAAGGTAAGGCTCCCCCAGCAATGTTTTTCATCGATAGGGTGACCTCTCGGGCGTGGCTAAGGAGCTTTTCGTCCCGAACGCCGACGGCTAATGCCGTCTCGATCTGTTTGCGAGCTTCCGCATCTTGACCATTCACGTGCAAGGCCCATGCGTAAGCGTCCAGCGTGTACACGTCATGACGCCATGCGTGCTCGCGCTGTGCCACTTCGAGCGCCTTGGCCGGCTGATGCGCGTGGTCGGCATAGTAGAAGATGAGTTCGCGGTTAGAGTTATTCATCCGGCTCGACTCCGCGAGTGCTTTGTTTTCGAATTCACCAAATGCCTTCTTCGCTTCGCCATCACGTCCCGCCAGTTGGAGGGCCTCGGCCAAGTCATATAGGTTTGCGGCTCTTGGTTCCGACTGATAGCGTTGCTTCAAGAGAGCTACTGCCTCTGCGTAACGCTTCTGCGCGATGCGAACCTGGGCAAGATTTCCCAGTGCGGAGGGATAGTTGGGGAACGACGTCAATGTTTGTTGGAAGAGTTTTTCCGCCGCCTCGGTATTACCGGAAGCCGATCGAAGATGGCCCATCTGCGTGAGTATCCCTGCGCGTTCCCCGGTTTCGGTCGGCGGGGTCGACTCATAAGCCAAGTCGAGTAGCTCGAGCGCGCCTTCGCCATCGCCGAAGAGTTCGCGCAAACGGGCCGCCCGGGCCAAGGCGGGCAGATTCCCGGGACGAAGATTAAGCATCCACTGCGCGGATACTTCCGCATCCTTATAGTTGCCGAGTTCCACGTTCGCGTCGGTTAGCAAGCCGTAAACCATGACGTCGTCGGGAACTCGCTTGTTCAGTGCTTTGGCAGCCTCGAGCGCGGCAGGATACTGGTGTTCGCCGAGGAGGATCGAAATTCGTATTTTCTGAGTGTCGAAAGTGTCTGGAGCTAATTCCAAAGACTTCTTTACGGCGTCCTCTGCTTGAGCGTAAAACGCGGCATCGGAAGTCTCCTGCGCGCGGCGAACCAGCGCGGTCGCGAGAAGGTTGTAACCCGTATATTGCAGGGGCTTTTCCGCAATCGCCTGGCGGGCTCCCAAGATGCTCTGTTCCGCCGGCGAGAGATCCGTGTTGCTAGCCGCACTTGCTATCTGAGCCATGGCGGCGAGCGAACCGGCCACTGTCACAATCACTGAGCACAGCACCCGACTAATTTTTTTCATGTCACACCTCATTTCTGAATTTCTGATTTTCCGCTCGAATTCTGGAGATAAAATTGTGGCCGCCGTTCTGACCCACGGCGGCCACAAGGGTCGTTACTCCACAGGGCAGATGCCCCCGGGTTGCCCGGTGCAGCCCGCCTGTCCCGGTCCAGTGTGCGCGCTGTTGCGGCCACTGTTTGCGGGCATTACGTAAGGGAAGGAATTATTGAAGCCTTCGGTCTTCGTGTTGACTCCATCTCCCAGCGCCAAGCCGAACTTCGTGGGATCGACCAGGATGCCCTCAATGGCACGGAGAGAGATGTCAAACACATCGTCGAGCGGTCGGCGTCCGTTGGGATAACCAGCTACGTCGCCGGCGATGAAGCCGAGCCGCAGTTGCTTGCCCACCGGAGTTGGAGGAATACCGGTGTTGAGCCGCAGCAGATCGGCTACCGGTCCCGCATCACTGGGCCCGCACCCCGGACAGATGGGCGGCTGGTACTGCGCCAGAATCAGCAGGTCCGTGCGTGGATTGGGTGGAACCGGAACGCCCAAGGAACTGAGCACACCGGCCGCCACCGGATCCAAAACAAAGTTCGCGAACTGCGAGTCGTTGACCGGAAAATCCATGCTGAAGCGATCCTTAAAACCGGTGCCGATGATCGCCTCGTTAATCAACGAATTGCCCTCGCGATTGACCTGCTGGAACGCGCCATAGTTCTGGTCTGGATTGGGCGAGCGCCGCACCGTGATGTGGCTACGCGACGTGCTGCCATAGGTCCCGATGACGGCTTGCTTGTCCGAGGCCGGGTGGATCTTGCCGTCCACCGTCAGCAACCTGATGGGAACCTCCAACACAATGGAGTTGACGTTGTAGCCGCCCACGGCGTCGGGCGCGTAGTTGTGGGTATTGTCGGCATCGATCGCCGGCGAAAGGATCGGACCAACTCCGTTGCGGAAATTAACTGAGTCGAAGAAGGCTCCGAGGTCGATAAAGAATGGATCGTCGGCGGTTCCCGCCCATACTCTGATGCCATCGCCCAGGCTCTGAGTCCCCTGGTTGAACAGCGTATGGTAGTCCGGCATGGTCTTCGGACCCACGTTCGACGGAACTGCGAAAAGGGTCTGTCCGTTGTTCAGAAGGGTGGGTTTGCCGTCCTTGACCATGGTCACGGTATAAGTCTGCACCAGGCTCAAGCCCTCAGCGCCGGGACCCCTCAGCGAAGTAATCGGTGGAATTCCGGCTACGCCGCCAGCGAATCCAGTAAACAAGTTCGGCTGGAGGATCTGGGTTGTGAATCGGAACTGGAAAACCACGTCTGGAATTCCATCCTGGTTGTTGTCGATCAACATCTCGTAAAGCACGCTGGGATCAAAAGGGAAGTAGTTTGGCCCGTTGGCCGGTTCAAGGAGCGGGTCAACGTTCAAGATGAAGGTAACGTTGTTAGGGTTGTCGTAGCTGACAAAGGCGTACCAGTCCGTGACATCCGCGGAACGGTCCAATGCCGTAATGGGCGCTTCGCGATGGCTCGAGGCGAACAGGCTGCCAGGTGCCAGCATGAACAGCGATATCGCAAGCGCCAAGATTGGCCTTAGCTTTTTCATGGGTTCTTTCCCGGTTTAAGAATTCGTGGATGTTCCCGTCGCGAATCAGAATCCAGTAGCGGTGCAGGGGCTACCGTAGAGGAGGACGACGAGATTCATCTACGTGACTCAGGTACGGTTGTAACTTCCAATTGGATTGACCGTGTCCAACTTATTCGCCGTAGGAAGGAAGATCTCGATTGCTTGAAATTACGCGAGGATCTTCAACCTGAATCGGAAGCAGGGAAGATCCTCGCACGCGTTTTCAGCGCGAGGCGAAGGTGGATTACGTGCGTCGGTCACTGTGGGATCCAGTTGACGTGCGCAGTGAACAGTCCGTGCACAAAGCCGATCTGATAGACCAGGAACATGCCGAAAGCCACACTCGCCAGACCTGAAAGGAAGGTCAGATGCTGGGTCATTTTGAAAAATTTGTTTCCCGCGTAAATCACAGGAACTGAGATGGCGGCGGTCATCAGCATCATCCCCGCCATCGTGCCGAAACCAAACACCAGAAGATACGCCGTTGACCAGAGTGGACTCTTGATGGTGGAAAGCACCAAGAGGGCGACGGCAGCCGAACCGGCCAAACCGTGTACCAGGCCTACAACCAGAGGCCGAATGGTCTGATAAAGACCCATCCTGCCGATCGTTTTGTTGATGAGAAGTTGAACCCGTGCGAACACCTTCGCCTTTTTCCTGCCGGTGAGTTCGATATGACAAGAGTAATCCCGCAATTGCGAACTTGCCGCGACGCCGCGTTTTGCGGGAGTCAGGCGATCCGTAACCCAACTCATCATCCCCGTCAAATTCAACACGCCCAGAAGGATGAGCATTAACGCCACACAGAATTCCATGGATAATCCCAGCCGTGGCGGGATCACAACGCCGAAAATAATAATTGCCGATCCCACGAAGAAAATCGTCAGAGTGTGTCCCAATCCCCAAAGTAATCCAATCGTCGCCGAGCTTCTGACCGAACCTTGACGGCTTACGATGGTCGATACCGCAACCACATGATCGGCATCGGTGGAGTGGCGCATTCCCAGGAACAAGCCCAGCAGAACAACGGTCGCGAACGGAACTATTTTGTTGCGGGAAAGAAGATGCGAGCCGAGATGCATGGACCCGACCGCCGACACGGTAATGCCGACCCCCAAAACCACCATGAACGCAGAAGACAGCAAGGGAAGATATCGCAGCACCCTGCTGCCACCGTTCACACGCGTGGACATAAAGCGTTTGGTATAGACCATTCCGAGCCCAACCATCACCAATACTGCCGCCAGGCCAAAACTAAATGCGGTGATCAAGAACAGCCCGAAACCGATGCGATGCAGGGAGAACGCACTCAAGAGCACCACCAGCGCGGCCGGACAAGGCACGATGCCACCCGTGATTCCCAGCATGCACAGTTCTCGTAAAGAAAGAGCGCGCTCGGTTGGCGCCGCTCCGCCGCCGTTATCATCGCCGTTGGCGGCTTCCACGGGAGCGGCTTGCTTGAACATTGAGAGAAACCAATGCGAATGCCCCTCCCCGGCGGCGTGGGAATGCTCTCCGGTCTCTCCCGTCCAGCGTTTTAGAAAAATGAAGATGCCGAGTCCGGCAACGCTCAGGCCGGAGATCACTCCAAGCCAGGGATAGAGCTGCTCGGGCACGATGTACCTTGAGGCATAGAGCGTTACAGCACCTAGCAGGAACACGCCTGCGGTGTGCGCGGCTGTAACCACGATGCCAAGCAGCACAGCATGCTTCGCTGTCCCACGCGAACCGACAAGATAGGCAGCGACGATGGTCTTGCCGTGTCCGGGTTCGAGCGCATGCAGCGCACCTAAACCTGCAGCGATGAACGCGGCCGAAAGCAGAAGCCACAGGCTCAACTTCCCCTGGGTTGAGATGAGTTCCGTGAAGCGACTCCGCGGAGTATTCTGCGCGTGGGCCGAAGCTGACACCGGAATAACGCTGGACGTCACGCCGACGCCAGAAGCGGACTGATCGCCTGCCAAGTGAGACGATGGGGTGGCAACTGAATTAGCGGCGGGTGAATCGGTCGTAGGACGAACGGCATATAACATTGGGCGCTGTTTTTGACGAGGCGTCGAGGTAGATGCCGGATGTGCTGAGTCCCTTCCCTGAGAAACCATGCCTAGCGAAGACGTCTGAGTTGAAGCATCGCTCTCAGCTTCTCTGAGTGAAGTCTTGAAATCGGCTAATGCGGATACTTGCTGCGGCGGGCTGCTCAGCGCATCGCTGGAGTAATCGGTCAGTTCATGACTCCGATCGGTGTTCGGAGCGGAGCTGTCCACAATCACAACTCCATCGCCAAGTACCACAATCTCTTTCCAGCCTGACCGCCCGGGGAAGTTGTCATCGGAGTAAGAGAGTTTGTGAGAACCCGTTGCGAGCGCAAAATTGCCCCGGAACACGAATGCGAGCTTCATCGTGGGCAGGCCGCCAGCGCCGTCAGCAAACGTCATTTGGCGCGACTGCGTATCCAACCGGACAGGTTGGCCGTCGCTCAGTAAGGAGAGCCCTTCCTTCAAGAGTTGCTCTTGCTTATCCAGGTATCGTGAGTCTCGCGGATCGCCAACCGCACGAGAAATGTCGAACTGCCGAGTCTCCTGAAAAGTGGGAATTTCGGCCATATCGATCAGATAAAGCACTTCGACTGAGTCCTGTTTGATGGTGACTCTCGAATAATGATTGATGCTGAAGTTCCCCATGGGATGGGCGAACGAAGGCGCGCCGCTCAGCATCAACACAAACAGCAACAAGATCGTTCGCACCCGTCGATGATGGCCTCTATCTTTGTGTTTGTGCATTGTCTGACCTCAAATCCCGGTTATGCGATTGGGCTATCTCTTCTAATGTGCGGTTCGCGACTTGAGCTTGAAGAATGTGGAAACAGGGATTTGTTTTCAAAGCACGGCTCAGAAAATCTCTTGCGGCGGAATCCTTGCCCAGGCTGTGGTAGATCATGCCGGCATGAAACAGCAGCAGCGAATCATTGGTATGCAGAGCCAGCGCCTTCTCGATTGCCCCAGCTGCTTCCTGGCACTTGCCGTTTCTGTAGAGGACCCATGCCAGAGTGTCCCAGGTGTAAATGTCTTGCCGCACTTCTAGTTCATTTCGAGCAAGCTCCAGGGCCTCAGGCAACTTGATTCCTCGATCCGCATAGAACAGGGCCAGTTCCCGATTGGCCAGTACTTGATTTAACTTTCCGAGGTGTCCGATGTATTCGACCAGGTCGTACTGCTGCTCAGCCTCCTGGGTGCGTCCGGCTTTTGTGTAAACGTCGCCCAACTCGGCGACGTACGCCGGAAATGGAATGATGGAAATCGAGCGTTGATAAAGCTGAATGGATTCTTCCAGTTTCCCTTGCGCAGCCCGAACTTTCGCCAGGCCGGCGATGGAGCGATAGTGATTGGGGTCGGCGACGATGCCTGACCGATACGACAAGTCGGCATTCCCCAAGTCCCCGTTTTGGAAATAGCGCTCGCCCAACTCGAAATACAGCCAGGCCAGATTTTCGCGGGGAATGTTAGCTTGCAGCGCTGCCGCTATGGCGCTCTTCATCAGCCGGATCGCTTCGGCGCAATCTCCGTGCAAGAAGCGCAGATATGCCATGCGGCTGTCAATTGTGTATGACACCGCCAAGGGGGACGAGGTCGCCCGCCCAAGAGACTGCGCGGTGTTATAGGCCGCCGCTCCCTCCTCGTAATCGCCCATATCGGTGAGGGCATCCCCTTCGATGGCAAACGCCGATAGATTTCCCGAGCCCGTGCCGATCGCCTTTTGCGCATACGCGAGCGCGTTCGAGAAGCGATGTTCGCCCATATACACCAGTGCCATGTGAAGCAAAGGATCTGCGGCTCGGAAGTCTTGCGGCGTCAAAGCGAGCGCCTTGTTGAGCGTCTGCTCCGCCAGGTCGTAATACGCAATGTCTCCGGTCTCTCTGGCTTTCTGAAAGAAGGCGAACCCCAGGCTGTCATATTCCGCAAAATCGCCTGGCGCTTGCTTCACACGATCTTGCAATGTCCGAATCTGCTGGTCCGTCTCCGAGATAGCACCGAGGCGTTTCTCCTCGACTGAACCAAGAGCGGGAATCTGCGACCATGCAGATGCGGCACAAAGGATCTGAACCACAAGTAGCCACTTGGCCATTCCAGCCTCACAAGGTTGCAGATATTCAAAATCGACAGTCGCTAACGCAGTGGTTCCGACGCGGCGGCCACCGCCGCTCCTCTTGCAGCGAACCCACCAACACGATGAGTACGGGAGCAAGCGTAAATCGGATTTCTACAATCCTCGCCGTCGCTGATTTTGATCGATGGCAGCCCGGAAGAAGGGTAATCCGCTGGATTCCTTGAACAGGCTGCTTTGTGGACTCGGCCGGTCGAACACGCCAGGCAATTCAAGTCAAAAGGGGAGTGGGCTGAAAACTCAGCGTCGGTCACGCACTTTCGTGATCCGAGTCACGGCAAGGTCGGTCGCCTTACTGGATACTTAAATTGAAAGCGTGTGTCTCTGCGTCACACCTGGCCCCGGCTTTCGGGCCATAGCGAAGAGTGCTGGTTCTGCGAAAGGAGCGCCATGCACACACCGTCTCAGGAACGCCTCAGCGCGGGCGAGCGGGCCTTCATCGATCAGATCATCATCCAGAGAACCGGCCATCCAGGCGCCTTGCTCGGCATTCTGGAAGCGGTGCAGGAGCACCAGCCCAACAAGTATCTTCCCGCGGAAACCCTGGAATACATTGCGTCGCAGACGAAGATTGCTCTCTCACGTATTTACAGCGTGGTCACCTTTTATGCTCTGTTCAATCTGCAGCCGCAGGGTGATAACAGCATCTGCATCTGCCGTGGAACGGCCTGCCACACCAGAGGCTCGCGCAACTTGCTGCAGAGTGTTCGCCTAACGCTCGGCCTCGGTCTTGAGGATGCAAGCGAAGCCAGCGAAGAGGATAAGGCTTTGCTGACGACTGCCGACCACAAATTCACGGTCCGTACCGTAGCCTGCTTTGGGCAATGCGCGTTAGCGCCGGTGGTGGAAGTGAATCATCGCATTTGTGGCCATGTAAACGAACGAACTCTCCAACGGGAAATCAGCACGCTGGAGCGGGAGAGCTACTGATGCCTCGAATACAAGACATTGGCGCTTTCAGTGCCGTGCGGGAAGCGGGCTTGGCGAAACTGGTTCCTGCAGTGCCGCGAATCGGGATCGGTATGGGCACGTGCGGTCGAGGCAACGGCGCGGAAGGCCTGTATCACGCTTTCGCGGAGGCTATCGAGCGTAGCGGAACGAATGTGGTGCTGGCCAGCGTGGGATGCTTTGGCGCCTGTTTTCAGGAGCCGCTGGCAAACATACGTCTGCCCGGCTTTCCCTTGGTCATCTTGCATCGAGTGCAGGCCAACGATGCGGGACGCATTCTGAATGATGTAGCCAGCGGAAATCTTCCTCCCGATCTCATTTATTGCAAAGTGGAAGAGTGGGATCACATCACGGCGTCCATCAAGTATGGACGCGGTTATCCGGAGATTCCGCTGTGGAACGAAGTTCCCTTCTTCAAAGGCCAGAAGAAGATCGTGCTGCGGAATTGCGGCTTCGTGAATCCTGACGATATTGAAGAATACATCGCGATCGGTGGATACCAGGCGCTGTACAAAGCACTGATCGACGGCAGGCCGGAAAATGTCATCGAGCAGATCAAAGCCTCGAAGCTGCGCGGGCGTGGCGGGGCCGGCTACCTGACCGGCAACAAATGGGAGTTCATGACCAAAGCCAAAGCGGACCGCAAATTTATCATCTGCAACGCGGATGAAGGCGACCCCGGCGCATACATGAACCGGAACGAGATTGAGAGTGACCCGCACTCGCTGCTGGAAGGGATGATTATCGGCGGATATGTGATGGGCGCGAGCGAAGGGATCATCTATATACGCGCTGAATATCCGCTGGCGGTGCATCGTCTGCATCGCGCGATTGAGCAGGCGCGCGAATATGGATTACTGGGTGAGAATATCCTCGGCCGGGGATTCAAGTTTGATATTGAGGTCGTAGAAGGTGCGGGAGCGTTTGTTTGCGGGGAAGAAACCGCGCTGATTGCTTCGCTCGAAGGTCAGGCGGGACGGCCGCGCCCGCGGCCTCCGTTCCCCGCGCAAAGAGGTCTGTGGGGATTTCCCACCAACATCAACAATGTCGAGACTTGGTATAACGTCGCACCCATTGTGACCAAGGGTCCCGCGTGGTTCAGTGAAACCGGGAGTCCGAAGAGTTCGGGAACGAAAGTATTTTCGCTGGTGGGCAAAGTCACCAGCACGGGCCTGGTCGAGATGCCGCTGGGCACGCCACTCAAGACCTTTATCTATGACATCGGCGAAGGTGGCATAGGCGGCCGACAGATCAAGGCGGTGCAAACTGGAGGTCCCTCGGGTGGCTGTATTCCGCCTGAAATGTTTGACACACCGGTCGACTACGAAAGCCTGGCGCAGCTGGGTTCGATCATGGGATCCGGCGGCATGGTGGTGATGGACGAAGACAACTGCATGGTTGACGTTGCGCGATACTTCGTCGAGTTCACCCATTCGGAATCGTGTGGCAAGTGCATTCCTTGCCGAGTGGGGCTGAATAAATCTCTGCGAATTTTGAATCGTGTCACCGAAGGCGCCGGCACGATGCACCATCTGGAGCTGCTGGATGAGTTGAGCCGTTACATCCGCGAATGCTCGCTGTGCGGCCTGGGGCAGACCGCGCCGAATCCAGTGTTGACCACGCTGCGCCACTTCCGCGCCGAATTCGAAGACCATATTGTTTCGCGCCGATGCCAGGCTGGGGTATGTGAAGAACTCGCTCTCTCTCCCTGTGAAAACAGTTGTCCGCTGCACATGAACATTCCGCGCTTTCTCCAGTTATACAAAGAGGACCGGTTAGAGGACGCGTTTGAAGCGGTGATTATGGACAACCCGCTGCCGTCTTCGACCGGACGAGTGTGTCAGCATCCATGTGACAGCCGCTGTCGGCGCCAGACGGTGGACGAAGCAGTGAACATGCGGGAGGTACATCGTTTTATAGCGGATTCGATCCTGCTCTCCAACCGTTATGAGCACATGGTGAAGCGGATTCTGGTCCGCAGACTCGAACCCACGGGACGAAAGATTGCGATTGCGGGTGCAGGTCCGGCGGGATTAACAGCGGCTTTCTATTTGGCCCTGCTCGGCCACGAAGTCACTGTTTATGACGCCAAGCCCGCGGCCGGGGGCATGCTTCGGTTTGCATTACCGGAATATCGCCTACCCAAGAGCGCTCTCGACCGCGAGATTGAGCTGATCGAGAAGCTCGGGGTGAAATTTGCTTTCAACACGCGCATCGGTTTCGATATTCCACTCAACGAACTCGATGACCGATTCGATGCAGTTTTCATCTCCATCGGAACGTGGAAAGAATCCTGGGTCTATCAACCCGGTACCGAACTGAAGGGCGTGTATCCGGCGCTGATATTCCTGGAAGCTTCGGCGCGAGGCGAGGACGTCCCGATCGGTAGGAAGGTGGCGGTGATCGGCGGCGGGAACGCCGCCATCGACTCGGCTCGTACCGCGCTGCGCAAAGGCGCAGACGTTACTGTCTTTTATCGCCGGGAGCGCAAAGATATGCCGGCGATCGAGGAAGAAACAAGGGCGGCCCAGGACGAAGGCGCGAAGTTTGTATTCCTCGCTGCGCCTCACCGCGTGATTGGTGACGCGGCGGGCAAGGTGAAGTCGATTGAAATCGTGAAGACAAGACTGGGCGAATACGATGCATCGGGAAGGCGAAGACCCATCTCGACCGATGAGATCCGGCGGTATGAATGCGATTCCGTGATCTTCGCGGTGGGCGAGAGCGTGGACCTCGACTTTGCGCGGGCTTCAGGACTCAGCTTGAAGGAGAGCGGGACCATTGAAGTGAACCGCTTCACGCTCGAGACCAGCCGCCCACGATTCTACGGCGGCGGCGACGTGGTTACCGGCGCATCCAACGTATCGAACGCGATGGCATACGGCAAACAGGCGGCCCGCACCATCGATCTGCAACTGATGGAAACGAACCGCTGGACCAAGATCCTTCCCGAGATCGACTACGGGAAAGAAGTGCCCGAAGAATCCAGCCCGAACCATCGGCATCACGGGCACATTCTGGCTGCGAATGCGCGGGTACGATCGAACGCCGAAGTGGTCACGGGATTTACGCATGAAGAAACGCTGGATGAATCTTGCCGCTGTCTGCGCTGCGATGTGAAGGTCGCGAACGTGAGCTAAGGAAGGAGCGAAGTCTTGCCGAGAAAACTGTCAATCCGAATCGATGGCGAACTGATCAGCGCCGTGGAGGGTCAGACGATTCTTCAGGCGGCGAAGGCGAATGGCAAATACATTCCCACGCTCTGCGATCTGGAAGGGCTGACACCTGTCGGAGCATGCCGCCTTTGTATCGTTGAGGTCTCAGGCATTGATCGGCTCATTCCCGCTTGCACCACTCCCATTCAAGATGGCATGTCGGTGACGACTACTTCCGCTCGGCTCACACATAATCGCCGCATCTCTCTCGAACTACTGTTTGTCGAACGCAACCACGTGTGTGCCGTCTGCGTATCGAATGGCCATTGCGAGTTGCAGTCGCTGGCTACCGCGATGGGCATCAGCACAGTGCGCTTTGCATATAACTATCCCAAGCTGGGAGTTGATCTCTCCCATCCGCGTTTCGTCCTCGACCACAACCGCTGCATCCTCTGTACCCGCTGCGTGCGCGTGTGCGCAGACCTGGAGGGGGCGCACGTGTGGGAGATGACGTCACGAGGCATCCACGCGAGAATTGTGAGCGACCTAAACCAGAAGTGGGGCGACTCCCGCAGTTGCACAAATTGCGGAAAGTGCGTACAGGCTTGCCCAACAGGAGCGCTTGCCGAGAAAGGCTGCGCCGTCGAAGAGATGGTCAAGCGCACCGATAACATTAGTTCGCTCATCCAGCGCAGAGAGGTACAGGCATGAAGAAGGTAAAGGTGGCGACGGTTTGGCTGGACGGCTGCTCCGGTTGCCACATGTCGCTTCTCGATATGGACGCCGGAATCATCTCGCTCGCACAAAAGATCGATCTGGTTTACGGGCCGCTGGTCGACGCACAGGAGTTCCCCGAAGATGTGGATGTGACGCTGGTCGAAGGCGCAGTCAGTTCACAGGACGACGTCAACAAGCTGCAGAAGATTCGCCAGCGAACCCACTTGCTGATCTCGCTTGGAGATTGCGCGGTCACGGGAAACGTGCCCGCCATGCGAAATTCCATCCCGGTAAATAAATTATTGCAGCGGATTTATGTGGAGGGGGCGCAGGAAGGCAAAGTGGTCCCAACGGACGGAGTGCCTGCGCTGCTGAAGCAGGCGCGGCCACTGCGGGAGTTCGTAAAGGTGGATGCGTGCCTGCCGGGTTGTCCGCCTCCGGCCAAAACAATCGCCGCCGTGATTTCCGATCTGGTGGACGGCAAGAAGCGCGAGGCCGGCCTCGCGGTGAAATTTGGATGAGGAGCGTTGGATGAAACGCATCACAATCGATCCGGTGACGCGCATCGAGGGGCACGCGAAGATTGTCATTCAGTTGGATGACAGCGGCAAAGTCGCGGGCACCGAGTTCCACGTGACCCAGGTGCGAGGATTCGAGAAGTTCACCGAGGGGCGGCCATTCTATGAGATGCCGGGAATCACTTCGCGCATTTGCGGGATTTGCCCGATCAGCCATCTGCTGGCCTCGGCGAAAGCGTGCGACGCGATCATGGGGGTCCGCATCCCGCCGGCAGCAAAGAAGGTGCGCGAGTTGGTGCACTTCGCGCAGATTGTCCAATCGCACGCCTTGAGCTTTTTCTATCTATCATCGCCCGATCTGCTTCTTGGCATGGATTCCGACGCCGCCAGCCGGAACGTGCTCGGCGTGATCGCCGCTCATCCCGAGATGGCGCGCCATGGCATCGAGTTGCGCAAATTCGGACTCCAGATCATCGAGGGCCTGGCCCAGGAAAGAGTTCATCCCGCCTGGATCGTGCCCGGAGGTGTAGCTGCTCCAATGTCGGTCGGAGTTAGGGAACGGATCCTTTCCGACCTGCCATCGGCTAAGGCGATTGCAGACCGCACCCTTCAGTTCTTCAAGAATGCGCTCGACAACTATAAGAGTGAGATCGAATCCTTCGGCTCCGCGCCCACCATGCATGCCGGGCTTGTCGACCGAAAAGGAAATTTGCAGCTCTACGATGGCATGCTGCGCTTCCGCGGCAAGAGCGGAGAAATCGTAGAGGATGAAATCGTGGCCGAGGAGTACGCCGATTGGATCGCCGAAGCCAGCCTGCGCGACTCTTACTTGAAAGCCCCGTATTTCAAACCGCAAGGCTTCCCGGAAGGGGCATACCGTGTTGGTCCATTGGCAAGATTGAATGCCGCCGATCAGTGCGGCACTCCGCTAGCAGACGCTGAATTCGAGGAATTCCATCAGCGTTTTGGCGCACCCGCGCACAGCGCCTTTCTATACCACTATGCGCGGCTGATTGAGATTGTTTATGCGCTGGAGAAAATCGAACAGTTGTTGGCTGATCCGCAGATTCTGGAAAAGCACGTTCGCGCCACTGGTGGCGTAAATTCCCTGGAAGGCGTCGGAATGATCGAGGCGCCACGAGGCACACTGATTCACCACTACAAAGTGAATGAACAAGGTGGCATCACGTGGGCCAACCTGATCGTCGCGACGGGCCATAACAATCTTGCCATCGGCCGCAGTGTGCAGCAGGTCAGCGAGCGTTACATCGATGGCAACAAGCTGCAGGAAGGCATGCTGAACCGCGTATCGGCAGTGGTGCGGGCGTACGATCCCTGCTTGAGCTGCTCCACCCACGCTCTAGGGCAGATAGCGCTGCACATTCAGTTGGTGGACGCCGAAGGCCATTTGCGCGACGAAATCGCTACCCCTTGAAAGCGGCCTTCCCGAAACAACAATCAACCCATTGATGCACTGTGGAACATCGCCAGCATTCCTTGCGGATTCATCGACTCTGCGTCTGAGTCGGCGGGATCTGCCGCTGCGGGACCGGACAGAATCCAATCGCATGTGTAGCACGAAGATCAAGGGTCCTTGCCGGGGCCATATGTAGTTTCTGATTGGCAGTCGTTATGCAAATGACAGGCCATGACCCCTGCGGCGTAGATCATACGGGTTACTACATCTGAGGAGTTGTAGAAACCAGAGGCCCCAGTATAGTTCGTGCGCGCGCGGAAAGGACCTGTCCCCCCAACCTCCCACGCCAACGAAAGCTTCCTGTCTCTCCTCAACCAACAGAACCGGTCTCTTTTTGAAGCAAAGAGGAATTCAAATGCGGAAAATCTGGACAAATCTCACACAGATGCCAAACAGATTCGGCTATGTCCTTCTGGCGCTCATGGTCGCGGGTATCGCGCCAGCGTTCGCCCAGGAACAAATTCCGGCCGCCGGCACTGCCCAGATTCGCGCATTCCTGCTGGACAAGGCGAACAGAACTCCGGCACAACTGAAGCTGGATTCCCAGATAATCTACAACTCCAGGATTGCCTTGGGGCAACCAGCGGTCCCTGGGATCCCGTCCTCGTTTACGCCGGCCGCTCTGGAGATGTCAAGCGACGCGCTGATTCATGTGGATATTTCGGCGAATGTCACCGCCTCTTTGCTGGGCGCCATCAGCGCGCTCGGTGGGCGCGTCGAGTTGTCGTTCCCGCCGTTCAAAACCATCCGTGGGTGGATTCCCCTGTCTGCCGCCGAGACTCTGGCGGGACGCCCCGACGTGCGCTTTATCAGGCCGGCGGAGCATGCTCATACCAGCGTTGGCTCCGACACCACTGGTGTCATTGCGCATGGGGCGAACATCGTGCAGGCCGCCGGTATAACCGGCACTGGCTTGAAGATAGGTGTTTTGTCGGACGGCGTAACCGCTCTTGCTGCCGAACAAGCCGCAGGCCGCCTGCCATCGGTGGTGAATGTGCTTTCAGGACAGAGCGGGGATGGTCCGGGACCGTGCCCCTCCGCTCCCGGTACCAATACTTGCCCAGATGAGGGCACAGCGATGCTGGAGATCGTTTACTCGATGGCCCCTGGCGCAACCCTTTACTTTGCGACGGCCAATCCCAGTGAGGCGCAGTTTGCTGCCAATATTCTTGCGCTGCAAGCCGCCGGCTGCGACATCATCGTGGACGACGTCACTTACCCTGCCGAATCGGTATTTCAGGACGGCACTGTATCCGCGGCTGTAAACTCGGTGACCGCTTTGGGCGTGCTCTATTTTTCCTCAGCCGCGAACTCGGGCAATCTTGACAGTGGCACATCGGGGACTTGGGAGGGTGACTTCAAGGCCGATGGATCCGCGCCTCCAATTACCGAGACCGGGACCGTTCACAGTTTCGGCCCTACCGACTACGACGTAATCACATCCTTAAGCGGTTTTGGTGAGTATCTGCTGCAATGGTCCGACGCCTTCGGAGCATCCTGCAACGACTATGACCTTTTCATCCTGGATCCGACTGGCAGCTTCGTCGAAGGGGCCTCTACAAATCCTCAGACCTGCACTCAGGATCCGATTGAGTTCATCTCAGACCCCCACGGGCTTTTTGCGGTCAATAGCCGCCTCGTGATCGTGAATGTTAACAATGCGGCAACTCGCGCTTTCCATGTGGATACGGAGCGCGGCCGGCTGAATATCGGAACGTCGGGCGCTACTTTCGGCCACAACGCCGCCGCCAGCGCGCTCACTGTCGCCGCGACCCCTGCGGCCAGCGCGGGCGGGGGACTATTCGTTGGTGGCACCACGAATCCGCCGGAGACTTATAGTTCAGACGGCCCCCGCAAGATTTTCTACGATCCCAGCGGCAACCCCATTACACCGGGGAATTTCTTGTTTGGCACCAACGGCGGAACTACCTTGTCCAAAGTGGACTTCACCGCCGCTGACTGCGTCCCCTCGGGTGCACCGGATTTCACCGGGGGCTTCTGTGGTACTTCCGCCGCGGCCCCGCACGCTGCGTCGATTGCGGCTCTTATCATGTCAAACAATGCGGCTCTCACGCCGGCGCAAGTCAAGAGCATCCTGTATTCGACGTCGCTGCCAGTTTCGAACTTCCTTCCCCGGACGGTGGGCACTGGCATCGTGATGGCCGGCCTTTCGCCGATGATCAGCAAGGCGTTCGGAGCCAGCGCCATCCGGGTGAACTCGAGCACCAGCCTTACGTTTACCATCGCCAATCCCAACACATCATTTTCTGTGGGCGGCATCGGTTTTACCGATGTCTTGCCGGCCGGCCTGGTCGTGTCGACGCCTAGCGGTCTCGCCGGAGGTTGCGGCGATGGGATCATTACGGCGACAGCCGGATCAACCAGCATCAGCCTGTCGGGTGCTACCTTGGCTGCGAGCGCGTTCTGCAGCTTCGCCGTAAACGTTACTGCGACCAGCGGCGGCGTGAAGGCGAACGTCACTTCCCTAATCGCTTCGGCCGGAGGCGCCTTTGGAACCTCTGCTTCTGCCACCATCACCGTCATTGCGCCGCCCACGATCGCCAAATCATTTGCTGGCCCCACCGTCCCTTTGAACCAAACTACGTCCCTGACCTTTGCCCTCACCAATCCGAATGCGACGGTTTCTCTGAGCGGCATCGGATTCACTGACACGCTGCCTTCCGGCTTGATCGTTGCGACGCCGAATGGTCTCAGCGGAACCTGCGGAGGTGGCACTATTATGGCTGCCGCGGGATCAAATAGCATCAGCTTGTCGGGCACCACGCTGGGCGCCGGTGGGAGCTGCGCTTTCTCGGTGAACGTTACTGGGACGGTCGCCGGAATTCAGAACAATACAACCAGTGTTGTGACTTCCACTCAAGGTGGAAATGGCGGGACGGCTTCCGCCACCATTACGGTGGTTGCGCCGCCCGTGATCAGCAAGGCGTTCGCCGCGTCCACGATCCTGATCGGCGGTTCCACGGCTTTGAGCTTCACCATCATCAATCCGAATGCTACGGTTTCTCTGACCGCCGTCGGCTTTACGGACACTTTGCCCTCGGGCTTGGTGGTATCGACGCCGAATGGTCTGACCGGAAGCTGCGGCGGGGGAACCATTACAGCCGCTTCGGGATCAAACAGCGTTAGCCTGTCAGGTGCAACCTTGGGCGACAGCGCGTCCTGCACCTTCTCGGTGAACGTCACCGGCACAACTGCCGGGAAGCAGGTCAATACGACCGGTGCCGTCACTTCCACGGACGGTGGTACTGGGAACCAGGCCTCGGCCACTGTGACGGTCCTCGCGCCGGCTCTGGTCGACTACTTCTCCAATGCCAACACGCCTGGTGCGCCAGACGGAACCCTGCGCATCGACAACCCGGGAGTGTCGGGGGGCAATCTCTGTGCCGACATTTTCGTCTTTGATGCCAACGAAGAACTGTCGGAGTGTTGCAGTTGTCTCACCACGCCCGATGGTCTGCTAACCCTGTCAGTGAATACCGATGTGGCGGGCAATCCGGCCAACGGCACCTTGCTTTCAACGGGGGTGATTGCGATAGTCCCCGCCGCGACCATAGGGGGAGTTTGCCCGATTCCGACCAAAATGACGCCGACGCCGGCCCTGAAGGCGTGGGCCACACATATTCAGACTGGGGAGAGCGGTTTTGTTGTCACCGATGGTGACTCCCAGTACACAGCGTTAAGTGCGCAGAATCTAAGCTCTCTAACAGCCCTGTGCGGGGATATCCAAGTCGTCGGCAGTGGTCGCGGCGTTTGCGCCAACAGTGCGGCTTTGGCGTCCATCTGCAACAAATAGCAGTGTCGGGGAAACACGGCGCAGTGGCGAGGAACTACTTTTCCAATTGGGCGTATTCAGACTGCCACGCTTCCCGCTCCCACGCGGGGAGACGGCGGCAGTTGGGACTAGACTACTATCTAGTTATCCCGGAGTTACCCGATGGCGAACGCAGACTTGTTCGCCTTTTCGTTCCATCCTAGAATCGCAAGCGGGATGTTTGTCCATAGGCTCAAAGGCCAAGACGATACCGCACTGAACCTGGTCAGGACTGCTCTGTGGACCTAATTGTGATGATCTCGCGAGCGTTTAAGGACTTAAACTAGGAGGCATCGTGATCGAGCAAAAAATTAATGAATTCTTTGCGGATGCCGAGTCTACTGGTTTTGGGACCGGTTGGTGGAGTGGAATATTATCGGCCTTTTTGGGAACTCTTTCGTTCGGAGCGGTTTTGTGTCTGCATTTTCCCGAGCTATTGACCTCTCCTGAATTGCGTTCGCATTATCCGATGCACGCCATGCGTTTCCTGATCCAATGCCTCATCGTAGGGGCAATCCTGTTCGGAATCATTGCTTCGATTATCCGCAAGAAAAAGACCTTGGCATTTACCGGTCTGTTGCTGGCGACGGCTGCAGCAGCTTGGGGAGGTTCAAGCGTACAGATCAACGAGAACCTGCGCAACGGACCTGCAATCGGCCTGGACTGGTTCTTGCTCGATATGTTTTTGATGGCACTCATCTACGTGCCAATGGAAAGACTCTGGCCCCAGTATCCCGAACAAGGAACATTCAGAAACGAGTGGACTTTGGATGTGGTCTACTTCATGTCCACTCATCTCCCAATCCAGATTTTGTCTTTTCTGGTTTTATTGCCCGCTACCCAAGCTGTTAAATATTTGGGCATTCCGGTTCTTCAACACTTTATCGCTCGAATACCTTGGCTTTTACAGTTTTTGTTAGCGGTTGTGGTGGCGGACATTGCTGAATACTTCATTCACTTGGCTTTGCACAAGGTGCCTTTTCTGTGGCGCTTTCACGCCGTTCACCATTCTTCGAAGGCGCTGGATTGGATTGCAGGCTCACGCTCCCACTTTGTCGACGACACACTTGTCCGTGGATTTATTCTTGTTCCTCTCATGCTCGGATTTTCGCAGTCAATCATCCTTGCGTATTTGATTTTTGTTACTCTTCACGCTACCTGGACCCATTGCAACTTCGGTCCCAATTTGAAGTGGCTCGAAAAAGTTTTGGTGATGCCCAGATATCATCATTGGCACCATACTTCTCAAAAGGAAGGTATCGACAAGAACTTTGCCATCCACTTTCCGTGGATCGATCGAATCTTCGGAACCTACTACTATCCTGAGGAGTGGCCGGAACGTTATGGCCTGGACGGCGAAGAAATTTCGCCCAGCTTTCTGGGACAGACGATTGATCCATTTACAGGGAAGAGAAGGAGCGCACTAGAAACCTAGTTCGCCGAGCGGAACGTCGTCGGGTATTTGCTCACCCCTACTCGTTGCCTTCACCAAGCCCAAAGACTTCATAGCTTTAACGGTTAAGAATCCAAAATCGTATTCCGACTCGGTGTGGCTCAGTCGCAATAGAGTTGGATAGTGGTGATGATTATTCTGCAGGCAGGCGCTGAAGGTCGCCGTCACCGGCAGCCATTCGCCAATGTTCATGGCGTTGTCGCGTTCATCGTCATAACGCCGGTACCCAAATTGTCGCGTGTGGGTCCAATAGTTTTGAATCATATTGACCCACCATGCGAAAATTCGCATGCCAAACCACATCACCAGCGCGAACTTCAGACCTCCGACCAGCTTCCATAAGAGACCAAAACTGGCAGCTTGTGCAACCACAGCAAACACCGGGCTCCCCACCACCCCGAAGGTTCGCGACTTCAAGATCTCGTCGTTGGCCAGATTCTCCTGACACTGATACGGCAAGACACAGAGATATAAGGTCCGCCATAAACCATCGCTTCCAAGTTTATTGGGGTCCCCATCATGATCCGAGTTTTTGTGATGCAATCGATGGCGATTCACCCAGGAGACTGGTTCTACATAGATCCCGAAGGTGTTGTTCACTACTGTAACGGCTTTGATAAACCATTCCTTGTAATCGAGTGAACGATGGGCGATTCCCAGATGGAGAATATCGGCCAGATACAATCCGGCAAGGAACCAGCAAAAAATAAAATAGGCGCCGCCGATCAACAATCCCTTCCAGGGTCCCAAGTGAGCCGGGGCGGCATATATGCAAGCCAGCATGTAGATAAGAATGATCAGATAGCCTGTGACGTTGTAGAGTTTCACGAAGCCTCCGCGCAGCACGATTCAAGCAAAAATCAGAGCCCCTTGCAAGTCACAAGAGAATGAAGTTCAGCGTTCGAGGGCACAAGAATCATATCCATAATCATTCATCCACTGTCGGACCAGCTAATCTTCAAGCCGACTTGAGGACGGCAGCAACCGGCCTGGATTCATAATATTGGCGGGGTCAAGTCCCTGTTTGATGGCGGCGACGGCCTGGACGCCAACCGGGGAAATATCAGCGGCCAGCCACGGCAAGTGTTCGGTCCCGACTGCGTGGTGATGAGAAAGTGTTGCCCCGTGATCGATGAATGACTGCTGGACGGCATGCTTGACGTGAAGATATTGCTCCATTTCGTGTCCTGGTTGTTGCCGAAAGCCGAAAGTGAAATACAGACTGGCCCCACACGGATAAGTATGGCTAATGTGACATCCAGCGAAAGGACGGACTCCGCTTTTGCTGATTTCGGTGCGCAGAACAGCGCTAGTGTCCTGATACAACCGGGCGATATTACTCCATACGGTCGCAGTCTCGCTCACGTCGGTTGTGACATTGCGGTCTAGCAAGAAATCGCGGATGTGGGGAAAATCATACTTGGTTGCCTCAAATGACTTCCCGACGCCGGCGCCCAGGCCAACCGCGCCGCACTTTTGATAAATTGCTTCCGCTTGCTGCAACCGCCGGGAAACGCCTCGCGGACTGCCCTCAAAAGCAGTCAGCATCAGGCACGCTCTGGGCTGGGCAAACCCTTTGACTCGCAGATAGGTTTTGAAAAGGCTACCAGCAATTTTGCTGAAGCCTGAGGCCGGGGGCCGAAAGGCCAGCGAAAGTGCCGTCTTATCGGGATCGTTGAGGCGTACCATGGCCGGCATGCACTCCTGGCGTACACACTCAAACATGGCTTCAATGCCGCTTTCGAATTCAGGAAACAGATAGCCTCGCACTTGCCGCGATTCAGGAAGGGCGTGCACGCGCATGGTGGCCTCGGTGATCACGCCAAGCGTGCCTTCACTTCCGATGCAGAGGTGATTGACGTCGATACCATTCGAGGACTTAGGGACCACACGCGTCTGCAGCACTCCTTCTGGAGTCACCATGCGTACCGCGATCACCATATCTTCGATCTTGCCGTACTTATCGCTTTGCATTCCCGCCGAGCGCGTGGCAATCCAACCGCCGAGAGTGGAGTGCAGAAACGAGTCGGGAAAATGGCCCAGCGTTGTTCCGTGTGCGCCCAGCTGTTCTTCGAGGTCCGGGCCAAAGACTCCGGCTTCGATCTGCCCGGTAAACGAGCGTCTGTCCACCGCCAACACTCGACGCATCCGCCTCATATCAAGCGACACGCACATGCGTCTGGCATCCATTCGTTCCAGGCACCCCGCTATGTTCGACCCTCCCCCGAAGGGAATCAGCACGATGTCGCGCTCGGCCGCCGCGCGAAGCGTAAGGCATACGTCGCGCTCGCTCTCGGGATAAACAATTAGATCGGGGGCACCTGCTGCAACGCCGTGGCGCAGGCGAAACAGGTCACGGAATCCCTTTCCATAAGAGTGGATGACCCGCTCCTTCGCGTCATCCGTGACCTGGCAGGGTGCAAGACAAGTGCGGAGTTTGGCCAAGAACGGCTCATCCGCAAGGGCCTCCGGCAGTTCGATCGACTCCACAATCCACTCCCGTGTTGTGCAGTCATCGCTTTCAATATCAAGGACTGACTTGGCGTAGGGCCAAAAGTCAGGATGGTGGCTAGCGCGAAATTCCGCGTCCTCATAACCCCAACCCCACCACTTCATGTGCCTTGGTTCGTGGGCCATGTGTTCACTAGTGCAACTGCGATATTGTGCCCTTTTCCTGCAAGTCCGCTGCGAACTGCTGCGCTTCGCTGCGTGAGCGAAGCATTCCGATACTTTGTGTGAGTTGCTCAATCACGCGGCGCCGTCGTTCGCGCGCAAGTTCTCCCGATCGCGCACGTGCCAATTCAACGGGCTCTCCGAAACGCACCGTCACCGGGCCAGACCTTGGCACATAGTGTCCCTTCGGGAGAATGTGGTGCGTTCCTACTATGTATGCGGGAACCACCGGCACGCCAAGTTCGATGGCAAACAGGGCTGCGCCGTTCTTGAATGCCTGCACCTTACCGTCTCGCGACCGAGTGCCTTCGGGGTAAAGGATGAGGCTCCCTCCGGTTTGCTGCATGAATTGCCGACAAGTTGCCAAGCAGGCTGAAAGAGACTTAGCTCCTGGTTCACGATCGATTGGTATGACATTCATCAGCGACGAGACGGCCCAGCGCAGGGGGCGCGAGCGAAAGAAATAGTCGCTGGCGCCGATCAGAGCAAAGCTGCGGAAGCCGCGCCCGCTCGCGGTCATCAAGACAGCACTGTCGGCGTGACTCGTGTGATTGCTGCAAAGCAGAAATGGTGCGTCCGGAAGATGGTGTCTCTCCTCTACCGTCAGAGGACAATACCACTTGAAGAAGGCCCGGCAAAAGCGTTCGAAACACAGACTGCCTGGCGCTGACGCCCAGAATCCGTTCTGCAAGCTATACCGGCTATTCATCTCCGTCAAGATACCAAACAAATCGTGAATCTGAGCCTCCGACAAGAACTATTAAGAAGATGAAAAGGTAAGCTGCAAGACTGACATTCCATCAGTCGTAAATCTTCTATCTAACTGATACTCCCTGCTGTTTGCTGACCAAGGTAGTGGCCGAAGAAGACACTCTCGAATCGTGATCAGACAGCACGAAGCCATCTTGCACAGGCAGACCGCTTATGAGGGTCACTTGGATGAGTCCAAGAGCAGGTATAGTGTTGCGCCTGATGCCGTTGGGACCCCTTGCGGTTGTGATGCGTGCGGACGCAAGTTGGACCTACGTTTCAGCTGGTGAAACCGGTCGCTTGCAGAACATATTGGTGCAGATGAAACTGTTGGTCGGGGCGCGCGGATTTGAACCGCGGACCCCCTGCGCCCAAGGCAGGTGCGCTACCAGGCTGCGCTACGCCCCGACATAAATAGCAGAATTGATTCTAAAGCACCTTCCAACTTTATTACCACTCCACTTTGAGTTGCCGCTTCCACCGTACTCCGTGTTGCGAGGTCTGTTCTCCGCGCGTGAGGTGAATGCTGCACCTTCTGCTCACCAAGAACTCAAGTTTGGTCACGTTGCGGATATCAACGTGGGAATTGAGCCGATCATTGCGCCGCGCGGGTTGTGCCACACACCTGGTTTTGCCAACTTTGATCGCCCTCCCGAATCGACGACCCTAACATCCATAGACGACGGAACGCGCTATAATTTCCCACTGTATATGGCGAGTCCGCGGTATGCGTTAGTCGCGTACGTCAAAAGTCCCGTAGGAGAGTTCGTCGAGAACCTCCGGCGGGAACTGCATCCCGCATTGCCCCATCTGGCGGCCCACCTCACGATTCTCCCGCCGCGGCCTATACAAGGAACCGAGAATGCGGCGCTACAGATGCTGGCCCGAATTTGCGGCCAGACTGAGCCCTTTGAAGTGACTTTGGACGGCATGGAAAGCTTTGTTCCCACTACGCCCACGGTTTATGTCCGGGTGGCTCACGACGCGTCGCGCCTGCGAGAGTTGCACGACCAGTTGAATACCCAGACTCTAGCCTTTGCCGAAGAGTGGCCTTATACGCCGCATTTGACGATCGTGAAAATGCCCACCGAGCGGGAGGCAGAACAGGCTTTGGAGATTGCTCGTGAACGTTGGCGACAGTATACGGGCACCCACCGCATCCTGCTCGACCGGCTGACTTTTGTGCGCGAGGACGCGCAGAACTGCTGGGTCGATCTGGCCCCGGTCCCTCTTGGGGGTACCCTGGTTTCGCGTTAAATCGGGTAGCGTACCCCACTGGCTGGGGCAGCCCTACCGATCAGAAAGGACTTGCTTATGCTGGAGATTCAGACCAAGCACCTGCAGCCGGGCATTGTTGTCCTCGAAATCACGGGAAGAATCACGATCGGCAGGGAGTGCAAGCAATTGGAATGGGCCACCGAGAACCTGGTCCGCGAGAAACTGGGGAAAAAGGTTATCTTCGACCTGACCGCCGTGACCCACATCGATAGCACCGGCGTGGGGATCATCGTGATGTCCGCCGGCCAGATGAAAGAAGCCGGAGGAGAACTCCGGCTGGCAGGCCCCAATAAACACGTCGAACAAGTGTTGAAACTCACAAGTATCGATAAACTGGTCACCTGGACACCAACCGTCAAAGAGGCCGCGGTATCTTTTGGCGAGGCCTGACAAGATCTAGAAAATCCTCAGATGTAATCGTCCTTTGACAGACCCACCCCACGAAGCGCTGCGAGCCATCCTTAATTTCACCCGGTAACCAGCCCTGGTTAACGGGTATTACGTTACCGCCGTCTTGCCAGCATGGCCCCAGGTACATTTCCCTCCCGTGCGTTGCGCGGTGCGGAGGTGCACTGTAAACAATGAAGACAGGGAAGTGCGACATCCGCGCCGGCTGCCGCTTCAGGCGCGGGTTTCAGGAACGCCCCGGGGGCAATGAATGCAGATTGGGGTCTACGGCTCGGGTTTTCTGGGAACAGTGATTTCGGCCTGTCTGGCAGATTTTGGCACTCCGGTTTCCTGCTGTCATCCCGACCGGTCCCGCATGGTTGAGATGGCCCAGGGCAATATCCCATTTTTTGAAAAGAATCTGAAGGAAATCATCCGGAGAAATGTGCGCGCCGGGCGGCTGGCTTACTCCACCGATATCGAATCGTTTGCGCGCAAGGCGCAAGTCATTTTTCTGGCGGAAGACGGGGCAGAAGCCCTGACCGACGTGGTGGTGCGTATCGCGCGCCTGGCCCCAAAGCCTCCGATTTTGACGATTGTCACCCCGGTCGCGGTGGGCACGGCATCCGCTTTAGAAAAGAGCTTAAAAGACGCGGGGCTGCAAGGAACCATTGTTTCCCAGCCCATGTTTTTCACCGACGGTTGCGCCGTGGAGGATTTCAACTGGCCCGACCGTTTGATTTTGGGATCCACTTCCAACGAAGCGGTGCATGTCCTCAAGCAGATTTTCCATCCGCTGGTCATGCGCGGGGTTCCCGTAATCGTCACGAATCAGGCCACGGCCGAACTGGTGCGGGAATCGGCGACCGCGTTCGTAGCCACCAAGATTTCTTTCATCAATGAAGTGGCAGCACTATGCGAGCGCGTCGGCGCCGACGCGGTAAACCTGGCGCTGGCCCTGGGTCTCGATAAGAAAATCGCTCCCCGCTGCCTGCAGCCTGGCGCCGGCATGGGCGGTGTCTTCGCCGAGTCCGACATGGATTCACTGGCGCAGTTGGCTTTGACCAATGGTGTTCCGCTGAAAGTGTTGAGCGCCGCTCGCGACGTCAACCACACGCTGGCCGATCGCCTGGTCGAAAAGATCGCCGCGACTTTGAATTCAGTTGAGAACAAAGACGTGGGAATTCTCGGCCTGGCCTTCAAGCCGAATACGAATTCCGTAGCCGGATCCTCAGCCATACGCTTGGCCGAAACCCTGGTCGCGAAGGGCGCGCGCGTGCGAGCTTACGATCCTGTGGCTCTTTCTGATGCCAAGACCCGGTTAAATGGATCGGTGCGCTACTGCGATTCAGCCTACGCGGCGGCAGAAGGGATGGATGCTCTCGTCGTCGGCACCGGCTGGCCTGAATTCCGCGCTCTCGACTTTGACCGCATCAAGCAACTGCTCAAGAAGCCCATCATCGTGGACACGAAAAACCTGCTGGATTCTACCCGGCTGCGCGCCATGGGGTTTGAATACGTTGGCGTAGGCAGGGGATGAGCTCTTCCGGCACGCAGTTCGAGAGCCAAACGTCGTACTCTCGTTGTTCTCTTCTCCTCTCTGGCATTCTCGATAGTTTTTCTTTTGCCCTCTTCTATTTGTCCTTCTCATCTCTCACCCATGTGCTCCACGCCATTTGGTATCGTCTTGTAACTGAAGACTGATCAGCCGGCTACCGAAGGGAAGGAAACCGATGCGTCCCAAGGCGAGCCTTTCTGACATACGCCAACCGCAGTTGCTATAATCAGCGAGGTGGTGGGAATAGCTCAACTGGCAGAGCACCGGACTGTGGCTCCGACGGTTGCGGGTTCGATTCCCGTTTCCCACCCCAGAAATTCCCTCCCTCCCGCAGCACCAACTCGCGATAGAATGCGGAATTCAACGGCAGGCGCAAGCGGATGAAACGGATTTTCCATCCATTTCGAAGAGCTTCGGGACAACTGGGCCCGCTCGAGCAACGCATGCTCGAAGCATTGTGGGTGCGAGGCAACGCCACCGTCCGTGAATTGATCGAAGACCCTTGCCAGGACCTCGCGTATACCACCGTGATGACCACGCTGGACCGGCTTTTCAAAAAGGGTCTCTTGAAGCGGACGGAGGAGGGACGGGCATTCCGCTACGCTGCGCGATTTAGCCGCGAGGAGTTGCATCGTGAAGCCGCGAGCAGCGCCTTCCAGCAATTACTGGATGTGAGTCCAGCCTCCTCCTTGCCATTGTCCTTTCTGGTCGAAATTCTGAGCGAACGAGACACGCAATTGCTCCACGATTTAGGAAAGCTGGTGGAGCGCAAGCGCCGCGAGCTGGCACAGCGGCCGGCGGGCCGGAAGGAGAGAGAGTAATGTTCGCAGTACGCGGCTTGGCCGTTTGTTTTTCCGTCTTCCTCATCCTGTATGGCGCTCTCTCCCTCGCAGTTTGCCTCGTATGGAGACGAGTGTGGACTTACGGCCAGGAGTGTTCTGCCAGACGCTGCGCTGATCTGCTGTTTGCTCTTCGGAGCGTCCCATTTGTCGTGTCTCTTGCAGTGACGCTTATCCTCGCGGTGCCCTCGTTCCTGTTGCTCGAACCTCGCGCGGTTGAGGAACCCGTCGGGATCGTGCCTCTCAGCTTGGGTTTCTGCGGAGTTGTTCTGATGCTGGCGGGGATATGGAACGCCGTCACAGCATTGGTCCAGGCCTCGAGAACTGTGGCGCGCTGGTCGAGCGAAGCGCGTGTCATTGATTACAGCCCCGCCGGTTCGGGCAAGTCACTTTCGGTGTTGCGCACTCCGGCGCCAGCGCCCCCGCTGACCGTGGCGGGCATTCTGCGGCCTACGGTTTGGTTATCGGGCGCGGCCGAGTTTGTATTGACCGAGCGGGAACTAGACGGCGCACTGCGCCACGAAGTTGCACACATCCGGCGGCGCGACAACCTGAAAAAGTTGCTGCTCTGCCTGATGCCCATCCCCGGAATAACGCAGCTTGAAAGGGCCTGGCGCGAGGCGACAGAAATGGCCGCCGACGATGCCGCAGTCTCAAACGTCTCAGAGGCTTTGGACTTGGCGGCGGCTGTAATCAAGCTCTCGCGGCTGGCTCCGTTGGAACTGCCCGCCGAACTTACAACGGCTTTGGTCCACAGCCCGGCCGAGTCCGTGAACGCTCGCGTTGAGCGCCTAATTTCCTGGACGCAACACAGGCAGAATCCGGCGAATAAGTATTCGCTCGCCTATGCGCTGTGCGCAACCACAGTGGTGCTGACCGCTGTTGTGGCCGTAACCTACGGCCAACTTCTCGTACAGGTACACGCGGCCACCGAGTGGTTGGTGCGGTAAAGCATCACGCCCGCTCCGGAGCTGGAAACCCTCCTAATTGTCGATCCGCTGTACAACCGACAAAATCTTCCACTGTCCATCGAGTTTCGAAAGCGTCATGTAGTCGACCCAATGCGCAGCCACTAGTTTGGCAGAAGCGATGTCTCCCGAAATATCCAACACGCTGATCTGCTCCGTCTGCTCTGCGAGGGGAAGATCAGAGGGGCCGTGCGATCGTATCTCCTGCACCATCTCTGAACCAGACTTCTCCCTCATCGGGATATCGCCATGAATCATGTGCTTGAGGTAGTGACGATGCAGGCTCTGCTCCATCCGACCAGCATTGCCGGTGTAATACCCTTCGATATAGTTCCGGACGGTCGCTCGGATGGCAGACGAGTCATCGCTGAAAGTTTTGTTATCTTGAGCGTTGGCTGAGATATGGAAAAGCAGGAACGATAGGGCGAAGCCAGTTACGAGGCGTTTCATTGTGAAGTCTCCGTGACATTTGAAAAGACTGAGGCAGTTGGATTGTGCCAGTACCGGTAACTGCACACAACTACACCAAAGGCCATGTCTCACGAAAAGTGTCGCGATCGCAGCGGCGCATGGGTGAAGGACCTCTAGAACGTGATCCGCACGCCCAGCTGCGCGGCGAACGGAATCCCTACCGTCGTGCCGGGGCCAAAGAAATCTCCTAACGCGCCCTCGGGGATCTCCAACTGCTTCAGGCTGGTGATGGGCGTGGTTTGGGAGCAAGCTGCATTGGCGCAGATGCTGGTCACGTTGGTGATGCCTTGTGCATTCGGCATCATCTGGCCCGCAGGAACCGGAAGCTGGACGACGTTGACGGCGAAGTTTGCGCCTGGATTATTACGGTTGAAAAGATTGAAGAATTCGACGAACGGGTCGATCTTCCAGCGCTCTTTGATTTTGAAAGGACGGGTGACGCGCAGATCCGACTGGATGTAAGGCGTCCCGCGGAATTCGTCGAGGCTGGTGGACGCTCCATTTACATAGATACGGCCTGTGTTGTCCGCGTTCGTGATGGTGATGGGACGGGCACTCTCGACCTGGTTGACCGTGCTCAGTTCGAATCCACCGGGAAGGTGGACCGTGCCGGCCAGCACGAAGCGGTGACGAACATCTTCGCCGGATGGTCCGTAGTCACCAGGTCCGAAAGCATTCAGCAGTGGCGGATTCGGGGGCTGTTGTTTGCAGACGCCGTCCACATAGTCAAACAGCTCGCCCAGCAAGCATCCCCAGGTCTGGGCCTTGGAAAGCTGGTAGTTCGCGACCAGATTGAACCGCCGCATATTACCTTGCAGATGCAGCATCAGCCCGTTGTAACTGGAACGGTTGTCTGACTCGAACACATTGACGTTCGGGACTACATCGGTTTGGTCGGTGGCATAATTTGGATCCGCGCTGGAAATGAGCGGAGTGAAAAGGTTCGTGCCGCTGCTGTAGGGAAAGGCTCGGTACCCGTGATTACCCTGCTCGTGTACATAATCGGCGCTCATCAGCCAATGTTGGTTGAACGCGTGCTGCACGCCGCCGGTAGTGTGGATGGCATAGGGCGTTTTGTAGGGCGAGCCGACCAGATTACCAGTGGCTCCGCTGCCGCCACTCAGGCAGCCTGAGCCGGTGAGCGCGTAAGTGCCGGGGCCCCCAGTCAGGCTGCAGGTTCCCGTGGTGAAGTTCGAGTTGTTGACGCCCTGGAATGCAGTTGCCCATCCGTTCTGTGCCAGGTCGTCGTAGTAGATGCCGAAGCCAGCGCGAATTACGGTCTTCCCGCCTTCGCCGGGAGAGTAAGCCACCCCAAGGCGAGGCGCAATCTGCTTGCGATAGTCGCTCGGTAAGCCGGGCACAATCGGAATCTGCAACGCCTGCAGCGTCACATACGCGGCGTTATCCGCTTCGCTTCGGCCGGAACCCTGGAATAGCCCCCAAGTCGTCTGATAGCGCAAGCCGTAGTTAACAGTAAGCTGGCGTGAGACTCGCCAGGAGTCCTCGGCATAGATTCCAAGACGCTGAACATCCTGCGAAAACGCGCCGTTGCTGGCGGGAGTGAAGGCGCAGCTTGAGCCGTCCGAAGCGGCGACGCCCAAACACTGCGGGGCGAAGGTTCCGAACACTCCCGGATTTTGTACGTAAAAGGTGGGGTTATTGACGTACGCGGCAAGAGTCTCCGCCGTGGAGGCAAACGCCCCGCTCAACACCGGTTCGTGAATGAAGTCGACTCCGAACTTGAGCGCATGGTCACGCACAACGTGGCTCAGGTCATAGCGGAATTGATATTTTTCCTGGTTGCGCAGATCAGGGAAAAGAGTAATCGGAGTAGCGAACTGGTTGTCGCCAAAAGTTTCGAAACCGGAAACCGTCAGCGCTGTGGAACTAAAGGGGAAGGCCAGCGCGAAGCCCAGATCCGAGTTCCGAGTTTGCGTGAGATGCAACAAGCTGGCATCGAGAACCAGATTGCCGAGCCACGTTGGACTGAAGGTATACGTATTGCTGAGTGCGAGGTTCCAGTAATTGTTGTGTGTGGTCAGGCCCGTCGATGGTAAGGTGCCCTGCTCGACCAAGGCATTGTGCGTGAGGTAGCTGTCTTCCGATATGCGCAGGAACCAATTTGATTGCGACGATCGCCCCCAGTCAAAGCGCAGCGAACCGAGATAGTCGCGAAAGGGAATCGGAACAGTTGCGGGAACGGCGATCGAAGGAACGCCGGTGATCAATCCCTCGGACGCCAATTGCGCCAGCGCGTCAAATTGCGCAACGCTGGCCGGGCTGTAGGCGATGCTGGCGTCTTCATGCACACCCTCGAAGGAAGTGAAGAACCAGACCTTGTTCTTCGCGATGGGACCGCCGAACGTTCCCACATAGTTCTGGCGGGAGAACGGCTGTTTCGGATTTGGTGCCGGGTTCTCGATGGGAAAGCGCGCATTCAGTGCGGCCTGCCGGTCGTAGAACGCCCCGCTCCCGTGCCATTCATTGCTCCCGCGCTTGGTGGTAATCACTACCGAACCCGCCGTGGTCCAACCCGTGTCGGCGTCTTCGTTCGATGTGCGCATGGCAAATTCCTGAATACCATCCGGCGAGAAGTTTTGCAGGAAGCCGCCAATCCAGTCGTCGGAATTCTGCGCCCCATCGACCGATAGCTCGTTGTTCAATCCGGAGCTTCCACCAGTGGAAACTGCAGTAATGCGCGCCTTCGTGGGATCGGAGGGCTCGACGGGTTCGGTGCCTGGCACGAGATAAGCAATATTGGCGAAACTTCGCGCCGGAAGCGGCAGAGTTTCCAGGTCATGGCTGCCGACTACACCTCCGCGCACTGCGCTCGATGTGTCAATCACCTCTGTCGTGATCGAGGAAGAATTCCCCTGCACGTTGAGGGTTTCCAGCGCCGCCGCAGGCTTCATCGTGACGCTAATATCCCGCACCGTGGCGACCGCAACAACGACCTCCGCCTGAGCCGGAGCGAAGCCCGTGGCGCTCACGGTGACGTGGTAGTTTCCGGGGAGCAGGTCATCAATTCGAAACTCCCCTCGATCCTCGCTGGTAGCCTCGCGTTTCACGGGCGATCCCGACAATTGCGTGACGATCTTGGCAGACACAACTCGCGCGCCACCGGCATCCTGCACCCTACCGCGCAACGATCCGCGCGGGTTCTGGGCGTCGAGGTTGGCGGTAAGCAGGATGCTGAATAGAGTGACCGCAAGCGCGGTCTGACGCGAATTACTCTTCATGGGTGCGGCAGAAGTGAGACTAGCCCGGGGCGCGAGATACTACCAGAGATCGTTGGGAAGCTGGGCGACGGTCCCAGGCCTAACCCGAGTAGCCTGACGCCTTGCTGTCCCAGCAAAAAGCGGAAACTTCCCGATGCTGAATTTTCGATGCAAAGTATCGTGATTTTGCGGTTCGCGATCGCCCTTCCAGTGTTTCAATGGGATCAGATGATAAAGACTTGAGGAGGTTCCCTATGAATTCAGAATGTCCTACTCCACCGATGTCGCCCTACTCCCCGGAGGAATTGAAGGCTCCTTCATCTCGCTTGCTCGATGAGAAAATCTCTGACGATTCCGGCGCCGAGGCGAAGCTCGACAGCGCATTCGCTCCGGCCGGATTGAAGAATCCATTCTGGAAGTAGGGGCCGCACGCTAACGCAAGATCGGCAGGCAGAGGCATGGACGGAGAGCGAACGCCAGCTTAGACATTTCCTGCAGCGCTGGATGGAGTTGGGCGTCGCGGCAAGGCTCCAGCGTGATCACGAACGGTAGAGCGGCCTTGTCGAAGCCCGGCTTCTGCAGCACCGCATCAATGTTCAGTTGATGCGCTGAGAGGATCGCCGCCAGTCCCGCAATAATCCCTGGTTGGTCTTTCACCACAAAGCGCAGGTACCAGGGCGTCTCAAAGTCACAACTCACCTTCGGCGAGGCCAATTGCAGCGGACGCCGTGCACGCGGCCCCGCCGAAAGATTTTCCGCCACAAACATCAAGTCCGAAACTACCGCAACGGCTGTAGGATTTCCCCCCGCGCCTGCGCCCAGAAAAGCTACGTCCCCGCCGTATTCTCCCGAAGTCAGAACCAGATTCAGATTCCTTTGCACGCGTCCGAAGGGCGAAGATGCGGGAACCAGGCTCGGACCAACCTCGGCGAATAGCGTGCCTTCTTTCAGGTCGGCGCGCGAAATTTGCCGGATAGTGCAGCCTAACTCGGCCGCATAATCGAAATCGATCGCGTCGATGCCACGAATCGTGCGAGCGCGAATATCCTGCGGAGAAACCCGGACTTGCAGCCCAGCCAACGCCAGGATTGAAAGTTTGGCACGAGCATCGCCGCCATCGAGATCTTCGCTGGCATCTGCTTCCGCATAGCCGCGTGCCTGTGCCTCTTCAAGCGCCTCGCTGAAGGGAATGCGATCCGTCTCAATCCGGCTGAGGATGTAGTTGCACGTCCCGTTCAGAATGCCCGCGACGCCGTGCAGTCGATCGCCGCTCAACCCGGTTCGCAGGGCCGGAAGCACCGGGACACCCCCGGCAACGGACGCTCCGAACTCAAGCTGGCAGCCGTTCGTGCTCGCCAGTTGCAGCAAGTCCGGACCATGCCGGGCGATCAGCTGCTTGTTCGCCGTCACCACCGACTTGCCCGCTTTCAAAGCGCTTCGCACCAGATCCTCGGCGGGATGGAGGCCACCGATCAACTCAACAACAATGTCAGCGTCAGAGTCGAGAATCGTGCGGATATCTTCGGTCCAGACCACATCACTCGGCACCCAGGACTGCTTCTTCCTTTCAACATTTCGATTGCAGATGTGAGTCAAGCGGAGCGAGCCATCGCCGCGCTCACGCAGAATTTTGGCGACAGCGCTGCCAACGGTTCCAAAGCCTACCAGTGCGACGCGGGGCGCGGGGGTGCGATCCCGTAAAATGGGGGCGGGACTAGAGTCGAATCCTTGCTCTGGCGGAGTCTTGTGCAATGGCTGCTCTTGAAATCGAAACTACTTTTTTATCATACGTGGGAGTTGCGGCTCCACGAAGTGGAAAGCGAACCAAGCCGCGCGATCTTCGAACAACAGAAGAAAATCTGCCTATAGTGGTAACGTGGCGGCCTAGGGCGCGTGCTCAGGAGGAGACCGTGCGATATAGCCGATGGTCTTGGGTATTGCACAGGGCTTTGCTCACTCTGTGTGGAATGTTGTTTGCAGCTATTGGCGCGTTTTGCCAATCCGATTCCCGGCTCCCGGAAGAATTTACTGCCATGAGAGCGGCTCTTTGTGATAAAGCGACAGATTTTACGGAAACGGGTTGCAAAGTTTGCCCCAAATTTGTGGCAGAGGGCGCTGAACTACCCTTAAATGGTGGCCTAGGAATTAACGGCATTTTGTTCGGTAGTTTCACCTCCGTTGGCAAGACGGAGGCTTTCTTGAACTCCTATGGTTGCTTTGGACATGCGGATGGCTTTGCCAGCGCTTTTCTTCTCCGCAATGAACAAGGCTCGTGGCGAAGACTATCTTTTTTCCATAGGGATGGACCGTTGGGGATCTGCTGGAAGATACCGGGTCAGGGCGATATGCGAGATTTACTTCTCTGCAACTATGAGGATTACGGAGCGGGAGCTATCAGCGTAGTAGGTTTTGACACCAATGGAAAAGTGAAAACAGAATCAGTGCTCGTTAAGACTTGGACATTTCCCTTCAGGTCTCTCGATAAACAAAAACATTGCTCATCTTTAGAAGCAGACGTCAAAAAGGTATCTTTCAATTCTATTGAAATTTCGATTTTTCCGAATTCCTTTGATGTAGACCCTCCGATCATTTGTGACGAGAGTGATTATACGACTTCAAAAATTTTCAACTCCAAGAAAATTGAAGCGATTGCGGTATTCGTCCGTAATGACGATAATTTCGCCCCAGACGAAACGACCAAGAAACTCCTATCGGAAGTTGAGAGGACCCGCTGAGGCGCAAATGTTGGAACCTGTTGCTGATCGTGGGCGAAGACAAGCGAACCTGAAACTGATCCGCCACGTCAGGCGGCTTGCCAGGCACAGTCAGCATCAAAGTTGGTAATATAATGCGATCCCGCCGCAAATAAGGCAATGCCTTCCTGCGAGGAATCACAAGCGGAACCTTGTATTAATGGCGCCTTCCATGCCGAGCGCCACGGTCCGCCACCACGCCCGGTTAGGGGAGGAGAATGGATGATTGGAAAGTTCGCGAGTGTGCTGTCGCTGCTGATTCTTACAATTCTGCTGGGAGGACAAGGATTCGCCCAGGCGACGCCATCCGGACAGTTTCCCTCACCCGCAGCGCCTGCTCCGCAAGAACCCGCTGCCCAGCAACCCGCTGCCCAGCAACCCGCCGCCCAGCAACCCGCCGCCCAGCAACCCGCCAGCGATCAGGAACCCGCTGAGGGAGAATCCAGTTCACGACGAAAAGCCAAGCCCCGCGACTTCAAGAACTGGAGCTACAATGTCGGCCTCGGCGCCAATTTGGATGGCGGCACGACTCGCGAATTCGTCAGGGAGGGAGGCGGGGTCGCCACGGCTGGCGTGGCTCGCAATGCGAACAAGTACCTAGGCCTGCGCGCCGACTTTATCTTTGCAGATCTTCCGCTGCGCGATTCCACTCTGCGACTGGCGCAGGCAGGAAGCGCCTACAGCTATCTTTTTGCACTCACGCTGGACCCAGTCATCAACATTCCTGTGACCAAGCTTTATGGCGGATATATCCTCTTCGGACCCGGATACTATCATCGCTTCGGCAGCTTGAGTTCAGACACGGCTGTTCCCGGTTCGGCATGCAACGCGTTCTACGAATGGTGGGTTGGCACCTGCCCAAATGTCAGCCTTCCGCTCAGCGGCAACTTCGTCAATTCCAGCCAGAATCATTTTGGATACAACTTTGGTGGCGGAATCACGCGCAAGATGCCCAGTGGAGTCGAGATCTATGCGGAGTATCGTCTAACGCACGGATCGGGAAACGGTACCACGACCGACGTACGTCCCATTACGATTGGCGTGCGATGGTAGGATGCCCGGTCTATCCTGTGAACCGCTGTGTCCTCTGTGTTAATGATTTTATTTTCTTGCCGCGGGTCTACTCAGGATTGGTCCGATAACTCCAAAGATCGCCAACACGCTTCTGCAACTGGACGAAGGAGCCCGCCGTTACTGGCCCCGAGATGGCGGCGGTGGAGTTTGTTTCCAGCAGCGCTGCTTCAATGATGGGATGTGCAGGCGCCAGCGAGCAGACAGGATCGGTTGCGGTCGCTTCTCCGGTGAGCAACAGCGCCTGGCAGCGGCATCCGCCAAAATCCTCCGCTCGCCGTTCGCAACTCCGGCACGGCTCCGGCATCCATTCTTCTCCGCGAAAGCGCTGAAATGATGACGACTCCTGCCAGATCGATTCCAGGCTCTTCTCCCGCACATTTTCAAACTCAAGACCAGGAATCACCTCCGCAGCGTGACAGGGAAGAACCTTCCCCGAAGGTTGGATGAGCATCAATCTTCGTCCCCATCCGCCCATGCAGGGCTTGGGAAAGCGCGCATAGTAATCGGGCACCACCGAATCGATACGGATTCGTCCGGCAAGTCGCTTCTCCGCAGCCGTCACGATTTCCACCGCTTTCTCAAGCTGTACCCGAGTAGGAATCAGCGCGGCACGGTTTTTCAACGCCCAACCGTAATACTGCGCGTGCGCGATCTCCATACGCTCCGGCGCGAGCTGCTCGATGAAAGCGATCATCTCGTCGAGATGATCGATGTTCTGCCGGTGGATGACAAGATTCACCGTGAATGCAATTTTGTGCTGCCGGATCATGCGCGACAATTCAATCTTGTGCGCGTGCGCCTTGGCCCCTGCAATCCAATTCGCCGTCTCTTCGCGCGAGTCCTGAAAGCTGATCTGGATGTGATCGAGTCCGGCCTCAACCAGCGCCCGCAACCGTGTTTCGGCAAGCCCAACACCGGACGTGATGAGGTTGGTGTAGAGGCCCGCGGCGCGTGCCCCCGCAATAAGTTCCGTGAGATCCGCACGCGCGAGAGGTTCGCCGCCGGTGAAGTGAGCATGTAACATTCCCAACTTGCCCGCCTGCTGAAAAACATCAATCCACTCGTCAGCGGATAGCTCAGAATTTACCGCAGACAGTTCCAGAGGATTCGAGCAGTAGACACAATGCAGCGGACAACGATGCGTAACTTCGGCGATGAGGGCCAGCGGATTGGAAATCATGTGTAATGCTGAATCATTCAATAATCGACAATCCGCTTGTGCCGCAGTTGCTCGAGAAATTGGCTGATGTCTGCGCGAATCTTCGCAGGATCGGCGACGCTGAACTGAGCTTGCAATTCTGCGATGATCTGGGCGAAGGTGCGCTGGCCGTCGCAGCGCTCCAGTATTCGCAGGCCCGTGTCTCGTAAGCGAAGCGCTCCTTCGGGATACAAAATCACGCGCTCCCGTTCGGCTACGGTCTTATTCTCCGCGCCCCAGCGGCAGCCGGTCGCCAGGCGCGGTTGGCTCGAGTCCTCCGGAGGCGCCACGCTAGCTTCCCTCAATGCGGAACGCGCCGGGCGGTGGCCATCCCGGCTGCACGTAAGCAAAGTAGAGCGCATCGAGCTGCGCCCATAGAATGTCGCACTTGTCGCGCAAGGCCTGGACGGCCAACCCCTGCTCGGCTCGCGTCTTCGCGTTGTCGTACACATAGTTCACCGCGAACTGCGAATCTTCCGGCGCTTGATACAGCCTGGCCTCGAAGTAATCCAGACCCCCCGCCAACCACGGATAGTGTTGCCGCAATTTGTCTACGCGCAAGGTGATCAGCTTGGGCGAAAACAATTCCGTCAGCGAAGAAGCGACTGCTTCCAACAAAGAGCGGCTGCGAACGATATTCAGATATTCATTCACCGCAAAGCGTGTAGCCGGAAGAATCCCTTTACCAGCGCGAACCTGAGCAGAATCGAGACCAGTGGCCTCCGCCAACTTTATCCAACGCTTGATACCGCCTTCGCTGGTAGCATCGCCATCGTGATCGACTACGCGCTTGCGCCACGCTCGGCGGAAGACCGGGTCCGGACCGCGCGACAAGATAATCGAATCCTTAATCGGGATGATGCTCTGATAGTAATAGCGGTTCAGCGCCCAGGCCTGCAATTGGCCGCGGCTCAGCTTGCCTTCGTGCATCAACAAATGAAAAGGGTGCTTGTGATGGTAGCGCTCCTCGCCAGTGGCCTGTAATTGCGCTCGTAACTCCTCCAGCGAAAGCAGGGGGGCGGATTGCGATACGGTTTCATTTTCTACAGGTTGAACTGCCATCCATCCTCCGCGATCTCCCACCCCGCGCGCCGCACCTCGCGATTTTGAGGACTCGCCTCATCCAGCATGGGATTCGTATTGTTAATGTGTAGGAATATTTTACGCGGGCGGCGCACTCCCGCCAACTTCACCAGAGTGCTTTCAACGGGAATATGTCCCATCTGCAGCGCGGTCTGTCCGCTGCCCTGCACGCGAATCAATTCGTCATCGCTCCAGAACGTTCCATCGAAAAGCAGGACGTCGCATCGATCAAGCTGCTCGAGCAGCGCATCATCGATTTGAGGAACGGCTGGCATATACGCCAAGCGTGCCCCGGAGTCGTTGTCGTCCGAGTCAAGAATAAAACCCAATGAAGCTTCGCCGTTCGCGAGTTTTTCCCGTCGCTCAGCCGTGACATAGGCTGGATAATGTGTACTCAACGACCACGCCCGGAAACGCAGACCAGACTCCTCGCCTTGAGCATCGCGCAGATGAAATTCTTTTCCAGTTTCAAAGTCGGTCCACGCCACTTGGTTCGGGATGCGCTGCAGCATAGCGAACATCGAGTTGTCCTCGCGCAGAACGCGGCGAACGGAAGCCGTGGTATGGACGCGCAGCGGTTGAAGTTCGCGCAGCAAGAGGAGACCGAGCACGTGGTCCAGGTCCGCGTTCGCCAGTACCACGCCTGCTATCGGCGACTGACGCAAGCCTTCACATGGCTGCAACTCGGGTGTAGCTTCAATTTGCGCTCGCAAGTCCGGAGATGCACCGAGCAGAAACCACGATCGACCATCTTGTCTAATCGCAACCTGCGTCTGGCTGCGTGGTTTGCCGTGGAAGGTTCCAGCCCTGAAACTGCGGCAGTTCGAGCATGCGCAATTCCACTGCGGAAACGCTCCACCGGCTGCGGAACCGAGAACCTTTACTTCCATCTCTGCGAGTTTACAGCCTGGGGGCAGTGCGGGAAGTAATTGCCCGAGAACCTGCGGCCGATTCTTCCGTTCGTTGCCAGGCCGACTCTACCCGACGGAACTCGGATGACAGGACTTGCAATCTTTCACGGTCTGGTTGCAGGTATGAAATTCTCTGTAACTGTGCGGGTGGGTTTTGTCCCCACGCCCGCCTTTATACTTGTGTTCACACGGTTCCGCCTGCATACTGCACAAGACCCGCGCGATGCGGGTTCCGCCCTCCTCCACCCTCCCCACTTTTCCTCTAATGCATTGTGTCGTCATAAGCCACGACAGGCTGGCGTTCCGAGCTTTGAGAGCACACGGCAGCGGGATCGCGGCGGGTCACGCGAGAATGAGGCCGGGCCGAAACTGCAAAAAGAATCAAGATCAGGAGGCCAACACAGGCTAGACCAATCCCCATCGCCACACGACGTAGCCGTCGTTGTTCAGGAGAGACTGTCAGTTGGATCTTAAAGTCAGGTCCCACTTCGCTCAGTGACGAAGTTACACTCGGAACCGTTTTCTTGTATACGGCCCACAGCATCAATTGCAACGCGACCAGGATCAGCCAGAAAAACGCAGAGATCCCGATCACGATCGCTAGTCGATGGTGTTGGGGAGTCATTCCAGCGTAGTCGTCCAGGACCACAGCTGGAATAAAACTGCTCGGAAATGTCATCCAGGAAAGCAGCGTCGAGGCGCTGCGATACATCTTGACGAAGGCTCTTATTTTTTCTTCATCGGATCTCGAATCAACGAAATAGCACTTCCTCTTGAGAGTAAAAGGAATAAAAACAAGGCGTCCGCTCTGATCCCTCCTGAAGTGACATTCGACGCTCCCGTCCATCAGTCTTGAGAACAAAGAACTCATGATTCCTACCCTTGCCCCACGGCGGCGGCGCAGCGCTTCGGATCGAAATCCCAGAGCGTGACATCGGTCGATAGGTTTTCGACTCCAACTTCGCCTGCCATTTCCGTCCCCGGCTTGCCGCACCACACAATGCGAAATTGAGCCTTTGTTCCTTCATACAACACGTCGACCACGTCTCCCGGCTTCAGCCGAGCGTCCACGCATTGCAGAGTCGCGCCTCGTCCGCTGATCGTGCGCAGGCTCGCAGGCTGCATGAACGGGCGGGAATTGCTGTCCATGCCCCATATTTGTACGGGAAGGTCCACGAACACACGCGACTGCTGGCGCCTGTCCATCGCAATCTCCTTGGCTCAAACCGAGTTCAAAGGATGGTAGGCGGGGTTGGCGAGCAAACAAAGGTAACCGCAGTCACAGATTAGGGTATGCCGAAAGTTTGATTACGACCGGTGCCGCGTGATCCTGGCGACGCTCAGTCCAGGTCTCCAAGCGAGCAGGCGCCCGGTCCGCGAGGGTCGCCGCAGGATCCGCAACCACCGGAGGGAGCAGGCGCGCCAGATGAGCCTTTCGCGGATACGGCGAAGACGCTCAGTTGTGGAGTCAGCTTTGCGCTTTGGCATTTGGGACATTTCGCTTTGTCGCGGCCAAACACCAGGGTCTCAAACTCGTGCTGACATTGCTGGCAGACATATTCAAAAATCGGCATCTCGATCACTCCCGTGCAGCGGACTTCTCCTATTAGAATCAATTCGTGCGAACTTGGCAAACTGGAACGATGACGCTTGCCCTTTCCATCTGCGAAAGTGTGAGGATTGCTTGATCGCGAAGCCGCCAGTTGTTGCCCAGCGCACTTTTCGTCCGCAGCGGTGGCTGGGCGGCGGACATATCCAGACTCTCGCCGCATTTTTCCTCTCGCGCCACATCAATCTTCCCGCCGCCGAAAAACGTCTGATTGAAGTGGAACCTGGCGTTCCTGTGCTCTGTCACTGTCACTGGCAGACTGATCGAAAGGCTCTTACCCTGATCGTAGTGCATGGTTTGGAGGGATCGAGCGAATCGCAATATATGTTGGGAATCGCCCGCAGCGGGTTCGCTGCAGGCATGAATGTGGTGCGGATGAACCAGCGCAACTGCGGCGGAATGGACCATTGCGCGCCCACGCTTTACAACTCCAGCCGTTCCGCGGATGTGGCCGCCGTAGCCCAGAACCTGATCGAACGCGATCGAATTCCTGGTTTCGTGTTGATCGGGTTTTCTATGGGCGGCAACCTGGTCTTGAAACTGGCCGGGGAGTGGGGCAGCGACGGCCCTCCGGAATTTCTTGGAGTGGCAGCCGTGTGTCCGGCGATAAATTTGGCCGCCGGGGCCGACGCGCTGCATGAGCCCGCCAACCGGATTTACGAATATTATTTTCTGCTGCAACTGTTCAGGCGCTTTCGCCGTAAGGTTCGCCTGTTTCCCACGACGTTCGATGGCTCCCGTCTGAGCGGAGTAAAGACTCTGAGAGAATTCGACGATCGCGTCACCGCTTTTTACTGTGGCTTCACGGGAGCCGACGACTACTATGCACGGGCCGCCGCCGCCAACGTCATCGACCACATCGCGCGTCCTACGCTGGTGATCCACGCGGTCAACGATCCCTTCGTCAGAATTCTGCCGGAAACTCGCCAAGCGCTCCTGGCCAATCGCAATATCCACTACGTCGAAACGGAGGATGGCGGCCACTGCGCGTTCGTCGGTGAGCGCGATGGCGATTCGACCTACGACGGGCGCTGGGCGGAGCGCGAAGTCGTGGAGTTCGCGAAGCAGTTTCTGTAGACACTTTTCGGCTTGCGTGCCGGACTGCTCGGACCGCTTCACTGCGCGGTCGCCGGGCGGCGGAGCCAAGCCAGAAGGTCCGCCCCTCGCCCCTTCAGCCGTGTTCGCAGGAAAGCGAGAAGAAGCATCGCGAGGAAAATAACCAGCAAGCCGAGAGACGCCGTCCTGATGGTCTGGCTGTGCTTCGGCAAAATCGATAAACGTCCATATACGAATTCGATGTGTACCCAGTAGACCAGCAGGGAAGCCTGGCCCAACTGAATCAGAGGACTGAACCCCCACCCTCCCGCACCCCAACGGCACCAGCCATAACTCGCCGCCAGAATTACCAGCAGCATTCCCACACGTATCAGGAAAAAACTCGGGCTAGTATGCCAAAAATCGTAGGCCGCGTATATCTGGCGAGGCTGTGCATCTAGCCAGTGAGCGCCCTCCACCAGTACGACACCCGCGACAGCGGCCAAAGAAAAAATCGCCGCCTCGCGCCTGCGCGCCCACTGGCTTTGCAAGATAAATCCGGCAGCCAATCCGGCGAAGGCGAATGCACTCCAGGGAAAGATCGGGAAGAGCCAGGCTTGCGGCGTGCCCAGATTGTGGACGCCGTTGATGTAAGACTCCAGCGGCCACGGCAGCCAATGTGGACGCCAAGTCGTCCACATCAGGGGAGTGAGCAATGAAATGAGCAGCGCCGTTGCTGCCGATGCGAAAACCAGCGCAACCCTCGCCCGCTCGCCGCGGGAAATAGAGAGCACCAGCCAGCAGAACACCCCCATCAGCATCATCGAGAGGCCGATCGTGTTGAGGATATCCACGCGCAGCAAATCGCTAAGCGGCGCCCAACCCCAGGCAATCAGATATTCCTGCAATCGAAAGAGCAAGCCAAACGCGAAAATCTCCGCTCCACGGTGAATCGTTATGCGGGCAATCTGCGCGGGCCGAAGACTCTTCTTCCACAGCTTCTCGGTCGCTAACGCAAACGAAATTCCCGCCAGAAACAGAAACAATGGAGCCGGAAACGTTCCTCCCAGTTGGGAGTACATAAAAAACCGGCTCTGCCGCGCGCTCGCGCTCAGCCAGGAGTCGTAGCAATGGGTCTGGAACATCAGGACGCACGCCAATCCGCGCATCCAATCGATGTACGCCAGCCGGGATGATTTCGCCGCCACCATGCTTCCTGCCCAAGCTCAACGTGGCAGTATACGGCACGGCGAACAGAGTCAAGGAGACTGCGGGCCATCAGCGCATCAACCGCGAGGTATGCGCTCCAGTTCAAACATCCGGCTCACTCTGCAGATTCGATCTGCACAAGGGAAGTGCGTGGCCCGGAGGAGCGTGCTCCCGGTTGCCAGCGGCTCGGAGGCCGCTCGCGGCCGCGGCGCAACCGGTTCACCGCCGACCCGATGCTCAATGAAGCGTTCACCAAATGCCCAACCCGGAGAGGCCCCGCAATTCTCTCGCCCTGAATCCAATGAAGCGCGCTGCTGATACTGCATCCACATTGGCTGCAATCCGGATTGCCGCCGAAAACACATGGTTCCACGCGGCTTTCGAGATCGGCGGAATAATTCACCGACATTCTGGAAAACACGCAACTCTGCGGATTCGACGGCGGACTCACAAAGGCGCCAGCCATGCCCTCGGGGATCAGCAACTTTGGATACTTTGCCCCTAATGGCGGCAATTCGCGCGCCACGCGTTCACGGTCCTCCGGAGACAATCGCTCCGGACTTTCTTCGTCCATCTGCGGGCTGTAGAGGCTGATCCAAATGTGATCGACTTCGGGCCGCGCGTTCCAGAACCCGACGCATTCCTCGAGATAGCTGGAGCGATCGAGCATCGGCCGCGTGATTACCCAGTGAACATTGATCTTCCGTCCTGTAATGTTCTTCAAGATGCGTTCATAAGTTGCCGGCTGCCGTCGGATGTCGTGATGCTCCGGCAGTCCGTCCACCGAAACCGCAACGCGCACGCGAGGAATCTTCATCCACTGGGCGGGAATCGGAATCACTCCGCTGGTCACGACCATGCTGAAGATTCCCATTGCGCTGAGCGCGGGAAGAATGCGATCCAATTCACGATGGCGCATCATGGGCTCCCCGCCCACCAGAGAAACGTGCATGGGCCGGTGCCGGCGCACTAGATCAAGAATTCCGTCGACGAGCGCGTCTCCGCGAAAATCGCGAAGCTCACGCAGCGTGACTCCGCTGCCCAGGTGGCTTTCGCCATAGGCGTAACATCCCGGACAACTCAAGGGACATTCGCGCGTGATCTCAATCGAAAGCAGCGGAACGCTGCCGCTCAAAACTCGCCATCCTGCACGGGCAAGATCGCGGGGAGTAAGACTTGGACGCGGCTCAGCAGGCTGCATTGTCCCTTAGATGCATGTCGGTTGCATTTGGCTACACCGTTCCCGTCCACGACGCAGGAGGATTTAGAGAGCCGTGCGCCGAGGCTGGGAAGACTCGATAATCCAGCGGATTATGATAGATTTTTTCCAGGGGCGCGTAGCTCAATCGGATAGAGCACCGGATTTCTAATCCGGTGGTTGCAGGTTCGATTCCTGCCGCGCCTACCATAAAGCAGTGAGCAGTGGCCAGTGTTCAGTTGTCGGCCACGTACTGCACGCCACTATGCTTTGATTGCTGACCACCGGCCATCGCTCACTGACCACTTCCTTTCCGGTGTTCGCATTCCGCAGTATTCAGACAGGAGTCGGCCAGCATCAGGCGCTGCACCGGCTTGCCTCCGATGATGTGCGATTCGACGATCTCATCGACACCTGTCTCGGTGACGTGTCCATACCATATTGCCTCGGGATAGACGACAACATTGGGGCCGTGCTCACATTGATCCAGACAGCCCGATTGGTTGGCCCGCACTCTGCCCTTGAGGCCACGCTCCGCCAGTTTCTGCTTGAATAGTTTCTGTAGTTTCGCCTGACCGCTCGGATCGCAGCATCCCCGCGGACTTCCCGCGGGCCGCTGATTGCCACAGATGAAAATATGTTTTTCAAACTTGGGCATAAATCTCATCTTAACCCGAACGACTCGGATTCAACTTCCTCCTTCGCGTTCGCGTTGCTATCCGCCTTTCGGGCGCGATAAGATACTCCGTACACATCTTCTCCGCTTTCATTCCAAGCTAGCCTTTTGTAATATTTGCCGCGGCAAGGCGTGTGCGACCCCTGGGTATTCATTCGTGCGCGCGGCGCAGCGATGCGTTTGCGAATCCCTGTGACGGAGTTGGCAGTGAAACGAGGCAAGACCGCGGTAATTGTCGGCGCTCAGTGGGGCGACGAGGGCAAAGGAAAAATCGTCGACGTCTTATCGGAGAACTTCTCCGTCGTCGCCCGTTATGCCGGCGGCCACAACGCCGGCCACACCGTCATCATTAACGGCAAGAAGTTTGTTCTGCAACTGGTGCCCTGCGGAGTACTGCGCACAGCGTGCCGTAGCGTCATCGGGAACGGTGTGGTTCTGGACCCCATGGCCTTTCTCAAGGAGGTGGGCGCGCTTCGCGAGGCCGGTGTCCGGGTCGACGGAAATCTTTTTGTCTCCAACCGCGCGCAAGTGATCATGCCCTACCATCGCATGATCGAGTTGGCCGCGGAAAATGCTCCCGGCCGCGTGAAAATCGGTACCACCTCACGGGGAATCGGTCCGGCGTATGAAGACAAGATGGGCCGCCGCGGCCTGCGTGTGGCCGATCTGCTCGATCTGCAACTTCTAAAGAAACACATAGAGAATGCAGTGCGTGAGAAGAATATGATTGCGCACGCGCTGTTCAATTCCGAACCGCTCGATGCTGACAAAATGTACACGGAATACGCCGCGGCTGCCGAGAAAATCGCACCGTTCGTATGTGATACCGCAGTCCTGCTGAACCAGGCTTTGGCCACGGGTGAGTCCATCTTGTTCGAAGGCGCGCAGGGCACCATGCTTGATATCGACCATGGCACCTATCCGTTCGTCACATCATCCAGCGCGACTTCCGGTGGCGCTGCGACTGGCACGGGTGTCGCGCCGAATGCAATCGAATCAGTCATAGGACTCACCAAAGCATACTGCACTCGAGTCGGCGAAGGTCCGTTCCCCAGCGAGGAAAAAGGCGCCGCCGGCGAACAGTTGCGCAAGCGCGGCAACGAGTTCGGCGCGGTTACAGGACGTCCGCGCCGCACCGGTTGGCTCGACTTGCCGCTGTTGCGCTATGCCGGCATGATCAACGGCATCTCCTGGCTGGTGGTGACGAAGCTTGATGTGCTGGATGAGCTTGCGGAAATTCCTGTCTGTGTCGGCTACATCGTCGATGGAAAGAAGACCATGGAAATCCCTGCGCAAGCCAGCGGCTACGACAAGCTGGAATGCGTTTATCAGAAGCTGCCAGGCTGGCAGACGTCCACGCAAGGTATTACGAAATTCGACCAGTTGCCACAGGCCGCACGCAACTACCTGGCCTTCGTGGAGAAGTCAACGGGAACAAAGGTCGGCCTGGTTTCAACCGGCCCGGACCGCGATCACACCATCTTCATGGACGAGTTCGTGAATGAGTTGCAGACAACCTCATCCCGAAAAGTCTAGAATTAGCTACCCATTTGTAAAACACCAAGACTGAGCAAGGAGCGCACGATGGTGGTTTTGGCCGTAACGTGGATGGCGAAGGTGGGCCGTGAAGGCGAGGTCACTGCAGTTTTTGCAAAGCTTACTGAAGAATCGCGCAAGGAGCCCGGCTGCGCGATGTATCAGGTCCACCGGCACAAGACAGAAGCGCGACGCTTCTTCATCTACGAGCAGTACAAGGATGATGCCTCACTCGAGGCCCACCGGAACGCCCCACATTTCTTGCAGTACGCCCGCAAAGATCTGCCCCGAATTGCAGATCGCGTGGAAGGCCATCTCTTCGAGCCGCTCGGGTAGGGCGCATTCGCCCGCGGTCACTTTACTTTGTCTACCATCAGTTCGCCGCCTGAAGCGTAGCTTTCTTTCGACACTTCATGAAAGGCCACGATGACGCCTTCGCGCCGCGCTCCGGCCTCTTCGACCAGGGCATCCGTGATACGCCTCGCGATCTTCCGTTTCTGCTCGGCCGTGCGCCCCTGCAGCATCGTAATTTGAACTAGAGGCATAAAGCAGTTCTCAGTTCTCAGTAACTGCGCTCAGCTCCAGGCTCTGTGATCTTTCACTGAGAACTGGGAACTGAGAACGTCATTTCGCCAGTTCGTAGCCCGCGAAGAAGAAACTCAATTCAAAACGCGCCGTATCCTCGGCATCCGAGCCGTGAATTGCATTATGCTCAATGCTCGACGCCCATTTCTTGCGGATCGTGCCTTCCTCGGCGTTGGCCGGGTTGGTGGCTCCCATCAGCTTGCGCAGATCGGCGATGGCGTTTTCTTTTTCCAGAGCCAGGGCAACGATCGGTCCGCTCGACATGAAATCAGTGAGCGACCCATAGAAGGGCCGGCTCGCGTGCACGGCGTAGAACTGCTCCGCCTGATGCTTGGAAATTTCCAGCATCTTCATAGCGAGAATTCGGAATCCATTTTTCTCGAATTGTTCGATGATGTCGCCAACCGCATTCTTGGCGACGGCGTCCGGTTTTACGATGGTAAGAGTTCGCTGCAGAGTCTTCATAAGTGATTGTTCGTCGTCAGTCCTTCGTAGTGGAATTCCTGCCCTTGCTCGGTACTAGGTTCTCGGTACTACCGACTAGACCTTCACTCCCAGCGCCGCCACCAAGGTCTCCCCAATATCCGCCGGAGACTTCGCGACGCGGATCCCGGCCGCTTCCATGGCTTTGATCTTCTCAGCCGCCGTTCCTTTACCGCCGGAGATGATCGCGCCCGCATGGCCCATGCGGCGACCCGGGGGAGCAGTTTGCCCTGCGATGAAGCCAATCACCGGCTTCTTCATGTGGCTCTTCACAAATTCCGCAGCTCGCTCCTCGGCATCGCCGCCGATTTCGCCGATCATGACCACAGCTTCCGTCTCGGGATCGCGATTGAACAGGTCGAGCGCATCCAGGAAGTTGGTGCCAATAATCGGATCGCCGCCGATCCCAATCGCGGTCGACTGACCGATGCCGCGCTGCGTAAGCTGATGCACCGCCTCATAAGTGAGCGTCCCCGAGCGCGACACGATGCCGACCGGCCCCTCTTTGTGAATCGATCCCGGCATAATGCCGATCTTGCATTTGCCTGGCGAAATAATTCCAGGGCAGTTCGGCCCAATCAGCCGGGAGCGCCGATTCTGCAGAAACTCCCATGCCTTCACCATGTCGAGCGTAGGAATGCCTTCGGTGATGCAGACGATGAGTTCTAATTCTGCGTCCGCCGCTTCCATGATCGCGTCCGCCGCAAATGGCGGAGGAACAAAAATCACCGTTGTGTCGGCGCCCGTCTTCTCAACGGCCTCAAGCACCGTGTTGAAAATCGGCCAGCCTTCATGCGTCGTGCCGCCTTTGCCTGGCGTCACTCCGCCCACCACCTGCGTTCCATAGGCCGCACAAGCCTTAGCGTGAAAAGTACCCTCACGTCCCGTCAGGCCCTGCACGATCAAGCGCGTATTCTTATTAACCAGGATTGCCATAATTATGATTCCTCGTTGCCTCTACCACACGATTGTCATCCTGAGGTGGGCGCTCTTTACCCACCGAAGGACTTGAGCGAGCCGCGCAACGCGTCGCGTCTTTGGCGACGCATAATCGCGTTTGGCTCGCCTCCTTAAACTCCCCGAGCCGCCGCCACTACTTTGTCGGCTGCGTCTTTCATGGTGTCGCTCACCACAAAATTCAAACCCGAATTCATCAGAATCTTCTTGCCTTCATCCACATTCGTACCTTCCAGCCGCAGCACCACTGGAAGCTTGATATTAGTTTTCTTGGCCGCTTCCACTACGCCCGTTGCCAGCGTATCCACGCGCAAAATGCCGCCAAAGATATTGATCAACACGGCTTTCACGTTCTTGTCGCTCAGCAGAATTTCAAACGCGTGAGCCACCTGGTCCGCGCTGGCGCCTCCGCCCACGTCGAGAAAGTTTGCCGGCATCCCGCCCGCGTACTTGATGATGTCCATCGTGGCCATGGCCAGGCCCGCGCCGTTCACCATGCAGCCCACGTTGCCGTCGAGCTTGATGTAGTTCAAGCTATATTTCGAAGCTTCCACCTCGAGCGGATCTTCTTCCGTGATGTCGCGCAATTCGCGAATATCGGAATGGCGGAACAGCGCATTGTCGTCAAACGTCAACTTGGCGTCGAGCGCGAACAGCCGTCCATCGGTCGTGGTGATAAATGGATTGATCTCCACCAGCGAAGCATCCGTGTCGAGGAACGCCTTATAAAGGTTTGAAAGAAACTGAACCGCGGGATTAATTTGCTTCGCGTTCAGTCCGAGCTTGAAAGCCATCTTGCGCGCCTGAAAGCCTTCCAGCCCCATGCCCGGATCGATATGCTGCTTTAAAATCGCGTCAGGATTTTCCGCCGCGACTTGCTCGATTTCCATTCCTCCGGCGGCCGACGCCATGAAGACCGGCTTGCCTTCAGCGCGATCGACCAGAATTCCCAAGTACAATTCCTTTTCGATCGGTAGGGTTTCTTCGATCAGCAATCGTCGCACGATGCGCCCTTCCGGTCCGGTCTGATGCGTGACCAACTTCATGCCCAGCATTTTCCCGGCAAGCTCTCCCGCCTCATCGGCAGACTTGGCGATCTTCACGCCTCCGCCTTTGCCGCGCCCGCCGGCGTGAATCTGAGCCTTGACCACCACTCCGGCTGCCCCGGCGCTGAATAATTCCTTGGCGGCGGAGTCAGCCTCTTCGCGCGAGGTCGCCATGGTCCCGCGTGGCACGGTTACACCATACTTCTTAAGAATCCCTTTTGCTTGGTACTCATGGATTTTCATAATGACACTCGCCAATTAAGAATCGGAAGGAACCTGCTTGCGGCTTTCAACTGAGGGCAGCAAACCTTCAATTTTATAGAGAGGAACCGATTAGGGCAAACGATCATCCGCTTCTTTTTAGCGCGCCGTTCATCTAAGCCTAAATCGGGAGCGGACACTGGACCGCGCAGGAAATGCTCAGGAGGCGCGAGGAGCAAGTCATGAAACTGGTTTCACTGAATGTTGCGGGGCCGCGTTTGACCGTCTATAACGGCGCAACCATCAACACCGGCATCTACAAGAAGCCTGTTACTGGCCGCGTAGCGCTGCGCACCTTGAACCTCGATGGCGATCAGCAGGCGGATCTCAGCGTTCACGGGGGTCCGTACAAGGCAGTCTACGCTTACCCCTCGGAGCACTATGATTTCTGGCGCCGAGAGTTGCCCGATATAGATATGCCTTGGGGCATGTTCGGCGAGAATTTTACGACCGAGGGTCTCACAGAAGATGATCTTCATGTTGGCGACCGGCTTCGCATCGGCTCGTCCATTGTGATGGTCCGCCAGCCGCGTATGCCTTGTTACAAGCTTGCGGCAAAGTTTCAGCGTGATGACATGATTGAGCGATTCCTGCATAGTGGACGCAGCGGACTCTATTTTTCCGTGGAGCAGGAAGGCGAAGTTGAAAATGGGGATTCGTTTGAATTGATCTCGCGGGATCACGAAGGGATTACCATCGCCGAAATGAACCGCCTTTTCTTTCGTGAGAAATACAATCGCAATCTGCTGGAAAAGGCGATTGCCACTGCTGCTCTACCCGAAGACTGGCGCGAGTACCTCGTGCCCAGACTGAGCGGGTCCGGTGTTCAGGCTTCCCGTTAGATCAATCCCATCGCGGTCGCCAGTTATCCCTTACAATTCCGAGTGACATGATCCTCGACGCTCTCCATCGTATCGCCAATCACGGCCAATCCCTGGACCGGGCGGAATCGCGCGAAGTGATGGCGGAAGTCCTGGCGGGAAATTGTGCTGACTCTCAGATCGCGGCGCTGCTCCTGGCTTTGCATATGAAAGGTGAAACCGTCGAAGAGATCGTCGGCTTTGCCGAAGCAATTCGTGCCGCCGCCACGCCCTTGCCATTCTCATTTGCCGAGTCCGAAGAAAGCTTCGAGGCCAACGCCCTTTACGTCAGCGGCACCGGTCGTGATGCGCTGGTCGATACCTGCGGCACTGGAGGCGACGCGAGCGGAACTTTCAATATTTCAACCGCCGCGGCATTTGTGACCGCCGGTGCGGGTGTGCATGTCGCCAAGCACGGCAATCGCAGCCTCACCTCGAAGTGCGGTTCGGCCGACGTGATGGAAGCCCTCGGAGTCAACATCCAGTTGTCACCCGAGCGTGCTGCTCAATGCCTGCGCGAAGTCGGAATCTGTTTCCTCTATGCGCCCGACCTGCACTCCTCCATGAAGCAAGTGCAAAAGGTTCGGCGGGAGCTGCGCCTGCGGACCATGTTCAATCTTCTGGGCCCGCTCACCAATCCGGCGCATGCTTCAGGACAAGTCGTGGGCGTCTACGCGTTGGATATGGTCGAGAAGCTTGCCGAAGCGCTGAGTATGCTCGGCCTGCATCGCGCGCTCGTAGTGCACGGCCTCGATGGCCTTGATGAAATCACGATTACTGGCCCAACTCGCATTGCCGAGGCCCGTGATGGAATTGTTCGGACATACGAAGTCCGTCCTGAAGAATTTGGCCTGAAGCGTTCGACGCTCGAAGACATCTCCGGCGGCGACGCCACCGAAAACGCTGTCATCGTTCGCGAGGTGCTAAGCCGAAAAAAATCTCCCCGCCGCGACGTTGTCCTGCTGAACTCAGCAGCCGCGCTGGTGGCCGCACGCCGCGCCGATCACCTGGCCGAGGCACTCCCCTGGGCTGCGGAATCCATCGACAGCGGCGCGGCAGCGGCCAAACTTGCAGCCTTGGTAAGCTTCACCAGAGGAGAAGGGAAGTAGACCACCATGTCTTGCGTGCTAAGAGCGAGCGGTGCCAACTTTGACGTCGATGAATTCTTGAGGATTTCTTCGCTGGATGCCCTGACTGCATTTCGTCCCGGGGCTGTGCAATTTCCCACCTCGAGCGTGACCCGCAGAAGTGATTATTCTGGAATGAACGTAAGCGTGAGCAGCAGAGAGTTTTCCGATTTAAATGGCTTGGTAGACGATGCGGTTGGATTTCTGCGAGAGAATGACCGCGAACTGAGGCGCCTGCGTGATTTTCCGGGCCTCGAACGCATGGATCTTGAATTTCCCGTGGAAGATCGTGACTTGGTATTTCAACGCGATGCCTTTCCTCATCAACTCCTATCGCTCCTGGGCGAGTTGCGCATCGGTCTGATCGTTTCCCGCTACCCGGCGCACTCCGGTGCAACCCATCAAATCCCTACCGAGCAATAGAGACGCCTGCAGCTCGATTTTTTCGATCCCTAACTAATTATTTGTCCGGGTCGCCTGTGTCGCCAGTCTGAATCTTGAATACATTGTTCGTGGTGTCGCTCTCCGGCACGCTGCCGTCGTTCACCACGATTTCTTCCGGTGCCTTCGTGGTCTCCACGCGAATCACACCCTTGCTATTGCCACGCACCTCAACCCGCCTCATGATTTCACCGCCAGCAAATTTCACGGTGATCGGAACCTCGGCTCCCGCTTGTCCCAGGTTGTCTACGGTAACGGTCAGCAGGTAGACATCATTCATGGACTTGCGCGAAAATGCCGACTCCACTTTAAAGTCCGGCAGTCCATGGTCGCGATAGACCCAGTCGTCGAAAAACCATTCCAGATCTTTCTGTGTCTGCGCCTGAATCAATTTCTGCATGTACGAGGGTTCCTTGTCCTCCTCTGGACGGTACGATGCGAGAGCTTTCTTCAATGCCTGATCGCCGACCATGTCGCGCAGCATCCACCACACACACATCGCTTTGCTGCGGTAAAGTTCCTCGTCAGTAGTGTTCACCAGAGACCGGTTCACCTCATCTTCGGATCGCGGAGCGGTCGTTGGTTTCCCTTTCTCGTTGTCCGCCGCGCTAAATGTGACCCGATGCGTTGTGATGTAACCCAGCGCAGCCTGGCGCCCGCTCTGATGCTCCACGTAAAGCGCCTGCGCAAAATGGGCGAGCCCCTCGTTGATCCAGGGCCGCTGCGAGGAAAATGCCGCGTGCGTGAACTGGTGCGCCGCCGTCAATCCTGCTGCTTTGGAATCCACATTCGCCAACGGCATCAGCAGAAGAGAGCCACTCCCAAACGGAGCGGCGTCCGCCTGGTCGAGATCAGCCGTTTGCGCTTTGTTTCGCGGCGATCCAAACCAGTCGGTAATGAGCGGAGTCACCTTTTCTGCCGCATCAGCGTATGCTGCCGCTGCCACGTCGTGCCCATGCAGGTAATGGACCGTGATATCCGCCCGGTCTGCGATCTCATAGTCAGCCATCACAAACGTCGGGGCAGTCAATCCAAGAGATCGGTAGGAGCAATCCGCGACGAACTGATGCTTAATCTCAAGGGCGGTGGGGCATGTTGTGGCATTCACCAGCAGCTCTGGCTTTTCGTTTTCATCATCGCTCGGCACCGCAATCTGCACATGCATAAAGGAGGCTGCCTCTCGGCTCCTCCACCGTCCCACTGCATCGAATTCGCTGTTGCCTTCGGAAAGATTTCCCGCTTCGGTCGAGATCGGATACCACGCCACGTTGCCCGCGCCCCGGACTGCGGTGAATTTCGTACTGATCTGGTCCCAGTCCGCGCTGCGTGCGGCAGCTTCGGGCGCTCCGATCCGCGTGAGACGCGTCGCGTCCAGCACGATCACTCCTTCGTAACCAATCTCCAACTCAATCGTGGCCTTTGGCGCGACTGCCTGCGGTAAAGTCACGATGGCTTCGGAAAGCTCGCCAGTATGATCGATATCGGAAGTGTAGGGCTGCGCAACAAACTGCAGTGGTTTGCCACCGGCGTTGATGGAACGCCAGCTTAGAGAAGACGAAATCTGCAGCACCGCGATCTTCTGCGGCGTTTGTGAATCGTTCCGTAAAGTGATCTTGCCCCGAACTGCCAGTCGCTGCTGATCCGGTTCCACGCGGACGTTCAGATCGTAGCTGGTGAAGGTAAACGCTTCGCGATCGAGAGAAAACGCGTTCGCTACGGAGGCACAGAAGACACAGAGCAAGCAAAGCCGCAGACTGCACAACCTCATTTGGCACCCGCGGACGCCTCGTTATTTTTCGCCCGTCTCTGCCGGACAATTTCGTACATCACGACCGCTCCCGCCACCGACACGTTCAGTGAAGGAACCTTTCCCAGCATCGGAATCGATACCAGAAAATCGCATTTCTTCTTCACCAGATCGTGCAGTCCCTTGCCCTCTGAGCCCAGCACCAGCGCGCAATCCATGTTGTAATCGAGAGCGTCATAAGTCTGCTTGCCACGCTCGTCGAGGCCGACCGTCCATATATTGCGTTCTTTCAATTCTTCTATGGTGCGGGCAATATTGGTTACTTTCGCGATGGGCAAATATTCGCTGGCTCCGGCGGAAGCCTTGGTGACCGTCCCGGTGACCGGCGCGGCACGTCGCTCCGGGATAATCACTCCATCTGCTCCCGCAGCATCGGCCGTGCGCAACACGGCGCCCAAATTGTGCGGATCCTCCACGCCATCCAGCACGACAACCAGCGAGTAGCGTCCCCGCTTCGCACCAACCACATCGTCCAGATCGCTGTATTGTTTGGCCGAAGTGACCGCCACCACTCCCTGGTGCGCGGCGTTGCCCGCCATGTGGTCGAGTTCCACGCGAGTGAGAAAACGCACGGGCACGCCGAGCTTGCGGCAGTCTTCAATCATCCGCTGCAAGCGGATATCGTGCCGCTCCTTCGCCATGCCAACCCACTGGAAAGCCCGCCCCCGGGCCTTGAGCGCCTCGGTGACGGCGTTAATTCCATAGATATAGTTCATGAATATTCAGTGTACCCAAAGCTGAGGCGGCAGACATCGCCCGACACTCTCGTTGGCAAGACCGGGAAGGGCACGACTTCAGTCGTGCCGACAGGCGTTAACAAACATGCGGGCTTTAGCCCGAGAGGGCCGCATTAAGAAGTCGCACGACTTCGCTGGGTTCCGGTCGCTCCATGTAATCCTCATTCGCCGAAGCATAGAGCACCGTCCCATCACGATCGACAACATAGGTCGCAGGAATCGGCAACTCCCAACTCCCGTCCCCATTCACGAATGGCAGATTGACAAACGCACGCTGATAGATCGCTTGCTGCTCCTCGGGAACGCGATAGGTCAAGCCAAACTGCCGCGCCACATTGTTTCCGGCGTCGGAGAGGAGCGAAAAGCGCAGCTTGTGCTGGTCGCGCATGAAAAAAGATTGCTTGACAGTTTGTGGCGAAACGGCCGCCAACGTCGCCCCCGCCTGCTCAATCTCTGGCAGGACGAGGTTCATCGCCTCCATCTGACCCACGCAAAACGGACACCAGCGCCCGCGGATAAAGCAAAGTATGAGCCGTCCCTTTGCGAGCAATTGAGAAGAAGAAACGCTCCTGCCGTCGTGATCCTGAAGCTGAAACTCTGGAATCTTCGCGCCGACCGGCAAAATGTTCACCGCTAACCGTTGTTGTTTCAGCTCCGCGACGGCCCGAGCATGAACCGCCTGCGTCTTAGCCGGAACATACTTGGCGATCAGTTCCTTGCGCTCGGCAAAGATTTCGCGCAGAGGACGAATGTCGGTTTCCGGACTAGATTCTTCGAGCGAGCGCCATTTCATAAGAGCAGTGGTCAGTGTTCCGTGATCAGCGATCAGCAAGGTAAAAAGCGAGTGCTGGCTACTGGTCACTAGCCACTAGCCACTGACCACTGCCTACATCCCCGGCAGCTTCATCCCCGCCATTCTCCGCGCGAAGCTGGGCTTCCCCATCTGCTTGAACATCTTCTTCATCTGCGCATATTGGCGGAGCAGGTTATTCACTTCCTGCACGCTGGTGCCGGAGCCGCGAGCGATGCGTTTGCGGCGACTGCCATTGATCACTTCATGATGATTGCGCTCGTGCGTGGTCATCGAATTGATGATGGCCTCCACGCGGTTGATCTGTTTTTCGTCTACGTTGTCAGCGGCCTTCTGCAATCCGGAAAACGGGCCGATCGAGGGCATCATGCCGATCAGGTTCTTGATCGACCCCATCTTCTTTACTTGCCGCAACTGATCGCGAAAATCCTCCAGCGAAAATCCGTCGCCGCTGAGCGCCTTGCTGGCCATCTCCGCAGCCTTTTTCTTGTCGATCTGCTGCTCGGCGCGCTCGATCAGCGACAAAATGTCGCCCATGCCAAGAATCCGCGACACAATACGGTCGGGATGGAACGGCTCCAGCGCGTCATACTTCTCGCCGACGCCGATAAACTTGATCGGCTGTCCCGTGACCTGACGTATGGAAAGCGCCGCGCCGCCGCGCGCATCGCCATCCATCTTCGTGAGCACAACACCGGTGAGCGAAAGCTTTTTGTGGAACTCATCAGCCGAGCGCACCGCGTCCTGTCCAGTCATGGCGTCAGCAACGAACAGAATCTCCGACGGATTTAGCAGCTTTTTCAGCGACTGCATCTCGTTCATGAGATCGTCGTCGATATGCAAACGCCCGGCGGTGTCGACGATCAGCACATCGCAGCCAGAGACGATAGCCTCGCGGCGCGCTTCCTTCACCAGTCGTTCGACCGTGGCCGTGTTCGCCTCGCCCACTTCACCTTCGTAGATTTGCGCCTTGACGGCCTGCGCCACAACCTTCAATTGCTCGCGCGCCGCGGGACGGTACACGTCCACCGAAACCAGCAGCGGCCGATGCCCGCCAATCTTGAACCAGTTCGCCAGCTTGCCCGACGTGGTCGTCTTGCCGGATCCTTGCAGTCCCGCCATCAGCACAACCGTAGGCGGCTGCGATGCGAACTTCATGCGCGCCGTGTCTTTGCCAAGCGTCTCGACCAGCTCGTCGCGCACGATCTTGATGACCTGCTCGCCCGGAGAAAGCGCCGTCAGCACTTCCTGCCCCACGGCCTTGGCCTGTATGCGGTCAATCAGCTCCTTGACCACTTTGAAGTTGACGTCGGCTTCGAGCAGCGCCAGCCGGATTTCGCGCAATGCCTCCGCAATATTCTCTTCGCTCAGCCGAGCCTGGCCGCGTAGAGACTTAAACGCGCGCTGCAGTTTTTCCTGAAGATTCTCGAACATAATGGAATGATCTATTTTAGCAGTGAAGTTTAGCGGTGAAGGGCTGGCTTCCCGGCCGCTGCTAGACCTTCGGTCTCACCATCTCAAATCTCTGCGTCGTTCTTGTGTACTGAATCCCGCCCATTCTTCCAATCAGGTCTAGCGAATTTCGATCCAGCTTGCCATCTTTGAGATGTGCGTCATCGATGTGAATCGAAACAATCCGGCCGATCACCAGGCTGCTGCCGGTAGGCGCTGGAGAAAAATCAAGAATCTGATGCAGCTTGCACTCAAAGCTCACCGGAGACTCGGCTACTCGCGGCGGTCGGACGACCTTGGACGCGGCTGGCGTGATGTTCGCCAATTCGAATTCGTTCACCGATGCATCATAGTCGCCGCTGGTTAAATTCATCGCCTCGCGAAGTTCATAGGTAACGATGGTGACCACGAATTCCCGCATCTCACGCACGTTCCGCAACGTATCTTTTGCTTCGCCATGCCCAACCCCCGGCAACTTAGGTGTCCGAAGTCCCGGCGCAAAAGCCAGCAATGGAGGATCGACGCAAACCGCGTTGAAAAAAGAAAACGGCGCCAGGTTAGGTTGCCCCGAGGCGCTTATCGTCGATACCCACGCAATCGGGCGCGGCGCCACGGAATTGAGCAGAAGGTTATAAATCTCGCTGTGGGAAATATCTGATGGGCTGACGATCATTCCATCGAGTATAACTTTTCACGCGCTCACTTCGTTACGGTGAACACTTCTTTCGCGGCGATCACTGTATTGCAATGAATCGTCACCGTGTCTTCCAGATTCTGCGCGTAGCCGCCAGCGTAGGTGACCATCACGGGAATATTTCGCGCATGCGCCACCCGAAACACGAGTTCGTCGCGCTTCTTCAACCCTTCAATCGTGAGGGAAAGCCCGCCCAGTTGATCCTCTTTATATGGATCGGCGCCCGCGAGATAGCACAGCAAATCCGGCTCACACTGCCGGAGCCCGGAACTCAATGCGTTGTCGAGCCATGCCAGATAATCGTCGTCCCCAATGCCATCAGGCAGATCCACGTCGATCGAGGATGGCGGCTTCCACATGGGATAGTTGTTGTGCTGGTGAAGCGAGATGGTGAAGACATCCCCGGCATTCGGATTGCGCCGCCGGATTCCCTGGGTTGCCACCTGCGATCCCGAGGCCGAGGGTAGGGCCTCGCCCGGCGCGCGCTTCCCGGCAAAAATCACAGCCGTGCCATTTCCCTGGTGCACGTCGCAGTCGACCGTCATCGCCGTCCGAATCGCCCGATCACGCTGCAATCGCCGGATGGCGACCGCCACGTCATGAATCATGCAAAATCCCTCGCCATGGTCCGGAAAGGCGTGATGAAATCCCCCGCCAATGCTGACCGCAACCCGGTCGGCCAACGCCTGCCGCGCTGCCAGGATTGATCCTCCCGCCGCCAGCCAGAACGCCTCCACGAGTTCCCGCGAGTAAGGAACCTCAAGCTCCAATTCCTCCCGCGAACTGAGCGTGCCCGTTTCCAGCTTGTCCACATACTCCGGCGTATGCACCAACAGAATATCCTCGTCGCTGGCCGGTTGCGGTTCCAGAAAGTCGCTTCCTTCCGCCACTCCACTCGCCAGTAGCCGGTCGCGGATGCGCCGGTACTTCTCGGCGGGAAAAACATGTTCGCCGATGGGAAGGTAGTAGCCGTCGCTGTAGATCAGCTTGAAGGGAAGCATTCCGCGCTCAGATTCAGCGCCGGCCAGGCGGCTGCTGAAGGACTTCATATAATACGCGGGAAGCGAAAAATTCGCAGTGTGGTCGCTAACGCCTCTTCGGAGGATGAATCGTCGTGGCCAGCATCGACCTCCTCACCGGCACAATCGCGCCCTTGGCCGGATCAGCCGCGGCATTTGCGCGGGTCAGAACTTCCTGCTGGATATACTGCACGAATTCCTGGATTTGCCGCTGCATCTCTTCCATGCGCTCCCGCATCTGCAGGATGATCGCCATTCCGCTGATGTTCACGCCCAAGTCGCGGGCCAAAGAGAGAATGAATTCCAGCCGCTGCAGATCTTCGTCGGTGTAAAGGCGGGTATTGCCCTCGGTCCTCGACGGCTTCAGCAAACCTTCCCGCTCATAAAGCCGCAAGGTCTGCGGATGAATGCCATACATTTCGGCCACGGCGGAAATCATGTAGGCCCCTTTCGATTTCCGTTTGGTCATAGGTCTCCTCGGTCGATTCTAGAGTAGCTCAGATTTTCTTTCTAGTTCCGAACTGGTTTCGAACGGAGATCGCCGCCAAACCCGACCCCCTTACCGGCATCAAAGAGTCGGAGGTAATAATGAACGAAAATAATGCGGTTAGCGTAATCGAAGACTTGATTGAAACCTGCAAGGACGGGCAGAAGGGCTATCAAGACGCAGCGTCCCACGCGAAGCGGTCCGACCTGAAAACATTTTTCAATGAGCAGAGCCTGGAACGTTCGCGCTTTGCCGGTGAACTCGAAGGAGAGCTGATCCGGCTGGGCAAACCAGACAAGAAAGTTTCCGGGTCGGTCTCAGCGTCCATGCATCGTGCTTGGATTGACACCAAGGTCAGCCTGGGTGCCGGGGATAAGGCGATTCTGGAGTCGGTGGAGGCAGGCGAGGATAATGCCAAGGAAAGCTACCAAAAGGCACTGACTGCCGACTTGCCCGAAAATATCGCTCAGATCGTCCGGCGCCAGGCCGCCAGCGTGCAGAAAGCTCACGACCAGGTGAAGAGCTTGCGCGACGCGGCAAAAGCCGCGGCGTAGCTCCTTACACATAACAACACAAAGTGGACCGGCAGCGCCGGTCCTCTTTTGTTTTTTCAACTTCGACTATATTAAGCGGCCAGCTGCGGTTTCTCGGCGCGTCCTAACCGGTGTCCATCCCTGAGGCTTCAGCAAGTGATTGACAGCGTACGCCACGAAGCCCGCCGCAATCAGAATCATGCCGAACTCGAACGAACTCATATTCCAGATCTGCTCATGCTCGCTGCGAATGATGGAGAAGCCCAGCAACAGCATGGGCGGAATCCCGATCGCGATTGCCCCGAACAACCCGCCCGGGACGCGGAACGGCCGTGCCAGCCCCGGCTCGCGGAAGCGCAAAACGGCCAGAGCCATAAATTCCAGCAGCAGGCTGAAACCGTAAAGAAGGATGTCGAGCGTCACCAGCCGGGCAAAGCCCAAGCCGAGGCACATCGCCCATCCGATCGCCAGCGCGACAATAGCAACCCAGGGTGCACGCGATTTCGGATGCAGCTTGGCAAAAATGCCGGGGAGCATCCCATCCTGCGCCATCGCCAGCGGCAGGCGCGAGTAGCTCATCACCAGCGCGTTAAACATTCCAAAGGCGCTGATCACTCCGCCCAGCACTACTCCGATCCGCAGCAGCGGTCCGCCCAGCAACCCGGCAATGTCGGCCCATGATCCAGTTTCCCATGCCGTCGCTTTCAGTCCGGTCATCCACATCGCGGCAAAGGGTAGCACGTAGCTCAAGGCCACAATCGCCACCGCAACCAGCATTGCACGCGGGTAAGTCCGCTGCGGCTTCTCCACTTCTGTCGCGATGGTCGAGGCATTGTCCCAGCCCATGTAGTTCCACATGCAGATGAGCAGCCCGCCCAGGATATCGACAGTCGAGGTGGTCGGCTTGGTCACGGCATTGGCCAATGCTCCCAGCTTGAAGGGAGCGATGAGCACGATTGCCACAAACGGCGCCGAGAGAGCGAAGAACAACCACAAAGATGTAAGCGAGACTACCTTCACGCCGGCAATATTCAGCACAGCGCAGGCAATCACCACTGCCAGCGCCACCCACCACCCGCGATTTCCTTCCTGGAACCACGGGAACATGCGCGTCAGGTAAGCCACAAACAATGTGGGATAAATCGCCATGTCGAAAATGGACGCGACCAGCGAGAGCCACGCTTCCTGAAATCCCCAGAAATTTCCCATCGCCCGGCGCACCCAGGCGTAGTAGCCGCCTTCATACGGCAGGGCGCTCGACAGCTCGCCGATCATGAAGGCCGTCGGCAGGCTCCAGAGCAGCGGCGTGAGCAGCAGAATCAGGATCGCTCGTCCATACCCGGCGCCGTGCACGATGTCTTCCGTGCCATAAGTTCCACCCGACACCATAAAGAAGGTGGCGGCGACCAGTGGCCACAAAGTGAGGCGAACGAATTTTTTCCGGTTGGGGATGACGGCGAGAGGTTGGGGGTTCTCGGATTGTTGACGCGGGGCGCTAGCTGTTGCCAATTTCTATGTCTTCCTCCTCAAGCGACTCACTCTCAGCTACTCCGCAGCGGCTGGTCTGGCTCGAGCTTTCTGGTTTGGTTAGATTCCAGAAATCACGCTGGAGTTAGTTCGCAAATGTGAGATTACGGGAATTTGTGAAGGATGCAAGAAAATTGTGAATTTTTAATTGAAAAAGTTTTGTCAGGAAGGTCAGCGACGGAGGTAATGCTGGCACTCAGTACCAGTCGCGAGTACCGCGCCAGAAACCAAGCCAGGTTTGGAGAGAATCGTTGCGCTCGGTACGAAGTACTCGCGATTCGGTACTGCTCCTATACTTTCTTCCAAAGCTCTTCCCGCGGATCTTCCGGGTTCAGCTTGGCCAACTCGCGCAATAGTTCTTTCGTGCGCTCGTCCCGAGGCATCGGCACCGTCACAGTGATCTCCACGATCTCATCCCCGCGCACACCGTCCTTCGTCGCCGAAGGCACGCCCTTCTCGCGCAGCCGCAGTTTCTGTCCCGACTGCGTCCCGGGAGGGACCTTTAGCAGCGCGCGCCCGTCGATGGTCGGCACTTCAATCTTCGCTCCTAGCGCCGCCTCGGTAGCGCTTACCGGCACGGTCAGATAAATGTCGTCGCCATCGCGCCGAAAAACCGGATGCTCTTCGGTACGAATGATCACGTAAAGATCGCCAGCCGCGCCGCCATGCGCCCCGGCATTGCCTTTTCCCGCCAGCCGGATGCGCTGCCCATCGCGCGTCCCCGCCTTGATCCTCACCTCAAGCGGCTCCGTCCGGCTCACCGTGCCTTCGCCATGGCAAACAGGACAGGTGGAAATATTCTTGCCCGTCCCCTGGCAACGCGGGCACTGCACATTGAACTTCATCCGCCCGCCGGTCTGCGTGATCTGGCCCGTTCCGTTGCACTCCGGGCATTTTCCCGGCGCTTCGATGTAGCCCTGCCCGTGGCAATTCGCGCAAACGTCCTGGCGCGTTATGTTAAGCCGCATCACCCCGCCGCGGATCGCCGTCCAGAACGGCACGTTAACTTGATATTCCAAGTCCGAGCCCGGCTCTGGGCCAGTCTCGGCCGTAGACGCCCCGTGTCCGCCGCCGAAGATTCCTGAGAAAATATCTCGGAATCCGCCGCCACCGCCGCTTCGCCTGCCTCGCCCCGCGCTGTCCGCCAGATCGGAGAAATCGAATCCTCCGAAATCAAAGGGAACGCCCTGGCCGGAGCCGCCAGTTCCGCCGCCGGGAAATCCTCCCGGCGCGCCCCCGGAGAATCCGCTCGTGCCTCCGCCGCGCGCATAGGCCTCTGCCGTCGCCGGATCAATATTGTCCGAATAGAACCCAACCTGGTCGTAGATTTTGCGCTTCTTGGGATCGCTGAGAACGTCGTTCGCCTCGGAAAGCGCCTTAAACTTCTCCTCGGCAGACTTGTCCCCAGGATTCACGTCAGGATGGTATTTCCGCGCCAGCTTGCGAAACGCCTTGCGAATCTCCTCCGCCGACGCGGACTTCTTTACGCCCAGAATCTCGTAATAATCTTTCTTGGAAGTGGTAGCCATTGATAACGATCAGCGCCGCTCGTGCGGGCTACCTTAGTTCGGTAGCCTGTGCTTCTCCTCTTGTAACACGACCAGTGGCTGGGATTCCGCCGCATCCTCGTACACCGGAATCCGCCACGCTCCTGTCGGCGTGGAGACAAACACCCGCCACCGACTTTCATCCTCAGCCAGACTCAAAAAATAAGTCTGGTCGTTCACCTGAAAATCCATCTCACTCTCCCCTGGGATGCTTCCCCCCACCCGTCAAAATGTATGGCGCGAGCAAACCTGCCCGCGCCACACGGTTCAAACTGAAAGCTGACCGCTGAGAGCTGACAGCTTATTTCTTGTCCTCGACGTCCACATACTCAGCATCGATCACGCCTTCGTCTCCCTTGGCCTGACCATTACCGCTGGGATCGCCGCCCGCTGCTGCACCCGGAGTCGGCCCACCCGCTGCCGGACCCTTCGCCTGCGCCGCCTTGTACATCTCCTCGGCCAGCTTGTGCGAAGCCTTGGTCAGCGTCTCGCGAGCCTTATCCATCTGCGCCTTGTCGTTCGACTCCAGCGCCTTCTTGGCATCAGCCAGCGCATTCTCCACGTCGCCGCGGTCCGAGCCCGAGATCTTATCTCCTGAATCCCGCAGCATCTTCTCGACGCTGTAAACCATGCTGTCGAGCTGGTTCTTGGCCTCGATCGACTCCCGCGCCGCCTTATCTTCTGCCGCGTGCGCGTCCGCTTCCTTGGCCATGCGCTCGACCTCGTCCTTCGACAGTCCGGAAGACGACGTGATCGTAATCTTCTGGTCCTTGCCCGTAGCCGTATCTTTCGCGGTTACGTTCAGGATGCCGTTGGCGTCAATGTCGAACGTCACCTCAATCTGCGGCACGCCGCGCGGAGCCGTCGGAATTCCGGTCAAGTGGAACTTGCCCAGAGTCCGGTTCTGCGCCGCCATTGGACGCTCGCCCTGCAGCACATGCACCTCAACCGAGGTCTGATTGTCCGCCGCGGTCGAGAACGTCTCCGTCTTCTTGGTCGGAATCGTCGTGTTTCGCGGAATCATCGGCGTCGCCACTCCGCCCAGCGTCTCAATCGAGAGCGACAGCGGAGTCACGTCCAGCAGCAGCAGGTCTTTCACCTCGCCGCCCAGCACGCCACCCTGAATCGCCGCTCCAATCGCGACCACTTCATCAGGATTCACTCCCTTGTGGCCTTCCTTGCCAAACAGCTCTTTCACCAGCGCTTGAATCCGCGGCATGCGCGTCTGCCCGCCGACCAGCACCACTTCGTTGATCTTGCTGGCGTCCACGCCCGCATCCTTCAAACACTGCTTGCACGGCCCTACCGACCGCTGAATGATGTCTTCCACCATCCCTTCCAGCTTGGCTCGCGTCAGCTTCTTCACCAGATGCTTCGGCCCGCCGGCATCCGCCGTAATGAACGGCAGATTGATTTCCGTCTCCATCGTGGTCGAAAGCTCGATCTTCGCCCGCTCGGCCGCGTCGCGCAGCCTCTGCAGCGCCATCTCGTTGCCCTTGCCACGCAGATCGAGCCCTTCATCCTTCTTGAATTCGTCAATCAACCAGTCAACAATTCGCTGATCCAGGTTGTCGCCGCCCAGGTGCGTGTCGCCATTGGTGGCCTTCACTTCAATCACGCCCTCGCCCACTTCCAGCACCGAGATGTCAAACGTTCCGCCGCCGAAGTCGTACACGGCGATCATCTCGTCCTTCGTCTTGTCGAGACCGTAGGCCAGCGCCGCCGCCGTGGGCTCATTGATAATGCGCTTCACTTCCAGCCCGGCAATCTGCCCGGCATCTTTGGTGGCCTGCCGCTGAGCGTCATTAAAGTAGGCTGGCACAGTGATGACCGCCTCGTTCACTTTCTCGCCGAGGTAGTCTTCCGCCGCCTTCTTCAGCTTCTGCAGAATCAGCGCCGAAATCTGCGGAGGCGTGTACTCCTTGCCCTGCGCCAGCACCGCCACGTGGTCGCCCGACTGCACCACCTTATAGGGCACCATCTTGATCTCTTCCGTCACTTCGTTGTAGCGCCGCCCCATGAAGCGCTTGATCGAATAAACCGTGTTCTCCGGATTGGTGATCGCCTGCCGCTTCGCAACCTGCCCCACCAGCCGTTCCCCAGTCTTGGTAAAACCAACCACGGAAGGCGTGGTTCGCCCTCCTTCTTCATTGGGGATAACTTTAGGCTCGCCGCCCTCCATCACCGCCACGCAAGAATTGGTCGTCCCAAGGTCAATTCCAATAATCTTGGCCATAATCGTCTCCTGTTATCGTTCCTGATGCAAATAAGTGCCTTATAATCAATGCGCTTATGATTGCCAACAACCCCATGCTAAGACCTGAGTGGAATGCTGTCAAGGTTTAGATGCTACGGGAAGGACGGAAGTTGCGGCA
>Ga0209040_10000031_pt1 | contig 81564 bp, 66 predicted proteins | sample BogFormECP12_OM3_FD_188240 | JGI IMG/M metagenome (GOLD analysis project Ga0209040, IMG submission 188240) | Bog forest soil microbial communities from Calvert Island, British Columbia, Canada - ECP12_OM3 (SPAdes) (version 2) | ecosystem: Environmental > Aquatic > Freshwater > Wetlands > Bog ... | reverse complement strand
AACACGAGCTCCTCGTCGCGGCGCGTGAGTTCGTTGGCGATGCGCACGCGCTCCTGCTCGAACGCCTCGCACATGCGAACCAGCGTCACGTCGAGCGTCCGCTGCGTCATCGCCGCCGCGGTCGCGAGCGCGGTGGGGGAGGGCTCGATGGCCGTGTCGCTGATCCACGAGTACCTCGCCGCGTGAGCAGCCCCGCGCCCGAGCAGCTGCGCGCGATCGACCTGTTCGACGGCCTCGGCGATCGGGAGCTCGCGCGCTGGGCCAACGCTGCCGAGCTGTGGACGTGTGTAAGCGGTGAGGTCGTGGCCGAGCAGGGGCGGACCGCGCCCTCCTTCCATCTCCTGCTCGAGGGCACGCTCGAGGCGATCTCGGTGGACGCCGAGGGCCGTGGGGAGCCGGCGGGAGAACATGTTGCGCCGACGTGGCTCGGCGCGATCGCGGTGCTCACCGGGGGGCGCTGGGGCGTGCGCCTGGTGGCGAGGAGCGACGTCACGATCGCCTCGATCGACGCCGAGCCGTTCACCGAGCTGACGCTCGCCGACCGTCGTGTTTTCCAGCGCGTGATGCTCCAGGTTCGCCCGGTGATGGGGAGGATCACCGCGATCGAGCAGAACCGCGAGCGGCTCGCCTCGCTCGGCACGATGGCCGCGGGCCTCGCGCACGAGCTGAACAACCCGGCCGCGGCCGCGCGCAGGGCGGCGTCGGACCTCGCCGCGGCGCTGGACGTGCTGGGTTCGACGATCGGCCACTTCGTCGAATCGGGGATCGAGCGCGCGGACGCTCAGCGGCTCGTGGAGCTGCAGCGCGAGGCCGTCGCCCGGAAGGCGCATAGCACGCGGCTGAGCGCGCTCGACGCGGCGGACGCCGAAGACGAGCTGCTCGAGGAGATGCAGGCGCTCGGCGTCGAGGAGGCCTGGCGCCTGTCCGAGCCGCTCGCGGCGGCCGGCCTCGACGCCGACTGGCTGCAGCGGGTCTCGCGGCTGGCCGGCCCGGCGGTGGGCGCGGCCGTGCGCTGGGTGGCGGCGACGCTTGCCGCGCAGGGCCTTGCGATCGAGCTGGCCGAGTCGACCGAGCGGATGAGCGCGCTGGTCTCAGCGGTCAAGGCCTACTCCTACATGGACCGCGGCGAACTCGTGGAAGCGGACGTGCACGAGGGCCTCGAGACGACGGTGACCGTGCTGGCGCACAAGCTCAAGCACACCGGCATCGAGGTCGTGCGCGACTACGACCGCGCGCTGCCGCCGCTGACGATGCGCGGCGGCGAGCTCAACCAGGTCTGGACGAACCTGATCGACAACGCGATCGCCGCGCTCGGCGAGAGCGGGACGGGGAGGATCACGATCGCCACCGCGCTCGAGGGCGGATGCGTGCGCGTCGACGTCGGCGACGACGGGCCGGGGATCGACCGCGATCTGCGGGAGCGCATCTTCGAGCCGTTCTTCACGACCAAGGACGTCGGGCAGGGGACCGGGCTCGGCCTCGACACCGCGCGGCGTATCGTCGTGGAGCGCCACCGCGGGAGCATCGACGTGGAGAGCGAGCCGGGTCATACGGTCTTTCACGTGTGGCTGCCGCTAGCCCAGCCGCCGCGGTCCGATGGCGCGATCGCGGGCGGCACGGCGACGCGAGAGGAGAGTCGGTGATCTAGCCGCCGGCGCGCCAGGCCTGCACCTACTCGGGCGAGGGCGGCGGCGTCGCCTGCTCTGGGGCTGCCTGCGACATCTTCAATCTCCCCTCTCGAGACGCTCTTGCAGCGCATCCAGCCCGCTCTGCCATAGGCGCATGTAGGGCTCGAGCCAGCGCGTGAGCTCGGCGAAGCCCTCGCGCCGCAGGCGGTAGACGCGCCGCTGCCCGTCGCTGCGCCGATCCACGAGCAGCGCCTCGCGCAGGATGCGCAGATGCCTGGAGGTGTTCGGCTGGCTCAGCCCGGTCGCCGCGACGATCTCGTTCACGGGGCGCGGCCCGGCGACGAGCAGATCGAGGATCTCGCGCCTGGCGGGCTCGGCGAGCACTTCGAATGTCGACGGCATGACCATTATCTAAGCAAGCGTTTATATGTTTTTCAAGATATGGATGGGTTGGCGTGTCGATATCCACGGGTCTCGTTCGTCTAGGGGCGACATACTTCTCAAAGGAGGCAAGACGATGCAGTACATGCTCCAGATCTTCTCCAACGGCGGCGAGGCGTACGACAGCCTCTCCGAGGATGAGCGCCAGGCGGTGAGCGCCGAGTACTTCGCGATCAGCGGGCGGACCGGCGTTACGGGCGGCGTGCAGCTGCAACCGGTCGAGACCGCGACGACGGTACGGGTGCAGGATGGGCGAACGCTGACGACCGACGGGCCGTTTCCCGAGACCAAGGAGGCGCTCGGCGGCTACTACCTGTTCGAGGCCGACGATCTCGACGCAGCGATCGAGATCGCCGCGCGGATTCCCGCCGCGCGCATGGGTGGCGCGGTGGAGGTGCGCCCGGTGGTGGAGCGCTGATCGAGCAGGTCTTTCGCGAGCAGTGGGGCCGGGTTCTCGCGACCCTGATCGGCCTTCTCGGCGACTTCGAGCTCGCCGAGGAGGCCGCCCAGGAGGCCTTCGCGGTGGCCGCCGAGCGCTGGCCGCGCGAGGGCCTGCCGGCGAACCCGGCGGCGTGGCTGATTACGTGCGCACGCAACCGCGCGATCGACCGCATCCGCCGCGAGCGCACGCTGGCGGACAAGTCGAAGCTGCTCGAGCACGACATGCGAGCGCCGCAGGAGCCAAGCGAGACGATGTTCGGCGACGAGCGGCTGGAGCTGATCTTCACCTGCTGTCACCCCTCGCTCTCGACCGAGGCGCAGGTGGCGCTCACGCTGCGCACGCTCGGAGGCCTCTCGACGGCCGAGATCGCCGGCGCCTTCCTCGTGCCCGAGCCGACGATGGCCCAGCGCCTGGTGCGCGCCAAGCGCAAGATCCATGACGCTGCGATCCCGTTTCGGATCCCGCCGCCGCATCTGCTCCCGGATCGCCTCGGCGCGGTGCTCGCGGTCGTGTACCTGATCTTCAACGCCGGCTACGACGGCCACGGCGAGCTGTGCGGCGAGGCGATCCGCCTCGGCGTGGCGCTCGCCGAGCTGATGCCCGACGAGCCCGAGGCCCTCGGGCTGCTCGCGCTGATGCTGCTGCACGACTCCCGCCGCGGCGCGAGGGTGCGCGAGGGCGAGCTCGTGCTGCTGGCCGACCAGGACCGCGGGCTGTGGGACTGGGCGCAGATAAAGGCCGGCCGCGCGGCGCTGGAGCGCGCGCTCGCCCTTCGCGGCCGCGGCCCATACGTGGTGCAGGCCGCGATCGCCGCGCTGCACGCCGACGGCGAGAGCGACTGGAACCAGATCGCCGAGCTCTACGGCGAGCTCGCCCGCATGACGCGCTCGCCGGTCGTCGAGCTCAACCGCGCCGTCGCGGTGGCCGAAGCGCGCGGGGCGGGCGCCGGCCTGGCGGCGATGGCCGACCTCGACCTCGACGACTACCGCTACCTGCACGCCGCGCGCGCAGAGCTGCTGCGTCGCATGGGCCGCGACGCGGAGGCTCGCGAGGCGTACGCGCGGGCCCTGCAGATGGCCAGCCCGGGCCCCGAGCTGCGCTTCCTGCGACGGCGCCTGGCCGAGCTCGCCGGCTAGTCTCAGCACATGGCCCCAGAGCCGCTTCCCAGCGTGGAGGAGATCCTGATGCAGCGCAGCGGCGAGGAGCTCGCTCTCAACGACCGCTACCTGAACCCGCAGATCGGCAGGATCGTGCGCACGCTCGGCTTCGACAAGGTGTGGGCCGGGGGCGAGGGCGCGCACCTGATCGACAGCGAGGGAAACCGCTACCTGGACCTGTTCGGCGGCTACGGCGTGTTCGCGATCGGGCGCAACCATCCCGAGGCGATCGCGGCGGTCGAGCAGGTGATGGCCGCCGCCACGGGAAACCTGCCCCAGCTCGGGGTGACGCTCCTCTCGGGCGTGCTCGCCGAGCAGCTGCTCGCACGCGCGCCCGCGAGCGTGGGCGCGATGGTGCCCGCCAACACGGGTACCGAGGCGGTCGAGGCCGCGATCAAGGTCGCGCGCGCGGCGACCGGCAGACCGCGCGTGCTCTATGCCGAGCACGCCTTTCACGGGCTCACGCTGGGGGCGCTCTCGCTCAACGGCAACGAGGAGTTTCGCGCGGGCTTCGGCCCGCTGCTGGCGGGCTGCGAGCCGGTGCCGTTCGGCGATCTCGACGCGCTGGGGCGCGAGCTCACCGCCGGGGACGTCGCCGCGGTAGTGCTCGAGCCGGTGCAGGGAAAGGGCGTGAACATCCCGCACGCCGACTACCTGCCGGGCGTGCAGGAGCTCGCTCGCGAGGCCGGGACGCTGTTCGTCTGCGACGAGGTGCAGACCGGGATCGGCCGCACGGGCAGGTTCCTCGCGCTCGAGCACTGGGACCTGCAACCGGACATGATCTGCCTCGCCAAGGCGCTGTCGGGCGGGCTCGTGCCGATCGGCGCGCTGCTCGTGTCGCGGAGCGCCTTCGATCGCGTCTTCGACGGCATGGAAAGCGCGGTGCGGCACGGCTCGACGTTCGGCGGCAACGATCTCGCAGCGGCCGCGGCCCTCGCGACGTTGCGGATCCTCGATCGCGAGGACCTCGTCGCGCACGCGCAGCGCATGGGCGCGCTCCTGCTCGAGCTCACGAGGCCGCTCGTGGAGCGCTTCGAGGTTGTCCGCGACGTGCGCGGGCTGGGGCTGATGTGGGCGATCGAGTTCGGCCCGCCCGCAGGCCCGGCCGCGCGCCGTCTGTGGGAGAGCGTCGAGCGCCGGCAGCCGGGTCTGTTCGCGCAGCTCGTGACCGTGCCGCTGTTCCACGAGCACCATGTGTTCTGCCAGGTCGCGGGGCACCACATGAACGTGATCAAGGCGCTTCCGGCGCTGAGCGTTCAGGAGCACGACATCCGCGGCTTCGCCGACGCGCTCACCGAGACGATCGCAGCGGCGGAGCGCTATCCCGCCGCGCTCGCGCGCTTCGGCGTGCGCACGGGTCTCAGGGCCGCGCGCGCACGTCGCTAGCCTAGGCGATCGTGCTCACAGCCCGGCAGGACATACGCAACGTCGCGATCGTCGCCCATGTCGATCACGGCAAGACGACGCTCGTCGACGCGATGCTGTGGCAGTCGGGTGCGTTCCGCGCCGGCCAGGAGGTGGCGACGAGGGTCCTGGACTCGATGGACCTCGAGCGCGAGAAGGGCATCACGATCCTCGCCAAGAACACCTCGCTGCACTACCGCGACGTGAAGCTGAACATCATCGACACCCCCGGCCACGCGGACTTCGGCGGCGAGGTCGAGCGCGGTCTGACGATGGTCGACGGCGTGCTGTTGCTCGTCGACGCGTCCGAGGGCCCGCTGCCGCAGACTCGCTTCGTGCTGCGCAAGGCGCTCGAGGCGCAGCTGCCGGTGATCCTCGTCGTGAACAAGGTCGACCGCCCCGACGCGCGCGTGGCCGAAGTGATTGACGAGGTCTATGAGCTGTTCCTGGACCTGGACGCCGACGAGCACCAGATCGAGTTCCCGATCGTCTACTGCAACGCCAAGGCCGGCGTCGCCTCGCTGCGCTACGAGCCCGGCGAGCCGCTGGAGGGCTCGACCCTGCAGCCGCTTCTCGACCTCCTGCTCGAGCGCATCCCGCCGCCCTCCTACGACCCCGAGCACCCGCTGCAGGCGCTCGTGACGAACCTCGACGCCTCCCCCTACGTCGGGCGACTGGCTATCTGCCGGGTTCGCCACGGGACGATCCGCAAGGGGCAGCAGATCGCGTGGTGCCGCTCAGATGGCTCGATCAGGCGCGTGCAGGTCGCCGAGCTGTACGTCACCGAGGCGCTCGCGCGCGTGGATGCGGCCGAGGCGGGCCCGGGCGAAATCATCGCCGTGGCGGGGATCGCCGAGGTGACGATCGGCGAGACGCTCGCCGATCCCGACGACCCCAGGCCGCTGCCGGTGATCACCGTCGACGAGCCCGCGATGTCGATCACGGTCGCTGTGAACACCTCGCCGCTGGCCGGCAAGGACGGCGACAAGCTCACGGCGCGCCAGATCAGGGCGCGGCTGGACCAGGAGCTCGTGGGCAACGTCTCGCTGCGCGTGCGCGACACGGAGCGGCCCGACACCTACGAGGTGCAGGGGCGCGGCGAGCTGCAGCTCGCGGTGCTCGTCGAGATGATGCGTCGCGAGGGCTTCGAGCTCACCGTCGGCCAGCCGCACGTGCTCGAGCGCGAGATCGACGGCAAGCGCCACGAGCCGGTCGAGCGGCTCTCTGTGGACGTCCCCGAGGAGCACGTCGGCACCGTCACGCAGCTGCTCGCTGTGCGCAAGGGGCGTATGGAGCACATGACCAACCACGGCACCGGCTGGGTGAGGATGGACTACCTCGTCCCGGCACGGGGGCTGATCGGCTTCCGCACCGAGTTTCTCACCGAGACTCGCGGCACGGGGATCATGCACCACGTCTTCGACCGCTGGGAGCCGTGGGCGGGCGAGCTGCTCACGCGCCACAGCGGTGCGCTCGTCGCCGACCGTCGCGGCGAGACCGTGAGCTACTCGCTGATGACCCTGCAGGAGCGCGGATCGCTGTTCGTCGGCCCGGGTGAGGAGGTATACGAGGGCATGATCATCGGCGAGAACGCCCGCGCGGAGGACCTCGACGTGAACCCCGTCAAAGAGAAGCACCTCACGAACATGCGCTCCTCGACCGCCGACGTGCTCGTGCGCCTCGACGCGCACCGCAAGCTGTCCCTCGACGAGGCGCTCGAGTTCGTGCGCGACGACGAGTCGGTCGAGGTCACGCCCGTGTCGGTACGGATGCGCAAGGTCGTGCTGCCGAAGGTGGAGCGGCTGAAGGCGGTGAGGCAGGCTCGGAAATGATCGCGGCCCCCCGCAGGGCCTGCGAGGGCTAGGTAGCGCGTTGGGCGCGTTACCGCCATGCCAGCCGCCGAGCCTCGCGGCTGCGGCCGCCCTGCGCACGGTGGCGCGACACGGCCGGCTCGCAGCGGCTAGGGTACCCCAGTCCCCCCGACCGCGGGGCGCGGCTGCACCCCCCCAAGCTCGCATCGCGCCCTGCTCGACCCAGGAGCAATCGATGAACGGACCCACGCGTGTGCGCGTGCTCTGCGTTGGCGCCCTGTGCGCGCTCGGTATGGCGTTGGCCATGCCCGTATCCGGCGCCTTCGCCGAAACCACGGTGCACTACACCAAGGAGAGCCAGCAGGAATACGAAGCTCAGCTGGCACACGGCGAAATCGAATCGGCGACGTTCAACAAGCGCGTTCGCTCCCTGCATCTGACGCTCAAGAACGGCACCCACGTCCTCTACCACTACCCGCCGAAAGACGAGCCGACGCTGAACGCGGCGCTGGTGGCCAGGCACATCCCAGTGACGGTGCTTTCGTCCACCCAGGCCAAATCGGAAACCGCCAAGGCGCCGGTGCACCACAAACTGCGCTACATCGCCGGCGGCATCCTGATCGCGGTCGTCGTCATCGTCGGCGCGGTCCTGCTCGTCGACCGTCGGCGGAAAAGCATGGCCGAATAGGGCAGCAGGGCCGGATAGAGCCCGCCTACGCTGTGCCCTCGCTGCCGCCGAGCGCTGCGGTCGTCGCGCTCGCGACGGCGGTGAGGTCGCTCGCTACGCCGATCGGCTGGGCGGCGAGGGCAGGCTGAGTGGCGAGGGCAGGCTCAGCGACGAGGGCCGGCTCAGCGACGAGGGCAGGCCGAGTGGCGAGTGCAGGCCGAGCGGCGAGGGCAGGCGCGGCGACGAGGCTCGCTCGTCGCTCCCGTACGCGTGCGGGAGCGGGCCGCGCGTGCAGATAGCAGGCGGCGCAGGCGAGCGTGAACACGGCCTCGATCAGCAGCAGCGGCCCGGAGTCCTCCACGAGTGCGCCGACCGCGCCGGCGAGCAGGCCGCCGGCGAAGGCGCCGGCGAAGCCCGGGTCCGCGTGCACCGGTGCGAGAAGGCGCTTCCTGAAGCCCATGCCCAGCGCCGCGACGAGGACCGACAGGGCGGTGAGGATCGCCATCGCGCCCTCGCCGAGCGCCTGCCATGCGTTCTCGTAGCGGCGATCGACCACATCCCACACCTCGCTGACCGAGCGCGCGTGCAGGAGGCCGCCGGAGTTGCTGCTGCCGCCGCCGAGGGCCAGCTCCGCGGCGGCTATGAGCGTCAGAGCAGCGAGCAGGCTGAGCAGCATGGCTAGCGCCTGGCGGCCCCCGAAGGGACCAGGCAGCAGCATCGCGGCGGCGAGCCCGAAGCCCGCGCAGACCAGGATCACGCCACCGACGCTCGCGCCGAGGTCCGCAGAGCCCTCCACGGCGGCGGTCAGCGCGCCGGCGCCGGCGAAGATCGCCGCCGGACGCGCGCCCCGGCGGCTCGGGTGCAGCGCCGCGGCGACCGCGACCAGCACGAGCACCGCGAGCCCCGACTTGAGCTCGTTGCCGATGCCGTAGAAGCGAGCCCCGCCCAGCGGGTCCGGTCCGAGCAGCGAACGCATCAGCAGCTGCGTGCGGGCGAGCGCGTCTGCCGTCAGCGCGACGATCGCGACCGCGGCGGGCGCGATCGGCGCGCGCGGCCACGCGACCAGCCGGACCGTGACGGCGCCGAGCGTCAAGCAGCCGATCGCGAGCATCGCGTACTCGACGCTCGCCGCAGGCTCGAGCGCAGCGGACGCGAGCGCCAGCGTGGGAATCCACAGCAGGCCGATCGACCCGCACTGCAGAGCCCACGCGAGGGCGGGAGAGCCCCACGCTACGCGACGCAGGCCGCGTGGCGGAGAGCGACGCGCCGAGCGGGCGCGCAGGGAAGGGATCCCGCCGCTCGCGAGCCAGCACACCGCGAGCAGCAGCGCCCAGCCGGCGAGCACGCACGCGAGGGCGGGCAGCCGCCGCCCGGCTATCGCGCGCAGGCGAGCCATCAGCGAGCCCAGCCTCCCTGCCCGCAGGGCTCCGTCGAGACGGATCGGGCGGCCGATGATCGGCGCCGGCCTCGATCGCATGCCCAGGTGCGCGAAGATCGTCGGCGCGAGGTCGGTCGAGGCCAACAGCCCGCGCTGGTTCGTCGTCGCCGAGCTCAGCTCTCCCACGGCGGTGCTTGCCCCCGCCAGGCCCGCGGCGCCCGTCCACAGCAGCTCGCCGCCGCTGCCCGGCGGCCGCTCGAGTGCGATCACGAGCTCGCGCGGCCGACGTTGCCGCACGAGCGTGATTAGGTCGGCCTGGCCCGTGGCGCCCCCGGGAAGGTCGGCGACCACCAGCCGCTGCCGCTCCAGCATCGCCGAGATCCGCGCGAGCAGGGTCGCGCGTTCGCCGAGCGAGAGCGAGCCGACGCGCCCGCTGCGGTCGGCCGCCGCGGGCGCGTCGGCGGACTCGCCGCCGTAGGAGACATAGCCCGCGCCGCCGAGCGCCCCCGCGAGGAGCCCCGGCTGCAGCTGCGCTGGCGCACTCGAGGCTCGCAGCAGCGCCTGGCGCCAGCCGAGGATCGTGCCGGCGCCGCCCTGCGGGCGCAGCTGGAGCCTCGGCGGGGGTTGCGCGTAGGCCGAGCTGGAGACGCGCGCGGCCTGCGTGATGTCGAGCAGCAGCTGCGCGCTCGAGTAGCTGCCCTGCGCAGCCGATGCGATCCCCAGCGAGAGCCCGCTGCGCGCGAGCCCCGTCTCGCCGAGGGGGACGAAGAGCAACAGCGCCGAGGCGTCTCCCGGCGACTCGGCAGGCGCGACCGTGGCCGGCGCGACCGTGGCCGGCGCGGCGCTCGCCGGCGCGGCGACGAGCAGAGGGCCGGCGAGCGCCGCGCCGCCCAGCAGGATCGCGAGCGCGCTTCGCTGCGCGATCGGCCTCAGCCCTCCACTCCTCCCGTCGCGACGCCCGGGCGCGAGCGTGAACCTGTCGGTGCCGCCTCGCCGTGGGCCGTTGCGGCGTGCACGTGAGCAGGCGCACCGCCATCGACGTTGATGCGCGGCAGCCGGCGGGCGAGCCCGCGCGGCAGGCGCCAGGTCCAATCGCCGATCAGGTGCAGCGTGGCGGGCAACAGCAGACAGCGGATCACGATCGCATCGAGGAACACCGCGCTCGCGAGGCTCAGCCCGAACTCCTTGATCACGCGGTCTTCGCCGAGCATGAACGACAGGAACACGCACACCATGATCGCCGCGGCAGCGGTGATGACGCGCCCCGTCAGCGCGAGGCCCTCGGCGACGGCGCGCGCGCTGTCACGCGTATGGGTCCAGCGTTCGTGGATGCGCGATATCAGGAACACCTCGTAGTCCATCGACAGCCCGAAGACGATCGCGAACAGCATGACTGGGATGAAGGACTCGATCGGTCCCTGCTGGATGCCCAGGAGGCTGCCGAGCCAGCCCCATTGGAAGATCACCACGATCACCCCCAGCGCCGCGCCGATGCTGAGCAGGTTCATGACCGCCGCCTGCAGCGGGATCACGAGCGACCGGAACACGATCAGCAGCAGCAACGCCGAGAGCAGGACGACGACGCCGATGAACAGCGGCAGCTTGTGTCCGAGCGTGTTCGCGAAATCGACGCTGCCCGCGGTCACGCCGCCGACGTAGACGGTCGCGCCCGTGCGCGAGGCGATCGGCGGGATCACGCCGGAGCGCAGCTTCGAGACGAGCTGGCTGGTCGCGTAGGCCTGCGGCGATGAGCGCGGGTAGACGGTGAGCGTCGCCACGCTGCCGTTGGCGTTGACTCTCGCCGGCGCCACGCTCGCGACCCCGGGCGTCGCTGCGATCGCGCTGTGCAGCGCCGCGAGCTCTATCGCACGTCGGAGCGGCGTAACGCTCGCGCCGGTCGCTGCTCCGGTGCCGCCGCTGAGCCCCAGTGGCTCCCGCGGGGGGAGCTTGGCGACGACCTGCAGCGGCCCGTTGAAGCCTTCTCCGAATCCGCGCGCGAGCAGCACGTAGGCGCGATGGGTGGTCTGGTTTGCCGGGTCGTTGGAGGCGTCGCTGGAGCCGAGGCGAAGGGCGACCGCGGGCGCCGCGATCGCGAGCATGAGCGTGGCCGAGGCGATCGCGATCGCGCCCGGGTGACGCTGAACGAGGGCGCTCCAGCGCAGCCACATGCGCCCTTCGTTGGGGTTCGTCGCCGGCGCCTTCCCTTCGGCGATTCGCCGGCGGCTGCGGCGCGAAGCCACCACGCGAGGCCCTGCGATCATAAGCAGCGCCGGCAGCAGCGTCAGCGAGCCGAGCATCACCATCAGCACGCCGATCGAGGCCGATAGCGCGACGCCGTAGAGGAAGCTCACGCCCAGCAGCATCATCCCCAGCAGCGCGATCACGACGGTGCAGCCCGCGAACAGCACCGCCCGTCCGGCCGTGTCGATCGCCATCACGACCGATTCGCCCGTGTTCTCGAACGTCGGGCCCGGCGTTTTGTAGGCCTCGCGGAAACGCGTGAGGATGAAGAGCGCGTAATCGATCCCAACGCCGAGCCCGATCATCGCGGCGAGCTCGGAGGAGAAGTTGGGTGTGTCGACGACGTGCGTGAACAACGCGATCAGGCCCAGGCCGGTGCCGAGCCCGGCGAGCGCGGTGGCGATCGGCAGACCCATCGCCGTCAGCGAGCCGAATGTGAGCAGCAGGACCACGATCGCGGCGAGCAGCCCGACCGCGGTCGGGAGGCCGAAGCCGCTCCGCTCGGTGGCCTCGATCGCCTGGCCGCCGAGCTCCACCTGCACGCCCGAGCCGGTGGCGGCGCGCGCCACGTGCACGACGCGTTCTGCGGCGCTGTTGGGCAGCAGGTTGGCCTTCTCGTCGAAGACGACGGTCGCGAAGGCGATCTTGCGGTTGGCGGAGATCGACCGCCCCGCCGCGGAGCTCGCGTAGGGGCTCTGCACGCTGGCGACGTGCGGCAGGCGCGCGACCTGAGCGAAGAGGGCGCTCATGCGGGCGCGGACCTTCGGTTCGAGCACCGAGCCCGAGTTGACGGCGAAGACGATCGTGTCGCGATCCCCCGCCTGCTGCGGGAAGCTCCGCGCGAGCACGTCGGAGGCCCGCTGGGAGTCCGAGCCCGGGAGCGTGAAGTTGTTCGAGTAGCTCGTGCCCGCCTGCTGGGCGATCACGTTGACGGCCACGATCAGCAGCACCCATCCGATCACCACGTACTTGCGATGTGTCGTCGACCAGCGAGCGAGCTTCAGCATGGCGAACTCCAGGGATCGGCGGGGGCAGGAGCGGGGGACGGCGCGACGCCTCGCACAAGCTTAGTAGGCCACGCAGTGGCCTACGGAGGCGTACGCGGTTGATACGCTCGCTGCCCCCCGCGATCGCGGGTCCGTTGCACCCTCCCGCGAGGTGAAGACATCGTGAAGCTGACGTTTCGGGCCATGCCCGCAGGGGCCGAGGGCCGATGATCAACACGCTCAGGAGCGGCGCGCGCAACCTTGCGCTGCCGTTCCGCCGACGCTTCCGCCGCGCGGTCGAGGACCCCACGATGCCGCTGAGCCTCGACATGGACGGCGACTCGCGCACGCTGCTGGTCGCCTTCGGCGGCATGGCCGGCCAGCTCGGCATGCCGCCGTTCGAGTTCTTCAAGGCCACCGGCGAGATCCCCGTCAAACGGCTGTTCGTGCGCGACCTGCACCAGGCCTGGTATCACCGCGGTATCCCGGGCCACGGCGAGACCTTGCAGGAGGCCGCGTCCTCGCTCAAGAAGCTGATCGCCGAGCACGACGTCGACCGACTGGTTGTCGCCGGCAACTCGGCCGGCGGTTATGCCGCGCTGGCGTTCGGCACGCTGCTCGACGCCGAGACGGCGCTGTGCTTCGCGCCCCAGACCGTGCTCGAGCTCGACGTGCTCAAGGAGTGGAACGACGACCGCTGGGACGTGCAGCTGAGTGAGCTCGTGCAGGCGGGTGCGATGGACGAGCGCTGGACCGACGTGCGCAGCGCCCTGCAGGAGTTCGGCTCGGGCAGATCTGGCGGGGGGCGCGGGGGGGGCGGGGGGGGCGGGCCCCGATACGAGGTCTATTTCGACGAGACGCTGGAGGTGGACCGCCTGCACGCCGACCGGCTCGCGGGCATCGAAGGCGTGCGCCTGCACCGCCTGAAGGGCGGAGCCCACAGCGTCGCCCAGGAGATGCGCGAAAGCGGCCAGCTCGAGCGCGTCCTGCACCGTGCGCTGCTGCCCGGGGTCGCCGGGCGCAGCTAGCGCAGCTCGCTCAGCCAGCTCGGATCGCCGCGCTCGATGCGCTCGACGATGCTGCTCGCGTGAGCTTCGTGGCGGGCGCGGATCCCGCGCTCCCAGCGCCGTTGCCTCTCCCAGTTGATGCGTCGGATCGGGCCGCGCAGGAAACCGACGTCCGGGAGCGGGAGCGGCTGGGGGCCGGCGTCGAGGTGCACGCGAGTGAAGTTGCTCGAGCGAAAGCCAGCGCCGTGGTGATAGATCGCGTCCCCGTAGATTCCGAAGAAGAGCGGGTCGAGGTCGATGCGGTTCGAGCGCAGAACTTCGACCCACGGTGTGTGGGTCAGCTCGAGCTGGCGCAACAGGTTGCCGCCGACGTCACTCACCAGGCGTCCCTTGACGTCTATCCAGCTGTACCCGGCCGACCAGTCGCCGGGGAGCGTGCGCCAGGTGCCGACCGTGGTGACGCAGAAGCACGGGTGCGGCTGCATGTCGCTGACGTTCTCGGCCCGGCGAACCGCGATGAGCGGAGCCTTCGCGAGCCCGTCGTTGATGAGCGGCATCGGATCGTCGATCGGAAACGCGTCCCCGTCGAGGAACATGATGAGGTCCTCGTCGGAGGCCTCGTGGGCGATCTCGATCGCGAGGTGGTTGAGCTTGTCCGAGTGACGGCCGCGGTGTTCGACGACGCGATCGAAGTGCTGCGCGTAGGAGGGGTCGATCTGCTCGAGCGAGGTCCACGTCTGATAGGGGACCGGGATGTGCTCGCGCAGGTGCCGCGTCTGGATCTCGACCCAGCGCGGCGAGCCGTAATGAACGGTGGCGACGTGGAGCACGGCCTCGCCTCAGGAGACGATCGCGCGGGCGGCGCGAGCGTGGCACCGGTTGAGCGCGGGCGCGCACGCGCGTGCGCCGCTCTCGGCTGTCGCGTCGGTCCGCAGCATCGGCCGCCGATAATACCTGAGCGTCTAGTTTGCGCTCGGATCGAGCGGCATGCGCGCAAGCAGCGCGTAGCTCCCGCCCTTGCGCGTGAGGACGTGTGACCACAGCGCCTCGGCGCTCTCGCTGAAGACGTCCTCGGGCAGCGCCGCATCTGCGATCCAGTCGCCGCGCTCGATCTCCGCGTCCAGCTGGCCCTCTCCCCAGCCTGCGTATCCGGCGAACACGCGCAGCCGCTCGGTGACCTCCGCCAGGTCCTCGACCTCGGTCCCGGCCGCCGGGAAGCCGATGCGGCCGAGCACGATCAGCTCGGCTCGCCCGGGATCCACGAACTCGCCGAGGCACACCACCGAGGTGGGGTGAACCGGCCCCCCGATGTAGACGCGCTCGAGCTCGTCGACCGCCGGCTGCAGCTGCGGCACCGCCTCGCCGATCGTGACCGTCGAAGGACGGTTGAGGACCACCCCCATCGCGCCCTCGTCGTTGTGCAACCCGATGAGCACGACGGTGCGGGCGAAGTTGGGGTCCTGCAGCGACGGGGAGGCGAGCAGCAGCTGGCCGGTGAGCGATTCCTGCATCAGGCCGAGGCTATCGTTCCCGCTGGCCTGCGCGCGCACCCTGAAGGGCACACCCTGAAGGGTGCGGGCGCGAAGGCGACGGCCCATCCGCGCCACGGCGAAGATGGGCCGATGCGGCGCCGGGTCCCGCTCAGACTGCGCGCGCGACGACCGTTACGAACCGCCGCAGCCGCGGCCGCGCGCGGCAGATCATCTCGGTGGAGCGTTTGCGCTCCCGTCCGCGGAAGACGAGCGCCTCGACCTTGAAACCGAGCTTCTCGAGCAGCATCTTCACGTCGCCGGGAGCGTACTCCCGCACATGCCCCATGTGGCCCACCCACTCGAGCTTCCGGTACTCCTCGTAGACGTCTCCGCACACGGCATAGCCCCGACCGTGCACGATGAGGTTCCAGATCCCGTCGAGTGAGCGCAGATTGGGGGTGGACAGCAGCAGGAGCCCGCCCGGCCTGATCACGCGGCGCACCTCCCGAAGCGTCGCCACCGGGTTGATGCGCAGGTGCTCGAGCAGCTCGTTGAAGATCAGCGCGTCGGTCGACGCATCCGGGAACGGCAGCGCTTCGGACTCGATATCGCACTTGGCGACGTTGAGCTCTTGCCCGGAGATCGCCTTGCTGAAGCGCTCTGGCTCGATGTCGACGGCGGCGACCGCGTGTCCCTCTCGGGCGAGCGCGAGCGTGAGCAGCAGAGGAACGGCGCCAACCTCTACGATCGCGGCATCGGGTGCCAGGAAGCGCCGCACGATTTCCAGATCGGCCGCCAGCCGCTCGGCCTGGGTGGTGGAGTATTTGCGATACCAGTCGTCCAGCTTGTCGTCGTCGGGCGCCATCGCCTGCGCGCAGGAGCGGATCAGCTCGAGGCTCTGTGGTGCGGGCGTTGGGGCGACGGCCTCGATCTGCATGGCCCGGGCATCCTAGTCGCCGCCCGCCGTGCCGCGGCTCGCGCGTCAGTCGGCGGAGAAGATCTCCAGCTTGCCGTCGAGGTCGTGGTCGTTGGCGTTGCCCTCGGGCTCGATCACGTGCCCGTCGACGACGATCGGGCTGTTCCAGTGGCCCGGTTCGCCCCCGAGCTCGGCCATGGCGCGCGGCGAGCCCGGGGCGTAGACGTCGATCCCGCCGGCGTTCGGGTCGTATACGTAGAGCAGCCCCCCGACGAGCACGGGGCTCGTGCCGGGAGTGCCGTTCTGCCATGCCCGAAACAGGAGGCCGCCGCGCAGCACGTAGGCCGCGGTGCCGTTTTCGTCGGCGACGAAAACGGTCGTGCGTCCGGCGCGGCGCCAGACCGCGGGCGCGGTGAAGAGCTGGCCGCCGCCGGGGATCGAGAGGCGCTGCAGTTCGCCGCCGAGCGGATGCCTCCGCGCCCCGGCGCTGCCGGGCGGGTGGCCGTCCAGGCGCGCGAGCGCGAGCACGCGCATGATTCCGTCCTTTCCGGCGAGCACCACGCGCCCGTCGCCGAGCAGAACCGGCGCGCTCGCGCCGAGGTCGGTGTCGCTTTCGTTGAGCTGCTGCTGGTCGACGGGGGTGAACGACTGTCGCAGGGTGAGGCCCGGGAAGCGCAGCTCGATGACGGAGTCGCCAAGGTCGGTGCTGCCGTTCCACGGGCCGTTGCCCGTGGCGATGAGGATGCGTTTGCCGCCGGGCTCGACGACCGCGCCGGCGCGCGCGAGGATCGCGGAGTCGCTCGCCAGACAGCCGCGTGGGTCCAACAGCTCGCGGCGATCGGAGCAGAGCGTGTTGAAGATCGCATCGATCCTTCCGCTGGCGCGGTCGATCGCGACGAGATGGCCCTGGTAGGGGGGCGCGTCGCCCAGATACCCCCCGGTCGCCGCGAGCACGTCGTTGCCGTCGATGTTGAGCGCCGCCGCGAGCTTCTCGTGTGTCGGGTCGCGCGTTATCCGCACTGGCCAGGAGCCGTTCGTCGACTCGGCCCCGTTCGCGAGCGCGAGCTTGTGGATCAGGCCGTTGGGCGAAGCCGTGTAGACGAACTGGCCCGCCGGCTCGGCGATCGGGCTCGTCGTGGTGATCTGCGCGCTTCCGGACCAGCCGTCGTAGCCGGGCGGCGTGAACGTCCAGAGAATGCGGCCGCCGTCGGCGTCTATCGCGAGCGTGCGCCCATAGGTGGTCGTGGCGACGATCACGTTGCGGATCGCTCCCGCGACGGACACGCCGTGCAGGTAGATCGGCGAGGAGTCGACCGTGCCGGGAAGCGTGACCGTGGTTCGGTGCAGGTGGCCTACGTTCGCGCCGGTGATGCCGCTCGACAGTTCGCTGCTGTCCGTGCGCTGGGGGTTGAGCCCGAACTCCGGCCAGTCGAGCAGACGTCCCGCGCTCGCAGTCCGCGCCGCGCCCGGGGCCGGGATCTCGCTCGAGCTCGCGGTCGGGGTCGGGACCTGCGCCGGGGCGCTGCCGCAACCTGCGACCGCCATCGCCACCGCGGCCGCGGCTGCGAGCCGCGCGATCTGACCCGCACGCATCGCGTGACTTCTAGCGCATCGCCGTGGCCGGGGGCGCAGGATATGCTCTGCGCGCGTTTCCACCGAGGCCAGACCCGGGCAGGAGGGTGATCTGAGCATGGCCAAGACCCCGCAGGTCGGCGAACCGGCCCCCGATTTCGAGCTTCCGGGCACCGACGGCCCATTCAAGCTCTCCGCGCACCGCGGCGAGCGCGTGGTGCTGCTGTTCTATCCCGGCGACAACACGATGGTGTGCACCAAACAGTTCTGCTCCTACCGCGACCGCGCGGATGACTTCGCGGCGCTCGATGCGACGGTGGTCGGGATCTCCTCCCAGGATCTTGCCTCGCACGAGGGCTTCATGCAGAAGAACGGGCTCACGGTGCCCCTGCTCGCTGACGTGGACAAGTCTGTGGCACGCGCCTACAGCGCCATCACCCCGGGAGTGGGCTCGACAAAGCGCGCCGTGATCGTGATCGACGAGCAGGGCGTCGTGCGCCACCGGCACGACCATCTGCTCGGGCTCGACTACCAGTCCGTCGACGACCTCAAGTTGGCGCTGGACGCGATTCCCGCCGCCTCGACCAGGTAGGCACCGAGGCCGAACGACACCACTGGCCTCCCTTGCTGCCCAGTACGGGGGCGACAGCTATACGTCTGCCGGCAGAAGCCGAAAAGGCTGGCCAAGGAGCCTCAGCGCGCCGATGCCACGGCGGCCGACGCCGGCTCTCCCTCGCCCGTCGGCCGCTCGGCGGCTGCGCGCGCGGCGTGGATCGCGGTGAGCTCGAGCTGGAGGCTGCGGGCTTCTTCTCCCGGAGCGGGTGAGCGCCGGCGCCACTCGCCCTCGCCGTCGAGGTCCCACGAGCTCTGGTTGTCGGCGAACGCTCGTTCGAGCACGTCGAGGAGCTCCGCGCGCAGCTCGGCCGACTCGATCGGGACGGCGAGCTCGACCCGGTGGTCGAGGTTGCGCGGCATCAGATCGGCGGAGGCGATGTGGACGGTGTGCTCGCCATCGCGCGCGAAGGCGTACACGCGGGAATGCTCGAGCAGCCGGCCGACGATCGAGACCACGCGGATGTTCTCCGACAGTCCCGGCACGCCCGGCCGCAGGCAGCAGATCCCGCGCACGTTGAGCTGGATCGGAACGCCGGCCTGCGAGGCGGCGTAGAGCGCTTGGATGCAGCGCCCGTCCACGAGCGAGTTCATCTTCATCGCGATCCGTGCAGGGCGGCCCTCGTTGTGAACGGCGACGGTGCGCTCGATCTCCCCGATGATCCCCTCGCGCAGGTTGTTGGGAGCCATCAGCACGCGGCGATAGTGCAGCGGGCGGCCGTATCCCGTGAGGTAGTTGAACATGTCGGCCACGTCGGCGCCGATCTCCTCGTCGGTCGTGAACAGCCCGAAGTCCGTATACAGGCGAGCCGTCGTCGAGTGGTAGTTGCCGGTGCCGATGTGCACGTAGTTGCGAACCCCGTCGCCCTCGCGGCGCACGACGAGCACGCACTTGGCGTGGGTCTTGAGCGCCGGCTGCCCGTAGACGACGTGCACGCCCGCCTCCTCGAGCGCCTTCGCCCAGTGGATGTTCATGCGCTCGTCGAAGCGCGCCTGCAGCTCGACGAGCGCGACGGCCTGCTTGCCTCGTTCGGTGGCGTCGATCAGGGCCGGAACCAGCGGCGAGTCATCGCTCGTGCGATACACGGTCTGCTTGATCGCGAGAACGTTCGGATCGGCGACCGCCTGCTCGACGAAGCGCTCGACCGAGGTCGCGAACGAGTCATAGGGGTGGTGAACGAGGACGTCGCCCTCGCGCATCGCGCCGAGCACGTCGGGCCGCTCGCCCTCGTGTCTGAGCAGGCGCGGGTGGGTGATGCCGACAACAGGCTCGTCGCGCAGCTCGGCGTGGCCGGGGAGTTTGACGATCTGCCACAGCGCGCCCATGTCGAGCAGACCGTCGACCGGGTAGACCTCCTCGTCCTCGACGCCGAGCAGGCTCGCGAGCGCCCCGCGCAGCTGCGCCGAGATGTTGGAGCCCACCTCCAGGCGCACAACCTCGCCGAAGCGCCTGCGCCGGAGCTCGTCCTCGACGGCCTGGAGCAGATCGGCGGCGTCGTCTGAGACCTCGAGATCGGCGTCGCGGGTGACGCGAAACACGTCGTAATCGGCGATCTCCATGCCGGGAAAGAGCGCATCGAGGTGGTGGGCGATGACGTCCTCGAGCGGGATCAGGAGCGCGGGCTCGGCCGCGTTGCGCCGGATCGACACGAAGCGCGGGAGGATCTCCGTGGGCACCTTCACGCGTGCGAAGACGGTCTGGTCGGTGACCGGGTCGCGCACGATCACGGCGAGGCTGAGGGAAAGGTTGGAGATGTAGGGGAAGGGGCGGCCCGGTGCGACCGCGAGCGGCGTGAGCGCCGGGAAGATCGCCTTCTGGAAGTGCTTTGAGAGGATCGCCCTGAGCTCGTCGTCGAGCTCGTCCACGCCGACGACGCGGATGTCGTGCTCGGCCAACTCGGGACGCAGGTCGGCTTCGAAGCAGCCAGTCAAGCGACGGCTCTGTGCGAGCGCGCGCTCGCGGATCATGGCGATCGTCTGCAGAGGCGTGAGCCCATCCTGGCTCGGGCTCTCGACGCCGGCGTCGATCTGGTCACGCAGGCCGGCGACGCGCACCATGTAGAACTCGTCGAGGTTGGTCGTGTAGATCGCGCAGAACTTCACGCGCTCGAGCAGCGGGAGCCGACGGTCCTCGGCCAGCTGCAGCACGCGGTCGTTGAACTCCAGCCAGGAGAGCTCGCGGTTGATGAACAGCGTCGGGTCATCGCCCTCCTCGAGCGCCAGCGTCGAGCTGGAGCGGCTGCTCTGCTCGGTTAGCTGCTCGCTCTGCATGACACTCAAGCTACACCCTTCGGAGCCGTTCGGGCGGCTGATTGCTGTTCGCAAGCACACCCACCAGCTAGGGTGCTGCAGTAGGGATGGCCCGTCAGCTCTGGGTATTACGTCATGCCGAGGCCGAGCCGCACGGAACCCGCGCGGACGCCGAGCGCCGCCTGACGGCCCGGGGGCGGCGCCAAGCGCGGGCCGCCGGCCTCGCGCTGGCCCGGCTTCAGGCCGGTTTCGACGCCGTGCTGTTCAGCCCCAAGGTTCGCGCGCGCCAGACCGCCGAGCTGGCCGCCGAGCGCTGGCCGCAGGCCAAGCGGGCGGTCCTCGCCGCGCACCCGCCGCTGGCGGGCGGCTTCGACGCCGCGAGCGCCCGCGAGGCGTTCGAGTTGGCCGCTAGCGAACGCGGGGCACGCGCCAGCGGGCGCGTGCTGCTCGTGGGCCACGAGCCGGATCTGTCGAACGTCGTCGCCGAGCTCACGGGCGGAGCCATCGACCTGAAGAAGGGCGGGCTTGCGGTCGTGCGCCTAGACGGGGCGCGCAGCGAGCTCGTCGTCCTGCTGAGGCCCCGCGAGCTCGCGCTGATCGCCGGTGTCCCACCCGGCCGGGAGTGAGGAGGGAACCGCGCTCGGGTCGATCTCCTCGAGCGATTCGGCCGCGAACCTGTAGCCGATCCCGAAGTGGGTGTGGATGTAGCGCCACTGAGGCGAGGCCTTCTCGAGCTTCTGGCGCAGCTTGCGCACGAACACGTCCACAGAGCGGTCGCCGCGGACCATCGTGTAGCCCCATAGCCGCGAGTAGATCTCCTCGCGCTCGAGCACGCGTCCCTCGGCTGAGGCGAGCAGCTCGATCAGCTCGAACTCGCGGCGCGTGAGGTCGATGCTCTGGCCGCCGACGAACGCCTGGAAGCGGTCCGAGCGGATTACCACCTCGCCGGCGAGCAGCGGTTTGGCCTCTGTGCGTGCCGTGCTACGGCGGCGGCGGCGGACGACGCTCTGCACGCGCGCGATGACCTCCTCGGGATGGCAGGGCTTCGTGATCCAGTCATCGGCGCCGAGCCGCAGGCCGCGCACGCGCTGGGCGACCGTCGAGGGGCCGGTGCAGACAACGATCCCCAGCTCTGGGAGCGCGATGCAGAGGCGCTCGAGCCACGTCCAGGCCTGAGGGCCGAGCACCGCCAGGTCGACGACCACTGCGCTGAGGCGCATCGCGACGACGACGTCGGTCGGAACGGGGCTGGCGAGGACGCGGTGCTCCCAGCCGAGGCGGTCCAAGCGCTTGGAGAGCACCTGGATGAAGCCGCTGTCCCGATCGAGGACCGCGATGCGCAGGGTTCCCGGTGCCTGCGAAGCCTCAGATGCCGCCGACGCTGTCACGTCCTCGGCATGCTCCGTTGCCGTCATCGCGGCGAGTGTAAGGCATCGCTGTGACGCAGGCTGTCCGCCCGGCGTCATCGTCACAGGATCTTCACAGCGGAAAAGGTCGCTCTTTGTGCGCGCGGGCGCTCACAGGCCCGCCGCACCGGGCGAGCCGGGGGGCCGCGAGGAGTCCGAGAACTCCCTGAAGAGCCCGGTCACGACGAATGCGACCTGCTCGCCGATGTCGACGGCGTTGTCTCCGATCCGCTCCAATGCGCGTGCGACGAGGATCATGTGCATCGCCCACTCGCGGGTGTCGGGGTCCTCGCCGATTTCGATCGCGAGCCGGAAGATCTCGCGGTTCATGCGGTTGATCTCGCGGTCCTGTCGTACGAGGTCCTCTGCCAGCATGTCGTCACGGCCGGCGAAGGCGGCCTTGGCCTGGACGACCTCCGAGCGCGCGAAGGCTCCCATCTTGGCGAGCGCCTCGAGCATCTCCTGGCGAACCGGCGGCTCGTGGCCCGACAGCGGGATCAGCTTGGCGATGTTCACGCACTGGTCGCCCATGCGCTCGATGTGCTTGATCAGGTGCAGCAGCGCGGCTACGAGCCGCAGATCCCCCGCGACCGGCGCCTGCAGCGCGAGCAGCGAGAGGATGCCCTGGTGGACTTCGAGGTAGCGGCCGTCCACGCGGTCGTCATCGGCGATCACCATCTGTGCGAGCTCGACGTCCTGGTGGGCGAGCGCCTCGAGCACCCGGTCGAGCTGCTCGAGGATCAGGTCAAGGCCCCCCAGCGCATGGGTTTCGAGCTCTTTGAGCTGCTGCTGGAAGTGGGCGCGACCCTGGTGCGCGCCGTCGTCGTGAGCCGCGGGCGGGTCGACAGCCGCACCGACGGCGGCGCCGTCGCCGCTAGCCGAACTTGCCGGTGACATATTCCTCCGTTCGCGGGTCCGCCGGCTTTGTGAACATCTCATCGGTCGATCCGACCTCGACGACCTCGCCGGCGAGCATGAAGGCGGTACGGTCGGCCACGCGCGCGGCCTGTTGCATGTTGTGCGTGACGATCACGATCGTCACGCGGGTCTTGAGCTCGTCGATCAGCTCCTCGATGCGCAGCGTCGCGATCGGGTCCAGCGCCGAGCAGGGCTCGTCCATCAGGATCACCTCTGGGTCCACGGCCAGCGAGCGCGCGATGCACAGGCGCTGCTGCTGTCCGCCCGAGAGGCCCGCGCCGGGCTCACTCAGACGGTCGCGGACCTCGTCCCAGAGCCCGGCCTCGCGCAGCGCAGCCTCGACGCTCTCGTCGAGGTTCCTGCGCCGGGAGCCGGTCAGGCGCAGCCCGGCGGCGACATTGTCGTAGACCGACATCGTCGGGAACGGGTTGGGCTTCTGGAAGACCATGCCGATCGCGCGCCTGACCGCGACGACGTCGACCGACGGGTCGTAGACGTCGAGGTCCTCGAGCATCACGCGGCCCTCCGCGTGCGCTCCCGGGATCTCCTCGTGCATGCGGTTGATGCAGCGGATCATCGTCGACTTGCCGCAGCCGGAGGGGCCGATGATCGCGGTGACCTCGTTCGCCCGGAAATCGAGGTCGACGCCCTTGACCTGTTCGGCGTCGCCGTAGAACGCGCGCAGCCGCTCGAGCCTGATCGCCAGCCCGGCCTGGGCCGCGCCGTCGGCGGGCGCGCCGTTGACGGCCCGGGTCTCGGCAGCGCGTGCGATGCTGACGGGCCCGGCCGAGCGCTCCTGCTCGATCGCGGGCTGGCCGTCGGGGTCCATCTCGGCCACCTCAGCCGCCTCCGCGGCCCGCCGCGGGTCGTTCATACCAGTCGACTCCGTCTGGCGATGAGGCGGGCGATGACATTGAGCACCAGGATCATTGCGACCAGCGTCAGAGCGGCGCCCCATGCGCGTTCGACGACGGCCGTGGTCGGTGAGGTGACGTCCTTGTAGATTTGCACAGGCAGCGAGTTCATGAACCCGCTGAGGTTGAAGTTCGTCTGATTCGTCGCTGCGGCCGTGAACAGCAGCGGCGCTGTCTCTCCCGCCGCGCGCGCGACCGCGAGCAGCACCCCGGTTACGAGGCCGGGGAGCGCGGTCGGGAGCACCACGTTCCAGATCACCCGCCAGCGCGGCGCGCCGAGCGCGAGGGCCGACTCGCGCAGGGATCCCGGCACCAGCAGCAGGACGACCTCGCTTGAGCGGGTCACGATCGGGAGCATCAGCAGCGACAGCGCCAGTGAGCCCTTGTAGCCCGCGTAGGAGCTGCCCGTGCCGACGATCAGGGCTATGTATATGAAGAGGCCGAACACGATCGAGGGCACGCCGGTCATCACGTCGATGAAGAAGCGCACCGTGTTCGCGAACCGGGAGTCGCGTCCGTACTCCACGAGCCAGATCGCCAGGGCGATGCCGATCGGGATCGAGATCGCCGACGCCAATGCCACGATCTCGATCGTGCCCAGGATCGCGCTCTTGATGCCGCCGATGCTCGAGCTCTTGAAGAACGTGTTGCCGGTCGGATCGCTCGTGAAGAACGAGCTGCTCCACGAGCTCAGGCCCTTGCTCAGCAGGTAGTAGACGATCAGCACGAGCGGGACGAGGGCGATCAGCGTGGCGGTGAGCACCAGGCCGCGCGCGAAGCGGTCCCTGCGGCGGCGGGCGGCGCTCACCGCGAACCGCTGCAACCGCGCGGTGTGGGTGGGCGCCGCGCTCATGCCCCCGCGGTCGCCTCCGCGATGCGGTTGCCCGGCCGCCCGTGCCGCTCGCCTGCCTGGGGGCCTTTGCCTCGAGCCGCGCGCACCACGATCACGCGCGCGATCGCGTTCACGAGCAGCGTGAACACGAACAGCACCAGCCCGGCTGCGAACAGCGCCGAGCGATGCAGGCCCTGCGCCTCGCCGAACTCGTTCGCGATCACGGCCGCGAGGCTGTAGCCCTGGCCGAACAGGTGGTGCCCCAGCACGGGCGCGTCGCCGATCAGGATCGTGACCGCGATCGTCTCGCCGATCGCGCGTCCCAGGCCGAGCATCGCGCCGCCCACGATGCCCGAGCGGCAGTAGGGGAGCACCGCGATGCGGATCATCTCCCAGCGCGTCGCACCGAGCCCGAGGGCGGCCTCCTTGTGATCGGCGGGGACCGTGCTCATGACCTCCCTGCTGATGGCGCTGACGATCGGCAGGATCATGATCGCCAGCACGAGCCCGGTGATGAAGTAGTTGGGGATCGTGACCACGCCGCCGCCGATGAACGGCACGCCCGAGAGGCGCTCGGCGACCCACTGCTCGGCGGGCTGCAGCTTGGGCGCGAGGAAGAAGATGCCCCACAGGCCGTAGACGACGGACGGGACCGCGGCGAGCAGCTCCACGAGCACGGTGAGCGCGCCGCGCAGGCGAAGCGGGCAGAGCTCGGTGGCGTACAGCGCCGTGGCGACCGCGATCGGGACGCCGATGATCAGGGCGATCGCCGAGGTGATGAGCGTGCCCACGAGCAGCGGCAGCGCCCCGAACTGTTCGGCGCTCACGTTCCAGTTGTTGTCGAACGTGAAGCCGAGGACCCCGAAGCGTTCGAACGCGGGTTTGGCTTCGCCGACCAGGCGGATGAAGAAGTAGACGATCAGCGCGAGGATCAGCCCGGCGAGCAGCGTCAGCAGGCGCTCCAGCGCCCGGTCCGGCAGCCGGGCCAGCGGCGAGCGCTCGAGGATCGAGCGCTCGCCGCGGCCGGTGACCGATGCCGCCTCCACGCTAGGAGCGCCTCTGCGTGGAGGACGGCATCACGGTGCTAGCCGCCCAGCGAGGCGCCGTTGCACTGCAGCGAGGCGACCGCTTCCTGGGACTTGGTCAGGATTTCGCTCGGCAGCTTGGCGTAGTCGGCCTGGGCGAGGATCGACTGACCCGATCCGAGCCCGTACTTCAGGAACGCGACCACGCCCTTGGCCGCCTGTTCGCCGCCGGGGATCCCGGCCTTGCAGAGGTCCTTGTTGACGATGATGAACGTCTGCGAGGTGATCGGGTAGGCGTTGGCGGCGGCGGAGTTGATGACTTTGATGCCGAGGTTCGCCGGCACCGTCACGCCAGCGCCGGCCGCGCTCGTCGATTCCAGCGACGGCGCGATGAAGTTGCCGGCCTTGTTCTTGACCGACGCGTAGGTGAAGCTGTGCTGCAGGGCGTAGGCCTGCTCGACATAGCCGACCGCGCCGACCGTCTGCGCAACGGCGCCGGCCACGCCTGCGTTGCCCTTGGCGCCGGTGCCCGTCGGCCACTGCACGTCCTTGCCTTCGCCGACCTTGCTCTTCCATTCGGCATCGACCTCGGCTAGGAAGCTCGTGAAGCCCGATGTCGTGCCGGAGGAGTCCGAGCGGTGGATCACGGTGATCGGCGTGCTCGGCAGGTTCACGCCGGGGTTCAGCGCCTTGATCGCGGCGTCGTTCCAGGTCTTGATCTTGCCGAGGTAGATGTCGGCGATCGTGGTGCCTTCGAGCTTGAGCCCGCTCGCGACGCCGGGCAGGTTGTATGAGACGGTGATCGCGCCGAAGAACATCGGCACCTGCACCGACGGGCTGCCGTTCTTGGCGATCGCGGCTTCGTCGGCGGGCTTCAGCGGCGGGTCGCTTGCGCCGAAGTCGACGGTCTTGCTCTCGACCGCCGTGATGCCCGCGCCGGAGCCCACGCTCTGGTAGTTGACGACCAGCGGCGACAGCGAGGACGCCCACTGTTCGTACACCGGCGCGGCGAACGTCGAGCCGGCTCCCGAGATGGTCCCCGAGACGCCGCCTGAGGCGGATGTGCTCGACGAGCTGCTCGAGCTCGAGCTCGAGCTGCCGCATGCGGCGACGCCGAGGGCGAGCAGCGCGCAGCCCGCCAGCGCGCCAATCCTGTTCTTGAACACTGGGTCTCCTCTGATGGATTGCGATGGTTTGCGGCCAGGCAGGCCGCGGCCGGTCTCCGGCCGTCGTGGAGTGCGGAGTCTGTTAAGCGTCCGACACCGCTATGTGAACATCCTGTGAAAGCGAGTCCCGATCGGCCGGTCGGCCGGTCACGGCCGCGATGCCTTCAACGGCGCTCCCCCCACGCGATGGCTCGGGCTGGAAACGGTAGCCGAAGCCCTGGTGCGTGTGGATGAAGCGGCGGTCGGGCAGCGCTGCCTCGAGCTTTCCGCGCAGCTTGCTCACGTAGACGTCGACGGAGCGATCGCCCGGTCGCAGCTCGCCACCCCAGACGGTGTCGTAGAGCTCCTCGCGCGTGATGATCGCGCCGATCCTGTTGGCCATCGCGGCGAGCAGTTCGAACTCGCGCACCGACAGCGTCAGCGCGCGGCCCGTCGCGAGCACGAGCCCTTCGCCCGGTCTGATCTCGAGCTCGCCCGCGTACACGGTGTCCGCCCTGTCGGGAAGCGTCGCCACGATCGCACAGGCTGCCAGTGCGTTGATGGCGACTAGTTGTCAACTCGTGATCGGAGCGTGAAAAATCGGTGAAAGCACGACGACTCGCGGCGCCGACGCGGCGCGAGCATCAATATTCTCGCGGCATGAGCTTCCTGCGCCCCGGCCCGGACGTCGCGCTGATGGAGCTCGTCGAAGAATCGGGCCGAAACGTGCAGCGCTGCGGCCTGCTGCTGCACGACCTGCTCGTGGACTACCCCGAGCACGCCGCGCTTGCGCGCGACATGAAGGTCTGCGAGCAGGAAGGCGACCGCATCACGCACGACATCATCCACCGCCTCGCAGGGCGCGGCCGCTCGCGCGCGCCGTTCGACGCGGGGGACGGATACGCGCTGGCCACCGCGCTCGACGACATCGTCGATCACGCCGAGCACGTCGCGGCGCAGCTCGGCCTCTACGCCGTCGAGGCGCCGATGGAGCAGGCGGTTGAGTTCACCGAGGTGCTCGTCGGCGCCGGCGAGCAGATCGCCCAGGCGCTGCGCTGCCTGCGAACGGGCACCGAGCTCGCGCCGCACCTCGTCGAGATCCACCGCCTGGAGAACGAGGGCGACCGGCTGCAGCGCGACGGGGTCGCCTCGCTGTTCGCGGGCGGCATCGACCCGATGGTCGTGATCCGCTGGAAGGACATCTTCGAGTCCTTGGAGGCCGCGGTCGACGCGTGCGAGACCGTCGCCCACGTGCTCGAGGGGATCACGCTCAAACGCCGCCGCCGCCTGCGCTACTAGGAGGGTTTGGCGCAACGATTGGCGAAACTCGCGGCTAGGACGGCCGCGTGAACAGGAACTGGTTGCCGAGGAGCGTTGGCGTGATCCCTCGCGAGGCCACAAACTCATCGACGGCGCGCGTGACGCCGTCCTCCCACCATCCGACCATGCCGTAGTCGTCCCCGGCGACGACACCGCCGGGCTTGAGCTTCTCGTAGAAGCGCTCCAGGTCTGTCTTGACGGCCTCGTAGGTGTGGTCGCCGTCGATGTAGACCCAATCCAGCGGATCGACCCGGGCGGCCGCGTCCCCGGAGCGCGCACGCATGACGACCACCTGGCCGGATGCGATTTGTCCGCTGAAGCGACGGCACACGCCCTCGTGGATGGCGTCCATCTTCGCTTGGGCGCCCGGCGTGCGATCTCCGAAGAAGGCGTGCTGGTAGGTCGCCTCGGCGCGGTGCTCCCACGGATCGATGAGGTAGAGCCGTTGCGGCTTGAGCCGGTTCAACAGTTGGGCGGAGAAGTCTCCTTCCCAGGTTCCGATCTCAGCACCGACGCCCCCCCCTTCGGTAGCCGAGACACGAGCCGCCCGCGCTGCCAGCGGCGTTCGAGCCCACCCCGGACGCGCCGGGCAGACAGCTCTCGCAGGCCGACGCGCCTCATCGCCGGGCGGAGGATACCTATGCCAGTGCCGCTGCACCTCTCTGTGCGAGCGCGCACGACAGCTTGGCGAGGATCGTCAGGTCGGCGTGCAATCGCACGCGCTCGATTCGGCGCAGACGTAGGCGCGCGAGTGCCCATTCGTTCTTGAGGCGCCCGAACTCGCGCTCGACCGCTCCGCGGCGCTTGTAGAGGCCACGCCAGCGCACCGTCTCGCGCGGGATCAGCGGGTGCAGCCGGTCGGCCTTGACCCACACTGACGCGGGCTGACACTCGCCCGTCGGACAGCGCCACTTGGTCGCATTCCGGGTGCAGTCGGCTCCTGCGAACCGCCACTCGCCATGCTCACAGCAGGGCGGCTTGTGCTCGCCGCGCTTGACGGCCATCGTCTCGCGGAGCGGGATCACCGGGGAGACGCCGCGCTCGGCGCACTCGCCGTAGACGCGCTCGATGTCGTAGCCCTTGTCCATCGCGCACGTCTCGGGCCGAGCAGCGGCGCGACCATCGTGGACTCGTGGGCTTTAGCCGTCTCCACGGACCACGCGAGCGGCAGGTCCGTCGCGGTGTCCACAGCCATGTGCAGCCGGTAGCCGTAGAAGCCGCCGCCCTTGCGCGTGGAGACAGCGGAGCGGTGTCCCCAGGAGGCGTCCGGGTCGGAGAACTCGTCATCGGATCGTTCGCGGCCACCCTTGGACACGAATCGCTGGCCGTTGGCGTAGGCGGGCATGTCCGAGGCGTCGATCGCGACGTTCTCGCCGACGCCGGGGATCTCCTCCTTGACACGCTCGACCATGGCGGCGACGCAGGCGTCGAGCAGATGCTTGTGCTCGCGCAGCTTCGTGGCAAAGCGGTAGCACGCCCATTCGCTCGGCGGGGCGCCTTCGCAACCGAGCGCGCGTGGTCGCCTGCATGGCCGGGGCGCAGCCAGCCTGCGCTGGGCCGGGCGCCGGTGCCTGCACTGGGCGGCGCTAGCCGGGCGTGGTCGCGGGCGCGCTGACCTGCAGTTGCGCCCCGGTGAGGCTCCCGATGAGGAAGACCTGGAAGTGAAGCGAGCCTGCGCCGGGGAGCGAGGGAAGGACCGCGCGGCCCGCGGCTAGGACCCGCCCGGCCCGGCGCGCGATTGCGTTGATCACGAGTTCTCGCTGCGCGACGGCGGAGCGGTTGGTGACGGTTCCTTCGGCTCCGCCTTCGGTGAGGTGCGCTCCGCTAACCACGATCTCGGGGATCGCGTTAATTGCCGGTCTGCCTTCGCCCACCTCCGCCGAGGCCGTCGCTGGCGCCGCTGTGCCGCTTGCCTGCACCTGGTCGTCGATCCACATCAGCACGCTATGAGCGGGGATCAGGGCGGCGGAGACGAGCGTATGCGTCAGCCCGGGCGCTTTGTTCGTGTAGACGGTCGCTCCCTGCGCGTCGCGGACCGTGATCAGGATCGGCACGTCGGCGAGTGCCGCCGCGGAGCTGTTGTGAAGCATCACGACGGCCGCGGATCCTTCCGAGCTCGTGACGACGCTCTCTGAGGTCGCCTGCACACGCGTGCTCGGGCGCGTGATCGTGACCTCCGTCTCGGCGACCTGTTTGAGGTGCAGCTTCGCTTCGCGTTCGAGCTTGGCGCTCTTTTCCTGGCTCGACTCGCAACCCGTCAGCGCCAGCGCGACGAGCGCACCCTGAAGGGCACAGGCGAGCGAGAGCCACCTCACCCGAAGGCCCCGCTGATGTAGTCGCGAGTGCGCTGCTTGGTGGGGCGGCTGAAGACCTGGTCGGCCGGGCCGTACTCGACGAGCTCTCCGAGGTGCATGAAGGCGACGTTGTCGGCCACGCGGAACGCCTGCTGCAGGTTGTGGGTCACGATCACGATCGCGACGGTCTCGCGCAGCCCGACGATCAGCTCCTCGATCGTCGCCGTCGAGATCGGGTCGAGCGCCGAGCACGGCTCGTCCAGCAGCAGCACCTCGGGGCGCGCGGCGAGCGCGCGCGCGATGCACAGGCGCTGCTGCTGGCCGCCGGACAATTTGAGCGCGGGGCGGTCGAGATCGTCGGCGACCTCGTCGTGCAGCCCGGCCCGCACGAGCGCGTTCTGCACCGCGCTCTCGAGCTCGGGCGTGCGCCTGCGGCGTCGGCCGCGAGGCGGGCGCTGCTCGGCGAGCGCGTAGGCGACGTTGTCGTAGATGCTCATCGGGAACGGGTTCGGCTGCTGGAAGACCATCGAGACCCGCCGCCGCAGGTCGTTGACCTCCATCTCGTAGATCTCCCGGCCGTCGAGGGTGATGCGCCCGCTGCGGGCCGCGCCCGCGGTCACCTCGGTGAGTCGGTTGAGCGAGCGAAGCAGCGTGGTCTTGCCGGACCCCGAGGCGCCGATCAGGGCCAGCACCTCGCCCTGGCGCACGGGCAGGCTGACGTCGCGCACGACCCAGTTGTCGCCGTAGGCGAGCCACAGCGATTCCGCGTGCATGCGCTCGCGCACGTTCGCCACGACGGGACGCGGCGGGCGCAGCTGCGCCGCCGCAGGTGCGGCACCGTTGCCGGTCGGCGTGGCCGGGACCACGCTTGGCTCGCGGTCGACCGCGATGCGGCGCACGGGCGGTGGGAGCATGCGATCCATCACCCGATCATCCTTTCAGCCTCAGCGAGAGCTGCTTCGTCAGCCCGCGCGCGCCGGAGCGGTCGCCGCCCCTGCTCAGGCGGGTGACGAGCGCGTTCAGGAGCAGCACGATCATGAGCAGGACAAACGCCGCCGCGTAGGCCTTCTGCGGAGCGTTGCCTTCGCCTGCGGGGGAGTTCGAGTAGACGTAGCTCGTCAGCGTCGAGCCCGTACCTCGCAGCGTCTTGATCAGCGGCACGTTGCCGACCGGTTCGTTCTTGAGCGTCGCGCCGAGCAGGATCACGATGATCGCGGTATCGCCGATGATGCGCCCGATCCCGAGCACGATCCCGCTCGCGATGTTGGGGCGGATCGCGGGCAGAAGCACGCTGCGGATCGTCGTCGCGCGCGTCTTGCCGAGCGCGAAGGAGGCCTCGCGCAGCTGCCCTGGCAACTGCGTGAGCGCCTCGTGCGTGGCGCCCACGATCAGCGGCAGCGCCAGCAGCGCGAGGATCGCGCCGGCGACGAAGAACGACTGCGCCGTGACGGTGCCGTTGCTCGCCTGCTGGGAGAGGAAGCCGAGGAAGCTCTGGGAGAAGATGATCAACCCGAAGATCGCGAGCACGATGCTGGGCACGCCCGCGATCGTCTCGATCGAGGACTCCACCGCCCGCGCCAGCCACGCAGGACGGCCGTACTCCGACAGCCAGGCCGCGAGCCCGATGCCGGCGGGCGCGGCGATCGCGATGCCGATCACGGTCACGATCAGCGTTCCCACGATCGGGTCCAGGAAGCCTCCCGCCTGGCTCTGGCGTAGCGAAGGCGCCGGCGATTCGACGAACAGCGACGGTTTCAGGTAGGAGATGCCCTTGACGAACATGTACAGGACGATCGCGACGGCGATCACGCACAGCGCTATGCCGGTCGCCCAGCAGAGCCAGTAGGCGGCCCGGTCCAGCAACGGCCAGTCCGAGGTGCTGTCCCGGGGCGGGCGCACGATCGCGGGAGGCGTCTTCGGCGGCGCGAGCTCGACGGTCGCCATCAGACGCCGATCCCGTAGCGCTTGAGCGGCTGCTTGACGGCCCAGCCGGCGAACGAGAGGAACGCCGCCGAGACGAGGAGTACCGCCGCGATCGCATAGATCGTGTTCGCGACCGCGCCATTCGTCTGGCCGCCGAACTCCTGCACGATCGTCGCGCCCAGCGGCTGTACCGGCTCGAAGAAGAACGTCAGGCCGTCGAGCGGGTTAGGGGCGAAGGGGCGACCGCCGGAGACCATCGCGAGCATGATCGCCTCGCCGAGCGCCCGTGCCGTGGCGAGCACCGTGGCCGCCGCGATCGCCGGTCGCGCGGTGCGCAGCGACACGCGCCAGATCGTGCGCCAGCGGTTGACGCCGAGCGCGACGGAGCCTTCGCGCCAGGTGCCGGGAACCGACTTGAGCGCGTCGGCGCTGAGCGCGATCATGATCGGCAGGATCATCACGGTGAGGATCAGCGCCGCCGTGGTCAGGTTGGCGCCGTTGAGCTGCACGACGTAGGCGACCGACTGCTTGCGTGAGTTGCTGATCAGGTGTTCGTTGATCCACGGCGCGATCGCGAGGATCCCGATCAACCCGTAGACGACCGACGGCACTCCGGCGAGCAGCCGCACGACCGGTTCGAGCACGCGCCGTACGCCCGCGGGCGCGAACTCGGTCATGAAGATCGCCGCCAGCGTCGAGACGACGACGGCGATCACGACCGCGATCGCCGTCACCAGGAACGTGCCCCAGATCAGCGGCCAGGCACGGAAGTAGAGCAGCGAGTGACCGGGCAGCGGCACCCCGGCGTGCATCGCGCGGAACTGCGTCACGGGGTCGCCGCCCGGCCCGAACCAGCTGAGGCCGTTGGCGTGGAAAGACGGCCAGGCCTTGATCCCGACCGTCACGATCATCAGCCCGATCAGGGCCAGCACGCCGACGGCGAGCGCGCCGAGCGTTCGCTCGGCGCGCCTGTCCGCCCTTACCCCGGCCCCGGCGCGGCGGCCGGGTCGCTTGTCCGCGCCGGGGAACACCCGCCTAGTGGATCGCGATCCACTGCGAGTTGATGATCGATTTCGTGGTCGAGTTGCCGCTCGTCACCCAGGCCAGGAACTTCCGTGCTTCGCCCTTGGGCACGCCCTTGGTGACCATCCAGAAGTTACGCACGCCGCCGTACTGGCCGGACTTGGCGTTGCGCAGATTGCACGGGATGCCGTTGTAGCCGACGGCGTTGACGCCGCTGGTGTACGCGAACGAGACGAAGCCGATCCCCTGCTTGTCGCTCGAGACAGCGCTCTGCTCGAGCCCGTTGGAGGTCTCCGCGGTGGCGCTCGGCGAGACCTTTTTCAATTCGTTTTCCAGGAAGATGTGCTGGAAGGCGTCCTGCGTACCGGAGGCGCCGTCGCGGTCGAAGAGGTCGATCGGGCCGCTGATCGTCGAGCCTGGAACCTGGCTCCAGTCGCGGATCGACCCCGTGAAGATTTCCTGGACGGTCCCTTCGGAGAGGTTTCTCAGCGGGTTGGACGGGTTGGTGATCACGCACACGCCGTCGCGCGCAATCTTCGTGAACACGAGGCCGGGGGGGTCGACTCCCCTGATCGGGTCACGCGAGGAGTCGCCGATGTCGAAGCGGCCGCTGGCCGCGCCGGCGATCCCGACATCGGACTGGCCGCCGCCGACCTGCGGCGCGGAGATCTTGGGGAACTGCTTGTGGTAGGCGCTCGCGAGTTTCTGCGCGAGCGGAAGCACGGACGTCGAGCCGCCGATGATCAGCCGCCGCGCGGCCGCGGCCGCCGGCAGCGCGAGCGACAGCGCTAGGACGAGTGAGACGATCAGGGTGCGATGGGCGCGCAAGATATTGCTCCTTTGCGGTTGGGCGATGTTGCTAGCTGATGGAAGAGTCGTCGGAGAGAAACAACTGACAGTGCGGCTCGTTGCGGCATGCGCGAGATGGCAGCACCCGCGCGCAAGACTGCCGCCCGCGGGCTCAGGCGATGTGTCGTTTTTGTGAACGTTTGGTGCGCCTGGATGTCTCGACCCGTGCACAAGATGTTGTCGTTTTGTAAAGGTCGCGAGGCCCGCGGGGCAGGGATGTGTCGTTTTTGTGAACGCGGTTGCTTTTCAACTTGTGGCGTGTGACGCTGCGGGCGCTCGATCGAGCACGTCCGGTCACCGGTGGGCGCAAGTGCTGCCCGTCGTCGGCCCGTCGGCTCGGCGTCGAGCGCGGGGGCGGTGTTCAAGGCCACCCCGGACCCTCGTCACCGAGCTTGAAGGACAAGCCCCCGGACGAGCCCCGAGATGACCGACGACGACCACCACCCCATCGAGTCCGCAAGCCAGTCCCCGAGCCCCAACGGCTCGGCGAGCGCCCCGAAAGCGACGGTGCGCTCGGGTCTCGCGCACCGTCGCAACCCGGTGCTGGTGAGGCTCGGCGAGTTCGCCTCGGGCCTGCGCCGGATCGTGCTGCGTGATCCGTTGGCGTTGTTCCTTCTGCTGGCGTCGATCGGCCTGGGGATCGCGTTCGCGCTGCTGCTCGGCGCGATCAAGCCGGCGAGCGCGGGTCGCGGCGTTCCGATCTCGACCGTGCAGCAGCTCGCCAAGACCCACCAGATCGACACAGCGGTGCTGCTCGACCACGACAGCCGCGTGGAGGTGGTGACCAAGCCGACCGCTCCCGCGCTGGCCGCGAACGGCACCCCCGTGGCGCTTCCCAAACAGGAAAAGCACGGCGAAGCGAAGGTCGTGACTGGCGTTCTCTCCAACGGCACCGAAGGAGGTACCCAGCAGTTGTGGGCGGCTTACCCGGCTTCCGGCGCGCAGACCGAGCAGCTAGCGCACGAACTGTATGAAGGGGGCGTGACCGTCACGGTTGATCAGCAGTCGGGCAAGCCGACGAAGGCGATCATCGTCCAGTTCTTGATCCCGATCCTGCTGTTGGTGTGCTTGTTCTCGTTGTTCATGCGGCTCGGCGGCGAGGGTGGCGCCGCCGGGGGACTCGCGGCGTTCTCGTCGTTCACCGGTAAAGGCCGGCGCAAGGGCAAGGGTACGCGTGATCGCATCACGTTCGCGGATGTCGCTGGTGCGGGGGAAGCGGTGGCCGAGCTTCGCGAGATCCGGGATTATCTGGCGGATCCGAGCAAGTACCTGGCGGTGGGTGCGGCGGCGCCCAAGGGTGTGCTGCTGGTGGGGCCGCCGGGGACGGGCAAGACGTTGTTGGCGAAGGCTGTTGCGGGGGAAGCGGACGCGTCGTTCTTCTCGGTGTCGGGTTCGGATTTCGTCGAGTCGCTCGTGGGTGTCGGCGCGGCGCGCGTGCGCGACCTGTTCCGCAAGGGCCGCAAGGCGGCGCCGGCGATCATCTTCATCGACGAGCTCGATGCTGCGGGGCGTAAGCGTGGCGCGGGTATCGGGCAGGGCAACGACGAGCGCGAGCAGACGCTGAACCAGATCCTGGTGGAGATGGACGGCTTCGCGGGCGATGGCGGGCTGGTCGTGATGGGCGCGACGAACCGTCCGGACATTCTTGATCCGGCGTTGTTGCGTCCGGGGCGTTTTGACCGCCAGGTTGTGATCGACACGCCGGATGTGCATGGTCGGCTTGAGATCCTGCGGTTGCATGGCGGTAAGCGTCCGATGGCGCCTGACGCGTCGTTGGAGGAGGTCGCGCGTCAGACGCCGGGGTTCAGCGGCGCGGAGCTCGCGAACGTGATCAACGAGGCGGCGCTGTTGAGTGTTCGTGATGGGCGCGGCGAGATCGACCAGGCGACGCTCGAGGAGGCGATCGACCGTGTCGTGGCGGGGCCCGCCAAGCGTCATATCTTGACCGAGGAGGAGCGCTGGCTGATCTCGATCCACGAGTCCGCGCACGCGGTCGTCACGGACGCGCTCGGGCATGCGACCTCGACGCGCAAGCTCTCGATCGTCGCGCGTGGGCGTCAGCTCGGGACGGCTGCGCACATGCTTTCTGATCGCGACCAGCTGATCATGAACGAGCCCGAGCTGCAGACGCAGCTGGTCGTGATCACGGCCGGTATCGCGGGCGAGCGGATCGCGTTCGGGCACCTCTCGACGTCGGGCAACGATGATCTGCACGCCGCGACCGCCCTGGCGCGCAGCATGGTCACCTCGTTCGGGATGTCCGAGGCGCTCGGGCTGGTCACGATCGGCGAGAAGGGCGGGGAGGTGTTCCTCGGCGCCTCGCTGCAGGATCTCGGCTCGGTCGGACCGGAGACGCTGAACGTGATCGACAACGAGGTCGAGCGGCTCGTCGGTGACGCGGCCGCCAGGGCCGAAGCGATCCTGGACCGCAACTGGAGCAGCGTCGAGGAGACCGCGACCGCGCTGCTGGAGCAGGAGACGCTCTCCGGGGTCGCGCTCGAGGCGCTGCTCTCGACGGTCCAGGAGGTCTCGCTCGAGGAGTTGCGCGAGGTGCGCCGGACGGCGCCGCGCTTCACCCAGCGCGACCCCAACCAGGGCCAATGAGGCCCCGGCTGCCCTCGCCGGCGATGGTCATCGCGCTGGTGGCCCTCGTGTTCTCGACCACGGGCTTGGCCGACGCCGCGCGCCGCGCGGTCGTCTCCGCGATCGACGGACACCCCCTCAGCACCCAGCCCCACGCCGGCGGCATCCTCCTCCTCGGGGGCAACCGCAAGTTTCCGGCCACCGCTATCCCCACCGTCAAGGACTCATCGCGCGTGGGCGGCAAGACGGCGGCCGAACTGGAAGGCACATGCCCACCCGCCACCGTGGACCTCGAAACGTACTGCATGGAAACGGCGCCCTACCCGCTCACGAAGGAACAGCTCGGCAAGAACAACTTCATCTTCGCCAGCAAGACCTGCCAGCAACGCGGCGGCTGGCTGCCATCAGCCTCCGAACTACTCGGCGCAGCCGAACGCGTCAAGCTCGAGTCCACGATCCACGACTCGCGGTTGACCGCGACGATCAACCTCGATCCCACGCGCGGACTCAAAGACGAACGCGAGATGAGCTCAACCCTCGTCACCACGGAAGCCGGCTCAGCGGCGGCGGGCTTCGAGGGGGTCAGCGAAGGCGCCACCGGGAACCCCCGCCAGGGGCAGGCCAACCCGATACCGCTGCCGGCCAACCCGCTGCCCGAATCGCTGCAGTACGTGACCGTCTTCAGCAACGGGCAGAAGGGCGGCTTCGCCGGCTCCGAGCCGGTGATCAACCCTGAGAACTTCCGCTGCGCCTACAACAAGACCGCGGGCGCCCTCAACAAGAGCACCTCCTGACCAGGCTTGCGCCGGATGGCCTGCATGGCTCCCCGATCCAGCCCTGACGATTCGGCCAGGCGCGGACGAGCGCTCGCTACGGCCACGCTGCTCGCGGTCGCGTGCGTGCTCGGCCTCTCGGTGCTCGCCTCGGCCGCGCAGGCGGTGATCCTGCCGGCGACCACGATCGACGGACCGAGCGAGGAAATCGTCGGCTTCGGCGGCGTGGCGATGGCCGAAGACGGCACTGGCGGCGTGGTCTACCTCAAGCGCCAGGAAGGCGTCACGCACGTGTTCGTCTCGCGCTACTTCGAAGGTCGCTGGCAGCCGCCCGTCCGCGTAGACACCGAACAGCCGTTCGTCGCCAGCTGGCCCCGCATCGGCGCGGCCAACGGGGGCGAGCTGATCGTCGTGTGGACGACGCCGTTCGCGACGCGCGAAGGCAAGCGCGTTCAGGAGCTGATGGCCTCGGTGCTCGGGGCCGGCGCCGAACGCTTCGGGCAGGCGATCATCGTCGACCCGAACGTCGAAGAAGGCACCGGCACGAGCCCCGACCTCGCGGTCAGCTCCACCGGCCAGGCCGATGTCGTCTACCGCGTTGTGCAGCCGCTGAACACGTCCGTCCCGCGACTGCGCCCGGGCGACGTGGTCGAGCAGGTCCGCGTGGCGCACTTCAGCGGCCAGCGCTGGTCGAACCTCGGCACGGTCAACCGCGATCCGGGCGTCTCGATGCGCCCGCCGACGGCGGCGAACGCGCCCCAGATCGCGATCGGGCCGACCGGCAGCGGGATCGTCGTGTGGCAGGAGCCGGACATCGAAGGCGTCGCAAGGATCTGGGCGCGTCGCATCTTCGGGACGACGGTGGACTACGTGCTGCCGGCGTCGGTGACCACGTACAACGGCGTGCCGATCGGCGACGACGCCGACGCTCCGAGCGTGGCGTTCTCGCGACTCGGCCAGGCCGAGGTCGCCTACCGGCAGAACGTGGGCGCGGGCTCACCGCTCCCCGGTCCGCGCGTGTTCCTGAACGTGCTTCCTGACGGCGAATCCGCCAACGGAGCCCAGTTCGCAGGAGCGAGCGTGATCGACGGGGCCGTGGCTGGCGGCAAGGCCGCGAGCATCGGCCCGCCGAGCGTCGACATCGACGAACGGCAGGACATGCGCCTGCTCTACGACAGCAACGGCACGCCGCGCGTGATCGAGGCCAACGATCGCGGCCTCACCGGGACGCTGTCGCTCGGGCCGGCGTTCGTCGGCCCCGAACCGTTCGCCGCGAGCGTCATGAACCCCGAAGGCGGCGGCGTCTCGGCCTGGCCGAGCGCAGAAGCGCAGGGCCACCCCGCGGTGGCGGTGCGCGAGGACTTCCCCACGGGCGCCGCGCAGACCGGCCTCGTCAGCGGCGGGGCGGGCGGGGAAGTCGACGAACTCTCGGTCGGCCGCTCGGGGCTCGGCGACGGGATCGTGGCGTTCCGGCAGGGTCCATTCGGCGACGCCGCGATCGTCGCCGCTCAGGTCACCGCTCCGCCCGCGGCCTTCGTCGTCAGCGTGCCCAAAGAATGGGTCAAGCCGGCGGGGGCGAAGGTCTCGTGGCTGCCGGCTGCGAGCGCGGACTACCCGCTGACCTATCAGCTCGTGCTCGACGGGCACGTCGTCTCGGCACAGACGAGCACGTTCAAGGCGAGCGTGGACCCTCGTGGCCTCTCCTCGGGCACCCACCGCCTGCAGGTGCTCGCGATCGACCGCAACGGCCAGTCCACGCTGAGCTCGCCGCTGCCTCTGATGATCGACGGCGTGCCCCCGAGCGTGACGATCTCTCGCGCGCAGGGCGGCACCGCCGTGAGCGTCAGGGTCAAGGACCGCTACTCGGGCCTCGATCAACACGCGGTGAGCGTGACCTTCGGCGACGGTCAGGGCGCCCACGGCCGCGCTCGGTACGTGCATCGCTACTCCCGGCCGGGCGTCTACCGCGTCACCGTCCACGTGCGCGCCAAGATCGGCAACGCCGGCGTCGTGCGAGAGTGGGTGAGCGTCCGATGAGCGCGCCCGCGCTCACGCGGTCGAGAGCATCCGCGTCCGGTCCGATGAGTCGCGCTCGGGCCCTGTCGGTCGGGTACGCACTCGCGGCGAGCATCGTGGTCGCGCTGCTCATCCTCGCCACGGCGGGCGCAGCGCGGGCGGATGTGTTCGGGCCGATCTCGCTCGTGTCCGAGGGAAGCGTCCAGGGCGGCCCCGCCGAGCAGGCCGATTACACCCACGACGCGACGATTTCAGGCGACGGCCGCTACGTCGCCTTCGACGGCAGGGTGGGAGGCGTCGCCGGCGTGTGGAGGCGCGATCTCGCGACCGGGGCGATCGAACAGGTCGCCGGCGGCGACGCCGAGCTGCCGTCGATCAGCGAAGACGGCCAGCTCGTCAGCTTCACGACCAACGAAGGCCGCAGCCTCGCCTCCGTCACCGACAACCGCCCGGTGACCGACCCCACAGGAGAAGCCGTCAACGTCTACGTGCGCAACATGGCAATCGCTCCTGGCGAAGCTGGAGCGTTCTCCGTCGTCTCCGCGCCGAGCGGCTCCGAAGAACCGCTGCGCTACGACGCCTCCGCGAAGACGAGCCTCGGGTCCTCGGCGGTCGGCCGCTCGGCGATCAGCGCCGACGGCACCGAGGTCGCATTCGTGACGACCGCCATATCGAACCTGATCGCCTACCCCGCGCTGGAAGAAGAAGAACGACTGCGGGGCGAAACGCCCGTGCCCCACACGCCCGCGGGCCAGGTCGCCGTGCGCAGGCTGAACACCGGCGAAACGATCCTCGTCAGCGGGCAGTACGACGCGGCCACCGGCGAAACCACACAGTCTCCGGTCTCGACCCCGGCCGGCGTAGAACCCGAACTAGATCGCAACCCCCCGCTCGGCGCCGTGTTCCCCGGCAGCCAGGACTTCCTCCCGCGCCCGGAATACGACCAGGCGGTGGGCTCCCCGCCCGGCGCGTCGATCAGCGCCGACGGGTCGACCGTGGCCTGGATGGGCGCGAACATCGGCGAGCAGGCGCCGATGCTCGCCGGGGAACACCCGCTGCCCCACTACACCGAGCCCCTGTGGCGGCGGATCGAGCCGCCGCTCACGCCGACCGAGCGCGTCACCGGCGGCTCCGAACCCGGCAACCCGGCCTGCGTGGCCAGCGGTGAGGCGTCGCTGCCGAGCAGCCCCGCGCCGGCAGATCCATGCCAGGGTCCGTTCGTGGTCAACCCCGCGGCGGGCCCCGGTGGCTTCGAATCGTCGGGCATCTGGAGCGAACGCGGGGAAGCGGAAGCCACAAACTCGCCGAACGACTTCGTGCCGCGGCTCAGCAGAGAAGGCTATGAGGTCGCGTTCGCCTCCACGGCGCTGCCGCTCCCGCTCGGCGAAAACTTCAACGCGTCCCGCAAAGAAGGCGAGTCGGCGGACGTCTTCGTCGCCGACATGCATCCCGGCCTCTCGCGGCGGGCGGCGCTCACGCCGCTGACCGAGCTCGCCGGCGCCACGAGCCTCGCCGACACAGCCCCGATCGACGAATTCGCGATCAGCCCCTCGGGCGAACAGGTCGCCTTCACGACGCGGCGGACCGCCTTCCCGCTCTCGCGGCCCGCCCTCGTCAGCGCGCCCGCGGCCGAACCGGGGCTCAACGAACTGTTCGAGGCCGACCTCGGCAACGGAACGCTGACCCGCGTCACGCACGGATATGGCGGCGAACCGGCCGAACTGCTGCCCCACGAACCGAAGAGACCCGGAGAAGAAGACGTCTACGCGGGCAAACCCGGTGCCGGCTCGGACTCGCCGTCCTTCAGCGCCGACGGCCTGCTGCTCGCGTTCTCCTCGACCGCCTCCAACCTCGTCTACGGCGACGGCAATCGCTCGCTCACGGGCGAACTCGGCGACGGCAGCGACGCGTTCCTGGTCGCCAGGGAAGTTCCCATCGGCCTGCCCACGCCGCAGTCGCTGTCGGCGCCCCCCCAGACCGACACGGCCCCGGGATGGCTGCTCGGCGTGAGCGCGAAATCGGAAGGCGACGGCAGCGTGCGCATCTACGCGCGCACCCCCGGCGCCGGCGTGCTGAGCGCCTCGGCGCGCGCGGCGATCGTGTCGAGGTCCGCTCACTCCAAGACAGCACGCCGATCCGCGCACCGCCCCGGGCACGCTCGCGCCAAGGCTTCCCGCAGCGTCGCGCAGGAGACCGTCGCGAGCGTGAGGAGGGCCGCGAGCGCCCCCGCAGGGGAACTCGCCGCGCTCGTGCTGCGGCTGGGCAAGAAGTTCGCCTCGCTGGCCGGGCAACCGGGCGGGTTCTCGGCGAGCGTGAGCCTCGTGTTCACCGCAGCCGGTCACGCCGCGCTGCGCGAAACGATCGAAGTGACGTTCCTGCGCAGGCATGTCAAGGCGAAGGGCGGTGCCGCCCGCAAGCGCAAGCGGGGGCGGCGGTGACCTCTGTGCGCCGGATCCTCGTGCTCGCGACCCTCGCGGCAGCGTGCGCGCTCGCGGTGGCGAGCGTCCCCGCGGCCGCGGAAGAAGCGCCGACCTGGCGCCTTGAACAGCCGACCCCCGCCGGATCGCCGTGGCCGATCTCCCTCGGAAGCGTCGGCGACATCGAGTTCCTGCAAGGAACGCCCAACCGCGGCCTGCTCATCACCTCGGGCAACCCGCCGACGATCGAACCCGGCGTGTGGGCGTACAACGGCGTCGAATGGCACGAGCTCTCCACCGTGTGCGGCGCCAAGCAGGAAGGACGCATCGCCTGGGCCGGGCGCGAGGAATTCTGGACCGTCTCGGACGGCCGCCCCGGCCAGGTGGGCGAATCGGCCGGCACCACCTTCGAAAAGAAACCGCCGCTCGAAGACAACACGCTGTGCCACTTCGCGGGCGGCCAGGTCGTGGGCTCCTACGCCCATCCCGCCTTCGAAGCCAACTCCTACCAGGCGATGCACGCAGCTGCCTGCCTGGCGCCCAACGATTGCTGGTTCGGCGGCGAACCGCTCCCCGAACCGTCGATCGGCGCCTTCCAGCTGCACTGGAACGGCGGCACTCTGGAAGCCGACCCCTTCGCCGGCGAACAGCACCCGGTCGCGGACCTTCTGGCGGACGAAGGCCGGTTGCAGGAGAGCATCGAAGTCCGTGCCTTGGACGCCGTCACCTCCCAGCAGCAGCGCACGCCCGCGCTGCGCATCATCAACCCCGCCGGTGTCACGCCGACGTTCGAAGCCGAAGAAGAACTCCCGATCTACGAACTCAACGAGCTCGCACGCGCTCTCTCCTACCTGCATCTCTCCCAAGCCGATGGCGACCTGTGGGCCGCCGCGGGGCGCAAAGAAGAACCCGGCCAGGTGACCGTCGCGCTGCGCGAAGGCGGCTCATGGTCGCAGCTGATCGGACCCCAGCACCCGCTCGGGGCGATCCTGTCGCCGGCGCAGGCCGCCGAAGAAAAACAGCTGCTCGGCCTCGAAGGCGGAGAAAGCGCCAAGGAAGCGCCCGTGAACGCGATCGCCGCCGACCCCGGCACCGAAAGCGCCTGGGTCGCGCTGCGGCACAAACAGGGCCACATCAGCGAACCGGAACGTGCCGTGCTGGTGCGCGTCTCCACGAGCGGGGAAGTCCTGGAAGAGCAGACGCTGCCCTCCAACCAGGAACGCGAACACGGGATCGGCCCCAAGGGCGCCGCTGAGCGGATCGTGTGCCCGCAGAGCAACGACTGCTGGATGGCCACCAGCGAAGGCTGGCTGTTCCACCTCGCCACGCCGGCCACGCGCACGTTCGAACGCGACGAAGACCCCAACTTCAAGGGCCCGATCACCTACCGCCCGCCCGACCAGGGTCTGCCGCAGGTCGCCGCCACGGCGCCGCCGCCCGACACCTCGGGGCTGGGCGAAGAATCCATCGTCCCCAACGGCACCTTCAAGGAAGAAAAGAAGGAAGCCTCCTCGGCGAACCGCGTCACGCTGCCGCTGCTCTCCAAGCTGCACAGCAAGCTGCTGCACGGCAACACGCTGCAGTTGCGCTTCCACCTCGCTGTGAAGGCGCGCCTGCGCCTGATCGCCAAGCGCCACAGGCAGATCGTGGCGCAGACGCCGACGCGCACGCTGCGCGCGGGCAACCGCGTGCTCGAACTACACCTGAACCCCGCACGCTGGCCGACGAGCCTCTCGCTCCAGAGCCACGCGCTGGCGCCACTGCCCACGGTCTCGTCGGTGACCGGCGAAGGGGCCAACATCACGACCGAGTCGACCGGCCTCGTCCAGCTCCCGCGCCCGCTTCTGCAGGGCAGACTGGGACCGCTGCCTTGAGCCGGTCGAGAGCACCGCGCGCGGCCGCTCTGCGGCGGCCGGGCAGGCTCGCGCTCGCGCTCCTGGGCGCGCTCGCGCTGGGTGCTGCGCTGGCGCTGGCGGGTGTCGTGCCGGGAGCGGGGCGCACTCCGCGCGCGGCGGCCCAGGCGTCCGGCTCGAGTGCGCTGCCACAGACGGACGCCTCGGTGCCCGCGCGCGGCGTGACGCTGATCGGAGCCACCCCGGAAGAACCCGGCTCGCCTGGCGCTGGCGAGACCTGGGGGGTCGGCAAGGAGGGCTCCAGCGCCGTGCTCGTCCGCTACACGAGCGCAGGCGGCTGGACGCTCGGGCCGGCGCTTCCGGGCGGCTTCCAGCTGCTCACGAGTCAGCTCGCCGGTGCGATGACGCCCACGGGAAGCGGCGTGCTCGCCGGCACGGTGACCGCGTCGGGCAAGACGCACGAAGCGGTGCTCGTGCGCAAGTCGGGAGGCGCCTTCGAAGAAACCCTGCAGGTGCCCAGCGAAGGCGGCACGGCGCTGCTGAGCAAAGGCGAAACGCTGTTCGCTGCCAACCGGGCGCCGATGATCGCGGCGCTCGACGAAAGCGGCGGCAACCCGGGCGCGCTCGTCGTGCCGGTCGGCGCATCGAGCGCGGTGGAGTCCCAGGTGTTGCGCTGGAGCGGTGGCGAATGGACGAGCGAGCCGATCGTGTTGCCGGCGGCCACGAAGGAAGAATTCCGGGTGCTCGCGATCGGCGCCACCTCGCCGACGAACGCGTGGCTGCTCGGCGCGCTGCGCTCGGGCGGGCCGTATCCGCCCGGTACGGTGGCGCTCTTCCGGCGCGTTCAGGAAGGGGGCGGCAAATGGGTCTGGAAGCCGGTCCAGCAGGGCTCGGGCGCGGGCGACGGCGAAGCGCACCCGCTCGCCGTCCCGCTCAGCGGCGGCGGGACGGCCGCGTTCACGGTGCCCGGGCTCGGCGAACCACCAACCGTCAAGGCGCAGCTCCTCACCGTCGGGGCCGAAGGCGTGTGGGTCGACGGCGAACTCGTCAACGTGCACACCGTCAGCGCACCTTCGGCGACGCTGTTCTTCAAGCCCGAAGGGACCGCGGGCGGCACGGTGCAGGCGAGCTGGTGTCCCGTCGCAGCCGCCGCCTGCGTGCACGCGCTGCCCGAATCGCTCCCAGCCGCGTACACGCGAAGCTTCGCCTGGGGCGGCGGCGGGCCCTACGGCCAGCGCGTCATCACCGGCCTGCCCGAAGGGGAGAGCCTGCGCCTGGAAGGCGAAACGTTCACGCCGGTGCTCTCGATCGGCGGAGCCGAAGGCCCGGAAGGCGACCCCGGCGCCGCCTACGGGGCGGCCTTCTCGAGCCCCACCGAGGGCTGGCTCGGGCTCGACTCGATCCCGGTCCACATCACGACGAGTCCCGCTCCGAGCCTCTTGAAACCCTGGCCCGTCCCCTTCCGCCACCCGTTGCTCGCGATCGCGCCCCAGCCGGGGGCGCCCGTCGGCTCCCTCACCAGCGAAGCGCTCGCCGTCGGCGAACGCGGCGCGGTCGCACGCTACAAGCCGGGTCAGGGATGGCTGCCCGAAAGCCTCTTCGGTCCTGGCGAGCGCGTCGAATCGCCTCGCCTGCGGGCGGTGGCGTGGCCGACTCCGGCGAGGGCCTACGCGGTCGGCGACGAAGGCGCGATGTGGCTGTGGCGCGGGGAAACGAACCTCTGGGAACGCGACCAGGCCACGCCGCTCAACTTCCGCGGCGATCTGCTCGGCGTCGCCTTCGATCCCAACAACCCGGCACGCGGTTACGCCGTCGGATCGACCGAAACGGGCCTCGGGGGCGTGCTGCTGCGCTACGGCAAGAGCTGGACGCCTGAAACCGAACTGCCGCCGCAGGTCAGCGGCGCGGCGCTCGTGGCGATCGCGTTCGCGGGCTCGGAGGCGATCGTGGCCTACCGCGAGCAGGTGGGCGAAGGGCACTTCGTCGGCGGCCTGATCGTCAACGAAGGCTCGGGCTGGCACGTGGACACCGAAGCCGCTGCCGCGATGGGCAGCGCCGTACCCGTCGCGGTGGCCGGCCTGTCGGACGGCGGCGCCGCGTTCGTAACGCTTGGAAACGAAGGGATGCGCCTGTACGAGCGCGAACGGCCGGGCGCGCCCTGGGCCGCGACCGCGACGCCGGTGCCAGGCAGCCCCCGCTCGCTGTCGCTGTTCCGCGAAGGGGGAGCGCTGCGCGCGATCGTCGCGTTCGGCGGGGGTGCCAGCGGCAACCAGCTGGAACTGCAGCGCCCACCGCCGGGCGCGCCGCCCACCTTCCACGAACCGCTGTCGCCCGGCGGCGGTTCCGAAAGCGGCGATGCGCTGCGCCAGACGGCGACCGGCTGGAGCGACCTCGACCACGAGCTGAACCCGGTCGGCGCGCCCGCCGGCGGCTATGTCAGCGAAGACGCTCCCTACCGCCCAGATCCTATCCTCGCCGTGCTCGCCGACCCCGCCGGCGGCGAGGGCTGGGTCGTGGGCGGCGAAATCTCGAGCGAAGAACTGCTGCAGACGGCCACCGTCGAGCGCTACGGCGAAGGCGCCGAACCGCCCGGGATCGCGCGCACGGCGGTGCCGGTGAGCTCGGAATACGCAACGTTCGCGTTCGGCGGGCACGCCGAATGCGCGGCCCCCTGCGCCGGGCGCGCGCTCGTGGGCGTGGGCCCGCAGGTATCCCTGAACGCCGCCGTCGCCCTGGCCGGCGGCATCGGGGCGAGGGGGTTCTTCTACACAGGGCCGAGCGTCACCGAAGGCAGGGTGGGCGGTCGGCGCACCCTGCCGATCCCGTTCGCGCAGGAGATCGGACAGACCGCCTCGATCCTCGCGTCCTCCTCGGTGCCGGCGTTCGCGGTGCCGGCCACGCCCGATCTGGACGCGCGGCCCGAACGCGAAGGCACCGAGTCCACGTTCGCGAGCGCGTTCGGCGGGTTCCCGCAGAACGCCCTCGTGACCGGCAACCAATCTCCCGCGGGGTGTGCCGCGACGGTGGGCTGCCAGGGGGAGTACTACGCCTACCCTTCCACCGGGCTCGGCGGCGACGTGCGCGTGATCGTGCTGGACGAGAGCTCGACCGAAATCAGCACACGGCAGCTCAGCTGGCTCGAAGGCGAGCTCGGGGCAGCGAAGGCGGCCAGGGAACCGGCGATCGCGGTCGGCTCCTCAGACCTCGAAGCGCTGCGCGCCAACGACCCGAGCGCAGCGGAACTCGTTCGCGTGCTCGTGACCGGCAACCGTGGTGCCGCCACGTGCTCCAGCGAATGCGCGTCTGCGTCCGCGTACTTCTACGACTCACCCCAGGAAAACGTGGACAGGCCGCTGCGCTCGGGCAGCGAAACGATCCCCAGCTTCGGCTCGGGCACGCTCGGTTACGTAGAACTCGTCGACGAGGAGCGCGGCAACTTCCACGGCGCCAGCGGCATCCTCCTGGGACAGGTCCTCGCGAGCTCCCGCAACCCCTACAACGACCGCGCCCAGGTGAGCGCGCGCCTGGTCCCCGTGATCGGCGAACTGGCGCTGGAAGCGCGCCAGGGCACGCTCCTGCGGCGCAGCCAGGTCGCGCTGTTCGACGGTCTCGCGCGCCGCCCGCGGGAGGGCTGCCGCAGCTCGAGCGCGAGGAACGGCTTCTGCGAAACCGACCCGTACATCCCGATCCCCTCGATCTGCGTAGGGGAATGCAGCACGGCGCTGCTGCCCGAGTACACGTTCACGTCCTCAAAGCCGTCGGTCGGCAACTTCGTGCAGCCCAACACGGGCTCGGCCGAATCGCTCGCCGTGCTGCAGAACGCCAACGGCGAACCGATCCCCGACCCGCAGTCGGGACTGTTCTGCGCCTTCAACAAGGGCACCACGATCGTCACGATCAGCGCGGGGGGCCTGTCGGCGTCGCTCCCTGTGACCGTGCAGCCGGGAAGCGTGCGCCAGCCCTGCGGAACGGTCAAAGCCGAACAGAGCAGCGCCGTGCAGCAGGCGCCCGCGCCGCCGCCGCCCGCGCCCGCGCCCTCTCCCGCCGGACCCGCGCCCGCCTCCTCGCCGCCGCCCGTCGTGCCGCTCCCGTCGGTGCCGCTTGCCCCCGTGGTGCCCGCGCCGCCGCCGCGGGCCGTCGTGCCGCCCCCGTTCATCCCGCTCGCCGCGCTGCCCGCCCCATTGCTGCCGTTCGTGCCGCTGCCGGTGCCCACGCCCGCGCGCCCGACGCCGCCGTCGGGGACCTCCGCGGTCACCTCGCCGGTCGAGGCAGCCGAAAAGGAAGAGGAGGAGGAGGAAGCGACCGAGTCGGTCTCCAACCAGGCGGTCGCCTACCGCCCCGCCGAACAGCAGCCCACGCCGCTGTACGTGCTCGGCGCGATCGTCCTGGCGGCATTTGCGGGCGCGTCGGTCCGGCGACGGCCGCGTGGACGCCGGCGCGACGCCCAGATCGCGCCGGCGACGGTGAGCACGGCGTGGCGCCAGCGGGAGATGACGGCGCGCTCGCGCCGTGAGCGCTGGCGCTCTTGACCTGGCCCGCGCGCGGCGCGAGCGGTGGCGCGCGGAGCCCGCACGGGCGCGGTCGTCACCCGCGGACACAACTCTTTTGCGATTCGTTCACTGCTTGGCAACACGTGTCCCGGGGCGATCGGGAAGGCTTTGGCGCAGCCGCGCGGTCATCGACCCGCGGCGCAACGACATGACACAGGCACGTCGCCCCCACCACCTGCTCGTCCTGCTGTGCGCCGCCGTCTTCGCGCTCGCGGGCCTGCTCGGCGCGGGCGCAGCTCACGCGGAAACCTTCGGCGGCCTGGGCCGCGTCGGTGAAAGCACGATCACGGGTGGAATCGGCGGCAAACACGGCCAGGTCAACCCGCGCGGCGACCACGGCGTCGTCGGGGATCCAAAAACCGGCCAGATCTTCATCGCCGACGAAGTCCACGAAGGCGGGCTGCGCGTCGCCCGCCTGCAGGCCTTCTCATCGACCGGCACCTTCGAGGCCGAAAACAAGGTCACGACGAACGGCGAAGTCGGCGGCATCGCGGTGGACGCGGCGGCGGGACGTGTCTACCTGCTCATCGACGAACAGCGGCCCGAAGCCGAAGAAGAAGAAGAAACGTTCGACGGCGGCCTCACGGCCGCCGAAAAGATCATCTCCTTCTCGGTCGAAGTCAGCGCTGAAAAGCTCAAGGACCAGAAAGCGCTCGTCTCGAGCCTGGAAGGCAAATCGGAAGTTCCCGGGGTGCCCCTGCTGTCCCCTCCGGAAACGCCCGCCGGGATCGCGGTCGATCCGAAGACCCACGACGTCATCATCCTCGGCCAGCAGGACGACTCCAAAGTCAAGGGTGAACCGAGCCTGCACGCTGCCATCGAGCGCATACACCCCAACGGAACGATCGGCCCGCGCTACGTCGACGAAGGCAACTGCCTCGACGCAGCCAACGACGTCAAAGCCGAACCCAACTGCGAGCTGAAACCGCGACCCGAAGAACCGGGCTCGCCGATCGTGACGCAGCAGGGCCACGTGTACGTCGAGGAGGGCGGCGAAATCTGGGAAGTGCCGGACCCGTCGAAAGAAGAAGAACCCTTCTCGGTCGTCCCGATCGTGCCGCACCTGGCGTTCGGTCTCGGCTCGCTGCAGAGCCTGCTCGGCTTCGGCGGCGAACCGCTCGCCAACCAGATGTCCTTCTCGCCGCAGGGCGAAGAAGAAGGCAGGATCGACCTGATCTCGACGGTCGCCGGCGAATTCAACGAAGACGGCCTGCTCGTGCTGGACTACAACAAAGGCGCGATCACCGAGCGGGGCTGGACGGGCGGCCAGAGCAAGTTCGCCAGCCAGCCGAACTGCTTCATCCCCGTCACCTCGATCCCTGCGACGATGACGGCGGCCACGGGCGAAGACATGCTCGCCCTGACGACGTCGCCCGAAAAGAAATCAGCCGAACTGTTCGCCTTCGGCCCCGGCCCTGCAGCCGAAGCGTGCGGCCACGTGAAACTGTCTGCGCCGGCGGTCAAGGTCGGCGAAGAACCCGAAGCCACGAAAGTGGAAGCCGGCAAGGCGACCTTCATCCACGCGGCGCTCACCGGGGCCAATGCCAGGAGCACGAAATGGAAGCTGAAGTACACCGGCAAAGGCGGCCCGAGCGAAGAAACGATCGGCAGCGCCTACCAGTACCAGGAACCGTCGCTCGAACACGCGTTCACGAAGATCGGGGAATACGAAATCACAGGGACCGTCGAAACCGACAACCTCGGCACCCCCACGGTCGCGCCCACCGCGACGAAAATGCTCCAGGTCACGGCGGGGACGCCTGCGGTGAAACTCACAGCCAACCCGACGAAGCTGGTCGGGGGCGGCAAGATCGCCTTCGAAGCAAGCGTCAACGACCCCAACGAGGAAAAACCGCACCTGAAGTACACGTGGAACTTCGGCGACGGCTCGCCGCAGGCCGTCGAAGAAGAAGCGGCCGCCAAACAGGCCGTGGTGCGGAAGGCCGAACACACCTATGCGCCGTGCAGCGGCGAACACTGCATCGTGTCGGTGACCGTCGAAGACACCGAAACGAAAACGTCGAAGGCAGCCAACGTCAACGTTGAAGTGACGCCCGAACCGTCCGGCGGCGGCGGTGGTGGTGGCGGCGGCGGCGGTGGCGGCGGTGGCAACGGCACCAACACCGGCGGGGGCGGCAACGGCGGCAACGGCGGTGTGCTGAAATACATGGCGAGCATCGCGGGCTCCTCGTTCCTCGTCACGAGCTCCGGTGCGCTGGCGCTGAAGGTCAGCTGCCCAACGGGCGCGGGAACGTGTGGGGGGACGATCACGCTCAAGACGTTGACGGCCGTCGCCGCGAAGTCGTCGAAGAAGAAGAAGAAGTCGATCCTCACGCTCGGCAGCGTCTCCTTCTCGGTCGCCGCCGGCCTGACCAAGACCGTCACGATCCACCTGTCCTCGAAGGCGCGCTCGCTCCTCTCGAGCTCCCACACGCTGCGCGCGAAGGCGGTCGTGGTCTCGCACGGCTCCACCGGCTCGTCCAGCACGACCGAACCGGTGATCACCCTGAAGCTCGCCAAGGCCAAGGGCAAGAAGCACTGAGCGGTTGGTTGAGCCGGCTGCTCGGCTCGCACGCGAAACCGCTGCTCGCGGTCCCGGCCAGGACGCGCACTGCGTCGCCGTCAAGCGAACGGACGGCATCCGCGGCGCCGTGGCCAGATGTTAAGCCCCGGTGAAAGAAATGTGCATCCGGAGAGGCATGTGAACGTAACGTGAAGTCAACCCCGTGAACAGGATCGTAACTCAGGCGCCCCCGGCGGATGCGAGCCTACGTGGCGACGGGGGATCGGACTCTCCCGCTAGGTGCGGATGGAGGTCCGTGCCGACATGGAATCCAACAGGAGGTAGTCAAGTAATGACGTTTTTCTCCGCACGCCGGTGGTTCGCGTGCATCGTCCCGGCAGCCGCGGTGGTTGCCTTTGCGGCGATGCCGGGGACTGCCATGGCGGAAGGCGAACGCGACGCCCAGTGCGCCGGTTCGAACATCGTGATGAACGGCTCGTCGCTCCAGGCTTCAGCCCAGGTGGGCACCTGGAACCCCGACTTCAACACCGCTGCAAACACGTTCGCGTGCAGCGGCGAAAAAAAACCGAAAGTCGAATACAGCCAGACCGAAGCCAACAAGGGCTCGGGCGCCTGCCTGAAAGCCTTCGGCATCGCCCACGCTCCGTCGTTTAACGAATACCCAACCTGTGGCACCGACGAAGCACCCAACGAAACCGCCAAAGGCGAAGTCGAAAGCCACAACGACGGCGAAGCGGGCTATGAAGCGAAATCGCTCGAGTCGATCCCTGTCCTCCAGGGCGCCTTGGCGATAATGGTCCACCTGCCGAAAGGCTGCAAGGCGGAAGCCACGATCCCCGCTCCGGCCGGCAAAAAAGTCAAACTCGGCCGTCTCGCGCTCGACAACGAAACGATCGACAAGATCTACCGCGGCCAGATCACGACTTGGAAAGGCGTCGAAGAAGCACAGGGCGCCGGCCACGGCGAAGACAAGGTGAAATGCGAAGTCGCCGCTGAAGCGGAAGACACCATCCACCCGGTCGTGCGCGCAGACAAATCAGGTACGACGCACATCTTCAAGGCGTACCTGGAGCAGGTCGACACGGCCGAAAACATCAAGATGGAAGAATTCGAAAACCCGCAGGGCAAAGGCAAAGTTTGCACAGGCGCCCGGACAAAAGGCGAAGAAAAGTCCTGGGCGAACGTCGCTGAAGGCTGCGAAAACCAGCGCTGGCCCGAAGGGATCGAAGCGTCGAAAATCCGTCCGGTCGTGACGGGCAACCCCGGCGTGATCAAAGAAGTCGAAGCGAACGAAAGCTCGTTCGGCTACGGCGATCTCGCCCAGGTGCGCAGCGAAACTGGCGGCTTCTCCAAGAAAGGCGTCGGCGGCGAAAACAAAAAAGGCTCGGAAACCAAAGTCGGTGAACAGCTGACCAAATTCTGGGCCGAGGTCCAGGACACCGAACCGGGTCTTACGCCTGTCGGATACGCCGACCCGAGCAGCACCGGAGACGTCGAAAAACCGGCGAACTCCAACTGCGCGGGCACGGTCTACGCGGCGAAACCGGGTGAAAAATTCCCGCCCAAATCGACGCGTGAAACGTGGTTCGCGGTGAAAGCCGAACTGACGCAGAAAAAGTACAACATCTGCGGTGTCACGTATGACCTCGCGCTGCGCCAGTACTGGTTCTTCCTCAAGCCGTTCGGCTTGACTGAAGAAAAATCCAAGGAAATCGCCACGACGGTCGAGAACTACCTCTTCTGGGTGATCAACGCGAAAGCGAACGGCGGTGGCGCGCTCATCAAAAACAAGGACTACGAAAAACTGTCGGGCACCGTCCTCAAAGAGGCCGAAACCGGCGTCAAAGAAATCGGGAACGTCAAAGGCTGAGGCAGCCTGAGCTCCCGTGGGCGGGGACGCCAGCGAGGACGATGAACCCGACAGCACGGACGCAAACGCACCGGCCGCCCCAGGGATGGGGCGGCCGGTGGCGTTTTGTCGGCGGCTAGACAGCGCCCGAGGTGGCGAGCGGCTGCGGCGCGCGCGCGCTGTCTGATGCGCGGAGGTCTTGGGCGCTGAGGAGGCCGGGGCCGTCGATGACCACGATCCCGGCCGCGAGCTCGCGGCGCCGCGCTGCTTCGCGCTCGGCGGCGAGCAGCTCATCGCCACGGCGGGCGGCGCGGCACAGTGCGATCACGGCGGCCAGGGCGAGAACCCATATGGCGGCGAGGATCACGAGGGGCAGCATCATGGCTCGGAATGGCGGCGAGGCCCCGGCGGTCAGTCGCAAGAGCCTCGCCCGGCGCCCCCATCGGCGGCCGCCCACGCGCGCTTGAGCCCTGCAGCACAATCCTCGAACACGCGGCCAGGCCGCGCGGGTCGGCGGGCCGGCGCTGTGCGCGTTATTTCGGCTCGGGCTCGCGCGCGGCCTGGACGCCAACGCTCGCCGGCAGCCGACCGGTCGCTGCCACACCGTCGACCTCCGGCACGGGCTGCGGCTCGGGCGTGGCCTCGAAGGGCCGCTTGCGCACCATCCAGATCACGAACGCGACGAGCAGCGTCGCGACGAGCGTCCAGCCGAGGGCTTCGGTGCTGAGGCCGATGTACTTGAGACCGGAGGCGAAGATCACGAACGTGATCACGGGCCGGATGTAGCGGTCCGGCGCGGTGGAGGAGAGCATCGAGCCGACGAGCACGGCGGGAACGCTGCCGAGGATCAGCGAGGCCGTGACGCCGAATACGACGTGGCCGAAGGCGAGCGCGCCCAGCGCCGCGGCGGCCGTCAGCGGGACCGCCTGGGTGAGGTCGGTGCCGACGAGCTGGTTGGCGCCGAGGGTCGGGTAGAGGAACAGCAGCAGGATGATCATCAGCGACCCCGAGCCCACCGAGGTCATGCCCACGATCAGGCCTCCGATCGCGCCGATCAGCACGGTCGGGATCGGGCGCGCCACGATGTCGTGGATCCGGCCCGTACGCGTGTGCCCGCCGCGCCGATCGAGGTAGTAGCGGTACACCATCGCCGCGGCGCCGAGCAGCAGCGCGGCGCCTAGCGCTTTCTCGATGTTCGTCTGCGCCGACTTGGCGTTGGCCATCACGCTCAGCAGATAGGCACCGAGGAAGGCCATCGGCACCGAGCCGAGCACCATCCAGCCGACGAGCGGGCGGTGGACCGTGCCCTTGCGCAGATGCACGCTCGCGCCGACCGGCCGCATGACGACCGCGGCGACGAGGTCGCTCGAGATCGCCGCCGAGGGCTTGACGCCGAAGAGCAGGATCAGCATCGGCGTCATCAGCGCACCGCCGCCCGCCCCGGTCATGCCGACGAGGAAGCCGACGACGGCGCTTCCGAGGACGATGTAGGGATCGATGTGCATGGCTCTTGGCTCCGAGCGGCGCGTGGGCCGCGCTGGCGGTCGCAAATCGTAGCGCTCTCAGCTATCGGGTCGAATAGACCTCCTTTGCAGCAAACCCGCAGCGCGGGCCGCCGCGGGCACGACGGCACGGGCCACGCGGCGCTCAGGCGGCGGGTGCGCGCGAGGCCACCGGCGCGAGCCGCGGCGAAGCACGGTACCCTCTTATGACGAGAGGGTAATTCCCCGGCTGGGTGTGCCAGGGCGGTCGTCGGGATCGTCACAAGCATGTCCGCCGGCGGCTCTTGCGCTGGCCGCCGTGCGTGTCTATGATGCCGGAGGCTTTACGGGGATTACAGGATCTCGACATTTGTTCGGGCTGGTCGATGGATTATGGGGATGTGGGTGGCGAGCAAGGAGGCGGCAGGAGCGATGAGTGTCGACACCGGCGCCGGCGCTGAGACGGGCGTAAACGGCGGCGGCGGCGGCGGCTGGGCCCGTCCGCGGTCGGCCTCGCGCACCCTCCTCGGACGCCGGCGGCTGCTCACGACGGGGATCCCGGAGGTTCGCGGGCCGGCGGCCTGCATGCGCCGCGACTCGGTCTTCCGGCGGCTGCTCGTCTGCGCGGACGTGATCGCGATCGTCTCGGCGTTCGTGCTCACGATCGAGGTCTCGCGCCGATCGCTGCAGCTCACCTGGGCCGGGATCGCGGCCGTGCCGATCCTGATCATCTGCGCGAAGCTCACCGGCCTCTACGACCGCGACGAGACGCTGCTGCGCAAGACGACGCTGGACGAGGCGCCGAAGCTGTTCCAGCTCGCGACGCTGTGCGCGCTCGTCGCATGGCTGACCGGCGGGCTGCTCGTTCGCGGCGCGCTCGACCGCCACGAGGCGATGTTCCTATGGCTCGTGCTGGCGCTGCTGCTGATCTTCTCGCGGGCCCTCGCCCGCGCCTTGGCGCTGCGCATCTCGCCGATCGAGAGATGCCTGTTCATCGGCGACGAGCGATCCGCGGAGACGATCCGCTCGAAGCTCACCGGACACGGCGGGGTGCACGCGAAGGTGGTCGCCCATCTCGACCTCGACAAGGTCGAGCCGTGGTCGACGGACTCCTTCTCCGAGCCGCGCCTGGCGGAGATCCGCGACCTGGCACAGACGCTCGACGTCCACCGCGCGATCATCGCGCCGCGCAGCGTCGACGCCGGCGAGATGCTCAACCTCATCAGGACGCTGAAGGCGGTCGGCGTGCGCGTGAGCGTGCTGCCGCGGCTGCTCGAGGTGGTCGGCTCCTCGGTGGAGTTCGACGACCTCCACGGCGTCACGGTAATGGGCGTCCGCCGCTTCGACCTCACGCGCTCCTCGGCTGCCTTCAAACGCGCGTTCGACCTGCTCGGAGCGTCGATCGGACTGCTCGCGATCTCGCCGATATTGATCGTGATCGCGATCGCGATCAAGCTCGACGGTCGCGGACCGGTGTTCTTCCGCCAGCTGCGCGTGGGGCGGCACGGCCACCGCTTCCAGATGATGAAGTTCCGCACGATGGTCGACGGAGCGGACGCGATGAAGGAGTCGCTGCTGCATCGCAACGAGGCGAAGGAGGGGCTCTTCAAGATCGCCAAGGACCCGCGCGTGACGCGCGTCGGGCGCCTGCTGCGCAAGAGCGCCCTGGACGAGCTGCCGCAGCTGCTCAACGTGGTCAAAGGCGAGATGAGCCTCGTCGGGCCGCGTCCGCTGGTCGTGGAGGAGGATCAGCGCGTGGAGGGCTGGCACAGGCGCCGCCTGGAGCTGATGCCAGGCATGACCGGGCCGTGGCAGATCCTCGGACCCTCGCGCGTGCCGCTCAAGGAGATGGTCGCGATCGACTATCTCTACGTCGCCAACTGGTCGCTGTGGACCGACGTGAAGATCCTTATGCGCACGGTCCCCCATGTGCTCGGACGCCGCGGGCTGTAGCGCCGCACCGCCCGATCTGAGCTCCATAGCCCTCGACTATGATCCTGCCAGGTGGCGATGTCGCCGAGCAGCGGCGAGGATGGAAGTCCCCCGGCCGCAGCCTCTCGCGGTCCTGAGCCAATCGAGAAGCCAATGCTCTACGTCGCCACGGTGCACTACAGGTCCCCGCGCTGGATCGAGATACAAGCGCGCTACCTCAAGGCGCACATCTCGGTCCCCTTCCAGACGTGGTCCTCGCTGGAGGGCATCGACCCCGCATACGGCGTGCACTTCGACCGTGTCGTCGAGCAGCTCGGTCCCCACGCCGGAAAGCTCAACCACCTCGCGATGGAGATCTCGCAGGAGGCCGCCGACGAGGACCTGCTGATGTTCCTCGACGGCGACGCCTTCCCGATCGTCGACCCGATGCCCGTGATCGAACAGTCGCTCGCGAGGGCGCCGCTGCTCGCGGTGCGCCGGGCGGAGAACCTGGACGAACCCCAACCCCATCCCTGCTTCTGCGTGACCACCGTGGGGACCTGGCGCAGCCTCCCCGGCGACTGGTCGGCCGGGCCGACCTGGATCGGTCCCAAAGGCCGCCCGCGCACCGACGTCGGCGGCAGCCTGCTGCGCAGGCTCGAGCTCACGAAAACGCCGTGGGTCGATCTGCTGCGCTCCAACCGCCACGATCTCGACCCGATCTTCTTCGCGATCTACGGCGACCTCGTCTACCACCACGGCTCGGGCTTTCGCAAGGGCGGGCCGAGCGGCATCCACAGGACCGTCGACGGGCCCTCCACGCTGCGGGTCCCCGACGTGCCCGTGATCGGAAGGCTCGTCGGAGCGATCAACCGCCGTCGCTGGCAGTCATGGGAAGAGGCCACGCAGGAGCGCCGCCTCGCGCAGTCGCAGACGATCTACGACAAGATCAAGGCCGGTGATGAGAGCTGGCTGGAGCAGCTCAGGTAGAGAGAGGAGCGCGCGTGGCAAGCGACGGGCAGGTGCTGAAGGAGCTGAACCTCGGGGCGGGGAAGACGTTCATCCCCGGGTTCGTGAACATCGACATCCACGAGCGCGCCGACATCAGCCTCGACCTCGGTGCCGAGAAGCTGCCGTTCTCCGACAACAGCGTTGAGACGATCGTCTCCCACCACACGCTAGAGCACGTCCCCGACTACCTGTTCGCGCTCAAGGAGATACACCGCGTGCTCGTGCACGATGGCGTGCTGCTGCTGTCGCTGCCCTACGCGACGCTCACCGAGCATCACATGGTCAACCCCTATCACCATCACAACTTCAACGAGTGCTCGTTCGACTTCTTCGACCCAGCGCTGCTGAAGGGCTCGGCGGCCGAGGACGGCGAGACGGCGTTTCGGCGCGTGCTGGTCCGCTTCACCTACATGGGCGGATTCGGCGCGGCGCCGCGGCCGCTGCGGGTGTGGGCGCGCAGACACCTGCTCAACGTCGTGCGCCAGTTCGACATCGCGCTGGTCGCGATCAAGGACCCGAGCCTGCCCCTCGACACCAGCCCGGCGCGCGCGCGCGAGCTCGAGCGGCGGATCGTGGAGCTCAAGCGCGCGCGGACGCAGTACCCCGAGGTCGCCGCGGAAGCGCGCGCCGAACGCAGCGAAGGCATCGCGCCGGCCTCGCGCCGCAACGGCTCGAGCGGAAGGCTCGCCCGTGCCGCACGCCACCGCCGCGACGCGTTTCTGCGCCGCTTTGAGATAAGGCACGAGTAGCGACCGCGCCGCGGCGCGCGCGGCTTCGGCCTCAGCCAGCGCGTGGTGGCGGCCTGCGCCTCAGTCGGCGTGCGCCGGCATCAGCCTCACGCAGCGCGCGCGGGAGCCGGCCGGGCGAGCGGCTCGCGTTCGCCGCCGACGAGCCGTTGCAGGGCGGCTGAGATCTGTTCGCAGACGACCTCGGGCGCGTACAGGCGCTCCGCCTCCTCGCGGGCGCACACCCTCACCGCCGCGGGGTCGGCCCGCAAGCGTTGCAGCGTCTGCTCGATCGCGTCCGCCATCGCCGGCACGTCGCCCGGCGCCACCTCGGCGGCGACCGAGCGGTCGACGCCTTCGATCGCCCCGACCTCGCTCGTGCCCACGACCGGGATGCCGGCCGCAAGCGCCTCGGCCACGGTCAGCGCGAACGGCTCGTAGCTGCTGGCCTGGAGCAGCACATCGCTGGCCACCAGCTCGGCGCCGACGGCGGCGGCCTCGACGCGGCCCGCGTATTCGGCGCTTTCTGGGAGGTCCGCCAGCAGCGGCGTGTAGTCCGACCACAGGCTCGGGCCCCCCACGACGCGAAAGCGCGCGCGCACGTCGCGATCGTGCAGCAGGTTCGCGACCGCGACCACGTCCTCGATCCCCTTGCGCACCGCGACGCGGCCCAGTACGAGGATCAGCGGGGGCTCGCCGACGGCTTTCCGGGCCGGCGCAAAGCGCTCCAGACGGACCGGGTTCGGCACCACCGCCGTGTGCTCGCTCGGAAACCGGTAGTCGCGCACGAGGTGGTCGCGAAACACGCCGCTGATGCACACGAGCAGACGTGCGCGGCGGATCGATACGAACTGCAGGAGCGAGCGCAGCAGCATCACGGTGGCGACCGCGGCGTAACGGTAGGCGGGGTGGCAGCGCAGCCCGAGCCGCCGCTCGGAGACGAGCGCGCGCAGCTCTCCGGCGGCGTGCGTCTCGGGATGGATCACGAGCGGCACCGAGCGCCGCAGCTGCGGCGGCAGCGCGAAGCTCTCGATGCTCGAGAACTGGTAGACGAGATCGAACGGCTGTTGGCGGTGTCGCTCCATGATCTGGCGGCGCAGCCGCACCGAGGCGAGCCCGCGGGCGACCATGCCGCTCACGAACGCGGCGATGCGCGTGCGGCTGTACCAGCGGTCCCACTGCCACACGCTCGTGCCCCACGTGAACGTGAGGTTGGCGTTGTCGCTCACGCGCGGCGGCAGCGGCTGTCCGGCCGACGGAAAGAACGAGTCGATCCGGTGCCCGCGCGCGGCCAGGCCGGCGAGCAGCTCGGTTGCCACCCCTGCCACTCCCCCGTCCTCGCCCGGGGCCGGTCCGAGCCACGCGATGTGAAGCGATCGGTCTGCCATCAGCGGCTCACCCTATAGGACGCAGATCGCGCTCAGCGCGGCCTTCACGGGTTCTCAAACGCGCCTCGTTCACCACGTTCGCAAGGCGGCGTTTGAACGCAGCCACCGAGAAGGTGTCGGCGTGCGCGACCGCCCGCGCCGGCTCGAAGTCGAGCTCGTCGATCGTCTCGATCGCCCGCGTGAAGGAGTCCACGTCGTCCAGTCGCGCCAGCCGTCCCGTCTCTCCGTCGAGCACCGTCTCCAGCGCGCCGCCCGCCGCGGCGGCGATCACGGGCCTGCCCGCGGCCTGGGCCTCGACGGCGGTGATGCCGAACTCCTCCATGCTCGGCACGATCACCGCGCGGGCGCGCGCATACAGGCCGGCCAGGTCCTCGTCGCCGACGCGCCCGAGGAACTGCGCCTCCGGGTAGGCCTGCGATAGGGCTGTGTGCTCGGGGCCGCTGCCGACGATGCGTATCGGAGCACGCGCGCGCCTGGCGGCCTCCAGCGCTATGTGCACGCGCTTGTGCCGCACGAGCTCGCTCACCACGAGCAGCTCCTCGCCCGGCGAGGCAGTCGTGAACCTGTCGGTTTCGACCGGCGGGTGAACGATCGCCGCCTCGCGGCCATAGAAACGCATGATGCGATCGCGCGTCAGCTGCGAGTTGGCGACGTACACGTCCACGCGCCGGCTCGCGGCGCGATCCCAGCGCCGCATCCAGCTCAGCTGCGCGCGCAGCAGCGGCCGCAGCGGCGCCGGGGTCTCGGCAAGCGCGCGCCCCTGCTCGTACCAGGCGTAACGAAAGGGGGCGTGGCAGTAGCAGACGTGCACCGCGCCGGCGGGCACCGCGATCCCGTGCGCGAACGCGCTGCTGCTGCTCACGACCACGTCGACGGGCGGCGGCCGCAGGCGTTCGATCGCGAGCGGGTAGAGCGGCAGCAGCCGTCTGAAGCCGCGTTGGCCGACGCCGAGGCGCTGCAGCGGCGAGGTCGTTATGGAGCGGCCGGCGAAGCGGCCGCGCGTTCCCTGCTCGTCATAGAGGAGCGTGAATATCGGCGCCTGCGCGTAGAGCCCCGCGATCGCCGCGAACGTGCGCTCGGCGCCGCGCATCACGAGCAGGTAGTCGTGCGCGAGGGCAACGCGCCCGTCGAGCTGCGTCGCCGGGGCGGCATCTGGTGGGTTCTCGCTCATGGGTTGACGCTGCGATCGCCGCGCGAATCCCGCAAGCCTAGCCGCGCGCCCAACCCAAGCGGGCGCTCGATGACGCGTTGGTATGTTCTTGCCGATGCCGGACACCATGCTCCGGGCTTTCGGCTGGAGCCCGCTTCTCATCCACGGTGATCCGTGCGTTCTGGACCGTTGGCTATGGCTCCGCCGGCACCTGCGCCGGGGCGGCGTGCGGACCTTCGACGCCGGCTGCGGTAACGGAGCCTTCAGCATCTACGCGGCGCGAGCGGGCAACCGCGTGCTCGCGGGCTCGTTCTCGCAGCGCGAGCAGGACGACGCCCGCCGCCGCGCCGAGCTGCTCGGCGTGAACGGGATCGACTTCCGCCTCATCGACCTGCGCGAGATCGAGCAGCATCGCGACTCGCTCGGGAGATTCGACCAGATCATCTGCTTCGAGACGATCGAGCACGTGCTCGACGACGAGGGGCTCGTGCGCTCGCTCGCCGCGATGCTCGAGCCCGGCGGCCGACTGCTCCTGACCACCCCCTTCGACGGGCACCACCCCCTCTACAGCGAGCAGCGCGAGCCGAGCGGCGTCGAGGACGGCTCGCACGTACGCTACGGCTACTCCCAGCAGCGCCTGCGGCGGATCGCACACGACGCCGGCCTGCGAGTCGAGAGCGAGGGCTTCGTCAGCGGCGTCGTCTCGCAGAAGCTCACCGACCTGATGAGGTGGCTGACCGCGCGCCTGGGGCGCCTTCCCGGTTGGGCGATCGTGCTTCCGCTGCGACCGTTCGTGGTCCTCGACGCGCCGCTGAGCCGACTGCTCGACTACCCGTACCTGAGCGTCGCGCTGAGCGGCGTCAAGCCCTCCTAGGCAGCGGTCGTGCGCGTCCTCGTGACGGTGCCTTGGGGGCGTCGCCTGGGCGGCGCCGAGACGATGCTCCAGGGGCTGCTCGACGGAGCCGGAGCGGGCGGGCACGAGCTCGAGCCGGTGTTCTTCGAGGCGGGTCCGTGGTGCCAGGAGCTGCGCGAGGCGGGCGTGCGCGTCGAGGTGATCGAGGCGGGCCGCCTGCGCCAGGCCCACCGCTGGGCGGCTACCGTGGCGCGCCTGGCGCGCCTCCTGCGCGCCCGCGAGCCCGACGTGGTCCTCAACTGGTCCGCGAAAACACAGCTCTACGGGTCTCCGGCGGCCGTCCTCGCCGGCCAGCGCGAGCGCGTCGTGTGGTGGCAGCACGGGTTCGCAAGGCGCGACTGGCTCGACGGCTCGGCAACGGCACTGCCCGCCGCCGCGGTCGGCTGCACGTCCGCTGCAGCCGCGCACGCCCAGGCCCGGCTGCGACCGCGGCGGCGTACGTTCGTCGTCGCGGCCGGCTCGCCGGTGCCCCGGCCCGATGAGGTCCCCGCCGCGCTGGAGCTTCCCGACGATCGGCCGATCGTGGGCCTCGTCGGTCGCCTGCAGGCCTGGAAGGGGCAGGATCGGCTGCTGCGTGCACAGCGCCAGCTGCGCGACCGCGGACACGAGATACACACGCTGATCGTCGGCGGGGACTCCTACGAGCGCTCGCCCGACTATGCGGCCTCGCTGCTGCCGCTCGCGCGCGAGCTCGGGATCGCCGACGCCGTCACGATGACCGGGGAGGTACCCGACGCGGCTCCCTACATCCGGCGCATGGACATTCTCGTAAACGCCTCCGACCGCGAGCCGTTCGGCATCGTGATACTCGAGGCGATGGCGCGCGGCGTCGCCGTCGTGGCCGTCGACTCCGGCGGCCCGCCCGAGTTCGTCGAGGACGGACGCACCGGCGTGCTCGCCCGCTCCGGCGAACCGAACGCGCTCGCCGACGCGCTCCAGCGGCTTCTCGTCTCACCGGACCTGCGCGCCCGGGTCGCCGAGGCCGGCGCAGAGCGATTCATGAGCGAGTTCACGACCGCGGCGATGTGCGAGAGGTTCTTCGCGCGAATGCGCGCCGTGCGGGAGCGGATGTGAGCGCGCCGTGATCGCGCGAACGTGCGAGGTGCCGCCCGAGGCTGGAATCGCCTTTCACCGCGTGCGCGCTCCCCCTTGCCCAGGTCGGCCCCGTCAACCCGAGCCGCTCTTCATGGGTCTACCGCATACAGGTGAAGGCTGCGGGCATGCTCAAGCGTGCGGGCGAGCGTCTCTGTTATTGCCCCTGGGCGCGCGCCGGCGTTCGTGTGCGTTTCAGGGGGCGTGGCCGAGGAGGTGCGCGCCCACTTTCCCGATATTGCCGAGCGTGTTATCACGATTGGCCGCACGCTAGCCGCTACCCGCGGGCGCGTCTCGTGCCCGATGCGGCGAGGAGCATGCGCTCCAGCGGGTCGGTCGCGGCCGGTACGGTGAACAGCCGCTGCACCGCGGCGCGGCCGGCCTGCGCCAGCTGCTCGCGCAGCTCGGGCTGCTCGCGCAGCCGCGTCAGCCGCTCCGCGAGGGCCTCGGAATCGCCCTCGGGAAACACCAGGCCGCCCCCGGTGAGACCGATCACCCACGGGATCGCGCCCGAGTCCGACCCCACCACGGGCACGCCGCACCACAGCGCCTCGACGATCACCCGGCCGAACTGCTCCTTCCACGTCGGCGTCGTGCGGGACGGCAGCACGAGCACGTCGAGCTGCGCGTAGCCCTCGGCCATCTGCTCGTGGCTGAGGCCGTCGAGGACGCGCACGCTCGCGCCCGGAAGCGGCGCGCCGTCCAGCCGCCCGCGGAGCTCGCCGTTGCCGATCAGCAGCAGCTGCACGGGGGCGCTCAGGTCGCGCACCGCGGCGAGCAGATCGTCGAGGCCCTTCGACTCGACCAGGCGCCCCGCATAGCCGACCGTAAAGGTCCCATTGCGCTGCGCCTGCGCCGGCGCGCTCGGCCACGTGGGAACTGCGGGCGGCGCGAGCTCGACCTCGCCGCGCGCGCCCCAGCGCCGCGCGAGCTCGGCGGCAGCGGGCGAGCGGGCGGCGACGAACGCGGCCTCGGCAAGCACGCGGGAGCGCAGCCACCGCACCGGCGGCGGCAGCTCGCGGTCGATGTTCTCGTAGCAGTGCACGCCGAACGGGACCCCGGCCCGCGAGAGCGCGCGACCCCACTGCGCCGCCGCCAGCGCGAACGGCTCCGCCTCGAGGAACGCGACGTCCGGGCGCACCTCGGCGATCACCGCGCCGCAGCGCGCTAGGTAGACGTGGCGCTGCTGTCGGCCCGCGAACACGACGCGCGTCGGGCGCAGGGTATCCTGCATTCCCTCGAGCGCCTGCGGAGCGACAGGAGTTGGCGAGTAGGAGTGGCGCCAGCGGCTCGGCACGACGACCGTGACATGCCACCCGCGGCGGCGCAACTCACGATAGACTTCCTGATTGACGCTGACCACCGACGGCTGGCTGACGACAAGCAGCCGCCGCTGGCGGTCCGGCCTCTCAACTGGGGGGGCGGCGGAGCTCAAAAGGGCCTGTTCCGCCGCCCAATAGCTGCATCTGCAGTTGCGCTGGGGGGTTCTGAGGTCTGTACTCTTTGCACAGCACGAAACCTATGATGGCTGGTCACGGCCATGGATGGATCCCGAAGCCATGAACGAATCGACGAGCGACGCAGGACGAGTTTTCAGCCCGCTGTGGAAGCGCAAGTGGATCATTCTCCTAGTCGGAATCGCCGTTGGCGCCGGCACGTATGAGTACTACAAGCATCAGCCCGCGCAGTACACCGCAAAGACCTCCCTCTACCTCGGTGGGACGAGCGAACAGCAGGGCGCGGGGACGAGCGCCCAGGGGAAGGGCGGGCTCAGCGGCCGCGAACTGACCAATCAGGTCGAACTGATCAACTCGAGCCTGATCGGCGTGCCGGTGCACAAGCAGCTGCGGGCCGAAGGCAACCTCGCGGCGGCCCGCTCCAAGGCCAAGGCCACGGCCAGCGCGAACAGCAGCTTCATCTTGATCACCACCGAAGGCCACCTCCCACGGGGAGCGGTGGCGCTCGCGAACGCCTACGCGCGCGTCTACGTCGAACGCGAGCGCGCCGACTACTACCGCGGCCTGAAAGCGGCGATCGCCAACGCACGCCAGCAGCTGCGCAGGATCGAAACACCGACCTCGAAGGGCGGGAAAGCGAGCAACAGCGCCTCCTCCGCGATCCAGGCCGCGACGCTCGCGAGCAAAATCAACCAGCTCGAATCGGGCCTCTCGAACTACGCGGGCGTCCAGCAGGTCAGCCCGGCCAAAGCCAACCCGCTGCCAGTGTCGCCGACCCCGAAAAAAAACGCGATCTTCGGGTTCGTCCTCGGGCTGCTGCTGGCCGCGATCGTCGCCTACGTCCTGAGCCAGTTCGATCGCCGGCTGGGCTCGCTCTCCGACGTCGAGGGCACCTTCCAGGCACAGGTGCTCACGGCGCTGCCGACGGTGAAATCCCCGGTCGTGCGTCCGAACGGCGAACGCGCGCCGGCGCGGCCACTGCTCGAGCCGCTGCGGCGGCTGCAGACGACGCTTCAGCTCGGCGACGTGCTCGGCCGTGACGGCGCGCCGCGCTCGATCGCGTTCGTCAGCGCCGACCCCGGCGACGGTCGCTCGACCCTGATCGCCAACCTCGCCCGCGTCCAGCGCGACGCCGGTGCCCGGGTGGCGGTGGTCGAGGCCGACTTCCGCCGCCCGGTGATGGGCCGCCTGCTCGACGTGAGCAGCCCGCACGGCCTCGGTGAAGTGCTCATGGGCCGGGTCTCGCTCGATGACGCGATGCGCAACGTGGAGCCCCTCCAGCCGGCCGTCTCCGACGTCGCCTCAGCGGGCGCCGTCTCGACCGTCGTCGCCTCGCGCAGCACCGGCGAGCTGTCGGTGCTGCTCGCCGGCGAGGGCGTCGACAATCCGCCGGCGCTGCTGGCCTCCCCGCAGATGGCCGATCTGCTGCGGGCACTCGCCGAGGAATACGACTACGTCCTGATCGACGGCCCTCCGCCGCTCGCGGTCAGCGACGTGATGCCGCTGCTGCCGCTCGTCGACGGCATGATCATCGTCGCGCGCATCGGCCACACGCGCGATCAATCCGCCCAGCGACTCGGACAGGTGCTCGGGCGGACCGCCTCGGCGCCGCTGCTGGGCGTGGTGGCCAACTGCGTCACGTCGAAGGACATGGAACGCTACGGCTTCTCCGTCGCGCCGACGCAGCGGGGCGCTCGAGGCAAGCTCTTCCGGCGATGAGCACAGCTCCGGGCCGCTTTGCCAATCCCATCGGGGGTGTGCATCCCGCTGTCCTGCAACGTCGCCGCCGTCGGTTGCTGCTGCTCGGTGCGAGCGCCCTGATCCCCCTCATCCTCGGGCTCGCGATCAGCGTCGAGGACAGCAACCCGAGTCTGCTGCTGGCGGTCGCGCTGATCGGGGGCACGGTCGGGATCGTGACCCTGGTCACGAACCGCCGCCTCGAGGTCTCGGTGCTGCTCCTGGCGGTGTACCTCGGGCTGCTCGAGGGCCCGGTCAAGCTCGGCAGCGGCGGCCACGAAGCCGCCTCGGTGGTGCGCGACGTGCTCATATTCGCCGTCGCGCTCGGGGCGTTCATGCGCCTGCTCGCAAGCAGGAAGCCGATAACGTTGCCGCCGCTGTCGGGATGGGTGCTCGCGTTCGCCACCCTCGTCCTGATAGAGGCGCTCAACCCCAACACGCAGAGCATCACGAAGGCGCTCGGGGGCTATCGCCAGCAGCTGGAGTGGCTGCCCTTTTTCTTCTTCGGTTACGCGCTGATGCGCTCGAAGCGCCGCTTCCGCCAGTTCTTCCTGATCCTCGGCGTGATCGCGCTGGCGAACGGCGTCATGAGCACCTACCAGACCCGGCTCAGTCCGGGGCAGCTCGCGAGCTGGGGTCCGGGCTACCACGAACTCGTCTACGGCTCGGTGGTCGCCGGCACACCCGGCGGCCTGTCGGGACGCGCCTTCTCGATCGAAGGCCAGGCGCGCATCCGGCCACCGGCGCTCGGGACGGATGCCGGCAGCAGCGGCGGCTTCGGCGTGCTCGCGATCCCCGCGCTGCTCGCGCTGCTCGCGAGCGTCGGCCTGCGACGAAGATGGCCGATCGTGCTGCTGTTGTTCGGCGCCCTCGCGGGTGTCGCCACCGGCCAGGGCCGGCTGCAGGTCATCGGCGCTGTGCTGGCGATCCTGTGCTTCGTTGGCCTCTCCTTCAGCGCGGGCAAGCGAGTCACCCGACCGCTGGCCGTGATCCTCGGGATCACGCTGCTCGCGTTGCCGGCCGGCGCGGTGTTCGTGTCGGCGCTCGGCAGCGGCACGTTCGCCCGCTACAGCAACATCGCGCCGGAAAATGTGTCGTCCCAAACCTCAGACGTAAACGGCAAGACCGCGAGCCTCGAAGAGATCCCCAAGACGGTCGAACACGCGCCGTTCGGCGTAGGGCTGGGCAGCGTCGGTGCGGCGGGAGGCTTCGGCGGCCTGCAGACGCACGAAGGGCTCGAATCGCATGGTGTGAGCGCCGAGACCCAGTACAACTTCGTGGTCGATGAACTCGGGCTGCCCGGCCTGCTGTTGTGGTGCGCGCTGACGATCAGGCTGCTGACACTCGGGATAACCGGTCTGCGGCGCATCCCGGACGTCGAGCTGCGGCTCTACCTCGCGGCCCTGATCGCGACGATCCTCGCGTTCACGATCATGGGCTTCTCCGGGCCGACGATGGCGAGCGCTGCGTTCGGACCGTTCTTCTGGTTCTCGGCCGGCACGTTCGCCTACTGGTTCATCACCAAGCGCAGGCAGGATGCCCGGGCCACCGGGCTGGCGCCGAGGCGAGGCCTGCGCGCGGCGCCGCTGCCGGAGCCCGCGTGAGCCCCCCGCCGGCCCTCGCCCGGGCGGACGCTCCGCCGCTGGTCACCAGCCGCGCTCGGCTGTACATGCTGATCGGCGACCGGCGCCCTACGGTCGCGTTCCTCGCCCTCTGCTCGGCGATCGCAGGCCTGACCGAATCGGCGCTGCTGATCGTGATCGCCGAGATCGCGGCGACGACGGCGAAGGGCGCGGCCAAGGCCAAAATCAACATCCTGCACCTCAGCGCGAAGCCCGACACGCTATTCATCTACGCCTTCGCTCTGGTTCTGCTGCGCATCGTGCTGCAGGCGCCGCTGTCGAGCATGCCGGCGCGCATCGCCACCGACGTGCAGTCGCGGCTGCGCCGGGAACTCTTCGACGTGTTCACGCGCGCCTCCTGGGACGTTCAGTCGCGCGACCGCGAGGGCCACTTCCAGGAGACCCTCACCGGCCAGGTCGGGCAGGCGAGCGGCGGCGCCATACAGGTCTCGCAGCTGATCATCTCGGCCTTCACGTTCATCGTGCTGATGGCCACCGCGCTCGCGCTGAACGCCCTCGCGGCGGGGGTCATCCTCGTCGGTGCTCTCCTCCTGTTCGGCGCGCTCCGGCCGTTCAACCTGCTCGCGGTGCGCCTCGCGCGCGAACTCTCCCGCGCGCAGCTCGGCTATGCCGGCGGCATCAGCGAGGCGGGCCGCATGGCCGAAGAGACGCAGGTGTTCGGGACGGGCGCCGCTCAGCGTGCGCGCATCAACGTGTTGATCGCCCAGGCCCAGCGGCTCTACTACCGCTCGTTGCTCGTCAACCGGCTCTCGCCCGCCCTGTACCAGAGCGCGGTCCTCGTGATCCTCGTCGCGGGGCTGTACGTTATCTACAAGCAGGGCTCGAGCCACCTCGCCGCGCTCGGCGGCGTCGTGCTGATCGTCTATCGCGCCGGCCTCTACGGCCAGCAGGTGCAGAGCTCCTTCCAGGGGCTGCGCACGTCGCTTCCGTTCATCGATCGCCTTCAGGACGTGGCCCGTCAGTACGCCGAGAGCGCACCGCCCGACGGCGCGCTCGCGCTGCCGCCGGTGGAGACGCTGGCCTTCGACAAGATCAGCTTCGGCTACCGGCCCGAGCGCCCCGTGCTGAAGGAAATCAGCTTCCGCATCGGCGCCGGCGAGGCCGTCGGCATCATCGGACCCTCGGGGGCGGGCAAGTCGACGCTGATTCAGCTGTTGCTGCAACTTCGCAGCCCGGACCAGGGCCGCTACCTGATCAACGATCAGCCCGTCTCGGATTTCAAGCGCGCGGACTGGTATCGGCGTGTCTCCTACGTTCCCCAGGCGCCTCGGCTCCTGCACGCATCGGTGGCCGACAACATCCGCTTCATGCGCGAGCTCGACGACGAGGCCGTGGAACGAGCGGCCAAGCTCGCCCGCATCCACGAGGACATCGTCAGCTGGCCGAACGGCTACGAGACGATCGTCGGCCCGCGCGTCGATGCGGTCTCGGGCGGCCAGCAGCAGCGCCTGTGCCTCGCACGAGCGCTCGCCGCACACCCGGAGGTGCTCGTGCTCGACGAGCCCACGAGCGCGCTCGACCCGCACTCCGAGCGCCTGATCCAGGGCTCGCTCGAAGGGCTGCGCCACGAGATGACGCTGTTCATCATCGCCCACCGCCTCTCGACGCTCGACATCTGCGACCGCGTGATGGTGATCGTCGACGGCCGCGTGGCCGCGTTCGACAGCACCGACCTGCTGCAGCAGAACAACACCTACTACCGCTCCGCCTCTCTCCTCTCGACAGGCGGAGGGCGTCTGCCGTGAGCGTCAGCGGCGGCCTGCAGGGGCCGGCTGCGAGCGGAGCGCCTGCGCCGGGAGCGCAGACCTCCAACTCACAGCCGCGCCGGCCCGACTTCTTCATCGTCGGACAGCCGAAGAGCGGCACTACGGCGCTGTACGAGATGCTGCGCGCGCACCCCCAGATCTACATGCCCGACGGAAAGGAGCCCTGGTTCCTGGCCGACGAGCTGCACGAGCGCACGCCGCCGCGCCCCGGTGGCACGCCGCGCACACTGCCCGAGTACCTGTCCCTGTTCGCGGCCGCGCAAGGCGGGCAGCGCACGGGCGAGGCCTCGGCCCTCTACCTGTGGTCGCGCACGGCCGCCGCTCGCATCGCGGCGCTGTCTCCCGAAGCGCGCATCATCGCGATCCTGCGCGAGCCCGCGAGCCTGCTGCGCTCGCTGCACCTGCAGTTCGTCGAGACCTACATCGAGACCGAGAGCGACTTCCGCAGCGCGATCGCGCTCGAGCGCGTCCGCCGCGAGGGGCGCGAGCTGCCGCGGCACACCTACTGGCCCAGGGCGCTGCTGTACTCCGACCACGTCCGCTATGTCGAGCAGCTGCGCCGCTACGAGGACCTGTTCACGCGCGAGCGCATGCTGGTGCTGATCTACGACGACTTCAGGGCCGACAACGAGGCGAGCGTGCGCGTGGTGCTGCGCTTCCTCGGCGTCGACGACGCGGTCGAGATCGAGCCGAGAGAGGCCAACCCCAGCGTGCAGGTGCGCTCCGACCGCATGCACGAGCTGCTGCGCGCCGTGTCCGTCGGGCGGGGGCCCGTGTCGCGAACGCTGAAGGGCTCGATCAAGGCGCTCACGCCGGCGGGGCTGCGCCGCGGCGCCCTCAACGCGACCAAGCGCCACGTCGTCTTCGCCGAGCCGACGCCCCTCGACGAGGCCTATATGGTCGAGCTGCGCGAGCGCTTCCGTGACGAGGTGGCGGCGCTGGGCGAGTATCTCGACCGCGACCTGCTCGGCCTGTGGGGATATCGCGATGTCCGCTGAGCCGCTCTGCGCGCAGGCGGGCCAGGGAGCGCGGCTGCCGGACTTCTTCATCGTGGGTCATGCCAAGAGCGGCACCACCGCGCTCTACGAGATGCTCCGCGGGCACCCGCAGGTCTACATGCCCGCGCTCAAGGAGCCGTGGTTCTTCGCCAGCGACATGCGGCCGCGCTTCATCCCCGTTCGGGCCGGCCCGTCGCCGCAGACGCTCGAGGAGTACCGCGCGCTGTTCAAGGACGCGGGCCCCGATCAGCGCATCGGTGAGGCCTCCTCCTCCTACCTGTGGTCGCGGACGGCCGCGGCCGCGATCGCACAGGCCGCGCCGCAGGCGCGCATCATCGCGATCCTGCGTGAGCCCGCGAGCTTCCTGCGCTCGCTGCACCTGCAGCTGCTGCAGAGCCACGTCGAGGTCAGGAAGGACTTCCGCACCGCGATCGAACTCGAGCCGGCCCGGCGCGAAGGCAGGGAGATTCCGCGCAGCTCCCACCGCCCGCAGCTGCTGCGCTACTCCGATCAGGTGCGCTACGTCGAGCAGCTGCGTCGCTACCACGACCTGTTCCCGCCCGACCAGGTGCTCGTGCTGATCTATGACGACTTCCGCAACGACAACGAGAGCGTCGTGCGCTCGGTGATGAGGTTCCTCGACGTGGACGCCGAGCGCCCGGTAGCGGTCCAGGACGTCAATCCCTCGATCATGATGCGATCCCAGCGCCTGGACGACCTCGTCTACCTCGTCTCCGTCGGGCGCGGCGGAGCGATCACGCGCGGCGCCCGTGCCGCCGTGAAGGCGGTGCTGCCCCGTCGCGTTCGCCGCGACGCCCTCCAGCTCACGAGGACGCGCGTCGTGCACGGCCGACCGCCGCCGACCGATGAGGCCTTCATGCTCGAGCTGCGCCACCGCTTCAAGGGCGAGGTGACCGCGCTGAGCGATTACCTTGGACGCGACCTCGTCAGCCTGTGGGGCTACGAGGATGTCGACTGACCCGCAGGCGGCTCAACCGCAGAGCCGTACAGCGCCCGGCGACCCCGGCTGGCGCGCGCAGGTGGGAGTCGCCCAGGAGGCCGCGCTGCCATCCGCCGGGAGCGTGCTCGTGACGTGCTCCGCTCCCCTAGGCGGCGGCGGCCTCGGCCGTCACATGCAGGAGATCCTCGACGCGCTCGATCGCCGCGGGCTCCCGCGCGACTACATCTGCGAAGCGCGCGGCGGCGCGCCGGCCGGGGACCCGACGCGCGAGCTCGTGATCGGGCGCTCCCGGGCCCTCGCGCCACTCACGCGTGTGTCGCCGGCCTGGCGGCTGTGGAGCCAGAGCGTGCGCTTCGACTCAGCCGCCGCTCGGCGGCTCTCACCGGCCGAGCACCTGATCGCGTTCAACGGCACCGCGCTCGCGCAGTTCCGGGCCGCCGGGCGCGACGGCAACCCCTCCACCTCGCTCGTCTCGGCGACGGCGCACATGCGTCACGTCATAGACCAGCACGCGAAGGCGCACCGGCAGTACCCGCTCGAACGGCCGTGGGCCGAGCACCTGCTCAGGCGCAACCTCGCCGAGTACGCGCGCGCGGAGCGCATCTACGTCTCCTCGCGCTACGCGTGGGACTCGTTCGCGGCCGAGGGTGTGCGCGAGGAGACGCTGTCGATGTTTCCGCTCACACCCCATCCGCGCTTCGCGCCCGACCCGGGGCCAAGCGCGCCGGAGACGTTCGACGTCGTCTATGTCGGTGCGCTGACCGTCGACAAGGGCGTGCCGCTGCTGCTCGATGCGTTCAGCGCCCTTCCGCACGCCGACATGCGCCTGCGGCTCGTCGGGGGCTGGAAAACGCGCGGCATGCGCCGCCACGTCTCGGCTGCGTGCGCGCACGACAGCCGCATCAGCGTCGCGCCCGGTGACCCGCTCGAGCTCCTGCGCGCCGCCGCGCTGTACGTGCACCCGACCTACAGCGACGGCTTCGCCTACGCGCCGGCCGAGGCGATGGCCTGCGGGGTCCCGGTGCTCGTCAGCGAGGACACGGGGATGAAGGAGCTGATCGAGCCCGGACACGACGGCCTCGTGCTTGCCACGGGCGACCTAGCCGCGCTCGCTGAGGCGATCGACGCCGCCTACCGGCGCGAGATCCTCGCACGCTAGTCGGCCTGCCGGCTAGTTGGCTTCGATGAACGAGTAGATCGTCGACTTGACGCGCCACCAGTAGCCGAACGCGTGGCCTTTGCCGCTCAGCACTTCAAGGCTCGCGTTGCAGCCCGCGGCCTGCAGCGCCGTCAGGAATTCTTCCTGCTGGGAGGCTGGCACGAGGTCTTCTTCGGCCGCGAACAGCTGCCAGTTGGGGCATGCGCCGCGCGGCACGTTGTACACGGGTGAGAACTGGCGCTCGAAGGCCGTGTTCGTGCAGGCGAAGATCTTTTCCCATCCGAGGATTTCGCGACCGCAGCCGAGCGCGATCGAAAGCGAGATCGCAAGGCTCGATTTGAGTCCCGCTTCCTGACCCAGTTGGACGAGCGTTTCCAGGTTCGTGGGCCCGCTCAGCGAGACCACGCCCCGCACCCCGGCCAGCTGCTCGCCGGCGAGATCGACAAGGTTGCCACCGGCCGAGCCTCCCACGAGCACGACGTTCGCCGGGTTCGCGCCGTATTCGCCGCCATGTTCCTGAACCCAGTCGACCGCGGCCTCGACCGCTTCGGGCTGTTTCGGGAAGGCCGTTTCATGCGAGTTGGCCTGCGGGTAGTTGATGTCGAAGACGGTGAAGCCCTGGTAGCGCAGGTCGTTGGCGACGGTCGGCTGTTCGGTTTCGTTGGGCTGCTGGCGCCAGCCCCCGCCGTGCACGAGCACGACGGCCGGTGCGCCCGCGCTCGCCGCCGCGAGGCCCGCCCGAGCGCTCGCTGCGGCGTTCACCGACTGCGTTTGGCTGGCGGGGATGTAGATCGTCGCGATGTCGAGCGGCGAGGGGCCGTACTGGACCCCCCGGACCGGCGGTATCAGGGTCGCCTGCGCGGCAGTACTCGCGGCGAGCATCACGATGCTCGCCAGGGTCGCGGCGGCGAAAGCGAGCGAGCGCCGCGTCACGTCGCGTCCGCTCGCGTCTCGGTTGTCTTCGCGCCGTCGCTGTCGGATGCGGGACCCGGGCTCGTGAGGCTCCAACGAACCTCGTACCCATGGATCTCCGTGTCGCTGAGAATGCCCCTGGCTCCGTAGTCGAGGCACGCGAACTGCGTCCTGTAGTCGCGCATGGCTGCGAGCTTACACGATGCGGCCGCAGGATCGAGGTGAAAAACTTGTGCAGAGCGCAGATCCGGCAGCTCGGGCACGTCCTCGAGGAACGACATCCAGAACGCATCGACGTTGCGGTGCGGGTCCGGATCGCGCCCGTCGACCCACGTCGGCCAGCCGTGAAGCACGCAGTAGGGAAGCTCCGCATAGAGGGTCGCGGGCATGCCCGAGCGCAGCAGCATGCGCCCGTAGCGGCGCGTCAGTAGGTGGTCGGGGTGCGAGCCGATGCCGGCCGGCACGTACACGCGCGAGGCGGATGGCACGTTCGCGCTCAGCTCGTGGTCGATCGCCTCGAGCGTCGGCTGCGGCGGGCGACGGTACTGGGCATCCATGAACGACAGGTTGATCGGCTTGCGCCCGGCGCGGCCGAGCGCGGCCGCATCCTCGGCAACGCGCTCGCGCACTCGCTGCGCGGAATCGCTCGCACCCGTGGTCGCGTCCCACAGCGTCACGCGCCCGGGGGCCGGCGCGGCCGCGAACACGTTTGCGACGTTGAGCTCGCGCTCGTCGGAGAGGATCGTCCAGCAGTTGAGCACGGCGTCGTCGAAGTGAGGTGAGAGCACGAGCTCGGGAGCGGCCGCGTCAACCCTCAGGCGAGGGGTGAAGCGGCTCTCTTCGCGCGCGGCCAGTCGCTGTTTCGAACGGCGGTAGAGCCCGCGCGGGATGCTCTGGAGGCGGCTCAGCATGGGCGAGGTCGGGGGAGTATAGGCGTCCAGGACACCCGGCGAGCGCGCAATCGCAGGCTCGCCCGGGGCCTATAATCGGGCGATCATGGCGTCGCCCGAGTCGCTAGCCGCAGAGCGCGCGCCACGGGGGCGTGTGCCGGACTTCTTCATCGTGGGGCACGCGAAGTGCGGCACGACGGCGCTCTACGAGATGCTCCGGCGCCACCCGCAGATCTACATGCCGGACTTCAAGGAGCCGATGTTCTTCGCGCGCAACGCCCAGCCGCCGAACACGTCCGGTCGCGTCAGCTTCGAGCAGACCGGCAGACGCTCGGAAAGCCTCGAGGACTATCTGGCGCTGTTCGCCGACGCTGGCCCCGCGCAGCGCGCGGGCGAGGCCTCGACGTTCTACCTGTGGTCGCACGAGGCGCCGGCGCGGATCGCCGCCGCGCAGCCCGACGCGCGCATCATCGCGATCCTGCGCGAGCCGGCGAGCTTCCTGCACTCGCTGCACATGCAGATGCTTCAGAACCAGGCCGAGTCCGAGACCGACCTGCTGAAGGCGATCGCGCTGGAGGGCCGCCGCCGCGAAGGGCGCGACATCCCCCGCCACTCCTACTGGCCGCAGGCGCTCATGTACTCCGATCGCGTCCGCTACGCCGAGCAGCTGCGGCGCTACCACGCTGTCTTTCCGCGCGAGCAGGTGCTCGTGCTGATCTATGACGACTTCAGGGCCGACAACGAGGGCACGGTCCGCCGGCTGCTGCGCTTCCTCGACGTCGACGAGGACGTGCCGCTGACCGTCCTCGAGGCGAACCCGAGCGTGAACGTGCGCGCGGTGCGCTTCGACTCCCTCGTGCGCGAGGTCCGCCAAGGTCGCAGCGCGGGATCGCGTGCGCTGCGCCAGAGCGTGCGGACGCTGACCAGCCAGCGCGTGCGCGAGGCGCTGCTCTACCCGCTGCGCCGCCGCGTCGTCTACGGCGATCCGCGCCCGCCCGAGGAGGCGCTGATGGCCGAGCTCCGTCGCCGCTTCGAGCACGAGGTCGTGGCGCTAAGCGACTATCTCGAACGTGACCTGATCACTCTTTGGGGTTACAACGGTGTCCGCTGAGGCGCTCCCCGCCGAGCGCCTGCCGCAGCAGCGGGTCCCCGAATTCTTCATCATCGGCCAGCACAAGAGCGGGACCACGGCGCTATATGAGATGCTGCGCCGCCACCCTCAGATCTACATGCCCGAGCTCAAGGAGCCGCGCTTCTTCGACAGCGACCTGCACTCGGTCGCCCGCACCTCCGCCAACAGCGGCCGGCCCGAGACCTACGGCGAGTATCTCGCGCTGTTCGAGGGGGCCGCGCCGGAGCAGCGCATCGGCGAGGCCTCGGCGTCGTACCTGCGCTCCGTCCTCGCCGCGAGCGCGATCGCCGCGGCGCAGCCGCGCGCGCGCTGCATCGCGATCCTGCGCGAGCCCGCGAGCTTCGTGCGCTCGCTGCACTCCCAGCTCGTTCAGGAGCACGTGGAGCGGGAGAAGGATCTGCGCCGCGCCGTCGCGGGCGAGGAGATCGTGCGCGACGGGCGCACCGTGCGCCGCTACTCCGACCACATACGCTACGTCGAGCAGCTGCGGCGCTTCCACGAGGCGTTTCCCTCCGAGCAGGTGCTCGTGCTGATCTACGACGACTTCCGGGGAGAGAACGAGGCGACCGTGCGCAAGGTGCTGCGATTCCTCGAGGTCGACGACAGCGCGCCGATCGAGGTGCTCGAGGCCAACCCCAGCGTGGCCGTGCGATCGCTGCGCATGGACAGCGTCGTGCGCGGCATCTACGGGGGCCGCAGCCCCGTCACCCGGGCGATGAAGGGCGCCGTCAAGGCGCTCACGCCCGAGCGCGTGCACGGCAGCGCCCTGGCGACGGTGCGCAGGCGGCTCGTATATCGCTCGCAGGAGCCCGCCGACGAGCGCCTCATGCGCGAGCTGCGCACCCGCTACCAGGGGGAGGTGGTCGCGCTCAGCGAGTACCTCGATCGCGATCTCGTCTCGCTGTGGGGATATGACGATCTCGGCTGAGGCATGCACGTGCGCCAGCCGCTCGTGGCTGGCCCGCACCGGCCGGCCGTCTCCGACGATCGTGAAGATCGATGTCGAGGGGGCGGAGGTGGGAGTCCCCCACGGAATGGAGGAGACCGTGCGCCGCGCGGGGCCGACGCTGATCGTCGAGCTGTACGGCACGCGCGAAGAGGTCGCCGATCAGCTCGACAGCTTCGGCTACGAGCACCGTCCGATCGAGCGCGACGTGCCCACGCGCGAGGCGCCCTGGTGGGCGCACATCCTCGCCCGCCCGCGCGCCGCCAGCGCGGACTGACAATGGGATGGTCCCGGGCCGAGCTGGGAGAGGCTCCTGCGCGAGCCGGCGGGGAGGGCGCCGAGCCGCTGCGCGTGGCGGTGGTCGGTATCTCGCTCAGCGGCACATGCGGCGTGCGCGACCACGCCACCCTGCTCACCGGCGCGCTCGCCGCCGACGGCGTGTCCTGCTCGTGGCACTGGCTGACGCGCGAGCAGAGCGCGCTCGCAGGAGCGCGCAGCGAGATCGCAGGCTTCGTCGAGCAGCTGCGCGACGAGCTCGCGCGGGAGCGCCCCGCGGCGGTGGTCCTGCACTACTCGGTGTTCGCCTACTCGCACAAAGGGCTGCCGCTGTTCGTGCGCCCCGTGTTCGAGGCGCTGCGGGAGAGCGGCGTGCCCGTGCTCGCGGTGCTGCACGAGTTCGCATACCCGTGGAGATACGGAGGCTGGCGCGGGGCCGTGTGGGCGGTCAGCCAGCGAGCGGCGATGGTCGAGGTGATGCGCGTCGCCGCGACGGTGCTCGTGACCGCCGACGTCCGCGCGCGCTGGCTCTCCTCGCGGCCCTGGCTTGCAAAGCGTGCGGTGGTCGTGGCGCCGGTCTACTCCAACCTGCCGCCGCCGAGGGCAAGCAGCCGCGAGAGTCGCGACGGGCGCACCGTGGGCCTGTTCGGCTACTCCTACCAGGGAGCGGCGCTGGCGCTGATCCTCGACGCGTTCGCGGACTTGACCGAGCGCGGCGTAGCTGTGAGGTTGAGGCTGCTCGGGGCGCCCGGCCCGCAGAGCCCGGGCGGCGAGGCCTGGCGCGAGCAGGCGCAGGCTCGCGGGATCGCGGACGCGCTGTCGTTCTCCGGCGCGCTTCCCGCGCAGGAGCTCTCCGATCAGCTCGCGGCGTGCGAGGTGCTGCTGTTCGCCGACGCGGCCGGGCCGTCCTCGCGCAAGGGCACGCTCGCCGGCTCGCTCGCCTCGGGCCGCCCGCTCGTCGCGCTCGACGGCCCGATGGGCTGGCGGGCGCTGATCGACGCCGGCGCGATCATCGCAGTGCCGCCCTCGGCGCGCGCCCTCGCCGACGCTGTAGGCGGGCTGCTCGCGGACGAGAGCGCGCGCGAGGAGCTCGGCGAGCGGGGCCTCGCCTTCTACAGGCGCGAGATGGCGCTCGAGCGCACCGCAGAGACCGTGATGGGCCTGCTCGCGGGAGGGGGGCCGGCCGGCTCCCCGGCGGGCGAGCGTCGCCTTCGGTCCGGCGAGGTGCCGCCGCCCGCGCCGTAGGGGCTCAGCGACGCGTCGAACGCGTCGTCTGCCAGTGCGAGCTCGCGCTCGCATACGCTTCGAGCAGCGTCTGCACGTGGCGCTCGGGGGTGAACTTCGCGGCCACCGTGGCCTTGCCCGCGAGGCCCATCTGCGCCTGACGTCCGGGGTCCGCAAGCAGCTCGCGGAGCGCCCTCGCGAGCTCGCCCACGTCGCCCGGAGCGACCGCCAGCCCGCTGCTGCCGTGCACCAGCCAGTCGCCGATCCCGCCGGTGGCGCTGGCGACCGCAGGGCGGGCGGCGGCGAACGCCTCGATGCCGACCAGGCCGAACGGCTCCGGCCACAGTGACGGCATCGTCACCACCGACGCTTCTGCGAGCTCGCGTGCGAGCCCGGGGGCGTCGAGCCAGCCGGTGAAGCGGACGCGATCGCGCAGGCCGAGGCGCTCGGCGAGCGCGCGCATGGTCTCCAGCTCGCGCCCGTCTCCGCAGAGCACGAACTCGGCCTCCACCTCGCGCGCGGCTTCGATCAGCACGCCGACGCCCTTCGGCTCAACCACCCGACCCGCGAACACGACGCGCCTGCGGCTCTCGTGCCCCGAGCCCTGCACGGCGTGCATGGTCGGGAAGTAGGGCACGATCGCGCGCCGCGCAAGCCCGTTGTTCGCCAGATGGCGATCGACCGCGCTCGAATACGAGACCGCGAGGTCCGCGCCCCGCAGCGCATCGCGGCCGCGCGTCGCATTGATGAACTTGCGCGCCAGCGTTTTCTTGTGGCGCGTGTGCGCGCAGCCCCGCGCAAGGAAGTTGGGAATGCACTCCGCGCCGTGCGCGCGCGTGCATTCCTGCCCCGGCTTGAAGTAATACATCCCCGCAGTGCATGCGGTGTAACCATGCGCGCTGACGACCACCGGCGAATGGGCGCCCAGCGCGCCCACGAGCTTCGGGTCGTCGACCTGGTGAAGGTGAACGACTTCACCCTCGGCAGGGACGGCGCCCGCGAGCCGAGTCTGAATCGAGGCTCTCGAGTCGAAGAGAGAGGGCGCGTGGTGGATCGTGACGCCCGCCGGAACCTCGTCATCGGCGTCGACCTTGGCCGCCACCACGCCGACGTTCACACCGCGTTCGGCGAGTGCCGCGGCGCTTACCTGCACGTGCGCGCCGACGCCGCCGTCTCTCGTCCAGCGCGGCGTCACCAGCAGCACCGAGCCGTGCGTCGTCCGAGGTGAAGTGGTCATGTGGCGGGCGCCGGAGCATATCAATCGGCTGCATGTCGGTCGGCCCGAAGGCGGCATCTGCGAGACTGCCGAGCCATGCCGGAGCCAGCCGCCAGGGCCTCCTCGACGACGACGCAGCCCGCGCCGGCGCGGCCGCAGGTCCTGTACGTGATGGGCGCCGGCCGCAGCGGCAGCACGATTCTCGGCGTCGCGCTGGGCAACTGCGAGAACCTCTTCTACGCGGGCGAGCTCGACGCGTGGCTGGCCCGCTCGGGCGCGTCCCAGCTCAAAGACGAGGAGCGCACCCGCTTCTGGAACGAGGTGCGCTTGCGCGTGCGCGGCGCCGACCCGCTCTACGGCAGGGAGCCCGAGCGCGCGATCGAGCGCTCCCTGTCGCTGCTGCGTGTGAACAAGTGGCGCGCTCGCCGTCGCCTGCGAACGCCCTACCGGCAGGTGGCCGAAAGTCTCTATCAGGCGATCACTGCGGCGGCCGGCACGATGTTCATCGTCGACACCTCTCACTACCCGCTGCGCGCGCGCGAGCTGCAGGAGCTGAACGGAATCGATCTCTACCTCCTGTATCTCGTAAGGGACCCGCGCAGCGTGGTCGCCTCGTTCAACCGGCACGACGTCGCTCAATATACGAAGTCAACTCTCACCACAAACGTCTACCTGTGGCTCACCAACCTCCTCGCCGTGCTCGTGTTCCTCCGTCACCCGCGTGAGAGGCGCCTGTTCGTTCGCTACGAGGACTTCGTCGAGGATCCCGCGCGGGTGCTCGCGGAGATCCTCGGACGCGCGGGCCTCACCGCGGCGCCTCCCGATTTCTCGCGCCTCCTAACCGGCGTGCCCTTCCAGGGCAACCGCCTGATCCGCTCCGAGGTGATCGCGCTCGAGTCCGGCCCGCCCAAGCGTGCGGGGCGCTCGGCGCTCACCACCGTGCTGCAGTTGCCGTGGGCGTTCGTCCTCGCGCGGCTGAAGCCCAGCACCTCGAGCCCGACGGGAGGCGCGCGTGCGGTCCGTGAATAGGGTCGTCGGAGCGCTCTCCCGACGCCTGGACCGGCCCGAGTGGCTGGCGGCGGTCGACGCGACCGCGCGCCTTGCACAGCGCGAGGCGATCGGGATGAGCGCCGTGCTGGCGGCGGTGCTTCACGGTGAGGGCACCTATGTGGACGTCGGCGCGAACAGGGGACAGGTGCTGCGCGAGGCCGTGCGCATCGCGCCGCACGGCAGGCACATCGCGTTCGAGCCGATCCCCAGCCTCGCCCGGGAGGTCGAGCTCGCGTTCCCGGACGTCGACTGCCGGCGGAAGGCGCTCGGTGCCGAGACGGCCGCCGCGGAGTTCTGCCACTTCCGCAAGCTGGACGGATGGAGCGGGCTCAGGCGCAGCCCGGAAATCAGCGACAGCGAGGGGGATCCCGAGTACATCACGGTCGAGGTCTCGACGCTCGACGTCGAGCTCGCCGGGATCGCCCCCAGCGTCGTGAAGATCGACGTCGAGGGGGCCGAGCTGGCGGTGCTGGAAGGCGGACGGGCGATCCTCTCCGAGGCGAGGCCGATCGTGATCTTCGAGCACTTCGCCAGCGCGGCAGCGCTGTACGAGACCGATCCCGGCGCGGCATGGGATCTACTAGACGGGCTCGGCTACGAGATCTTCTCGATCGTCGGCGAGGGCCCGTTCACGAAAGCGGCCTTCGTCCGCGGCGCGGGAATCGTCAACTGGCTCGCGTCGCCGCGCGTGAGGGCGACCGCCCCCCAGTAGAGGCCGCAGGGGCCACGTACGGCGGCGCCGGCGGGTGCCGCAAGCAGGCGCCCGTTAGGGCGAGCCGCCGGCGCGTTCTGCTCGTTCGGCGTGCTTGGCTTCGGCGGCTTCTTCGCGTTCCAGGGGCTTCCGCGCGGCTTCCACGGGGGAGGTTTCCTGCGGTTTGGCCGTGTGCCTTGCGGCCTTCCTCTGCTTGGAGCCAGCGCTCTTGGTCCGCTTGGCGCCCGTGCCGTGGCCCGACTTCTTGCCGGCCCTGGGCCTGCCGTGGCCCTTCTTGGCGGCGCTCTGCGCCGCTTCCTGTTCTTCGCTCTGCTTGGCCGCATTCTTCCTCGCCTTGGCTTCCGCTTCCGAGATGGCTTCGCGCCTGCTTTCTTCGGCCTGCTGCTTCTTCGCCTGCGCTTCAGCGCCCGGTTCTGCGGTGCTGGCTGTCTTGGGCGACGCCGCGCTGGGTTCCGCTTCACCGCCGTGGGCGGCTTCTCCGCAGCCGGCCGCCAGGCCCGCACAGGCTGCCAGGAGCAGGCACAGCAGCGCGACCGTCACGACCCGGGGCGTCGCTCGAGCCCGCAGCGCCGTCGGCTTCTCGGCGGAGCTTCTCATGCCGACAGCGTAGCCAGCGCGCACACAGGCACGCCGCTTGCGCCGCGCCTGTGTGCGCGCGCGGGGCGCCAGCGCGATCAGCCGGCCGTCGTGATCGTGTTGGCCTGGCCCGGTGATGCCCGCCCGATCGTCGAGCCGCCTCCGGCGGCGTGTTTGCGGGCGGATTCTTCGCGAGCCTTGGCTTCGTGCTGCCGTTTGGCGCGCGCCACCGCTTCGCTCCTGCTCGTCCGCTGCTGCACTTCGGCTTCGCGCTTCTTGGCGGCGGCGCGGGCGCTTTCTTCGAGTGACTTGGCGGCCTTCTTGGACGCTTCTTCACGCTTCTTGACGTTTTCTTCGGCCTGCCGTTCGCGCTTCTTGGCGGCCTTTTCGGCGGCTTCTTCGCGCTTTTTCGATTCGACCTCCGAGAGCACTTCGCGATCTTTGGAGAGTTCGCTCGCTTCTTCGCGTTTCTGCGCGTTTTCTTCGGCGTGCTGGTTGGCTTCTTCGCTCCCTTCGGCCGCTTTGCCCGAGCCACCGCTTCCGCTCCCGCCGGACAGTTCGCCGCAGCCGGCGAGCGCGCCCGCCGCTGGCAGGAGGATTAGGCAGCCGGTGATCGCGGCCAGCGCGCTGCGGCGCCGCATCACGGCCGACGTTCGAGGCTTGTTGGGCCCTGGGCCGCCACGTCTCAGATTCTAGGAGCAGGTCGACGAGAAGATCCGACTTTGACCTAGGCTGCGCCGCTGTAGCTGAGTCGCAGCAGGCGCGGGTAGTCGGTCGCGGCGACTTCGAAGACGGCGGTGCCCCCGACCCGCGAGACGAGCCGCGCGGGGGTCTGCGCGCCCAGCAGGGGGTCGTAGGCGCTGACCGTGGGGCTGGCGCCTTCGGGAAGGCTGCCGAGGGTGATGCGGAAACTCTCGTCGGGCAGGTCGAAGCGGTGCACGTCGCTCGTGGGAGCACCCGGCTGGTAGTCGGTCAGCAGGTAGCTGGTCATCACGTAAACTGGAATCACGAATTCGGTGGGCGAGGTCTGGTAGGGGAAC
>Ga0209040_10000029_pt1 | contig 84244 bp, 72 predicted proteins | sample BogFormECP12_OM3_FD_188240 | JGI IMG/M metagenome (GOLD analysis project Ga0209040, IMG submission 188240) | Bog forest soil microbial communities from Calvert Island, British Columbia, Canada - ECP12_OM3 (SPAdes) (version 2) | ecosystem: Environmental > Aquatic > Freshwater > Wetlands > Bog ... | reverse complement strand
ACCATTGCCCGGGTGGGACTTGCACCCACAAGGTGATCGCACCCCGTCGGGGCGCACCAGAGTTTCACAGAGATGTATTTTGTTGGCGCTTCGCGCCGTGTTTGCGCACCGGCCCGCGCGAAGCGCCATTCGCCTTCTGTGCGGAACTCTGTGTGCACGTTGTGCAACTCTGTGTCCGACTTACTTAAACCCACGGGATTGCTTCGTCGCTTCGCTCCTCGCAATGACAGTGTGCCGCCTTACCGTCCGGCAATGCGCGTGAACCCGTCGTCGCTCCAGTCCTCGCTGCCGACGCCGTGGTGCACTAAGAACAATCCGTCCGGATCGTATCGCGCCTTCACCGCCCGCAATCGCGGATAATTCGCCCCCCAGTAGGCGCGCTGCCAGTCGGTCTGGAAGAAACTGCTCTCCGATACATAGGCGCCGGCATCCGGGGCCAGCTTCCGCACCTCCGCCATCGCCGCAACGATCGCGCGCGCATCGCGGCGCGCGACGTCCTGATCGGGAGCAACCGAATACGCGGACGGACCAAAGCCGCCGATGATCGCCAGCGCGAACGCATCCAGCATGGCGGGATTGGTTGCAGTGTCGCGCGCCGCCCTCGCCGCAGATGCAAGCCCCCCGGCAAGCCCCTTGTTGAAGTGCAACTCCAATGCCCAGTGACGACTGGCCGCGAACAACGCATCTGCCAAACTCTCCTGCTGCTGCAGCAGCGACTCCGGCAGCCAGGCAGACTCGTAGCCGTGCAGGAACCAGCCCACCTGTGCCGCATCACCGGTCCACCACATATTGCCCGGATCGGCCCCGGGCCGGTCGTCGATCTTCACCGTCGCGGCAAGGTGGCGGCGCCGAAACTCGACATCCCACCACTTCCGCGCAGGCATGCTGCGGATCACCGGCTCGCGCACGAGGTCAAGCTCGCGCGGTGATTCGGCTACCCAGTCGAGGAACGACCGCCAGATATCCTCCGCCTGCTGATCGTTCAGTCCCTGCGATATCATCGAGATCGCGAGCTTGTTGTCAGGGCGGAAGGCCACGCTCTCGCCCCAGTACGGATTGAACAGCCGGTTGCGGTAGAGATCGATGAAGCCCCCGATCAGGCGGCGATAAGCGGCGTCCGATGCCGCGGTGATCGTCAAGAACGCACCGCCGAACCAGTCCGGCAGTTCGTGGGTCCGCAGAGTGAGACGGGTCACAACGCCAAAACTGCCGCCACCGCCGCCCTTGATGGCCCAGAACAGCTCCGGATCGTTGCACGCATTGACGATGCGCGCCGTGCCATCCGCGGTGACGATCTCGGCCTCGAGCAGACTGCCCGCGGCGATGCCGTAATTCTTCGAGAACGTGCCGAACCCGCCGCTCTGCACCAAGCCCGCGACGCCGACGGTCGTGCAACCGCCGCCCTGCACGAAGCGGCCCCCCTTCGTCGTCACCGCATCATAGACGTGCATCCAGAGCGCGCCAGCCCCCACCGACACCGCCGGCTGCGGCACAGTGCCGTCGCAACCCCGCGCGACGAAGCCATCGTGCAGCTCGATGCGATTTATCGCCCGAGTCCAGACCAGTAGCGAGTCCGGCGCGCTGGAGGTGCCAAGATAGCTATGTCCGCCGCCCTTGATCACCAGCCGCAGATTGCGCTCGCGGGCGAAGTTCACCGCGGCGACGACATCCGCCGTGCTCTGTGCCGCAACCGCATAAACACTCGGCGCGGACATCCAGGCATCGACCCAGCCCGAGGTCTGCGTCATGCCGGCCTGTTCGCCGATAAAATACGGATTGCGCAGGGTCTCCTGGGTCACGGTCGGTGATTCCACCTTGATCAGGTGGCCATCCACCGCGCGGCTCAGTTGCTCCCACGCAGCGGCGTTTGGCCATGCCGGATCGGATGGGCGCACGCGGCTGGCGGAAGCTGCCGCTGGTCGCAGTACGGCAAGTCCCGTCGCTCCTGCGAGCAGGTGGCGCCGGTTCATCCGCGGACGCGTCCCTCGCAGAACATGCGCATCCCTCCCCGCAGGTCCGGTCGAAGACTTGCAGGTTGAACCCTTCGCCCGCCGCGCGCCAGCGGCCTCGGGGAAGACCGTGACCGACACTTATTCGGATGATCTTCTGATTGAAGGCGTGTCTGTCTGTGCGGGCGGCAGCGAGGGCCGGTACCGTTTGCTTCGCCGAACGTGCGACCGGGATCCTCGGGCGGATGCACTCCTCTTGTGCAGGATACAGTCGCGATTCAAGCCTGTGTTCGGATAATTCTCAAAAGGGCAGACCTTCTCCGGCTCTGGGCCACAGATTTTCGCAAGCTCAAGATAGCTGACGCAGTGTCGGTCAGGCGCGCGGTATCCAGGCCCACCGCGACAGCCGCATCCAATGCAGCGTGGCAGATCGTGGCATTCGGCCGCGTATGCTCCCGCCGTTTGCGCCAGCAGCGCCAGCAGTGCGATCAGCAATCGTGTCAAAAGACACAATCCAGCTCTCGGCATGCATACGCTTCCTTTACTGCACGAAGGTCCCACTGCTGATGGCGTAGCCGCGGGAGAGCGGGGCACACCACGCTGAAGCACTGCGCAAGCGGCGTGCCGGAGCCGCTATGGCGCAGATGGATTGAGCCGTCGGGAGCCGCGATCTCGGTCAGCGCCAAGCCTGCGAAGAGCACGCGCACCCCTCTCCGCACGTCCGATCGAAGGCCTGTACGTTGAACGCTTGACCCACCGCGCGCCAACAGGGATCGGCGAAGGCCTGGCGCATCACGGGCAGCGTCGCGCGGCTGGCTTCGTCCTGGCCGAGCAGAGCGAGCACCACGCGGGGATAACCGGAGACCTGCGCGCGGACCTGCGCGGCTGTCGCGTCCAGGCTGATCACTAGCAGGCGCATTGTGGGTGGTGCCTCGATGGCGAAGGCACCGACGATGCCGACGCCGTCATTGCCGTGCGGTAGCAGCACGACGCCGTCACCGACGAGTGATGCTGCCGCGATTGCTGTTGCACGCGCCGGCTGCATCGTTTCCGAGCGGGTCATGAGACCGAGCAGCGCGATGGCCTGGACCACCAGAACGGCATAACGAATCTGGCGCGGCAGCGCGGCGGCCAGCAGCAGACCGATAAACGGCGTGGCGAAGGCGAGATAGCGCAGTTCGATCGGCGTGTTGTCGAACGCGAGACCGAGCAGCAACAGGCCGATAGGCGGCGCGGCGGCGGCCATGGCGAGCAGCTTGCGTGTTGCAGGTGTGGCGATATGGCGCCAGCGTCGAACGGTCAGTGCGATCAGGCCGACCAGGAACAGAGCCAACGTTAGGGTGACGGTCGTCCGGGCAATGCCACTGACGTAGAGTGGCAGTCCACCGAACACGGTCGCCGCCGAGTAGCGTGCGAGCTGCGCCAGCGCGGAGACTGGTTCGAATGGTTCGAATTGGGCAACGCGGCTTTGCCGTTGGGCAAGGAAGAACCACAGGTCGGCGGGTAGCCAGACCGCGAAGCCGACGAGGACTGCACCCGCTGTCATTGCGAGGAGCGAAGCGACGAAGCAATCCCCAGCGGGATGGGGATTGCTTCGTCGGCTTCGCCTCCTCGCAATGACAGTGTGAACCAGCGCGGCGCAGGCCACGAACGCAGCCAGATAGTTCGCAAACGTCGCGGCACCGAGCAGCGTACCTGCAGCCAGCATCGGTCCGGCCCGGTGTCGCGCCGTACTCAGCACGGCGATGCCTACCACGCTCAGCATCTGGGCCAGCGCGAAGCCGCGCGCGATGGCCCCGGTATAGGCGAAGCCATAACAGCCGACGGTCAGCAGCACCGCCGGCACCGCGGGGATGCCGGCGCTCCGGGCGATTGCCGCAACCAGGCTCAACGTCACGACACTGAACAGCACCGACACCAGCCGTGCGGCGAACAGCGAATCGCCGACCAGCCAGCGCCATGCCGCCACCGTCCAGAAATACAGCGGAGGATGCACGTCCGTGGCGCGCAGGTCGCGCGCGATGGCGGTGAAGCTAACGTGGGCAGCCTGCAATTCCTGCACCTCGCCGGCGGTGATGATGCCCGCGGGCCAGACGGGGCGCGCCACCCGTCCGGTCAGGAACAGCGTGTACTGCTCGTCGTATTCCGCGCCACGCAGCCAGGCGACCGCGGTGAGCAGCAGCCCTGCTGCGAGCAACGCGGACAGGACGGGTCTTCGAGACACAGCCTCGTTCACCGAACATTAGTTGTCCTGCGTTCTATCGCAGCGGCATGCCAACGATTGGTTACCGCCTCCTGGTCGTGTTGCTCGCACTGCTGCTGTTGGCCGCCGCGGGTGAGCCGCCCGAGGCGCTGCGGCGAGGCATCAACGTCACGCACTGGTTCCGCTTCCCGCCGAGTCGCGATCCGGCGGCGTTGCGGGCCTATCTCGGGGATGCGGCGCTCGATGTGCTGAAGCAGGCCGGGTTCACCTTTGTCCGTATACCGGTGCAGCCCGATCTGTTGGCGGCGCCGGAGGCGCTCGCCGACGCGGTGGCGCGCGGGCAGCGACACGGGCTGGCGGCGGTCGTGGCACTATTCGCGGCCCATTGGCATCTGGAAACCGACCCGGCAGACCGGGCGAAGCTGCTCGCGACCTGGCGCTCCCTGGCACCGGTCCTGCGGCGGTTCGACCCGGCAGCGACATTTCCCGAGGTGCTGAATGAGCCGGTGTTCGCCAGCGACCCCACCGCCTGGGCCAGGCTGCAACATCAGGCCGTGGTGGCGATCCGCGCCGCTCTCCCCTCAAACACCATCGTACTCAGTGGCGCTAACTGGGGCGGCATCGACGGGCTCCTCTCCCTGCTGCCGGACTCCGACCCCAACGTGATCTACAGTTTCCACCTGTACGAGCCGGCGGAGCTGACGGCGCTTGGCGCCTACCGGGCCGGGCTGGATGAAGCTGCGATGGCGCGCCTGCCCTTTCCCGCCACGGACCCGACGACCTGCCAGGCCACGGCCGATACGGCGCGCGACCGGCCGACCGCCGACCTGATGCGCTTCTACTGCGCGCAACGCTGGGATCAGCCAAAGGTCGCCAGGCGGATCGCGGACGCGGAGGCGTGGGCGCAGCGCCATCACGTTGCCGTGCTCGCGGGGGAATTCGGCGCCTCGCAGCAACTGAACCAGCCCGCGCGCGTGGCCTGGCTGACCGCCGTGCGCCAGGAATGCGAGCGGCAAGGCATTGGCTGGGCGCTGTGGGGCTACGACGACTCGATGGGCTTCGCACTGCACCCGCCAAGCGACCGGCGCCGGTACGATCCGGCAGTGCTGCGAGCGCTCGGGTTAATGCGATCAAGTAATCGTGAAGCATTGCGTCCCCGGACGACAAACGACCCGGCACCGTGACGCATCTGTGAAACCGGCATCAAAAAGAAAACCCCCGGTCGATGACCGGGGGCAAGTAAACAGGGAGGCTTCACGTCTGGGAGACGCAGGGGTCATCGACCCCCTTCCGACTCCGAAGAGCCGGAACACTGGCGGCAACGCCGCCGTATTCAGTACTATGACTGTAATGGTGCAGTGCGATGATTGCCATCCGCAAAAAGCCGGAACCCGCCATGCTGCTGACGCATGCCCCAACGCCGATCCACCTCATTGCGGCATTGGTTGGCAAGGCAGTAGAGCGGTCAGCGGAATGTCGCCAGCCGCGCCAGCAGGAAGTCGCGGAACACCGCCACGCGCTTCGAGTTCCGCAGTTCCTCCGGATAAACGAAGTACACGTCCACCTTCGGCCCCTTCAGGTCGGGCAGGATCCGCACCAGGTCCGGATTCTGCGTCACCACGAAGTCCGGCAGCGCACCGATCCCCAACCCCGAGCGGATTGCCAACAGCACGGCATGAGTGCTGTTCACTTCCAGCAGCGCTCGGCGCGGATTGCCGGGACGCCGCCCCGCTTCCGACAGCCAGTTGATATCGCTCACCGGCGGATGGTGCTGCCCGAACAGGATCAGCCTGTGCGCATCCAGATCCTCCGGTCGCTGCGGCACGCCATTCTGCTTCAGGTACTCGGGCGAGGCGCAGACATGCCATTGTATCGACATCAGGTGACGCTGCACCAAATCGGGCTGCTTCGGCGGATGCATGCGAATCGCCACATCCGCCTCGCGCATCGCCAGATCGAGCTCGGAATCGTCCAGCAGCAGCGACATCGACACATCGGGATACATGTCGAGGAACTCGTGCAGCCGCGGCGCCAGCCAGATCGAGCCGAACGCGACCGTCGTCGTCACCTTCAGCCGCCCCGCCGGCTTCTCCTTGCTCTCGGTCAGCAGTGCCTCGGTGATCGCCAGCTTGGCAAACACCTCGCGCACCGTGCGGTTCAGCGCCTCACCCTGTTCGGTGAGGATCAGGCCGCGGGCGTGACGGTGGAACAGTGGCACCTGCAGCGCTTCCTCGAGCGCAGAAATCTGCCGCGACACCGCCGATTGGCTGAGGTTCAGCGTGTCTCCGGCATGCGTGAAACTGCCGGCCTCGGCCACCGCGTGGAAGACGCGCAGCTTGTCCCAGTCTATCACTCGGCCTCTCCCGTCCACCGGGCCCGAGACCCCGGCGGATTGCATGACTCCTGCCCTGATGCGGCGTCGCTATCCGCTTCGTGGCTGCGGCGGAGCGCCATTCTAGAACAATCCGGCCCGATTGTGCGCGGCGATGTTGGACCTGTCCGCCGGATTCTGGCTAGTCCGCAGCCATCGCCGGCGAGACCGCAGCCACCGCCAGCCACTTCTCCGCCTCCAACGCCGCCATGCAGCCAGTCCCCGCGGCGGTGACCGCCTGGCGGAACACCTTGTCCTGCACGTCACCGGCGGCAAACACCCCGTCGACCGACGTACGCGTGCTGCCTGGATCGGTCAGGATGTAGCCCTCTTTGTCCATCGCCACCTGTCCGGCAAAAATCGCCGTGGTGGGCGTGTGGCCGATGGCGATGAACACGCCGTCGACCGGCAGACGGTCGAATGTGCCGGTCTTCACGTTCCGTAGCCGGACCCCGGTCACCACCTCCGGCGCGCCGCCGCCCTCGATTTCCTCGACCACGCTGTCCCAGACCACCCTGATCCTGGGGTGGGCGAACAGCCGCGCCTGCAGGATCTTCTCCGCCCGCAATGCGTCGCGGCGGTGGATCAACGTGACGCTGTCGGCATGATGCGTTAGGTACAGCGCCTCCTCGACCGCGGTGTTGCCGCCGCCCACCACCGCCACTGCCTTGCCACGGTAGAAGAACCCGTCGCAGGTGGCACAGGCTGACACCCCGCGGCCTTGCAATCGCCGCTCCGACTCGATGCCGAGCCAGCGGGCCTGGGCGCCGGTGGCAATGATCACCGCATCGGCCAGGAACACGTCACCCGAATCGGCGACACAGCGGAACGGGCGCGTGGCGAAGTCCACTCGCGTGATCAGGTCATGCACGATGCGCGTCCCGACATGTTCGGCCTGTGCCGCCATCTGCTCCATCAGCCAGGGCCCCTGGATCACGTCAGCGAAGCCCGGATAGTTCTCGACGTCGGTGGTGATCGTCAGTTGCCCGCCAGGCGCCAGCCCGGCCATCAGGATCGGCGACAGGCTGGCGCGCGCGGCATAGATCGCCGCGGTGTATCCCGCCGGGCCGGAACCGATGATCAGGACGCGCGTGCGATGGGTGGCGGGCATGGCCTAATCCGTTGCAGGGGACGGCTGACCATATCGGCCCGCGTCATCGCCAAACAAGCAAGCGGTTCGACACTCTTGCGGAGGCCATCGCGTGCAATATTACTGCGCCTATCCAGCCGTCCGTGGAAATGTCACAATTATCCCTGCCATCAGCCCCTGCCATCAGCGCCCGGTAGAATGCGCACCGCATGAAGAGTCCCATCGGCGAAGACACGCCTCTCCTCGACGCGATCGACCGTCGCATCCTGTCGGAGCTGCAGGCCGACGGGAGGATGACCAATGTCGAGTTGGCGCGCCGCGCCGGCATCTCCGCCCCTCCCTGCCTGCGCCGCGTCCGCCGCCTGGAACAGGCCGGCGTGATCCGCGGCTATCACGCCGATTCCGACCCTCAGAAACTCGGCTGGGAAATCACCTTCTTCGCGATCGTGGGGCTCGACAGCCAGAAGGAGGCCGTGCTCGCCGCGTTCGAGCAGCTGGTCGCCGGCTGGCCCGAGGTGCGGGAGTGCCACATGATCCGTGGCGGCGGCGACTTCCTGCTCAAACTGGTCGCGCGCGACACCTCCCACGAGAACCAGCTCACCCAGCGGCTGACCGGCGCTCCCACCGTCACGCGCGTGCAGACATTGCAGACAATCCGCACCAGCCGCCATCTCGCCGGGGTACCGCTTTAGCCAGGGCGCGGGTTTTGCCGGCACGCCGGCGATATTCGAGCGCCCGGTTATCATGTTCTTAATTTGTTCCCGCTATAGAGTCCGTTCCAAGCCGCTATCCCGGCTTGATCAAGACGGAGACAGGCAATGCTCGCTTACATCACCGCTGCCGGAGTGGCATTGGCCCTGGTGGCTATATGGGCAGCCCTTGCACCACTTCTGGCTTGAAGCCCCCGCACTGCGCGTAGAGAACTGCGCGGGGCTCGTGCCATAGTAAGGGCATGTCCGATTCCGCCCCCTCGGTGATCGAGGCTCCAGCCATTCAACGGGGCGCACCGGCGTTGACCGTTGTGGTGCCCTGTTACAATGAACGCCCGAACGTCGCGCCGCTGATCGCCAGGCTGGATGCCACGCTGTACGGCATCGCCTGGGAGGTGCTGTATGTCGACGACAACAGCCCGGATGGCACCGCAGCCGAGGTCCGCCGCATCGCCCAGACCGATCCGCGCGTCCGCTGCATCCGCCGCATCGGCCGCCGCGGCCTGGCCTCGGCCGTGATCGAGGGTGCGCTGTCCTCCTCCGCGCAGTATGTGGCGGTGATCGACGGAGACCTGCAGCACGACGAGACCAAATTGCCAAAAATGCTGGCAGCGTTGAAGAGCGGCCACTACGACCTCGCCGTCGGCAGTCGTCACGTGGAGGGCGGCGACGCCGCTGGCCTAGCCAATCGCTGGCGCCACGCCCTGTCGGATGGTGGCATTCGGCTCGCCCAGTTCTTCCTGCCGGTGCGGCTCACCGATCCGATGAGCGGCTTCTTCATGCTGCCGCGCCCGCTGTTCGAAACGCTGGCTGCCAATCTTACCGGGCAGGGGTTCAAGATCCTGCTCGATCTTGTGCTCAGCTCACCGGCGCCGCTGCGCGTGATCGAGATCCCCTGTGTGTTCCACGAGCGCGTGGCCGGCGAGAGCAAGCTCGACGCGCTGGTGCTGATGCAGTTCGCCGGCCTGTTGCTCGACAAAGTGTTCGGCGGGCTGCTGCCGCTGCGCTTCATCTCCTTCGCACTGGTCGGCGCGGTGGGCGTGCTGGTCCATCTGATGGTGCTGACCGCAGGCCTGAAGCTGGTGGGGCTGCAGTTCGAAGCGGCCCAGGCCATCGCCACAGTGGTTGCCATGGCGTTTAACTTCCAGCTCAACAACGACATCACCTACCGCGATCAGCGGTTGCGTGGGCCGCGCCTGTGGCGAGGGCTATTGCTGTTCATGGTGGTTTGCGGCTTCGGCGCCGTCGCCAACGTCGGCATCGCCAACACGCTGTATGCGACCCACACCAACTGGACCATTGCGGGTGCGATCGGTGCGGTGATCGGCGTGGTGTGGAACTACGCCGTCTCGGCGACGCTGGTCTGGCGCGCGCGGTGAAATCGGCCGGGGGAAGCTTCACCACAGAGACATGGAGAACGCCGAGGGCGCCGTTGTGACAGCGGTAGCCTCGGTGTTCTCTGTGTCCCTGTGGTGAGCCTTGCTTCCTTCGTTGGCACTGGCCGCGCTTGCCGCGCTGACCCTGTTGCGCCTCGCCGCCGCCGCAGCGGTCCCACTTGCGCCTGACGAAGCTTACTATTGGGTCTGGTCGCGCGCGCTGGCGCCGGGGTATCCGGACCACCCTCCCATGGTCGCACTCTGGATCCGCCTTGGCACCATCGTGGCTGGCGACGGGGCACTGGGCGTCCGACTGTTAGGCCCGTTATCGGTTGCGATCGTCTCCCTGCTGCTGGCGGATGCCGCGGATCGACTGCTGCCCGGTCGTCGCGCCGGCCTGCGCGCCGCCGCGCTGCTGAACGCAACCCTGCTGTTCGGCGTCGGCGGCGTGCTGATGACCCCCGATGCGCCGCTGCTCGCCTTCTGGACTGCCTGCCTGTGGGCGCTAGCGCGTCTTCTGCACAGCAGCAACGCACGTTGGTGGCTTGCGATTGGCCTGTTCGCCGGGCTGGCGATGGCCAGCAAGTACACCGCCGCACTGCTCTGGCTTGGGATCACCATCTGGCTGCTGATCGTCCCGTCGGCGCGCATATGGTTGCGGCAACCCGCTCTGTGGCTCGGCGCACTGATGGGACTCGCAGTGTTCCTGCCGGTGGTGTGGTGGGATGCTGGGCATGGCTGGGCAAGCTTCGCCCGACAGGGCGGGCGCATCGGCCTATGGCAACCCGCAAACGCAATCCGCTTCCTGGCCGAACTGATCGGCGGTCAGGTCGGATTGGTCACGCCCCTGGTTTTCGCCTTCTTCGCCGGCGGCATCATCGAGTCGGTGCGCCAAGCCTGGCGGACCCGCGATCCGGCGTGGACCTTGTTGGCCGCACTGACGCTGCCGGCGGTGGCGCTGTTCACGGAACATGCGCTGGGCGACCGGGTCCAGGGCAACTGGCCCGCCGTCATCTATCCCGCTGCCGCCGTCGCCGCCGGTGGACTGCGAGCGCCCCCCTGGGGACGTTTGATGCCGCCGGCCATCGCGCTGGGTCTGGGCATCACCCTGCTCGTGTACCTGCAAGCAAGCGTGCCGCTGCTGCCCGCCAACATCGACCCGATCGCCCGGCAACTGGCCGGATGGGACGCGTTCGCCGTCGAGGTCGAGGCGGCGCGGCGGCAGACCGGCGCCGGCTTTGTCGCGGCGGACCAATACGGCGTCGCCGCGGAACTCGCGCGCACGCTGCCGAACGGGGTCAGCGTGATCGGCGTCGATGCACGTTGGGGGCAAACCGACTTTCCGCGGGCGGTCGTGGCAGGTCAGGTCGGCATCCTGGTCAGCAGCGCTGCGCGCCATGACAGCGAAGGGCTGACCGAGATCGGGGCGGTGGCTCGGCGGCGCGGCGATGCAACCATCGAAGTGTTACGGCTGTATCGTGTCGGTGAGGCAAGCCGTTTCGCCACCGCGGTCGTGCTGCCGCGGCCATGACCAGACCTATCGCGGCCGGTCGGCGGCCAGCAGCAGGAAGGGCGGACAGCGGCGCTCCTCGCGCCACTCCGGCTTCTCGGCTAGCTGCGCGGCGTCCGCTTCCGGCTCCTCCAAGCGCACCAGTCTCAGCCCCGCGTCGAGCAGCGCGTTCACATAGGTCTCGACCGTACGATGGTATTTCACCACACCATCGACGAACCAATGCGTGCGTCGCTCACCTTCGTCGCGATAGCGGTCCACTGGCCAGTGCAGTGCGACGCCGTCCGCGCTCCTGTGCCAATCGGTGGTGCCATGCGCGGTGAGGATCGGATGCTCCACCGAGAACGCGAAGCGTCCGCCTGGCGCCAGCCAGGTGGCGACGCGCCGCACGAAGCCCGCATAGTCCGCGACGTAGTGCAGTGCCAGCGTCGAGACCACGAGGTCGAACGACGCCGACTCGGCCGCAAACACTTCGAGCGATGCGCGCACATAGAGGATGCCGGGATCGTCGGTACGCCGCCGCGCCTCCTCCAGCATGCGTTGGGACAGGTCCACGCCGATCACCTGCCGCGCGCCGCGTGCACGAGCCTCGCGCGCGAAATAGCCGAGGCCGCAGCCGAGATCGAGCACGCGCTGGTCCGCGAGCGACACCGGCAGCAGCCGCTGGAACGCCGGCCACTCGTAAACCATGCCGAGCCCGTGCTCCGAGCGTGGCAGCTTCGCATAGCCGGCAAAGAAGTCGGGGTCGTCGTAGATGTTCTGCGCGGTCATGGCGGGCGCGGCGTATCACACGCAGCGGTGTTCGCGACAGGGGCACGGATCGCTGACCGATGACTGCGCTCGGTAATTAGCCAGGAATTAAACTGGAACGTCCACGCTGTTCCCGTCGCGAAAATGGCATGCGCATGCGTGACAAGACGGGCAAGAAAGGCAAGGGCGACATCGTCATCCGCAAGGAGGAGGTGGTCGAGGGCGAGGCTCACGGCGGCACCTGGAAGGTCGCCTATGCCGACTTCGTCACCGCCATGATGGCGTTCTTCCTGCTGATGTGGCTGCTGAACGCGACCACCGAGGAGCAGCGCAAGGGTCTCGCCGACTATTTCAGCCCGAACAGCGTGCTGTCGCACAACTCGTCCGGCACCGGCCAGCCGTTCGGCGGCCGCACTGCGTTCTCGGAGGGCGGGATGCTGTCCGACCTCGGCAATCCTCAGGTCACGGTCGGCCAGCAACCCGTGGTCGATCAGGTCGATGAGGACGGATCGGACGTCATCGCCCAACCGCGGCCGCATCGCGACGACACCAGGAACAAGGAGCCGGATCTGGGAGGCAGACCGCCGCCGAAGCCGCCCCCGCAACAGGTGCGCAATGCCGCTCCGGCCGGGCCGGTTCCCATCGCCGCGACCACGGCGGGGCGAGGCGATGTGCAGCGCAAGCCGACCGGGGCGGAGCTGCGGATGGAGCTGGAAAAACGTGAAAAGCAGGCCTTCGAGCAAGCGGCGCAGCAGGTCCGCGATGCGGTGGGCAGCGATCCGGAACTGGCTGAGCTGGCACGCCAGTTGGCAATCGACCTGACGCCGGAAGGGCTGCGCATCCAGATCCGCGACGCCGACCGCGAGCCGATGTTTCCGTTCGGATCGGCGGTGCCGAACGACAAGGCCAGGCTGCTGCTGCAAAAGGTGGCGCCGGTGCTGGCACGCATGACGCAGGACATCTCGATCGCCGGCCATACCGACGCTGCACCGTTTGCCGGTTCCGGCCGCACGAACTGGGAGCTCTCCGCCGACCGTGCCAACGCCACGCGGCGTCTGTTGATCGAATCAGGGCTGCAGGAATCGCGCGTTCGCAGCGTGACCGGCAACGCCGAACGCGACCTCGCGGTGCCCGCCGACCCGCTGGCCGCCGCCAATCGCCGCATCGCCATCGTGGTGCTGCACTCGGTGCGGCCGTCACCGGAAGCTCCGTGAGGCGATGCCATGCTGGCGTTCGGCTCATTGGCCCTGCTGCTCGGCTGCGTGTTCGGCAGCTACGTCGTGTCCGGCGGCAGCTTCGAAGTGCTGGTCGAGGCGCTGCCGTTCGAACTGTGGACCATCGGCGGCGCCGCCATTGCGTCGTTCGTCATGGCCAACAGCACCCACGAACTGAAGCACTCGCTGGGCGGCTTCAAAAAGATCTTCATCGGCGCCAGCTTCAACAAGAGCGATTACGTCGATCTGCTCAGCCTGCTGTATTTCCTCGCCCGGCTTGCCACGACCAAAGGCAACATGGCGCTCGAGCCGCACATCGAGAAACCGGAGGAAAGCGCCGCGTTCCAGAAATTCCCGAAGGTTCTCGCCAACCGCTTCGCCAGCTCGATCATCTGCGACTACCTGCGCATGGTGGGGATGAACGCCGACGATCCGAACCAGATCGAGGATGTGATGGCGCGCGAACTGAAGAAGACGCTGCACGAGGAGCTGCACGGCGCGCATGCCTTGCAGATGATCGCGGATGCCCTGCCCGCGCTCGGCATCGTCGCGGCGGTGTTGGGCGTGATCAAGACGATGTCGCATATCGACCGTCCACCGGCCGTCCTGGGTGCGATGATCGCCAGCGCACTGTGCGGCACGTTTCTTGGTGTCCTGCTGTCGTATGGCCTTGCCGGTCCGCTTGCGGCACGGCTGAAGTCGGTGGTCGAGGAGGAGTCAAAATACTACGAGGTGATCCGCGCCGTTCTGGTCACCCACCTGCATGGCAACGCGCCACAGGTCAGCGTGGAGTCCGGCCGCAAAATGGTGCCCAACGAGCACATGCCGACATTCCTGGAGCTGGAAGAGGCGGTGCAGTCGGTGCAGATCAGTTAGCCGCGGGGTGGGCTTCCTCGGTCCGCGTCGCCGCGATCGACGGCCCGCGTTCCTGCGGCGTCACGAAAACACGCTGCGCCGAGAACGACAGCCAGGTGCGCCTGCCTCGCAGGAAGTCGGCCCCCACCAGACCGTCACCCATGCCGCTCGTCATCGGCACGACCGGCAGCATCGGCGCGTGCATCACCTCGGGACCGACACGGAACTCTCGGAAGCGGTGGATGTGCACCGGCACCTGATCGGGCGCTGCACCGTGCGCCATCACGGTACGGTCCGTCGCCATGGCTTCCTCCGCCAGACCAACCCGCTCCGCCATGCCCTTGCTAATCGAACTGAACTGCGCACCGGTATCCAGCACGCCCAACCCGGCCACTCCGTCGAGCTCGAACGGCACCTGCAGGCGATCGCGTCGCGTGCTGACGCCGTCGACACCGATGTAAGGCTCCTTCCAAGGCGGCGTCGCATCGGGGCATTGGCGACGGGCACGGTAAAACGTGATGCGGTCCGCCGGCAGGTCCAGATCGACGTCGAACGCGAGCAGGATGTCGGCGCCGAGCAGCCCATCCGCCGAACCGCCGGCTACCCCGTGGATGGCGAAGCGGCCGACGGTCACGACGTCCACGGGGAAATGCGTGGTGCCGAGTACGATGCCGTTCGGCAGCTTGGCGTCCCAGGTCGAGGTCGGGCTGCCGATGCCGAAGGTGCGCGTCGCGTGCTGCAGGTCGCGCGGCAGATGCAGACGATCGACCGCCTCCTCGGTCAGCAGCGTGCGTTCGGCACCAGTATCGACCAGCATGGTCACCGGTTCATCGCCGATCTTCGCCTGAAGGAACAGCAGGTTGCCGCGCACCTCGAGTGGCACTTGGGCGATCGGGATCAGCGGGCAGGTGCCATCGGCGCGCCGCGCGCCGGGATCGCTTGCGCAGGCAGCGACGACGAGCAGCACCAGCAGGATCAGCGTCGCCCGCATCACGGCTTGGCGCCGACCTGCACCGAGGCGCGGACCACGCTGCCGTCGGCGTCCAGCACGGTGAGTCGGTAGAAGCCGGGCCCGGAAGGCTGCCAGGCCGCCTCGCGCCGGATGTGGTCGGCGGGCAGAGGCGCGCCATCGACCAGAAAGGTCATCGGCCGGCGCCCGCCCATCACCCGGATCGTCACCGGCCCGTCGGCGGACAGCACCGCCCCCGGCGGGGGGAACAGCAGATGCAGCGCATCAGCGACCGCAGTGGTCTTGTGAGGATGCTGCTCCTGGACTGGCATCACGGTGCGAGGGGCCTCCGGCAACAGGTCGAATACGCGGGACAGCAGCGGCAGCGCGAGCGAGGCGCCGGTGGCGCCCGGCAGCGGCGTGCCGTCCGGCCGCCCGATCCATACCGCAACCACATGGCGTGAGTCGAAGCCGAACGCCCAGGCGTCGCGACCTCCCCAGCTCGTGCCGGTCTTCCAGGCGATGCCGCGCGGACCGAACTCAGGCAGCGGCCGGGTGAGCACGTCGGCCACCGCGTGCGCTGCACTGGCGGCGAGGAAATCCGGACGCGGCGCCGGCTCGCCGGCAAGCAGGCGCAGCTTGCCACCGGTGCCGTCGGTAGCGAGCGCGGCATAGAGCGCGGCCGCGTCACGCAGCGTGATGCCGTCGCCGCCGAGAGCGAGCGGCAGCGACGGGTCGGCACCGCGCGGCAACCGGAGCGTGGCCCCGGCGAAGCGGAGCGTGGCGGCGAAGCGCAGCGGTCCGACGCGGTCGAGCAGCGCCACGGCCGGCAGGTTCAGCGACCGGCGCAGTGCCTCGGCGGCCGTGATGCTGCCGGCGAAGCCACGATCGAAATTCTCCGGCGCGTAGCCGCCGAAGCGGCGGGGCAGATCGGGAAGCACCGTGTCCGGCGCGGCTATGCCGTCGGCGAAGGCCATCGCGTAGATGAACGGTTTCAGCGCCGAACCGGGAGAGCGCACCGCGAGTGTCAGGTCGATGGCGCCGGCACGGTCCTGATTGCGCCAGTCACCGGGATACAGGGCGCGGATTTCACGCTCTCGGGCATCGGCCACCAGCAGGGCGAGCGAGGCGCGCTGCGGCAGGGTGCCTAATTGCTCGCGCCCGAGGCGCTCGAGTGCCGTCTGCAGCGGCAGGTCCAGCGTGGTCCGGATGCGTGGCACGCGGGGCAGCGATGCCGCGAGCTGGGGCGCGTGGAGGGGCAGTGGGACGCGCGCGGTCGGGACGGGTGTGGCGGTGGCATCGAACAGGCCGGCCTGCAGGCCGATCGCCAGCACGCGGTCGCGCACCGCGGTTGCCGCAACCGCGTGGCGGTCCGGGCGCAGACGTTCGGGCCGGCGCGGGATGGCGACCAACAGGGCGGCCTGCGCCGGTTCCAACGCCTCGGGCGGCACGCCGAACCAGGCGAGCGAGCCGGCCCGGACTCCCTCCAGATTGCCGCCGAACGGCGCCAGGGTAAGCCAGATGTCCAGAACGCCCTGCCGGCCATAACGGGCTTCGAGTTGCAGGGCGCGCGCCATCTCGATCAGTTTGGAGCGGAGGGTGCGCGGACGCGCCTCGAGCAGGCGGGCGGCCTGCATCGCCAGTGTCGAACCGCCCGAGACCACGTGGCCGCTGCGCAGGAACTGGGCGGTGGCGCGGGCGAGGGCGATGGGGTCGACACCGGGGTGGTACCAGAAGCGCCGGTCCTCCACAGCGATCAGCAGATTGGTGAGCAACGGTGGTGCGGTGTCAACATGGAACCGCCAGACGCCGCCTGGCGCGGGGAGAAGGGCGAGCGGTCGGTCCTGGCGGTCGAGGATCTCGGTGCCGACCGAGTCAAGACGGGAGAGGTCGGGCGGGAAGGCGTAATCCAACGCCGCTGCGAGCGCGGCAAGCAGGAAGACGAGCGATGGGAGGAGACCAAGGAAAAAACTCCCCCCTCCCGCAAGGGGAGGGGGAGTATATTTTCCCTCAGTCCTCACTCCGTACCCACCACAGTGATGCGTCCGGCCGCCTGCCGCGCGAACACCCCCGGCCGGTACATGTCCGCCACCTCCGCCCCTGGCAGCTCATACGTCCCCGGCGTCACCGCGCGTACCCGGACCGCCAGCCGGAAGTCCGGATGCTCCGGGGTCAGCGCCACCACCGCCGCGTAGCGATCGTCCGCCGCCGGCTGCGCCTCCGTCTCCGACAGCTTGCCGAGCCAACCCATCCCCGGCACTTCGCCACCCCCCAGCCGTCCGGCGACCTCCCAACCCGCCGGCAGACCATGCTGCAGCATGGCGCGGTGCGGCTGGCCGTCCTCTGCCTTGCCCTCCAGCACCAGCACGAACACCGTGTTCTGCTTCAGGTGATCGAGATCGAGCGCCTGTCTGTCCAGCGTCTTGAACTGCCGGGTGATCCGCATTTGTGACCTCGCCGCCGGCAAGGGTGTCGCGGGGATGCCGGTCACCGACACCACCCGCCACACCGGTTTATCGCTCAGGTTGCGGGCGGTCGCCGGCCCGGTCAGCGCGACCGACACCACCGGCGCCAAATCACTGCCGTTCAGTGCAACGTGGGCCGGGGTGCCGTTGCGGCCCAGCACCGCACCTGCCGCCGCCGCCCAGGATTGTTCCTGGGTGGACAGCGTGTCCGCCGACAGGTCCGCCCCCGGCATGGTCGCCAGCAGCTTCGTCAGCCGATCGCCGGGCAGGCCGCTCTCCTTCAGCAGCAACGCGATCGCGGCCTGATCGCGCAGTGCCGTGCCGTAGTCGAATGCCCACCACTTGCGTGCCGGTGCCGCCAGCGCTGCCGCAAACGCCGCCTGAGCCCGCGGCTGATCATGCGCGAGCGCGAGTGCTGCACCCAACTGCGCCTTGGCGAGCGGCGTCGGCATGTGGTCGATCTGCTCCGCCATCACCCGGGCCGCGCCGGGCCGGCCCTTTCCGGCCAGCGCCAGCACGTAGAGGCGGTACGCCTGCGACGCGAGGTCATCCGGTTTGTCGCCTGCATCGTCCGCGGCCTCCGCCACGAACTTCAGCGCGTCGATCATCGCCTGGTCCGGGATTGCTGCGCCGGCGTCGCGCGCCCGCAGCAGGAATTCGGTGGCGTAGACCGAGAGCCACGGCTCCGCCTCCTCCGCCGCCGACCACAGCCCGAAGCCACCGTTGAAGCGCTGGCGGTCGAGCACGAAACCCACCGCTTGTTGCAGCCGCGCCGCCCGGTCCGGCCCCGCCACCGATCCGTCCGGCAGCACGGCGAGCGGGAAGCCGCGACTGGTGGCCTGTTCGAGACACCACAGCGGATAGCGGTCGAGCGCCTGCACCAGTCCGGCCACGTCATAGCGCACCGCGCCGCCGAAGGTCGCCGTCGCCTTCCAGGTTCCCGCCACGAACTGATCGAGCGACGGGGCGAGTTGCATTTCGGCCCCTGGCGGGATCTCCCCGGCCGCGACCATGGTGGTCGCGCCACGCGCCGGACGCACCGTAATCGCGGTCTCGCGCTGGATGTGGAAGCCGCCGGTGCCCGCAACATCCAGCCGGATCACCCCACGGCCCGCCCCGGTTGCGGTGAGCGTGGTGAACGGCAGTGCCTGCGCACCCGGCGCCAGCGTGGCGGCCAGCCGCGCTTCGCCGGATATCGCGAGCGGCCCGTCCACCGACACTGTCACCGCCTGCTCGCCTGCCGGCAGGTCGAGGTTGTGCAGCAGTAACGTCATCCGGGTCTGGTCGCCGGGTGCCAGGAATCGGGGCAGCAGCGGTTCGGCCACCAGCGGATCGCGCACATAGATGTCGCTGGCGGCGGCCCCCAGCGAACTGCCGCTCCAGGCCACCGCCATCAGGCGCACCTGACCATTGAAATCCGGCAGGTCGAGCGGAAACTCCGCCACACCATCGGCGCCCGCCTGCGCCGGCGGCACGAACAGCGCCACCGTCTTCTGCGGAATATCCGGCAGCACGAAGCTGCCTTCGTCGCCGCCCTGGCGCAGCATGGTTGCCTCGCCGTCAGGCGGGGCGATCAGGCGCCCCCAGTCGTCGCGGATGTCGAGGCCTAGCCGGCGACGGCCGAGGAAGTGATCGGAAGGATCGGGCGAGGTGAATTTGGTCAGCCGCAAGATGCCCTCGTCCACCGCGGCGAGGCTGACCCAGGCGCCAGGCGCGGTGCGCAGCCGGATCGCCGCACGTGCCCGCGGCGGATATTTTTCCGTCGTTTCGAACGCCATCGGCAGCTTGCGCACAGCGGGATCGATGCCGACCCAGGCCAGCCCAATCGCACGCGCCGGGCGCGATTTTGCGTCCGCCGCGGTGCGGAACACGTGGACCGTCGCATACGCGCCAGTGCCCCAATCGGCGGACACCGGGACGTCGACATCGGTGCCGCCGGCCGTTACCGGCAGGTTGCGCACCGAGTGAACGCGATCCGACAGCACCAGCAGCGTCGCCTCGCCGGCGAACGGCGGAGCGATGTGGATGCGCGCGGTATCGCCCGGCGCGTAGGCCTTGCGGTCAGCCGAGACGTCCACCTGGTCCGGCACATCCGGATTGTCTGAGGACACCCAGCCGGAGCGGAATCGCATGGATGTGGCGGCCATGCCGCCATCCTCCAGCACCTCGATGCGGTAGCGGCCGAAATCCAGCGTGCGCGCGAAGCGGAACGGCGCATCGGCGGGAACCTCGATCACCTGCGTCTCCAGCGGTTCGTCGCGCCACACCGTTTCGTAGCGCGCCAGGCTGCCCTTCATCACCAGCCGCCAGTCGGGCCGCTCGCGCACCAGGCGCAGCTTCGCTTTCAGACCGGTGCGCGCGCCGTCGGGATTGGCCGCCGCGATGTCGAACGCGGCCTCGGTGCCGGCATCCACCGCATCGTCCGCGAACGCCGGCTTGATGCCGATCAGCCTGCCGGTGGGCCGCAGTGGAATCTCGGTCGATGCAAGCGAGGCATGGCCGGACGGATCGTTGACTCCCGCGGTAATGGACGCCTTGAGCGCATGCGTCGTGTCGGGCGCGCGGGGGATGGAAATCACCAGCGTTGAATGGCCTTGCTGGTCGGTGTCCGGCAGCGTCAGGTCCGTCGCATCCGGGGCATAGGTCTCGCTGACCAGACCGATGCGATAGCCGGCCAGCGCCGGGAACGGCACGGGATCGATCACCAGCCGCATCTGCCCCTGGCCGGTGAGGCCGGCCGCCGGCGCGCCATAAAGGAATCGCGCGGTCACCGGCAGGGAGTAAGGCTTGCCTGGGATGATCGGGCCGCTGGCGGTGCCGAGGTCCACCGCCATCCGATCCGGCACGAAGGCATCGACGCGGAACTCAGCCCGCCCGATCGGCGGCAGGCCGGGATCGGCCTTCACCTCGATGGTCCAGGTCCCGGCTGGCGCGCCGGTCGACAGCGGCACCGGCAAATACACCGACGCTTCCGCCAGCCGCGCCGGCGTTGCGTCCAGGAACACCTGTCCGTTCGGCCGCTTCACGATCACATGCACGGGAATGTCGGCGGGCCGCCCCGCATTGTCGCGCAGCAGCGCCATCACCCGCGCCGTCTCGCCCGGCCGGAAGATGCCGCGATCCAGCCAGACATAGGCGTCGAGCGGACCAGGATGCGGCAGTCCAGCCACGCCGCGATCCGACAAGTCGAAGGCGGCGCTGCTGAGGTCGAGCATGGTGTAGTCCTCGCCGCCCAGCACCTCGAGCGCACGCGGCGCCACCGGGCCTTCGCCATGCAGCAGCGGGGCGGCAAAGCGCCCGACGCCATCGGGGTCGGTCGTGGTCTCGCCGAGGATCTCGTTGTTCTCGGCCAGGAGGCGCAGCGTGACGCCGGCGCGCGGCAGCACGTCGGAATAGCCGCGCACCTGCACGGTCAGTCCGTCGGTGCCGCGCCAGATGGTCGGGGCGAAGTCGGTGCGCAGGATCATCTGCACGCCGGTCGGCGCGTTCTGTGTGCCGTCGCCGGCGCGCGCGATCAGCGCGTAGAGGCCAGGACCGGATGCTGCCAGTGCGTCCGGCATCGGCAGCGCGGTATGTGCGCTGCGGTTGGGCTGCCATTTCGGAACCTCGGCGCTGCCTTGCCAGACGATGCGTCCGGTCTGTTCACCGATCCGGTCGGCGTCCCAGGCATCGACCGGCTGGCCAAGTTTCGCGTTGCGCACGAACGTGACGATGTTGCGTTCTGTGAGGCGCGCCAGCGTCAGCTTGACGCTGGAGAGGTTGACCGTGCTCAGGCCAATCGCTGGCGTCTGGCCGCGTGGCAGCAGGAACAGGCGGGTGTCGAAATCGATCCGCGGCCGCCGGTTGGCCATGGCGATGGCGAGGCTGGTGTCCTTGACGAGGCTGAGGCCGGCTTCGCCCGGCATGCCGGCGCGCAGTGTGATCCGCGTGGTGGCGCCCGAGGGCAGGCCGGAGACGCAGATCTGATCGCCCTCGCGGGTGACTGCCGAGCCCGGCACGGGCGGGTCGAGCCGCACCCAGTCCTCGGCATGGAAATCGTCGCGGCGGGCGGGGGCGACGGTGAAGCCGAGGCAGGCGCGTGGCGGCTCCGCTTCCGGTTCGGTGGCGACGCGGCGCACCAGGATGCCGGTGGCGCGGCGGGCCTCGTCCAGCTTCTGCACGATTGCCTTGTTGTCGGGTGCGCGTTCCGCGGCGGCTTCCAGCGCCTGGATCGCCTGCGCCGGACGGTTCAGCAGCTTCAGCGCCTCGGCCATCAGCAGCAGTGACGGCACCTCGGCCGCACCGGCGTTGGCACTCGAGTAATTCTGCCAGGCGGCCTGCAAGGCATGATTGGCGTCGGGCGGCGTGCGGTGCAACTGCGCCTCGGCCAAGGACAGCCATTGCGCCCCCGTGGCGTCACCCTGGGCGATGCGCGTCTCCCACGCCGCGGCGGCAGCGGCCCAGTCCTGCTTGCGGATCGCCGCGGCAGCGGCCTGTTCCGCCGCCTTGCGCGCCTGCGGCGTGCCGCCCGCAGGGGAGCGCGACGTCAGTGTCTGGGCATAGGCAGCGCTGTCGGCTTCCAGGCCTGGCAGAGTGAAGTCATCCGCCCATGCCACGCTGCAAGCGAGGCACAAAAATGCCGCGAGCAGCAGTCCGAAACGTCGCACGGCGCGTCTCCCCCCGATCAGCTGGCAGTCTATCCGGACGCGGCAGGCGGCGCGCGGAAAATGTGGTTACTGTGGCGTCGGGTGCGATGCCTGCGTCTTGAGGATGTCGCGGATTTCCGCCAGCAAATCCTCGGATTTCGGTCCGGCCTTTGCTTCCTCGCGCGGGTACAGGCGGCTCAGCGCCTTCACCACCCAGAAGATCGCGAAGCCCACTATGACGAAGTTGATGATGGCGTTGATAAACAGGCCGAAGTTCAGCGTGGGTGCGCCGGCGTGCTGCGCATCGGCCAGCGAGGCGTAGTGCTGGCCGTTCAGCGCGACGAACAGGTTGGAGAAATCGACCCCACCGATGATCAGCCCCAGGATCGGGTTGAACACGTCCTTCACCAGGCTGTTGACCACGCCGGTGAACGCGGCGCCGATGATGATGCCGACCGCGAGGTCGACCACGCTGCCGCGCATGATGAAGGCGCGGAACTCATCCAGCCACTTTGGCGTTGTCACTGCAACCAATGGCTTGTCTCCTCCGGCAGGGCGCCAGCGGTTGGAGCATTCCAACCGGCTCCAGCCAGTGATGAGCCAGACTTCACCGCTCTCGCCGGCGGCGAGAGTAGAGTACCGCTACCGTCGGTAACAGGGCTTCGGGGCGTCGGGAGTTCCGCAATTATTGGGGTCGAGCGCCGCCGGCGCGCGGTAACCGTACGCTTGCGGAGCCGGATACGCCGTTGGCGGACTGGCATAACCGTAATAGCCGGGCGCATAGGCGTTCGGGTAGTAGCCGTAGGCATTCGGGTAGTATCCCTGCTGCGGATAATATCCCTGTGGCGGATAGTTTCCCTGCGGCGGATAGTTTCCCTGCGGCGGATAGTTTCCCTGCGGCGGATAGTATCCCTGCGGCGGGTAGTAGCCCTGCGGCGGATAGTATCCCTGCGGCGGATAGTACGCCGGTGGTGGCGCGGCATAGTATGGGAGCAATCCCAGTCCGAGCCCGAGGAGCGCGCCGCCAACGAACGGCCAGCCGCCCCAGCCACCGTGCCATCCACCGCCCCAGCCGCCGCCGCCCCAGCCACCATGCCATCCACCGCCCCAACCGCCGCCACCCCAGCCACCAGCCCGAGGCTGCGCCTGGGCAGCGCAAAGCGGCAGCGCCATGGCGGCGGCGAAAGCGATGATCGCCCCTCTCGCAACTCTGGTTCTCATGGTCAAAGTCCTCAACGGGGTTTCATGTGGTGCGCGTAAGTCCGACGCACCATACACGTTTGCCAAGCGGCGAGAGTCTCGAATCTACCCCGGCCACAATCGGTCGATACGGCAGGCCAGGCGCCCCTCTATCGTGCACGGGGGACCGACGTCGCCAACTCTGGGTACTGTGTCAGGGTGCCACGTGATCAGACCAGTCCAGTGTGAAGCGAGGTCTTTGGCGCGATGTCGGATCTCAGGCGGCGCATCCAGCAGGAAGTAGACACGAGGCGAATATGGTTTGGCGCGCACGGCGTCTACAGTGCCGAAGCCGCTAGCGTGAAGCCGATCAGCCCAGAAGGCGATCTCCGCATGATGTCCACCGGCCCGCCGAGTTTTATGGTGGTAGACGATCAGGCACCGGCCGGGTTGCGCCAGTTCCGATAACTCTCTGAACGGGACGCTCTTGACGGCCATCGCTGAACCATCACTGAAGCCGGCGGGCTCAAGGATGGCTGCGGTCTGGCTACTGGCATACACTGAAGGCGTTCTCCGCTATCGCCTATACCTTCGGCGCGTGCCATGAGCGTCGAGTACAAAGTGCAGGGTGACCGGCTCATCATTAACGCGAGCATCGACATCTCATCCGATGCCATTGCGCGGGCCAAGCTGTCCAGCACAGGCAAGACGCGGATCGTAGAGTCGTCCGGTCGTCTGACCGCGGCGGTGGTCGCAGGCAAGCGGATATCGTTCCCCCTGAACGTCATGCGCGGGCGGTAAGCGCGAGCAACCGACCGCAATCCCAAACTCGGTTTTCCCGTTCGGGGCTTGCGCGGCCGGTTGTCCTCCCACGCGGCACCCCAACCTCGGGTTTGTGGCGCACGCCCGGGCTCCTTGTCAGCATCCCCCACCGAACAGAGTGAATAGCATCGCGACTCAGAATGTCACGTTGGGCGTTGGTCATTGCATTCCTGGTCTCCACGTCGCCGGCTTGGGGACGTGGCGGCGGTCACGCTGGTTTCGGCGGTAGGGGCGGCAACGGCATCGGACCGCCCGTGCGATTCAGCGGTCCTGCTGGCGGTCAGATACAGCCGATCGGGCGCGCGTTCCGCCCCATCCGTTCCGGCGCCGCTGTTCCGCCACCACCAATCAGACCGCACATCATCGATATACAGCAGACGCTTCACCCTGGACCAGGGCCGGGCGCGCCCATCGCCGGACCTCACTTCATCCCAGTGGGCGCACAACCAGTTGGTGTAGATCGATCCAGCGGAGAGTTGCCGCCACAAGGGGTGATGGTATTTCGCCCAGGCCAGATGGCGCCGCATCTTATCACAATGGGCGCACCAACTGGTGGCACAGAGCGACCCAGTGGCGAGTTGCCACCAGAACGAATGACGGTCTCCGCCTGTCAGCCGGTATCGCATGGCTATCACTGCGATTGGCCGTAGGAAAAACCACCGCGACCGGCGCCCGATTGCCTGAACGAGGGTGGATGCGCCCCAACCGGCTCAAAGGTGAAGGGCTTCATACCGCAGTCACGGTCCCTCTGACACGCTGCCGGTGGCGTCGATCAGCACTGGAGGCGAACATGAAAGCGATAGGCGGATTGGCCGCGGTGCTCGTCATCGTCATCGCAACCGCGGTGGTCGCAGGAACCCCAGGCGCTACCACGTCCCGAATGCAGACCGTGGAGATGATGGAAAGCCGGTCGGACGAGGCACCGTCGCTCACATACGTGGACCCCGGTGACTGGCGTTGAACAGAGCGCTCGCCGTGCTCCACGTGGCCGAGAGTGCGGAACCCCGCAGGCGTCCTAACCGCTCAACGCCTGCCCCCATCGGTCCGCGTACACCACGTTTTCCAGCGGCGCCCGCCGCACTGGCCCGAATTTCCCCATTGGATAGCCGATCGGCAGAATTGCATAGGAATGCACCTCCGTCGGGAGTCCCATTGCCGCTTCGGCTTCCTGTTCGAAGTTGAGATGCAGCGTGGTCAGCGTGGCGCCGAGCCCGAGAGCGCGGCACGCCAGCAGGATGTTCTGCACCGCGGGAAACACCGATGAACCGGTGTTCCTGGATCGGGCATGTGCAGTCACGGCACGGGCAGGAACGAATGAACGCCGAGGCGCTGCGCGACCTTGGGTTTCGAGTACTCTTCACGATTATGCAGCTGGGCGACGTTCCGCAGCGGACGACACCATGCCTGGGCGGAGATCCGAACTCATTCCGGCGAGGCGATCGAGGTCCACACCAAGCGACGCCGCTCGGTAAATACTGACGGTGAGATAACGAGCCACACGCCGGCCTTCTTCCGCGTCTTGCGCCATGCTCTTGAGGTATACGTACCCTGAAAGTCGCCAGATGGGCCGGCACTACCCGCATTGTATCGACCCATTATTTGCATGTTGATTTGGGGATCTCGGTTACCCACCGGGTGACGGATTACTTCGCCCGAGATTGCTTCGCTTCGCTCGCAATGAAAGTGGTTTCAGGCCGCCGCGCGGCCACCGAAACGCGCGTCCAGAGCCTCGTAGCGAATCATCCGCGTGTACTCGGCCAGCATGTCGGGCGTGGCAACCTCGACCATCAGGCGGTTCTCCACCCAGAACTCGATGACGTGGAATGCCGGCGGCTGACCCGGCGCACCGCGGCCGAAATAGCGTGTCCGCCAGCCCTCGCGTTCGCCAATCCGCTCCACCGTCCCGCGATCGACCGGAACCGACAGCAGCAGATGGAACGGCGCGTATCCGGCCGTCGCGTCATGTGCCGCATGCACCTGCTTGTCATCCTTGCCCGGCACCAGGGCGACGTTCTCGGGGTAGACCTCGATCATCGAGCCGTGCTCGTCGCCGCTCACCGCCATGAACGAATCGGCGATGCCACCAGGAAACGGATACGCGCGTCCCTTCATCAGCTCAGCCAGCACGTCGGCGACATGCTTCGGTTCACGCGCCGATATCGACACATGATGGATCATCTGGTGGCCTCCTCAGTAGGTTCGGAACATTTCTCCGATGTGCTCCGGATCGCCCGTCACGGTCAATGCCAGCGACAGCAGGATGCGCGCCTTCTGCGGGATCAGGTTGTCGGCAATCAGGAAGCCGGCATTGGCGATCCGGGTGCCGCGGAATGTGCGCCCGCTGCCGGCGCGGGTGCACTGCACCACCACCACGCCCTGTGCAACCGCCTGTTTCAACGCCTCGAAGTCGCCTGGCGGCGCGGCGCCAGGAGCGAAACCTGCTGAAACGACTCCCTTGGCGCCGGCGGCGATGAAGGCGCGCACCGCGGTGCCGTCGCCGCCGGCATAGGCGTAGGCGATGTCGACGCGCGGCAGTGCATCCAGCGTGCGGATGTCGAACTCCGTGTCCGGACAGCAGCGCCGAAGCGGCCGACGATAGAACGCAACCGCGTCGCCATCGGCGTGGCCCAGCACGCCGAAATCCGCGGAGCGGAATGTCTGCAGCCGCAGTGTGGCGGTTTTTGTCACGTCACGCGCCGCCTGGATCTCGTCGTTCAGCACCACGAGCACGCCCATGCCGCGCGCCTCGGGGCTTGCCGCGACACGGATCGCGTTGACCAGATTGAGCCCAGCGTCGGTCGAGAGCGCGCTCGACGGCCGCTGCGATCCGACCAGCACCACCGGTACGTCGACCTTCAGCGTCAGGTTGAGGACATACGCCGTTTCCTCCAGCGTCGCGGTGCCGTGGCCGATGACGATGCCGGCAAGGTCCGTGTGTTCCGCGACGAGTTGTTCGCACAGCAGCACCAGCGCCTTCCAGTCGGCAAAATCGATCGCAGTGCTGGGGATGTTGCGGTAGCGGACGGGCAGCACGTCGGCGACCAGCGCGGTCTCGGGGAAATGCGCGATGATCTCGTCGGCGTGCATCACGATGCCGTTGGCGGCGTAGTCCTGCAGATCCAGCGGCCCCTTGCCGACTGACGCGATGGTGCCGCCCGTGCCGATGAACGCAACCTTCGGCTTCATGCCACGGTGACAGCGGTGGCGTCCGCGGCATCCAGCACCGGCGGACGGCGCATGTGGAATTCGGTGTCGCGTTGATACGCATCCGCCACTTTCAGCACGCGGGCCTCGGCAAACGGCCGCGCCGCGATCTGCAGGCCGATCGGCAGACCGTTGGGATCGAAGCCGCAGTTCACGCTGACCGCCGGCAGACCGAGATAGTTGTATGGCCGCGTATTGGAAGACACGGCCATGAAGTTCACCTCGGTGCCGGGAGGGCCGTGGTCGATGTCGGTCTCGGCGAGCGTCGGCAGGCAGGTGCGGATGGTCGGCGAGATCAACACATCGACCTTGGCGAACACCTCCTTGGCGAAAGCCTTCAGGATCGGGCCGCGGCGGCTCAGCGCCTCGACGTAGTAGGTCGCCGGGATGGCGTAGCCGCCATACATCCGGGCGCTGATATGGACGCCGTACTCCCCTGCCCGCTCGCGCATCCATTGGGCGTGGATCGTCGCCGCCTCGACGCGCGAGACGATGCTGCCATAGGTCGTCACCGCATCCATCAGCGGCAGCGCGATCGGCCTCACGGTGGCGCCGCGCTCCACCAGCACCGCCACCGCTCGCTCCATTGCCTCCAGCACCGGCGGATCGACATCATCGAAGAACCAGGTGGATGGCAGGCCGATGCGCAGGCCGCGTATGTCGCCGTCGAGCGCCGCCTCATAGTCCGGCACCGGCTCGTGCGAGCTGGTCGGATCGCGCGGATCGCGGCCGGCGATCAGAGGCATGACGCGGGCGCAGTCGCGCGCGGTGCGCGTGAGGGGACCGACATTGTCGGCGCTGAACGACAGCGGCATCACGCCGTAGCGCGACACACGGGTCTGCGTCGGCTTGAGGCCGGTGACGCCGCACGCCGCCGCCGGCAGGCGGATCGAACCGCCGGTGTCGGAGCCCAGCGCCATGTAGTTGAATCGCGCCGCCACTGATACGCCGGACCCGGATGACGAGCCGCCGGTGATATAGGGCGGGTTCCACGGATTGTGGCAGTCGCCGAACGCGCGATTGTGACCGGTCGGGTTCTGCGCGAACTCCGCCATGTTGAGGCCGCCGAACGTATAGGCGCCGGCCGCGTTCAGCTTCTCGATCACGGTAGCGGTGATGGCGGGACGCCAGTCCTTCCGCAGCGCCGACCCGCAGGTGCTGAGCTTGCCCGCCTGATAGTACATGTCCTTGTGCATCATCGGCACGCCGTGCAACGGGCCGAGCCAAGACCTGTCGCGCGCCGCACGATCTGCCGCGCGTGCCGCCTGCTCCGCGCCCTCGCGATCCAGCCAGATGGTCGCGTTCAGCTTCGGGTTGACCGCCTCCATGTTGCGCCAGCAGGCGTCGAGCAGCTCCATTGCCGTGGCGTCGCCGTTGCGCACCGCATCCGCCGCCTCGACCAAGGAGAGATCCGCCAGATCGGTCATGGCCATCACTCCCTCGCTTCGTGCAGCGCGGCCTCGAAGCTGGATGGTTCGTCCTCGAACACCAGCGTGCCGCGCAGCGCCTCGAAGGCCTTGATGGTCGAGATCAGGTCGGCGGCCATTCGCCGCGCCGGATCGTTTGGCGCGACGATGCCATGCCATCGCGCAATCGTTGCCTCAACCTCGGCGGCGAAGTCGTCCATGTTCGCTCTCCCCGGCGTTAAGACTGTAGTATGCCAAAGAGACGGACCGAGCGACATGCCGGATAGCGATGCGGTGTTCGAAACCGACGTGCCGGCGCGGCTCGACCGGCTGCCGTGGAGCCGGTTTCACTGGCTGGTGATCGTCGCCCTCGGCGTTGCCTGGGTGCTCGACGGGCTGGAGGTCACCATCGTCGGCTCGCTGTCGGGCGCGCTGACCGAGAGCCCGGTGTTGCATCTCACCAATGAACAGGTTGGACTCGCTGCCAGCGCCTACCTGGTCGGCGCGGTGTCGGGTGCGTTGTTCTTCGGCTGGCTCACCGATCGGCTGGGGCGCAAGAAGCTGTTCAGCATCACGGTGCTGGTATACCTCACGGCGACGATCGCCTGCGGCCTGTCGTGGGATTTCTGGTCGTTCGCGGCGTTCCGCCTGCTGACCGGCGCCGGCATCGGCGGCGAGTATGCCGCGGTGAACGCCACCATCCAGGAACTGATCCCGGCCCGGCGGCGCGGCTTCACCGATCTGGTGGTGAACGGCAGCTTCTGGTTGGGGGCCGCCGCCGGCGCAATCGCTGCGCTGGTGGTGCTGAACCCGGCGGTGATGCCGGCCGAATACGGCTGGCGCTTCGCCTTCATTCTCGGCGGTGCGCTGGGACTGATCGTGCTGTTGCTGCGGCGGTTCCTGCCGGAAAGCCCGCGCTGGCTGATGACGCACGGCCATCCGGACGAAGCGGACCGCGTGGTGTCGGAGATCGAGCAGCGCATCATGCACGAGACCGGGCGCGCGCTGCCGCCGGTGCCGTACCAGTCGCTGCGGCTGCGCAGTGACGTGCAGTCGTGGTTTGGCCCTGCGACGCGTGCGCTGTTCACCGACTACCGTCGTCGCGCGGTACTCGGCGTCGCGCTGATGGCGGCGCAGGCGTTCTGCTACAATGCGGTGTTCTTCACCTACGCGCTGATCCTCAAGCAGTTCTACGCGATCCCCTCCGCCGACATCGGCTGGTTCATGCTGCCGTTCGCGGCCGGCAATTTCCTCGGGCCGCTGGTGCTGGGCAGACTGTTCGATACGCTGGGGCGACGGCCGATGATCACCGTCACCTACGCCCTCTCCGGCGTTCTGATGGCACTGACCGGCTGGCTGTTCGCTCTCGGCGTGCTGGACGCGATGCAGCAGACGCTGGCCTGGACGGCCATCTTCTTCGTCGCCTCGGCCGCGGCAAGCTCCGCCTACCTGACGGTCGGCGAGAGCTTCCCGCTGGAGATGCGGGCGATCGCGATCGCGTTGTTCTATGCCTTCGGCACCGGCGTGGGCGGCGTCGCCGGCCCGGCGCTGTTCGGTGCGCTGATCGACACCGGCGAGCGGATGTCGATCCTGTGGGGCTACCTGCTCGGCGGAGCGCTGATGCTCGGTGCGGCGGTCGTCGCCGGGTTTCTCGCGGTTCCGGCAGAGCGGCGTGCGCTGGAAGATGTTGCGCCCCCGTTGTCCTCGGTGAGCACGTGATCCCGCTACCACGAGGCAGGCTTCAGACTATGCGCAATTCCGTGACTGAGCCGCAGCAACAAGCCATCCGCAATCACACGCAGGTCGTGTAGACTTACATCGGCGCACGCACGGACGAACCGGCGATGCAATCCCGTCGAGATGTCGGGTCCCGTGGCGCAGTCGGCAGCTGCTACAGGGATAGGCGACCAGCCACAATGTCAGTCGGTACTGTCTCAGTTTGATTCCGGGCATGGCCAAACGCCCCAAACGCCCGCGCTACCCGAATCAGCTCGCCAAGCTAGTTATTGTTTTGGCGACCGCGAGCGGTCGAAGGGCGCGAGCGTTCCTGACTCGACCCGAGTCGCATCGGCTCGGAAAGGGGGGCGTCAAAGGGGCGCACGGCGAGAAGAGTGGGAGGCGCGGCAGACAAAGGCTGCTTAATGGCGCCTAGTTCTCAGGTGTGGGAGGCGCACCAGTTTTCACCTGCTGAGCAATAAGCTTTTCTTCTTCCTGTTGAATGGAAATCTGTATTCTATTGTGTTGTAGTAGTTCTAGAATCGCGCAAGATGGAGCTACACAAGTAATCCCGCTCATGCCCTTTATGTATTTACCTGGGATGAGGTAGCGGTCCTGTTGCTCTGAGTGCTGTAGAACACTCCCGTCAGGTGTAATTTGCCATAATTCGGGGAATTGCCCCCAACTTATGCCGAGCAGGACTAAGAACGTTTGAGGCCTGCTGGGTATTTTTAGGGTAGCGTTCAAATCGTCACTCGTGGTCCGATAAGCATAAACTGGAGACCCAGAGAATCCGCCGCGCGAGTGCATGTCGATACAGTAACTCTCCATTGACGCGCCATTGCTCTGCTTGATTGGTGCTCCAGGTATCATGCTTATATGACCAAATCTGACCGCCGGGACGTTTGTTTCCTTTCCATCGTGGTCAACAAACCTCCCGACCATAAACACGTTTTCCCCTGGTGCGATTTCAAGGCTGGTGGCCCTCTCCTTAGTCAAGAACATGGCGGTAGTCAGCACAGTGCAGTTGTGTCCCTCACCAATCGGGATAGGTACTGCGGCAATGTCATGCGACATGGGATTGAAAGTCCAATCCGATGGCTCAAGCTCAAAAATGTCAACGCCTCCTCCAGCTTTGTTCACGCGAATTACCGATGCCCCTCCAGACACCGCAACGTGCCAATTTGTCACAGCAATAGTGTGATGCACCGATGCGTCTGCATCTGACTGTATGCCAACAAAGAAGCCAGTTCCGCCGATTTTCTCGCCATTCTCAGCGTCCGAACGGGTCTCGTAGAGATAGAATGAGCTTTGTAGCAAAAGAGGGGGTATTCTTGGCATACCAACCGGCACCTCTCGGAAATATGGGGTGCCCGCGCTCGATCTCGCCGCCAGTCGTGAAGTGGGAAACAAAAAGGCAGACCGATCGATCACCCTATCTACGCTGATCATCTCTACTATCTCTATCACTGCGTCAAGCGCGTTGGTCAGCCTATAGATTATTTTCCTTCAAGCTGAGACACTACCTGTCAGTCACCCACCTTGGCGGTGGTATCGCCCGACACGGTCACCGGCGGACTCTCCGGCGTGACGCTCGCCGGCACGCCGCTGACCGCCTTGCAGGCCGCGACCACCGAGGGGTGCACCAGCAGATCGATGTTGGCGACGGTGGTGCCGGCGGGGCCGAGCGTGGCGACGATCGGCTGCGCCACCGGCACCACGACGCCATCGACATTACAGGCCACCGTCAGCACCTGTGTGATCTTCGCCTGCTGCTCGGGTGTCATGTTGCTGCACGCCGACAGGCAGACGAGCAGCGCCAGCGCGCTATTGTGTCGCATCATCAGATCTCCAGGGTGTTGTGAAAGGTCAGGCGGTCGGCGATCCGCCGATCGACACGGTCGGATCGGCGGCAAGCAGACCGCCGAACCGCGCCTCGACCATGTTCCGCACGTGCTCGGGCGTGACGCCGAGTGCGGTCAGGGCCTCGGGTGCCGAGGCGACGACATGCTGCACGCCCTTGGCGATCGCGACATTGCGGATCGACACGTCGCGGTAGCTGGCGGTGTTCGCGGCGAGGTAGCCGTAGGCTGCCTGTGCGCCGGCATTCGCCGCCGACTGGATTGCCTCGGCCTGGGTCGCGGTGAGTTGGATATGCAGGTAGCGGCGCAGCAACGGCACCAGATATGGCGTCGCCGCGCTCATTGCCGCCAGCGCAAGCGCGGCCAGCGCCTGCACCAGAGGTGTCAGGTCGATGTCCATGATGTCTCCGGCTGTGTGGGGGATGGGCGGAGTACGCCCGTTGACGCGGGTTAGTTAGTATATTTGAAGATGCATGTCAAGAAGAATTGCTGGATTCTACCTTGCCCGATTGCGGGAGAGGTAAATCCGCATTGCGCTTGCTGGCAGCCTGGGGTGCTCTAATTCCGCCGCCGTAGCGCATCGAGCGCGGCGAACGGCTGCGCCACGGGATCGTCCGGGATGTCAGGTAGCACCGCATCCGGCGCGCGCGGATAGGGATCGAGCGCCAGCGCCAATTGCTCTGCCGCAGCCTCGCCCAGGTCGAGCGTGCCATCGATGTAGGTGATTTCGTCGATTGCCGCGGGATCGGGGTCGTCGCTCTCCTCACCTCCCGGGACACACCGCACGGCGAAGCGCTCCTTGACGGTAGCGGTGAAATCCTCCAGCGAGACGACGCAGGTCTGCACCACACGTGCTTGCAGGTCTCCGTATGCCGACAAGGTGCCGGGGGTGTCCCGCTCGAGATGGAACCCGCAGGACAGCGCCAGGACGGCAGGCAGGTTCATCCGCGCTGCCAAGGCCGCGCATTCTGCGGCACTCGCCTCCACTGTCACGTCAAGCCCCGCGGGTCCGACCCGCTCGACGGCGATCGGTCGGTGCAATTCCGGAATCATCGCGAGGCCTCCGCCGCGGACAGAAAATGCGCCGCCCCCGACGCGAATGCAGCGAGTGGCTGGTCGGCAAGATGGGCCGTCTGCGCCAGCACGACCCTCGCCAAGTAAGCGGTTGCGCCTTCCGGCGCGGTCCCCCGCCAGACATTGCGGGCGAGTGCGGCCTCCAGAGCGGCGCGATCCGTTGCCTGGATTGCCAATGCATAGACCTTGGCCCGGCCGTGGAACGCTTCCCACATCGCGCGCACGCGCTTGCCGACGCTCAGGTCGCTCACTCCGATTTCGCGGAGATTATTGTCCATGTCGCTGAACATGGCATCGAACACTGCCTGGGCCAGGGCCGGACCAGGGTCCGACGCATCCCGTAGCCGGTGGATCAGCAGGAAGGCAAAAAGCGCCACCAGGTCGAACCGCCCGTCCAGCGTGTCCGGGACGCCGAGTGCCTGGTAGTACCAGGGGTCGCGTGCCGCGGCGACCGCGGCAGAGTACAGGGCGTGACCGGCACGCTCATGCCGTTTGGTCGTACCCCTGATGCCGAGCAGTCCCGCCACTGTTGCCACCGACTCCCGCAGCGCCGACGTCTGCGATTGACAAACAACGGGCCGGCGTGACACCGAGGTAACATAGCGCGGAACCGAGGATACGCCCAGGTGCACAGGGACCATTCAGCCGCCACGCTGCCATTCGTCGCGCTGCTCGCCGGCCTGTTGCTGGGCGGCTGCAGCTTCCTCGAGTCGCAGCCGCAGCTTCGTGGCAACCGCGTGGACGCGGACCAGCTCAAGGAACTGGTGCCCGGCACATCGACGCGGGCGGATGTCACGGCGCTGATCGGCTCGCCGACCGCCAGGGCCACCTTCGACGACAACACCTGGCTCTATGTCAGCGAGGTCACCCGGCCGCTCATCGCGCGGACCGAGGGCGTGCTAAGTCAGAACGTGGTCGTGCTGAGCTTCAACGATCAGGGCGTGCTGCAGGATGTGAAGCGGCTGGACCAGGAGGATTCGGTCCCGGTTTCGATCGTGGCGCGGACGACACCGTCGCCGGGCACCGAAGCGACATTCCTGCAACAGTTGTTCGGCAACATCGGCCGCTTCAACGCGGTGGGTCAAAGTCAAAGTCAGGGAAGCGCGCCGTTGGGCGGCGCGCCGGCGCCGGCCTACTGAGCCGCCGCCGGCGCCAGCCGCGCGCGGGCCGACCAATGCCAGATCACCAGCGCCGCCGCGATCACGGTCGGCGGCACGACCACCAGGTTCAGCGCCGCCCAGCCGCCGGTCGCCTCGATCGCGCCTGAGGCGAACGCGGTGCAGGCCACCGTGCCGAACACGATGAAGTCGTTGGTCACCTGCACCCGCACGCGCTCATGTGGGTCGTGCGCCGTCGCCAGCAGCGTGGTGCCGCCGACGAACATGAAGTTCCAGCCGATGCCGAGCAGGGCGAGCGCCACCATGAAGGTGGCTTGCAGCGGCGGGAAGGTCAGATTGGTGGCGACGCAGAGCGCGGTGATGGCGGCGCCGATGCAGATGATCGGATGCGCGCCGAAGCGCTGGATCAGCCGGCCGGTGACGAAGCTGGGCAGGAACATGGCGATCGAATGCGCGCGGATCACATCGGCGCTGGCGTTCACGCCGAATCCGCAGAACAGCATCTGCAGCGGTGTCGAGGCCATGATGAGGTTCATCGTGCCGTAGCCGACCATGCTGCAGACGACCGCGGTGACGAAATTGGGGCGCGCGATGATGGTGCGGAACGGCACCGGCGCGCTGACCTGGCGCACCGCGGGCGGCAGCTCGATGAACAGCAGTAGCGTGGCGCTGATCAGCGGCAGGACGGTGATGCAGAGATAGGTGCCGAGAAACATCAGCGGCGGCAGCAGCATGTTGGTGCGCTTGACGATCTCGGGGCCGATGATCGCCGCCAGGACGCCACCCGCCATCACCAGGGCGATGGCGCGTGTGCGCGCCTCGGCCGCCGCCACCTCGGCTGCCGCGAAGCGCAGGTGCTGGGCGATGCCGAAGCCCAGGCCGGCGAACACGGCGCCGATGGAGTAGATTTCGAAGCTGCGCGTCCATACGCCGACAGCGAAGGTCAGGCTGCCAAGCAGCGAGCCGGTGCAGCCGAGCCAGAAGCCCGGCTTGCGGCCCAGCCGGGCGAACACGATGCCGGCCGGAATCGAGGCGGTCATCGTCGCCGTCATCTGGATTGCCATCGGCAGCGTGTTCAGCGCCTTATCCACCGCCAGCGCGTGGCCGATCAGCGCGCTCATCACGGTCTGACCGGACATCACGGCGTTCATCAGCGCCTGACAGCAGAACAGCAGATATACGTTTCGATTCATGCAACAAGCGTCGATGTATCAATTCATGCGGGATCAGCCGTTGGGAGCATTGAAGCAGGTGGCTCGATGCCGCGGAACCCCGACTGCCAAGATTCCAGGCCATCATGCGGGCTGCGACGATGGCTCGCCGCGCTAACAACCGTCACAGCGACGAACCAGGCAGAACGCTCTGAAGTGTTTCATGGGGCGGAGGGGCTCGACGAATGGATCAGGCGGCAGGGAACCAAGCGCGCGAAGCCTTCTATAGACGAGCTTCCGTTGGGTCGCCGGAATATCTCGTATTGTGTCATGGCGCTCCCACACTTGCCGGCTCCTGATCGGGCGAAGCGTCCCGGCTTGACAATCTGCGCCGGCTTAGCTGTTGGCCCCGCCGTTCGAGTTCGGCGCGATCAGCGAGGCGGTGACATACGGGTGGATCACCCGATCGATCTGCGCCGTCGTGACGAACACGGGATTCTGCACTGGGGCCTGGGCGGCCACGCCAGGAATTTGAATAAACTGGCTAGCTGCCAAGGTGCGCGCAACCTCGCCCGCGTTGGCGGAGCCGATGTTGGCAAAACTCCATGCCGCCAGGGCAACGCGAAGCACGATCTTCATGGCCTCTCTCCTCATCTTTCCGCCCTGCTTCTGGCGGGCGCCGGTCAGTGTCAGGGCGAGTGCCCCTTGCGATTCGGAGGAGATAAGCTCATCGGATCACGGAGATAATCCACCCATATGACAATTCATTCATGCGTAAGTCGCCGGAATTAGTGGGTGTCCTTGGCGGCCATATCGGCCAATTGCTATGGGCCTTGTTCGAGCATCACCGCTCAGAAATGGCTCCAGCCACCTGTCCCGAAGACCATCGGGTTCCCGTCGGTCCCGCGCACCATGACCGCGGGTGCGCCGGCGCGGAAGGCGCCGATGCGCGTGACCGCCATGCCGGCAGCATGCGCGGCCTGTTGCAGTTCGGCCTCGCGTGGCGGCCGGACGGCCAGCAACAGCTCATAGTCGTCGCCGCCGGTCAGGCACGCGGCGAGCCAGTCCGGTCCGGCAGCGCATGCCGGGTCGGACAGCGGCACCAGGGCGGCGTCGATCTCCGCGGTAACCAGGCTGGCGCGGCAGATGTGGCCGAGGTCCTGCACCAGCCCGTCGGAGACATCCATGCCGGCCGAGGCAATGCAGGCGATCGCCAGGCCCACCCGGGGCCGCGGCAGCCGGTATCGCGATATCAGGTAGCCGGTCGGGTCGGCGAGCCGGCCGCGCGCCGCGGCGAGCCCGAGCGCACCGTCGCCGATGGTGCCGGTGACCCAGATGCCGTCACCTGGCGCAGCGCCGGCGCGATGCACCGCCTGACCGGGCGCGACGTGGCCAATGGCCATGAGCGACAGCGAGATCGGCCCCGGCGTCGAAGTGGTATCGCCACCCAGGAGCGTGATGCCGTACTCGCGCTGGTCCTGAGCCAGGCCAGCTGCGAACCCGGCAAACCATTCGTCCGGGGTGGTGCGCGGCGTCGAAACGGTCATCAGGTAGCCGAGAGGCATGGCTCCCTTGGCCGCAAGGTCGGACAGGTTTACCCGCAACAGTTTGCGGCCCACCAGATCGGGCGGATCGTCGGGCAGGAAGTGGACGCCAGCGACCATGGCGTCGCAGGTCAGCACCAGCTCTCGGCCAGGTGGCGGTACCAGCACCGCCGCGTCGTCCTGGAGGCCGAGCGCGCCTGGTCCGGCAAGCGGCCGGAAATGCCGCTCGATCAGCGCGAATTCGGCCGGAAGATCGGACGCCACGCCTCAGGCCAGATCGACGGCGTATCGCTTGAGGTCCGACAGCGTACAGTAATCCAGAGCGCCTTCCTGCGTGGCGCGCAGCACAACCCGGGGTGCGGCGTTGGCCTCCAGCGCTTCCTGCCAGCGCGGCGCGCACAGGCACCAGCGATCGCCTGGTTGCAGGCCTGGGAAGCCGAATTCAGGATGGGGCGTGGAGAGGTCGTTACCGGCAGACTTGCTGAATGCCAGGAACTCCGCGGTCATCACCACGCATACGGTATGACTGCCGAAATCGTCGGCACTGGTGTCACAGCAGCCGTTGCGGAAGAAGCCGGTCATCGGCCTGGTGGAGCAGATGTCGAGGATGCCGCCCAGCACGTTGCGTGACGGACGGCGGCCGGGTTGGCGGGAGGTTTCATCGAATGGCATCGCAGGCTCCATGGTTGGCTTTGATACTGGCCCAGTTTGTCCATCCTAGGACTTTGGTCGGCAACCCGTCATCCTGACACTCGCGAGTCCGTCGGCCTGGCACGCTAAACATCGGGCGCGATGCTCGGGACGATACGGGACGGGAGGATCATACCAGCCGCCCAATCCGGTGACCGCTCTCGACCCACCGCAGCCATCCGCTCGTGTTGACGGCGACGGCGGCCCATGCCCCATTCCAGCCATTGGCGGCCACCGCTCCGTAGGGTTCAATCCGGTGGACTCTTGCCCTCTAGCGGTCGCAAAGGAAGGGCAGGAGTTTTCCTGAAGACGCCGTCCGGCCTGACGCGGCCTCAAGAGCCAGGAGGGGCTGCTCACGCCTAATCGCGTGCGTATCGGCAAATGCTGCGCGAGCCGTCGTGGCGACAGCTAAGGACCTGTCCCTCGACAAGCGCGCATGACTGCCCCTTTGGGTACATGCTCCCGGCGCAAAGGCTTGCGTACGCCCCGGTTCAGGGTTAGTTAACGTTTCGAAATATAGTGGCGGATAGCTCCGGAGAGCCGGCCGTGAAAAGAATCATTCTTATTCTATCTGCGTCTATCTGGATTATTCCGGCAACCCTCTGCACGGCGCAGGCGACCCTCGGGTGGCCGGAAGTCATCGCCCTTCTCACCAAGGCTCGGACGCAAGCAACCACCTGTGTCGAGGTGCTCAAGTCCAGCGGGGACGAGGCGGCTCTCGCAAGCGCGCGGCTGACCTATGGCATGGCCGAGGGAGAGATGGACGGGGTCATCGCCGGGCTGACGACGGCCCTCGTCGAAGGCGGCGATCCCCATCGCATGCCGACGGTTCGGACCAGCCTCGAGACGTCGGGGAAGGGCCTCAAGGAGATTTGCGACGCCGCCGTCAAGACGATTACCCCGAACACGAAAGGCGTGTGGGAAGAGGTCGCCAAGGGCGCGGTCGAGCCGCTGATGAAGGCGATTTCCGAGGGCGCCGGAGCGCTTTGGACGCGCCATGTCGAAAAGGACAAGCTCGAACTCGAGACGAAGAAGTCCCAGTTGGAGGCCGCGAAATGGCCCAGGTTTGCCGACATCGCCGCGCAATAGCTGCCGCCCTTCCAGCATTGGCAGCTCTGATCTTTGCGCCAGCCCTCGCGCAGGATCAGGGGCCAAAGAACGGAACGGACCTGTATGACCGCCCGATGCTTGCCGTCGATCCCGGCATGCACAGCGCAAGCATCAATTCACTCGACGTCGACGCCAATGGGCACTTCGCTGTGACCGGCTCCAACGATCGCACAGTGAGGATCTGGTCGGTCGCAGATGGAAAGCTGTCGCGCACGATCTGGATACCGGCGGGGCCTGAGAATGTGGGGAGCGTGTACGCTGTGGCGATCAGCCCGGACGGGGCGACGATCGCAGCCGGAGGATACACTGAGAGCCGCAACGGCGGAACCGCAATTTACATATTCGACCGCGGGTCCGGAACTCTCGTTCAGCGAATTCACGACAATGTCCCCGATGTCACTCAGTTCCTCACGTTCTCGCCAGACGGCCGCTACCTCGCTGCAACGCTTGGCGGTCGCAATGGCTTGCGGGTCTTCGACCGGAACAAGAATTGGAGCGAGGCGTTCCGCGACGATCAATACGCAGACGATAGTTATGGCGCGGCGTTCGCGCGCGACGGGCGTCTCGCCACGACCTGCTACGATGGCTCGATTCGCTCGTACCAGTACGATCCGAACAGCGACAGCCCAAACTTTCGTCGCGTCGGCGAGCCGCTTAAGGCGCCGCGCGGAAAACTCCCGAGAGGCGTCGCTTACAGTCCGGATGGCAAACTTCTCGCGGTTGGCTACTACGACGTCGCGGCCGTCGATGTCTTGGATGGTACGACCCTTGAGCGCGTGGGAGGGTACAAACCGGCCGACGTCAAAGCGGTAATTGGGGCTGCGCGAGTCGCGTGGTCCCGCGATGGGCAGACGCTGTTCGCGGCCGGTGCAGTCGAAGACGCCCAAGGCCGGACGCTGCTTTTCGCGTGGGATCGGGGCGGCATGGGCGAGGAGAAGCGCATGACCTATTGCGCTCCCAATTCGGCCGCCGACGTCGACGCCCTGCCGGACGGGCGAATCCTCGTCGCCTCACTGACGCCCTGCCTCGGCCTCATGAACGCTGCCGGCCACCCGGTTTGGACCGTCGACTCACCCGTTTTCGATTTTAGGGGCCAGGCAGACACTCTCAAGGCTTCTGTCGACGGGAGCCTTGTTGATTTCGCTGATCGCGCCCCAACCAGTGCTCATTCGTCCCCAGCAGATACCAAACTACGCTTTGATCTACGGTCGCTCGCATTGTCAAGTCCGACGCCGAACGACAGTTTGACCTTCGCGCCGCTACGCGAAGGCCTGACGATCGATGGCTGGCGAAACGGAACCAGACCAACGTTGGACGCCCGGCCGATCCCTCTCGCGCCTTACGAGAGGGCACGAAGCGTCGCGATCGCTCTGGACGCCAAGCGCTTCTTCCTCGGCTCGAGCTTCGCCCTCACCGCGTTCGACGACGCCGGAGCATCGAGATGGCGATGGTACAGTGGAAATGAGGTGTGGGCCGTCAACGCCAGCAGGGATGGGCGGATCGTCGTCGTGGCCGACGGAGACGGCACGATCCGTTGGCATCGCGCCGACGACGGACGCGAACTGTTGGCCTTACAGGTCCTTCCGAACGGGAAGGAGCCAGCCAAGTGGGACTGGGTGCTGTGGACGCCCGAGGGCTTCTACGAGGCAACGCCCGGCGCTGAGGACGTGCTGAAGTGGGTGGTCAATCACGGTCCCGAAAAGGCCGCCACGACGCTTCCCGTCTCGGCCATCGCCAAGCTGCATCGACGAAATGCGCTGCCCCATGTTCTGGATCGGCTGGAAACTGCGCATGCTCTCGGCGTCGACGATATCTCGCAGGCAAGATTCGACGTTCAAGCTGCCACCGGCAGCGCCAAGCCGCCCGGCGGGGTGCTGCACGTCCTTGCGATCGGCATCGACACGTTCGGCGACAAGGCGGGCGGCCTTCATCTCGACTACGCCGCCGAGGACGCTCACGACGTCGCGACCACGCTCCTCGACAGCCAGAAAGGTTCGACCGGCAAGGCCAGCCTCTACGCCGATGTCAATTTGACCTATCTGCCTAACGACAAGGCCACCAAGACCGGGATTGCAGACGCCCTCGACGCCATGGCGCAAAGTATGTCGAAAAACCAACCGGGTCAGGACGTTGCAGTCATTCTGGTTTCAAGCCACGGCGAGATGATCGACGGGCAATTCTATCTCATTCCGCACGATTTTGTCGCAACCGGATCGAAAAACGCGGCCACGGGCAGCGCCCTCTCGGCGAGCGAGTTCGCCAGGAAAGTGCAGGCGCTCGCCTGCACGGGAAGGTGCTGCTTTTACTCGACACTTGCCATTCCGGCGCGGTCGGTGCCCAAGGTTGGGCGACAGACCCCGACGCCAAGGTCCTCCAGGACGCCGTGGACCTCGAAAACGTCACCGTGCTGACCTCGTCGAAAAAGAACGAATTGTCGCAGGAGCTGCCGGACTGGAAGCACGGCGCGCTGACGCAGGCCTTCCTGGACGGGCTTGTCGGGGCGGCGGACGCGCAGGGGATCGTGCGGCTTTCCGCCCTGACCGAGGCGATGGAGCGGGAGGTCCAATCGCTGACCAAGGACCGGCAGCACCTCGGCATGCATATCAATTTCAGCGGCGATTTGTTCGTGGCGAGCCATTATTGAGGGGGCCGCACGAACGCAACGCATCGATGGGACATGCAGTAAGAGGCGGCGCGGCTCGGTCCTCGGGCCGAGCTGCCGTTGGGCTTATTTGAAGAGGCTTATCCAGTCCGGATTCCGGGCGCACCAACAACGAATGTCGGCAATTCCCGCAATCCCGTCACTCCGATGGATCCTGGCGGAGGACCGCTCACCACCCAAACCAGTCGGCGGATGCGGCGGTTGGTATCAGAACCCCGCGTCCGGCTGCGCCAGATAGGCCAGCTCATCCGAAGAGCTGACACGCCCCAACGCGGCATTGCGATGCGGGAAGCGGCCGAAGCGGCGGATCACGTCGCGGTGGCGCTCAGTATAGCGGACCGAATCCTCGCCCAAGGTCTGGCGCAGCGTCGCGAACAGGCGGACGGCCTCGTCCTGGTCAGCCAAGTCCTCCGAGTGCTCGAATGGCAGATAGATGAACATCCGCTCCACCGGTCCAAACACCTGGTCGAACCCCTTGGCGACAGCGGAACGCGCGATGCCGCGGGCCTTGGCATCGGCGGCAAACGCGTCGGGCGAACCGCGATGCAGGTTGCGGGAGAACTGGTCCAGCAGGATGATCAAGGCCAGCGTGCCGCGCGGCGTTGCGGTCCAGTGGTCGAGAACGCCCGCTTTTGCACCGCACAGCGCATCGGCGAAGCGGGTGCACGCGGTGTCGAACTCCGTGTTACTTTTGAACCACAGCTTGCGAAATGCGGTAGGATCGCCGGCGAACCAGAATTCCAGCACGTCGTCCGGCGTCATCGTGGCAGCGCCTGTTCGAGCAACCGGACGGAATGGATCGCCTCGCGTCCGGCCAGATCCCGGATCTGGTGCCGGCACGAGGTGCCGTCGGCGACCACGAAATCCTCCGCTGCGGCATTGCGCACGGCTGGCAGCAATCCGGCCTCGGCCATCGCGCGTGACTCCGCCTGCGTTTCCGCCTGATAGCCGAACGAGCCGGCCATCCCGCAGCACGACGATGCGATTGGCGTCACTGAGAGGCCGGGAACCTGCTTCAGCACATCCAGCGCGGAAGGGAAGGCACCGAATGATTTCTGGTGGCAATGGCCATGCACGTGTGCCGTGGCGGACAACCGGTTCAATCGCAACTCGGGTTTTTCGCGCGCCAAAAATTCGCTGAGCAGGAAGGCGCGGCCGGCCAGCGCGTCGGTTTCGGCGCCCGGCAGCAGCGACCGGTACTCGTCGCGCAGCGTCAGCAGGCAGGAAGGCTCCAGTCCGACCACCGGAAGGCTGCCGCCGAGGACGTCGAGCGTGCGGCGCGCCTCGCTGCGCGCCTTGTCCACCATGCCGACCGAAAGATAGCTGCGGCCGCAGCAGAGCCTGCGGCCCCGGTACTCCGGCATCCGCACACGGTAGCCGGCGGCGGCCAGCACGCGCAGGGCGGCGCGTAGATTTTCCGGCTCGAACCAGCGATTGAACGTATCGGCGAACAGAACGACCTCGCCACGTGGCTGAATTGGCGTGAACTCGGCGGCCTCGCGGTCGCGGAACGCATCACGGCGCCAAGCGGGAAGGGGGCGTGCCGCGGCAAAACCGGTGAGGCGTTCGCCGAGCCTGCGCAGTGCGGGGATGCGATTGCGAAGATTGACCAGCGGCGCGAATGGCGCGACCAGCCGTGCATAGCGCGGCAGTTCGGCAACCAGCGAGTCGCGCCGCGTCAGGCCGTTGCGCTCGAAGCGCGCGGCGAGCACCTCGATCTTCATCTTCGTCATGTCGACGCCGGTGGGACATTCGCGCCTGCACGCCTTGCATGACACGCACAGCGCCATCGCATCGGCGGCTGCGTCGGATGCCATCGCGTCAGCACCGAGCTGGCCGGTCAGGGCGAGACGCAGCGTGTTGGCACGTCCGCGCGTCAGGTGTGTCTCGTCGCGTGTCACGCGATAGGAGGGGCACATCACTCCGGCATCGAACGCGCGGCAGGCGCCGTTGTTGTTGCACATCTCGACCGCGCCGAGCATGCCGCCGAGCGGTCCGGGATGGTCCGACCAGTCGAGCTTGGGCGTGAAGCCGGGGATCGGCGCGTAACCCCAGCCGTAGCGGAACAGCGTGCGGTCATCCATGCGCGGCGGCCGGACGATGCGGCCGGGATTCAGCATGTTGTGCGGATCGAACGCATCCTTCACCGTCTCGAAGGCGCGCACGATGCGCAGGCCGAACATGGTGGCGTGGAACTCGCTGCGCACCAGGCCATCGCCGTGTTCGCCGCTGTGCGAGCCCTTGTACTCGCGCACCAGGGCGAAGCACTCCTCGGCCACGGCGCGCATCGTGGCGACGTCCTTCGGGTCCTTCATGTTCAGTACCGGCCGAACGTGCAGGCAGCCCACCGAGGCGTGTGCGTACCAGGTGCCCTTGGTCCCGAATTTCTCAAACACTGCGTTCAGGCGTTCGGTGTAGTCGGCAAGGTCCTCGAGATCGACGGCGCAGTCCTCGATGAACGACACCGGCTTCCCATCACCCTTCATCGACATCATGATGTTGAGGCCGGCCTCGCGCACCGCGGCAATGTCGGCCTGGAAACCGGCGTCGGATGCGCGTACCACGGCGTTTGAATAGCCGAGATCGCTCATCAGCTCTTCGAGATCGTCGAACTTCGCCGCCAGCGGTGCCTCCTCGTGACCATGGAACTCGACGATAAGCAGCGAGTCCGGCTCGCCGATCAGCATGCGGTCGATCGTTGCGCGGAAGATCGGGATGCCGCGACCCAGGTCGATCATGGTGCGATCGATCAGCTCCACCGCCTCGGGATCGAGCTGCACGATGTGTTGTGCTGCTTCCATTGCGCTGCGGAAGGTCGGGAATTGGCAGATGCCGAGCAATTTGCGCGGCTTGATCGGGTGCAAGGCCAGCTCGATCGCGGCGGAGAAAGCGAGGGTACCTTCCGAACCAACCAGCAGCCGCGCCAGGTTCTCCTGTCCGGCGAGGCGCGCCACCGGCGTCAGCACGTCGATGTTGTAGCCGCCGACCCGGCGAAGCTGGGAGGGGAAGCGGGCAGCGATCTCCTCGGCTTCCGCGGCGCCGAGTGCGCGCAGGCGCTGGATCAGTTCCGCAATGCCGGTCGGCACGTCCGCGCCGATGTTGTCCGGCAGCAGGCCGAACTTGTGCTGCGTGCCGTCGGCCAGGATGGCGTCGATCGCGCGCACGTTGTCCGCCATCAGCCCGTAGCGGATTGACTTGGAGCCGCACGAATTGTTGCCGGCCATGCCGCCGATCGTGCAGCGCGCATGCGTCGAGGGATCGACTGGGAAGAACAGCCCGTACTGGCGCAGCGCGGCGTTCAGATGACCCAGCACCAGCCCAGGCTCCACCAGAGCCGTGCGCGCGTCGGGATCGATGTGCAGGATGCGGCGCAGGTGCTTCGAGCAGTCGATCACCAGCGCGCGGTTCACCGTCTGGCCGCATTGGCTGGTGCCCCCGCCGCGTGGCAGCACCGGGATACCTTCCTCGCGCGCGATCGCCAGCGCCGCGGCGACGTCACCGATTTCTTCCGGCACGATCACGCCGAGTGGCTCGATCTGATAGATCGACGCATCGGTGGCGTAGCGGCCGCGGTCGGCACGGCTGAACAGCACCTCGCCGCGGATCTCGCGTTTGAGGCGATCGGCGAGACGGGAATCGCCGGGAGCGATGGTGGCACTCATGGTGGCGCTGATTGTCTCCCGGCACGGGCGGGATAACAATGTGCCGACCTCCGAACAGGCACATCACCATGACGCAGTATCATGCCGGCCGGCACTTCCTGCAGATCCCCGGCCCCACCAACGTGCCCGACCGGGTGCTGCGCGCCATCGACAATGCCACGATCGACCACCGCGGCCCCGCCTTTGGCCGGCTGGGGATGGAGATCCTCACCAACCTGCGGGCGATCTTCCGAACCACAGGCCCAGTGGTGATCTACCCCGCGTCCGGCACCGGTGCCTGGGAGGCCGCGCTGACCAACACGCTGTCGCCCGGCGATGCCGTGCTGATGTGCCGCACCGGCTGGTTCGCCACGCTGTGGAACGAGATGGCACTACGGCTCGATCTCAAGCCGATCTTCATCGACACCGACTGGCGCCGGGGCGCCGACGTGGCGGCGATCGGTGCGGCGCTTGCCGACGACAGGGCGCACCGCATCAAGGCGGTCTGCGTCGTGCACAACGAGACTTCTACCGGCTGCACCTCCCGCATCGACGAAGTGCGCCGTGCGATGGATGCCGCGCACCACCCGGCACTGCTGATGGTCGATACGATTTCTTCGCTCGCCTCGATCGACTATCGCCATGACGAATGGGGGGTCGATGTCACGGTCGCCGGCTCGCAGAAGGGGCTGATGCTGCCGCCGGGCCTGTCCTTCAACGCTATCAGCGACAGGGCGCTGAAGGCATCGGAGACTGCCAAGCTGCACCGCAGCTACTGGGACTGGCGGCCGATGCTGGAGGCCAACAAGACCGGCTACTTCCCCTACACGCCCGGCACCAACCTGCTGTTCGGCCTCAACGAGGCGGTGGCGATGCTGCTCGAGGAAGGCCTGCCGAACGTTTTCGCCCGCCACGATCGCCATGCCGAGGCGACGCGTCGCGCGGTGCGCGCCTGGGGTCTCGAGATCCAGTGCGCCGAGCCGCGCCATTATTCCTCGTCGCTGACCGCGGTGCGGGTTCCCCAAGGCCACAGTGCCGATGCGCTGCGCGCCGCCATCCTGGACAAGTACAACATGAGCCTGGGCAACGGGCTCGGCATTCTGAAGGACCGCGTGTTCCGCATCGGCCATCTCGGCGATTTCGGCGACCTGCAACTGATCGGCACGCTGGGCGGCGTGGAGATGGGTCTGCGCGTGGCGGGCGTCCCGCACCAGCCGGGCGGCGCGCAGGCGGCGATCGACTATCTGGCGGGGAATGCCTGACCGCCTCACATTGGCTTGCAACGACAGGGAGGAACTCATGATCGAAGTCTGGACCTGGCCGACGCCGAACGGCCACAAGGTGCACATCGCGCTGGAGGAACTTGGGCTGCCCTACAAGGTGATCCCGGTCAACATCGGCAAGGGCTATCAGTTCAAACCGGAGTTCCTGGCAATCACGCCGAACCACCGCATCCCGGCCATCGTCGATCCCGACGGCCCCGGCGGCAAGCCGCTCACGCTGTTCGAGTCGGCCGCGATCATGATCTATCTGTCGGAGAAGACCGGCGGGAAGCTGATCCCGCAGGATTCGGTCGGCCGCTACAAGTGCCTGGAATGGATGATGTTCCAGATGGGCGGCATCGGGCCGATGTTCGGCCAGTACAACCACTTCGCCAACTATGCGGTGGAGAAGATCCCGTATGCGATCGAGCGCTACACCAACGAGGTGGCGCGGCTGCACCGCGTGCTGGACAAGCGGCTGGCCGAGACGACGTGGCTCGCAGGCGACGAATACAGCATGGCCGACATCATCACCTTCCCCTGGATCCGCAATTCCGAGCTCCGCAATGTCAACCTGGACGACTATCCGCACGTAAAGCGCTGGCATGATGCGATGGCCGCGCGTCCGGCGGTGCAGCGCGGTGTCGCGGTGCTGGCGGACCACAAGCGCAAGGGGCAGATGACCGACGCCGAGCGGGAGGTCATGTTCGGCAAGACGCAGTTTGCCGTGAGGTGATCGTAGTCTGGAATGCGGCAGGTTCGAGCCACCGACTGATCGAACCTGCCGCGCCCGGCATCAACTGGTCTTCGCCCCCAGCACGACGGCGATTTGCTGGCCGTTAGGGCTACCCAGCCCTGTGCAGGCGTCCCAACCCTTAGTCGCGACGAAGTCGCCGTTGTTACCTTGCGTGATGTCACGCATGACGCCAGGCGAACCGTAGAGCAGAGGATTGACCAATCCGAGCGGAGCGCCTTTCGCAGCATTGATGCGTGCGATCAAGCCGGCCCACAGCGGCGCGACGGCACTGGTACCGCCGATGACCGTGTTGCTGCCATCGATGCGGACGTCGTAGCCGGTGTACGGATCGGCGTCTCCGCACACGTCCGGCACGCCGCGTTGCGGCAGTGGCTGGGTCTCGTTTCCTTTGGTCACCGTCAATCCCGTCTGCCATGCCGGTAGGCCAAAAAAGCTGCTGACACCGCCGCCGCCAGCTCCGCCGTTCGCCCCGTCGTTCCAGACGACTTCGTTGGAGATCGCGCCGTTGGCTGTCGTCAGGCTGGTACCGCCACAAGCCAGCACGTTCGGGCTCGAGGCCGGGAAGTCAACGTGATCCTGGCCGTCGGTCACCCCATCGCTGGAACCGTTATCGCCGGAGGCAACACAGACGGTAATGCCCATGGCCGCGGCGGACTGGAATGCATTGTCGTATGCGGTCATCGATTGCGCGGTCCACGACGACTCCGCGCCACCCCAACTGATCGATATCACCGAAGGTCGGTTGATCGTGTCGTGCGCCGCCTTGGTGATGGCGTCGAGAAAACCGGCATCGGTGTTTGGTGCAAAGTACACCACGATCTTTGCGCCTGGAGCGACCGCACCCACAACCTCGATGTCGAGCATCACCTCGCCATCCGGCCCGTTAGGATCGCCGGTTGCGTGGTTCCGGCCGTGATCCACCGAAACGGCACTGACGTGCGGCGCCGGGTTGATGCCGAGGCCAGCGAAATAGTTGCGCAAATCCGCGGTGCGGTAACCGCCGCCAAGTTCGATGATGGCAACGCATTCGCCTTGGCCGTTGCCAGGCGGAAAGCCGTAGAGCGCAGCAAGATCGGTCGGCTTGAACGATGTCGCCGCTCCAGCGGCGGCATGCCAGTGCACGTTGCCCGGTTCAGGTCGGCCACGGAAGTGCGGCCTGGCTGCCGGCCGATTGTCGAGCCCTAGAACGGCCTCAACCGCGTCCCGCAATTCCTCGGGAAGGTGCACTTGGCCGGTCCGTCCACGATATGAACCGCCACTGTGCTCGAACTGCTGCAGGTCCACGCCGAACGCCGCGTTGAAGGCCGCAACAGTGCCGGACAGGACGACCGTCCGTCGCGCCTGGTCTGCCTCGACTGTTGCCAGGCCATGCTCCGCGGCGAATTTCTTCACTGCGTCGATGTCCGCCTGCCGGGCGCCGAACTGCCTGGCAAAATCCTCTTGTCTGACATGACCGACCGAGCGGTCGCCTCGTGCAAGTTTTTCCACCCTCTCACGCAGTGCGTCGCCGGCGTTATGGCGCAGAATGACGCTGACTTCCAATCGTTCGGTCGGATCAGCATTGCCGATCGCTCTTGCCCCAGGCACTGGCGCCCGGTCGCTGCCCTTCAGTGCAAATCGTGCCATATCGCATTCCTCCCATGAAGTTTGATACCAAGTCTCCGTAGCACCGCTTCGACCTCAATACTGTGACTCAACTCACACTCCTGATGCCCCCAAATCAGCGTCTTGTTCAGCGTCTGCTGACCATCCAACATCCAGCCGACGAGACGAGCAGCCCGATTACCGTCAGCAGCGACAGGCCCTCGTCCAGCAGCGCCCAGGCCAGCAATGCCGCTGTGCCTGGCACCAGGTAGAAATTCGCTGTCGCCCGCGCCGCGGTGCCGCGCGCCAGCATCAGGTAGTAGAGCGCCATGCCACCGAGCGACACCGCTATCGCGTTCCAGGCAACAGCGCTGATCGCCGGCGCTGTCCACTCCGCATGCGGTGTCTCGAGCACCGCTGTCGCCAGCAGGCAGGCCGCCGTGGCGGCCAGCAGTTGGACCGCCGTCCCTTCCAGGATCGGCACATCGCGGCAAAACCGGCCGAAATACAGCGTGCCGGCGCACAGCCCCACCACACCGCCGGCAGTCAGCAGCAGGCCGTTGAACTCCACCGGGCTCCGTGCCGCCGCCAGGCCGACGATAAGGACGACACCGGCAGCGCCGAGCAGGAGACCCAGCCATTGCATCGGCCGCACCCGCTCGCCCAGCACTGGCCAGGCCAGCAGTGCCGTAAGCAGCGGGTTGAGCGTCTGCACCAGCGCGATCTGCGCGGCACCGGTATGCACCATGGCGTAGTGCGCGGTCAGCAGCAGCACGCTGTTGGTCAGCACGCCGGCCACCGCGCAATGTCCCCACTGCCCTGCCGGCGCACGCCAGGGCCGGCGTAGCAGGACCAATGCTCCAACCAGAACTGTGGTGGCCACCACCAGCCTTATGGTGACGAACAGAAACGGCGACAGGAACCTCAGCCCCACCCGCGATGCAATGAACGACGAGGCCCAGAGCAGCACGAAGCCGAACGGCGCGAGGCGATCCATACCACGGTCAGTAATCGTCTGGCGGCTGGCTGGCCAGCAACATCACTGCCCGCATTCATGCTGTTGTCATAGCGTTGACACTTTTAGTTCGTATGCCGCTTTGGCGTCCCGGCGAGGGCTACAGAATAACTTCAGGTAGCGGAAGGTCGCGATTGTTTGCTTGATCTGTGGTTGGCTTGCTTCCGCGGAATGCAACCGTCGGTTAAACTGCCATATTCAGTGGCCGTTGGCGCCACGCACGAACAGCAAAGGCGAACCCGCCGCCGATGACCGCCAGGATCCTGATCGTCGATGACGTGCCGGCCAACACCCGTCTGCTGGAAGCCAAGCTTTCGGCGGAGTACTATCATGTCGCCAGTGCGAAGGATGGCTTCGAAGCGGTCCGCATGGCACTCGAATGGCAGCCGGATCTGATTCTGCTCGACGTCATGATGCCAGGGATGGACGGCTTCGAGTGCTGCCGCCGGCTGAAGGAAGACCCGACCACGTTGCACATCCCCGTCGTGATGGTCACCGCGCTTGGCGACCCGGCCGAGCGGTTGCGCGGGCTGGAGTCTGGCGCCGACGACTTCCTGACCAAACCGGTCGAGTACGAGACACTGATGGCCAGGGTGCGCAGCCTGGTCCGGCTCAAGCGGCTGCTCGACGAATGGCGGGCGCGCGGCGCGACCGCCCGGGCAATGGGGCTGACCAGCGAAAGCGTGGCACCGCCCTCGGTCGCTGGCGCGCGCGCCTTGGTGGTCGATGATTGGGATCTCGGCGCCCAGACAATCCAGCAAGCGCTGGCGCGTGACGGCATTGTTGCCGGCCGCGCCCGTACGGGCGACGAGGCAATGCAGCTTTCGGCGGCGATACCGTTCGACCTAATCGTGCTGAGCCTGTCGCTGATCGAGGAGGATCCACTCAAGCTGGCCTCATTCCTGCGCGCCGCCGACGCGACCCATGAAATTCCGATGCTGCTGATCGCCGAGCCGGAGGAGCGCGACAGCATCCTGCGCGGTTTCGATCTCGGCGCGAACGACTGGCTGGTTCTGCCGCTGGACGAGAACGAACTGCGCGCCCGGGCGCGCAACCAGATCCGGCGCAAGGTCTACCAGGACCGGCTGCGCGCCGACCTTGGCATGGCGCTCGAGATGGCTCTGATCGATCCGCTGACCGGCCTCTACAACCAGCGCTATCTGATGCGACATCTGCGCGGACTGCTGGAGAATGGGCAGAACGGCGAACTTGCTGTGCTGATGATCGACGTTGATCACTTCAAGTCGGTCAATGACGAGTTTGGCCACGCCACTGGCGACAAGGCACTGCGCGTTGTTGCCGATGTGCTGCGCAACAACACGCGCGTTTTCGACTCGCTCGCTCGCTACGGCGGCGAGGAGTTCGTGGTGGTGATGCCCGGCACCGGTGCCGATGACGCCGCGCAGGCGGCAGAGCGGCTACGCTCGGCGGTCGAGGCCGCGCCGTTCACATGGGGCCCCGGAAGCTGCTCTCGGCTGACTGTCAGCATCGGCGTTGCCTGCAGCGAGCAGCACCCAGGCCCGTCTGAAACATTGCTCCATGCTGCCGACCTCGCGTTGTACGCAGCGAAACGGGCGGGGCGCAATCGCGTTGAGATCGCTGCTCCAGTGACGCCCGGCGGCTGACGCGCTCTACTTGATCTTGGCTTCCTTGAACGGAACGTGCTTGCGCACGACTGGATCGTATTTCCTCATCTCCAGCTTCCCGGTCTGGGTGCGCGCGTTCTTCTTCGTCACATAGAAGAAGCCCGTGTCGGCGCTCGAGACGAGCTTGATCTGGATGGTGTTGGTCTTCGCCATGGCTGGCTCCCTTCTACCCGCAGAACATGCGGCTCCGTCCGCTTGTGGTCAAGCTCGCCATCAGCGCGAGGCGGCTTGTCCGCCGACCGTTGACACCTGACCATTGCTGCTGAGTGGCGGCAGCAGCGCGGCGGCATACGCGGCGGGATCGTGGATCAGCAGCCGCGCCGTATCCACGTCCGATTCGCGGCCCTCGGCGGCGGGACAGGTGTTGCGGATTGCTAGGATTTGCGCCGGCGGGAGCGGTGCCCGGGCGGTGCGGTGAGCTTCCAGCGCCTTCGCCATGGGCTGCCGCCCCTGCGCCAGCGCCGCGAGCTGCCAGCTCAGTGCGTCCTGCCCGAGGCTGGTGCAGATCTGCGGCAGCACCCCGAGGCCCTGAATCGGCCAGCCGAGTGGCGCCAGCACGCGGCTCCAGGTCACGTACAACTCACCGCCATCCGGCAGCGGCGCGATGGTCTGTACCAACCCCTTGCCGAGTGTCGAGCTGCCGATCACAACGCCGCGGCCACGGTCTGCCAATGCCGCGGCCAGGATCTCAGCGGCACTCGCGGTACGGCCGTCGACCATGACGACGATCGGGATATCCTCGGCGAGTTCGCCGGAGGTCGAGCGCCAAACCCGTGTCGCCTCGGGATCGCGTCCGGCGGTGATCGCCACGACACCGGCAGGCAACAACGTGTCGGCCACGGTGACCGCCTGCCGCAGCAGGCCGCCGCGATTGCCCCGCAAGTCCAGCGCGATGCCCTCCGGGGGATGGGGACCGGCCAAACCCTGCTCGATCGCCTGCGCGAGATGGCTATCGGTGCTGTAGTTGAAGGCGGTCACCTGGATCACCAGCGCCTCGCCGGAACGCAGCGCAAAGACGGTCTCCGGCGGCACCACGGCACGTTCCAATTCCGCTGAGCGCTGCCGTCCGTCGCGACCACGCCAAGCAATCGTGAGTCGGGTCTCTTCCGGCCCGGCGATCCAGCTCATCACTGTGGCCGGGTCTTTGCCCTGGGTCGACCGGCCATCCACCGACACGATGATGTCGCCTGGCCGAATTCCGGCGAGTGCACCCGGTCCATCGGCAATGGCCTCCACCACCGCGATGGCAGAACCTCGACGGGCGAGACGTAGTCCCGCACCTGCCTGACCGACGCGGCGCTCGCGGTCCTCGCCGGCATCGCGCGGTGCCACGTAGCGGGAATACGGATCGAGATGGTTGAACAGCTCGTCGAAGAAGCTCTGCACGACGCCTTGCGTTCCGGCCCGACGCACCGGTAAGGATGTGCCTGCCGCCGCCAGGGCAAGTTCCGTGGCAGCGCCAGCCCAGCCATTGACATCGCCCTCGGCAGGCGGCGGCAGTGCCACCAGCTCGCGGTCGCGAGCCGCGAGCCGAAGCTTCCCATCGCGCAACTCTGTCGTCAGCTCCGGATCGAGCGCGGTTAGCCCGCGCAGCCCCCAGATCGTAAGCTGCGAAACTGGAACCGGCTCCAGAGTGCGCGGCGCCATGAACGCAAGCGCGGTGGCGTAGACGTCGGTGATGAGATGTGGGTCGAAGCCAGGAGGGGCAGCAACGGTTTGGGCGTGCGCGGGTACTATGAGCAGCAGGACGAACAGGGCGCCGATGCGGATCACCTGGACCTGAATCGCTCCCCCTTCCGCTGCTTGTCCCGACGGCGATCAGGTACACCCTGCAGGATGTGGAACACGAGGCTCCCGGTGACGAGGCTTGCTTCCGCCAGCCGCACCTCCACCTCCTGCGCCAGACGGAATGTCAGGCGTGTCCGTCGTCCTGTCAGTGTTTGCTCCCGTTCATCGTGCTGCCAGAAATCATCCGGCAGCGAGCGGACCGGTACGAGACCGCTCGCGCCGCTTTCGGCAACTGTGACGAAAAGTCCGAATCGCGTCACACCGGAAATTCGCGCAGCGAAATTCGCACCAACTTTATCCACCATGTATGCCGCAAGGTAACGGTCGATGGCGTCGCGCTCGGCAAGTTGGGCGCGGCGTTCGGTGGCAGTGATATGCAACGCGGTGTCGGCGAACCGGGCAGCCTCGTCCGAGGCAAGCGCGCCGTCGCCCAGCCGCAGGCCGCGGATCAGTGCGCGATGCACCAGCAGGTCGGCGTAGCGCCGGATCGGGCTGGTGAAATGCACATAGCGCGACAGCGCGAGGCCGAAGTGACCGATGTTGTCGGGGCTGTATTCTGCCTGTGACTGGCAGCGCAGCATCACCTCGTTGACCAGGGGCGCTTCGGGAGTGTCTTCGAAGCGGCGCAGCACACGGTCGAGATCGCGCGGATGCACCTGATCGCCTGGTGGCAGCGAGATGCCGAGCCCGTGCAGGAACTCGCGCAGCGACGCGAGCTTGTCCTGCGATGGCGGGGCGTGAACACGGTACATCACCGGCTGGTGCAGGCGCTCCAGTTCCTCGGCCGCGGCAACGTTGGCGAGCACCATGAACTCCTCGATCAGCCGGTGACTGTCGAGGCGCGGCCGTGGCGCGACGCTGCGCACCACGCCGGCGCTGTCGATCACCACGCGGCGCTCCGCAAGGTCGAGATCGAGCGTGCCGCGGGCGGTGCGGGCGGTGAGCAGGGCGCGGAATGCCGCATAGAGATGCGCGGGCCTGGGATCACCTGAATCGTGCGCCTGCTGGACGCCTTCATAGGTAAGGCGCGCGGAACTGCGCATCAGGCCGCGGCCGAAGCGATGGGCGGTCTTACGGCCATCGGCATCGATCCGAAGTTCGACGTACAGGCAGCCACGATCCTCGTTGGGACGTAGGCTGCACCAGCCGTTGGACAGCGCCTCCGGCAGCATCGGCACGACGCGGTCGGGGAAATAGACGCTATTGCCGCGGGAGCGCGCCGCGTGGTCCAGCGGCGAGCCGGGCCGGACGTAGTGGGCGACGTCGGCGATAGCAACGATGAGGCGAAAGCCCGATCCGTCGGGTTCAGCGAACACCGCATCGTCGAAGTCGCGTGCGTCCTCGCCGTCGATGGTGACCAGCTTGGTGTCGCGCAGGTCGGTGCGCTGGCCGAGCGACGTGGCACGCGCGGCATCGGCTTCGTCCAGCGCGGCGGGGGGAAATTCCTGCGGGATGTCGTGAGTGTGGATGCAGATCAGGCTGACGGAGCGGGCGTCGCCCATGGCGCCGAGCCGCTCGATGATGCGGGCCGGCTTCAGGCCCAGGCGGTGATGTGGCAGCGGTTCGGCGAGCACGATCTCGCCCGGTTCCGCGCCGCCTTCTTGGCCGGACGGCACCACCCATTCCGCCTTCGCTCGCCGATCGGTGGGGACGATGCGCCCTTGCCGGTAGACGCCGAGAATGCGGCCCGGCGTGTCGGCCAGGCGGCGGACGGTACGGCCTTCGTAGCGGCCGGGACCCGCGGGCTTCAGGCGCGCCAGCACGCGTTCGCCGGGAGCCAGCGCCGGCTGGCCGTGTGGTTCCGCTGCCATGAAGATAACGGGCGGCGGGCCGTCAGCGGTGTCCCAATCTACGGGACGGGCGATGGCGTCGCCATCCGGGTCGGTGCCGGTGACGACCACGACGGCGGTGTCCGGCAGGTGAGCGCGTGGAGGCCGACCGTCGAATCGGCTGGGCCGTCGGGTCACGGTCAGCGCTATCGCGTTGCTGGCTTGCGAGCACGCGCCGCTGCCTTCTTCTTCGCTGATGCTTTAGCGGTCTTTTTCGGAGCGGCACGCTCGAGCTTCGTGGGGCGCCGCTTGGCAGGCTTTGCCTTGCGCGTCGCCGGCGCTCTGGTTTCCGAAGGCGGTTCTGGTTTCGCGGCAACTGCTCCTCGCCCACGCCGCCCGGCCGCGCCCCGTGGGCGCAACTGCTTGCCCTTCTCCGCCAGCAGCGCCACGCCCTGATCCAGCGTGATCTCCTCCATCATCACGCCGCGCGGCAGGTTGGCCACCGTCTTGCCGTGCTGGACATAGGGGCCGAAGCGGCCCTTGCGAACCGCGACCAGTTCCTTGTCCGCCGGATGTGCTCCCAGCGTGCGCACGCTCGCCATCTTGCGCGCGATCAAATCCACCGCGCGGTTGATGCCGATCGCCAGCACGTCGTCGTCGCGATCGAGCGAGCCGAACACCGCGCCCATGCGCACATAGGGGCCGAAGCGGCCGATGCCGGCCTCGATCGTCTCGCGGGTTTCCGGGTGCGTGCCGATCACGCGCGGCAGCGACAGCAGCCCGAGCGCCTGCTCCAGCGTGATTTGCTCGCCATCCATGCCACGCGGCAATGCCGTGCGACGAGGCTTCTGCTTCTTGTCCTCGCCGTTTTCGCCCTGCTGCACGTACAAACCGTACGGGCCGCGGCGGACGGTGATGTCCTCGCCAGTGTCCGGATGATGGCCGAGGACGCGCATGCCCTCCTTCAGCGTCTCGCCCTGGTCCTCGCCGTTCTCGATCGCCAGTCGCCGGGTGTACTGGCAGTTCGGATAGTTCGAGCAGCCGATGAAGCTGCCGTAGCGGCCAAGCTTCAGGCCAAGCCGGCCATTGCCGCAGGCCTGGCAGGCGCGCGGGTCGGAACCGTCCTCCCGCGGCGGAAAGAAATGCGGCCCCAGGTCCTCGTCCAGCGCCGCGATCACATCGCTGATCTTGAGGTCCTTGGTCTGGTCGACCGCGTGCGAAAACTCCTCCCAGAACGCACGCAGCATCGTCCGCCATTCGACGTTGCCGTCGGCGATGTCGTCGAGCTTCTCCTCCATCGCGGCGGTGAAGCCGGTATCGACGTAGTGCTCGAAGAAGCTCACCAGGAAGGCGGTGACCAGTCGCCCGCGGTCCTCGGGGATGAAGCGCCGCTTCTCCTGCCGCACGTATTTCCGATCCTGCAACACCGACAGGATCGAGGCGTAGGTGGACGGACGGCCGATGCCAAGCTCCTCCAGTCGCTTCACCAGGCTCGCCTCGGAATAGCGCGGCGGCGGCTGGGTGAAGTGCTGCGTCGCCATCACGTCGCCCAGGCGCAGTGGATCGCGCTCCGCCATCGGCGGCAGCATCCGGCCCTCGTCCTCCTCGGACGCATCGTCGCTGTCCTCGCGGTACAGCTTCAGGAACCCGTCGAAGGCGATCACCGAGCCGGTGGCGCGCAGGGTGGTGCCCTTACCATCGGTCACGTCGACGCTGACCTGATCCAGTTCGGCGGATTGCATCTGCGACGCCACCGCCCGCTTCCAGATCAGTTCGTAGAGCCGGCGCTGATCGTTTGAGAGGAACCCCGCGACGCTGTCCGGGGTGCGCGCGACATCGGTCGGCCGGATCGCCTCGTGCGCCTCCTGGGCGTTCTTGATCTTGCTCTGGTACTCGCGCGGCGCCGACGGCAGGTAGTTGGCACCGTAGCTGGCGGCGACGTGGTCGCGGATCGCGGCAATCGCCTCGCGCGCCATCTGCACGCCGTCGGTGCGCATGTAGGTGATCAGGCCGGTGGTCTCGCCGCCGATATCGACGCCCTCGTAGAGCTGCTGCGCCAGCCGCATGGTCTGCTGCGCGCCGAAGCCCAGCTTGCGCGAGGCCTCCTGTTGCAGCGTCGAGGTGGTGAATGGCGCGTAGGGGTTGCGCTTGACGCGCCTCTTTTCGACCGAGCCGACATGGAACCGGCCGGTCTCGACGCGATGCTTCGCCCGCATCGCGGTCTGCTCGTTGGGCAGATCGAACTGGTCGAGCTTCTTGCCCTCGAGGTGAGTCAGCTTCGCGGTGAACGGCGCGCCGGCCGGCGTGGTGAAGTCCGCCTCGACGGTCCAGTACTCGCGGGCGCGGAACGCCTCGATCTCGGCCTCGCGCTCGCAGATCAGACGGAGCGCCACCGACTGCACGCGCCCCGCCGACCGGCTGCCGGGCAGCTTGCGCCACAGCACCGGCGAGAGCGTGAATCCGACCAGATAGTCCAGCGCGCGGCGGGCCAGGTAAGCCTCGATCAGCGGCTGGTCGAGGTCGCGCGGGGCCGCCATGGCTGCGCGCACGGCGCTGCGGGTGATCTCGTTGAAGGTGATCCGGCGCACCTTGACGCCCTTCAACGCCTTCCTGTCGGCCAGCATGGCCTTGACATGCCAGGAGATCGCCTCGCCCTCGCGGTCAGGGTCAGTGGCGAGATACAGCGTGCCGGCGCCCTTCAGCGCCTTGGCGATGGCGCCGACCTGCTTCTCGCCCCGCTGATCGGACTGCCAGTCCATGGCGAAGTCCTGCTCCGGCCGTACCGAGCCATCCTTCGGCGGTAGGTCGCGGACATGACCCAGACTGGCCAGCACGGTGTAGCCGCCGCCGAGGTAGCGGTTGATGGTCTTGGCCTTGGCGGGGGACTCGACGACGACAACGTCTGACATTGCGATCCTTGGCGTAGCCTAAAATCCGGTCTCCGGCAGCAACGCGACCCGGTTCCCCGGCAGCGTCTCGATGCGGCCGGCGAGCTCCAGTTCCAGCAGCACCGCCATGACCGCAGCCGCAGAGAACTGGCAGTGACGCACGACATCGTCAACGGCTGTTGGAGAAGTTCCAAGGAGATCAATGACTTGCCGGCGCGCGCGGGCAAGGTCGGCGGCACTTTCCATGGGTTCCTGCCAGCCTGGCCGCGGCTCGGCGAGGCCCGATGCTGTGCCGCGCGCGAACAGCGGGACCCGGGCCAACCCCTCGCGAGCAGGGTGGTCGGGCAGGTTGTCCAGCACGTCCTGCGCTGTTTCGGTGAGATGCGCACCCTGACGGATCAGGTCGTTGGCGCCGCGCGACCGTGGGTCGAGCGGTGAACCGGGAACCGCGAACAGTTCGCGACCGGCCTCCTGGGCGAGGCGGGCAGTGATCAGGCTGCCGGAACGCAGCGCCGCCTCCACCACCACGACGCCGAGGGCGAGGCCGGCGATGATCCGGTTCCGGCGAGGGAAGTGGCGCGCCTGGGGCGCGGTGCCGGGGGGGGCCTCGGTGATCACGGCGCCAGATTCCGCGATGCGGCGTTGCAGATCGGCATGCTCGGGCGGGTATGGGGTGTCGAGGCCGCCAGCGACTACCGCGATCGTTCGTCCGCTTTGCAGGGCGCCGATGTGGGCGGCGGCATCGATGCCGCGCGCGAGGCCGGAAACCACCACCAGCGAGCGTGCCAGGTCCGCGGCGAGGTTCTCCGCCATCCGCTGGCCGTTGGCCGACGCGTTGCGGCCGCCCACCAGCGCGACCGCGCGGGTCGCCAGCAGCGTGGGATCGCCAAGAACGGTGAGAGCGGCGGGTGCGTCGTCCAGCAGGGCCAGCAGCGGCGGGTAGTCGGGTTCGCCAGCGAAGATCATGCGTGCGCCGAGACGGCTGATCGTATGCAGTTCGCGCGTGGCATCGTCTGGCGACGGGACAGGGGGGGGCACCGGACGGCCCCCGGCGCGTGCGAGCCCGGGCAACGCGTCCAGAGCGGCTGCGGCCGATCCGTAGCGAGCCAGCAGGCGACGATAGGCGACCGGACCGACACCCTCCGCCCGGGCGAGGCGCAACCGGTCTATCGCATCGGCCGGCGTTTGATCTTGAGGCTCATGCTTTCTGACCAATGCGTGGCTCGGTCCCTGCGATCAGGCGGCGGATGTTCGCGTGGTGGCGCGCAAACACCAGCACGGCGATTACCAACGCAAGCTTAACAACGGTCGCATCGGCCAGAACGGCGGCGAAAATCGGCGCGAGCGCGAACGACGCTAGTGCCGCCAGCGACGAGATGCGACCCAACGCCGCCAACGCCAGCCAAACGGCTCCGGCGCACAGTCCGACCGGCCAGGCGGCGGCCATCAGCACGCCATAGGAGGTCGCGACCGCCTTGCCTCCCTTGAAGCCGAGCCAGACCGGGAATGCGTGCCCCAGTACGGCACCGATGCCGGCCCACAGGACGGCATCATGGCCACTGAGCCAGTGGGCGACCAGGACAGCGGCGGCGCCTTTCCCGCCATCCAGCAGCAGCGTGGCTGCGGCGAGGCCCTTGTTTCCGGTGCGCAGCACGTTGGTCGCGCCGATGTTGCCGGAACCGATGCGGCGAATATCGCCCAGCCCGGCGATCCGCGTCAGGATCAGGCCGAACGGGATCGAGCCGAACAGGTAGCCAAGGAGTACAAAAAGGAGGGCGGGCATCGGACACTGGCCACGTGGTGATCAGACCGGCGAATCGGTGGGGACACCGGGTTTATACGACATGCGTCGGGGCCGCCAACCGCGGCGAAACTCACCCGAACACCCGTCGTCCGGCCTTCCACGTGCCGAGCACCACCCCCTCCAGCGCGCGGCCGTCGAACGGCGTGTTCTGTGCCTTGCCGGGAAGCCGGCCGGCTTCCACCTGCCAGACACGCTCGGGATGGAACAGGCAGAGATCCGCTCGCCGGCCCTTGGCCAGGCGGCCCGCATCAATGCGCAGCAGCGCCGCCGGGCGTGCCGTCAACAACTCGATTGCCTGGGCCATCGTCAGCATGCCGCTGTGGACCTGCGCCAGCGTCACGCCGAGCAAGGTGGCAAGACCGGTGCCTCCCGGCGTGGCCTGGGCGAACGGCTGGCGCTTGTCGTCGGCGTCGCGCGGCTGATGGTCGGAGGCGATCGCGTCGATCGTGCCGTCGGCAAGCGCGGCCACCACCGCCAGCCGGTCCGCTTCCTTGCGCAGCGGCGGCGACAGCTTGGCATAGGTGCGGAAGTCGCCGATCGCGGTCTCGTTGAGGTCGAAATAAGGCGGCGCGGTATCGCACGTCACGGCAACGCCGTCGGCCTTCGCCTGGCGGATCAGCGTCAGCGCTTCGGCCGTCGAGACGTGGGCGAAATGCACTGCTCCGCCGGTCAGCGCCGCCAGCCGAATGTCGCGGGCGACGAGAATCGCCTCGGCGGCGGCGGGGATGCCTGGCAGGCCGAGCCGGGTGGCCAGCTCGCCTTCGGTTGCGGCGCCGCTGTCGGCAAGTGACGGGTCCTCGGGATGCTGTACGATGCGTCCGCCGAAGCCGCGCGCATAGGAGAGGGCGACACGCATCAGTCGCGCCGACGCGACGGCGCGGCTGCCATCGGTAAAGGCGACCGCACCCGCCTCGGCCAGCAGGCCGAGCTCCGCGAGTTCCTCGCCGCGGCAACCGACAGTGACCGCGCCATAGGGGAGGATGGTCAGGCTGCCGGTTTCCTCGCCGCGGGCAAGCAGCAGGCGTACCAGCGCGGGATCGTCGATCGCGGGCAACGTGTCGGGCAGCGCGGCGAGGGTGGTGATGCCGCCGGCGGCAGCGGCCTCGGCGGCCGAGGCGATGGTCTCTCGGTACTCGTAGCCGGGTTCGCCAAGCGCGGCGCGCATATCGACAAGGCCAGGGCACAGGATCGCGCCGTCCTCAGCAATCACCGTCACGTCGTCAGGACGGCCAAGGCTACCGCCCAGGTCGGCGATCAGTCCGTCGCGCACCAGCAGATCACCGCGCTGGTCGAGGCTGGAGGTGGGGTCGAGCAGGCGGACGCCGGTGAACAGCGTATCTCCCCCTCCCCCCAACCCCCTCCCGCAAGAGGAGGGGGGGATTCCTGTCTCGCCGCTAGAGTTCATTGCGCCCATGTCCACGCGATAGCGTGTCGAGCACCGCCATGCGGACTGCCACCCCCATCTCGACCTGCTCCCGGATCACGCTGCGCTGCGGGTCATCGGCCACGGCGCTGTCGATCTCGACGCCGCGGTTCATCGGCCCCGGGTGCATCACCAGCGCATCCGGCTTGGCAAACGCCAGCTTCGCTGCATCCAGCCCGAAGAAGCGGAAGTACTCCCGCGCACTCGGCACCAGGCCGCGCTGCATCCGCTCGCTCTGCAGGCGCAGCATCATCACGATGTCGGCGTCAGCGAGGCCGCGCTCCATGTCGTGGAACACCTCCACACCCAGCCGCTCCGCCTCGGCTGGCATCAACGTCGGCGGACCGACCGCGCGCACCCGGCTGCCCATCGTGGTAAGCAACTGAATGTTCGACCGCGCCACTCGCGAGTGCAGCACGTCGCCGCAGATCGCCACCGTGAGTCCCTCAAGCCGGCCCTTCCGTCTCCGGATAGTCAGCGCGTCGAGCAGCGCCTGGGTTGGATGCTCGTGCGTTCCGTCGCCGGCATTGATCACCGCGGCGTCGACCTTCTGAGCAAGAAGATTGGGCGCGCCTGACTGGTCGTGCCGCACCACCAGCAGGTCGCAGTTCATGGCGTTCAGTGTCGCCGCGGTGTCCAGCAACGTCTCGCCCTTGTTCACTGAGGACGTGGAAACCGACATGTTGATCACGTCCGCCCCCAGCCGCTTGCCGGCCAGTTCGAAGCTGGTACGCGTGCGCGTCGAGTCCTCGAAGAACAGGTTGATCAGTGTCCGCCCGCGCAGCAGGTCGCGCTGTGTCTTGCCCGAACGATTGAGCAGCACGTAGCTCTCTGCCAGGTCGAGCAGATGGCCGATCTCGGGCGGATACAGGCCCTCGATCGCCAACAGGTGTTTCCGTCGGTAGGACACGAGTCTAGGTCGCAGGTTCCGGCGCGGGCCGTCAATGTCCCCGCAGTTGCCGGCGGGCGATCGTCACTGCGCGGCGGCAGCCCGCCAGAAGCCGCCAGTTTGCCTGCTGGTCGGCACACCGTAGCCGCCGGCCGCCATCGCCAGAACCTCGATATCGTCCAGGTTCACCAGCAGGTCGGCAGACGAGCCGCAATCGGTGTTGTCGTTGCTGCTGCGCGCGCCCGCCCAGTGCACGCGGTAGCCGAAACCGGGACGTGGCTCGCGTGCCTCGATGATCATGCTGCCGCCATTGGCATGCATGGTCCGGACATCCAGGACACAGGTGACTCCCGGCCGGTTGTCGGCCGACATGGCAGGCAGGCGCGCATGCATTTCGCGCGAGATCGGGTCGAGTGGATCGAATGCGACGATGTCACCGACCTTGGGACCGCGTTCGCCGATCTGATGGATCAGGCCAATTGTGCCGGCCATCCCCGCCAGCCCGATCGCCACGATGCTGAGAAGGACGCTTACCGCTCCGCTGGTCTTGCTGTCGTTTGCGCGCATTGCCGGATCTCGCTTGGTGACGACGGACGGTTCCTCCGTCCGGCAACCGATGATCGCTGTCACGGGTTCATATTTGATGAAGTCATATCAGATGGCAAAAATGATCCGTAAGTAACCGTACCATAAAGAAAAAAGCGGCGCCATAGGCGCCGCCAAGGGTATGGGGAGGAGTCCAAGAGAGAGGCGAGAGCGGGTCGCAACCCGCCAACCTCACGTAGGGAAATATGCTGCACGATGCTGCCGGCCGCATTGATCCAGATCAAAGTCCCTGATTTTCTTTCGCGCGGCGTCAGGCGACGGCGGCGAGCCGTGCCAGAGTCTCCTCCTTGCCCAGCGCCGCCAGCGTCGCGTCGATTCCGGGGCTGGCCGTGCTGCCGGTCAGCGCCGCCCGCAGCGGCTGTGCCACCTCCCCAAGTTTTCGCCCGCTCGACTCGGCGAACGAGCGCAGCGCGGCATCGATCGCCGGCGGGGTGAAGTCGGTCGCAGCCAGCGCGCCGGCGACATCGCGCAGCATCAACCGTGCCTCAGGTGTCAGCAGCGAGGCCGCCTTCGGCTCCATTGGGAGTGGCAGCGGTCGCGCCAGGAAGGTGGCGGCATCCGCCAACTCCTCCAGCGTTTTCGCACGCTGCTTCAGGGCCGGCATCAGTGCCCGGATGCGTTCGGCCGCCTTGGTGCCGAGGGCCAGGTTGGCGCGGCGTGCCAGACGCTCCAGCACCTCGCGGGTCAGCCGTGCGTCGTCGGCGTGGCGAATGTAGATGCCGTTCAGGTTGGTCAGCTTGGCGTAGTCCATTCGGCTTGGCGCCCGTCCTACCCCATCGAGGTCGAACAGGCGGATTGCCTCGTCGCGGTCGATCACCTCGGCGTCGCCATGCCCCCAGCCGAGCCGCAGCAGGTAGTTGCACAGCGCCTCGGGCAGGTAGCCCTGTTCGCGGAACTCCAGCACCGACACCGCGCCGTGCCGCTTCGAAAGCTTGGTGCCGTCCGCGCCGTGGATCAGCGGGATATGTGCGAAGCGCGGCAGGTGCCAACCCATCGCCTGGTAGATCTGCACCTGGCGGAACGTGTTGGTCAGATGGTCGTCGCCGCGGATCACATGGGTGATGCCCATGTCGTGGTCGTCCACCACCACCGAGTGGTTATAGGTGGGAGTGCCGTCGCTGCGGAGAATGATCATGTCATCGAGTTCGGTGTTGGCCACGCGAACCGTGCCCTGCACGAGGTCCTCGACAACGGTATCGCCATCGCGCGGCGCCTTCAGGCGGATCGCCGGCGTCACGCCCGGCGGCGCCTCGGCTGGATCGCGGTCCCGCCAGCGGCCGTCGTAGCGCGGCGAGCGGCCCTCGACGAGCGCCTGCTCGCGCATCTGCCGCAACTCTTCCGGCGTGCAGTAGCAGCGGTAGGCGTGGCCGGCGGACAGCATCTGCCACGCCACCTCGGCATGGCGCGCCATCCGGGCAGACTGGAACACCGGCGGCCGGTCTGGGGTGATGCCGAGCCATGCCAGGCCCGCGATGATCACCTGCGTCGCCGCCTCGGTACTGCGTTCGCGGTCAGTGTCCTCGATGCGCAGCAGGAACTCGCCGCCGTGATGGCGGGCGAACAGATAGTTGAACACCGCGGTGCGGGCGCTGCCGATGTGCAGCAGGCCGGTCGGGCTGGGGGCGAAGCGGGCGCGAACAGTCATGGCATTGATCTAGCACGTGCATTCACCGGCTGTAGAGGCTGGGTCCGTTAACCTGCCGTGTATGCAGCAATTGATTGCCGGATGGCTGGAGGGCTGGCAGGCGGCCGAGCGAGGGCGCTTCGTGCCGTGGCTGCCAGTGTTCATGGGCACCGGCGTACTCGCTTACTTCGCCCTGCGCAGCGAACCCCCGACGTGGCTTGGGGTGGCGGTGGCGATCCCGGCGATCTGCGGCGCATTGTTACTGCGGCACTCCCTGCTGCCCCGCGCCGCTATCATGGCGCTGGCCGCCGCCGCCATCGGCTTCACCTCGTCCCAGTTCGCCACCATCCGCGCGCCGCCGCCGGCCTCGCTGCCGACGCATGCGACGATCCTGACCGGCACCATCCGTTCGGTCGAGGCACTGCCCGAGGGCCGGCGCATCGCACTCGAATCTGTCGAGCTGGACGGTGGCAGTCCGCTGCAGCGCTGGCTGCGGGTGCGGTTGCGACGTGGTGACGATCAGGAGATTGCCACGGGCGATACGGTCCGGCTGCGCGCGCTGGTCCGGCCGCCGATGTCGCCTGCATATCCTGGCGCCTGGGACCTCCAGCGTGATGCCTGGTACAGCGGCCAGGGTGGGTCTGGTTATGCCCTTGGCCCGGTGGAGCGCATCGCCGAAACGCCGCCGAATGGTCCGATGCGGCTGGTGCAGCGCTTGCGGGAGATCATTGCACGGCACATCTCGGCGGTGGTGCCCGGGGCTGCCGGCGCGGTGTCGATCACGCTGCTGACCGGCATCACCACCGGCATCCCGCCACCGGACCACGATGCGTTCCGCGCCTCCGGCCTCGCGCATCTGCTGGCCGTCGCGGGGTTGCATATCGGCATCGTCATGGGCTGGACGCTCGCCTTCGCGCGTCTCGCCTTCGCGGCATCCGAGCACGCCAGCCTGTACTGGCCGACCAAGAAGCTGGCGGCGCTGGCGGCGCTGCTGGCGGGGGGCGGTTACATGGTGCTGACCGGCATGCACTTGCCGATCGTGCGCAGCTTTGCCATGGCATGCCTCTACACCGTCGCGGTGTTGGCCGGGCGTCGCGCGATCTCGCTGCGTGGCCTCGCGCTGGCAGCGACGGTGCTGATGTTGCTCGAGCCGCAGGAGGTGCCCGGCGTCTCGTTCCAGATGAGCTTCTCTGCCGTGCTGACGCTGATCTCCGGCTACGAGGTGTTGCGTCCTGGACTGCGCGCGCTGCATGGCAGCGGTTCCTGGCAGCGACGCTTCGCCTCACATCTTGCGGCGCTGGCGCTGACCAGCGCGCTTGCGGACACCGCATCGGCGCCGTTCGCGGCGTATCATTTCGGCCACATCCAGATCTATTTCGTGGTGGCGAACATGATTGCCGTGCCGCTTGCCGCGCTCTGGGTGATGCCGGCAGGACTGATCGCGCTGCTCTTGCTGCCATTCGGTCTCGACTGGCTGGCGTTCATGCCGATGGGCTGGGGTGCCGAGGCGATCCTGTATGTGGCACGCACCACGGCGGCATGGCCGGCCGCGACAATCGACGTGCCGCACATGCCGCCGTGGGGCTTGGCAGTGACCGGTTTCGGCATCGCCTGGCTCGGCTTGTGGCGCAGCAAGCTACGGCTGATCGGCATGCCCGTGATCGCACTCGGCGTGGTCTCACCGCTGCTGGTACGGCCGCCCGACCTCTTGGTTTCGGCCGATGCACGGCTGATCGGCGTGCGCGTGCAAGACACGGTTTATCTGCAGTCGGTGTCAGGTGCGTCGAGGTTCACCCGCGATGCCTGGCTGCAATACTGGGCGGCAGGCGCTCCGCGCGCGATGCCGACGAATGGCGAGCAGGCGGAAGGCGCAATCGACTGCCAAAAAGACGCGTGCCTGCTACGGCCGGTGCCGCGGGCGAAGGCCGCGCTGCTGGTGCGTGGCGCCACGCACCCAGACGGCTGCCGAGAGGCATCCGTCATCGTGTCAGCGGAGCCAGCGCGCGGTCTGTGTCCGCGCCCATGGCCGGCGCTGGTGGATCGTTTCACCGTGTGGCGCAACGGTGCGACCGCGATCTGGCTGGATGGATGGCGCGCCCGCATCCTGACCGATCGGTCGTATCGTGGCGATCGGCCGTGGGTTCCGTCGCTGCCGACACCACGGGAACATGCGTCGCCGGCATTGCCGCCGGCGCCGACGGAATAGCCGGGGCTTCCTGCATCGCAGGTACGAGGGTATGCCGAGCACGGGAGGAAGGGCGCACGCGGCAAAGCTTCGAACGTCTGGCGCTATCAGCGTCGGATCGGATGATCCGGCGAGGGCACAGCGCGCTCGCTGTGTCGCTGCTGGCGCATGGACTGACGCTGCTGGCGCTCATTTATCTGATGCAACGCGTCGTCTTGCCGACACCGCCGCCGGAAACAAGCATCGCGTTGATATTCGCGCCGATGCCGACGCAAGTAGAGGCGACGCCAGCTCCGGCAGAACCTTCGATTGCGGAACCACCACCGGTGGAACAGGCTGCGCCTTCGCCTGCCCCGCCGGAACCAAGGGCGGAGGAGGCCGCGCCGGCAATCCCACAACCGGAAGCGAAGATGGAGGCGACTGCTCCTGCAATCCCGCAACCCGCACCGATAGAGCACCCGGTGCCACGCCACATGGCTGCGGCGCGTCCGCCGGTGCAGGTGACGCGCCCTGCGATTGCGCCGTTATCGACGCCTGCCGCGGTCTCCCTGGCGCCATTGGCGCCCGCACATCCGGTGGCTGGAATGGAGTCAGACCGCCCGCCGGTTTATCCGGAAATCGCCCGTCGGCGCGGTCAGCAAGGCCGCGTCGTGCTGCATGTGAACGTTTCGGCCGAAGGGATGCCGGTCACTGTGACGGTTGCGGAGAGCAGCGGGTACACAAGCCTCGATGCCGCGGCGCTGGCCGCGGTGCAGCAGTGGCGGTTCGTGCCGGCCACCAGGGGCAGTACGCCGGTTCCCGCCGTTGCCGAGGTGCCCGTGCGATTTCGCCTGACCGATTGATGCTCCGGCATCTGACGTACCGGTGGCGCTTCGTGCCCACCACACGCTCCGGCCGCCGCACCGTACGATTTCGGTTCGTCGTTTGATTGCGTCCGGATCGATCACGCTGTCCATGGGCCACATTGCAACCTGTTTCACCGTGCTGATGATGGTCGTCGCGCTTGCCGGTTTTGGCAGTGGCGACCCGCAGGGAGGCGTTCGGCGTGCGAGGCGGCCCGATCATCGCGGCTATAGGGGTTCTGCTGAGCGGCAACGCTGCCGCACAAACCGCGCCGCCGGCGGCACCGACGGTCACCGAATTGCCGTCGGTGGAAGTGGTAGGCGCCTCTCCGCTCATCGGCTCGGGTATTGATCGGAACACGATCCCGGCGGAAACCCACGTGTTGGACAGCAGCGACCTCAAGCGACAGGGAACCACCGAGTTGGTCAATTCGCTGAATCGCCAGGTCAGCGGCGTCAGCCTGGATTCCGCTTCGGGCAACCCCTATCAGCCGACGCTTTTCTTTCACGGCTTCGCCGCGTCGGGGCTGCAAGGGACCCCGCAAGGGCTTGCCGTCTATGTCAACGGCGTTCGGTTCAATCAACCATTCGGCGATACGGTGGACTGGGATCTCATCCCCGACATTGCCATCGACAAGATCAACCTCGAGGGCTCCAATCCCGTGTTTGGCCTCAATGCTCTTGGCGGCTCGGTGAACGTCCAACTCAAGAACGGTTTCACCTGGCAGGGCTTCGAGGGCGATGTCTCGGGCGGTTCTTTCGGTCAGGTCGAAGGCGAGTTCCAGTACGGCAAGCAGATCGGCAACGAATCCACCTATGTCGCCGGCACGGTGCTGCACCAGAACGGCTGGCGAGATCAGCAGTCGACGGACCTGCAGAATATCTTCGGCGATGTCGGATGGCGGAGCGATCGCGCCGAGCTGCACCTAAATATCACGGCGGCGCACTCCGTGCTCAACGGTCCCGGCAGTTCGCCGGTCGAGCTGCTGGCCGCCAATCCGGCCGCGCAGTTCACGGCGCCGAATTCGATCAGTAACCAGTACGCCTCGGTCAGCCTCAACGGCAACGTGGATCTGACCGACACCACCTCGGTGCAGGCGCTGGTGTACTACCGTTATCTCCTGCAGCGCGTCACCAACGGCAACGCCCCGAACGATACACCCTGCGCAGACGGCTCGGAGCTGCTGTGCTTCGACCGAGGCTTCAGCACCACGCTGGGCGGCGCATTCATTCAGGACTTCCTGAATGGCGGTCCGTACTCCGAGCTGGACAATCAGACCACCAATACCAACGCCTATGGCGCATCGGTCCAGGTCACGAACACCGACGATCTGTTCGGACTGAAGAACCACTTCATCGCAGGGTTCAGCTTTGACGGGGCGCAGACGACGTTCAGTGCGGTCTCGTATATCGGAGGGCTGACAGCGCTTGACCGCGTGTTCGTCGGGCCAGGTGTGGTAATCGACGAGCCTGGCACGAACTCGCCGGTACGCGTCGGGATCTCCAATGCCACATACGGGTTGTATGTCGCCGACACGCTGAACCTGACGCCGCAGCTTGCGGTGACACTCTCCGGTCGGTTCAACGCAGCACAAATCGACTTGCACGATCAGAATGGCGGAGACCTGACAGGCAATCACAGTTACGACCATTTCAATCCGGCCGCCGGAATCAGCTATCAGTTCAGCCCCTGGCTCACCGCGTATGCCGGCTACGCGGTGGCGAACCGTGCACCCACGCCGGCCGAGCTGTCGTGTGCTGGCCCCACGAACTCGTGCAGCCTGGCCAACTTTTTTGTCGGCGACCCCAATCTTCAGCAGGTTGTATCGCACACCGTGGAGGCCGGCGTGCGCGGCAACTTCGCGCCGTTCGACGGGGCCAAACTGAGTTACAACCTCGCGCTGTTCCGCAGCAACCTCGACAACGACATCGCATTCATCAACAGTGCGACCCAGGGGCGCGCCTTCTTTGCGAACATTGGCGAGACGCGCCGTCAGGGGATCGATGTCGGTGCGCAGTTGAAAACCGACCGATGGCTCGCCTATATCGCCTACACCTACATCAGCGCCACGTTTCAGAGCGGATTCGTTGAAGGGTCGGGCAACAATCCGGCAGCGGATGCCAATGGCACTATCACGATTCGGCCGGGCAATCGGTTGCCCGGGATACCGGCGAACCAGCTCAAATTCGGCGTCTACTACAACGCGACGGACAAGTGGACGGTCGGTGCCTCGGCGATCTTGGCAAGCAGCGCTTACCTGTTCGGCGACGAGGCCAACCTCACAGCACCGCTGCCCGGCTATTTCACAATGAACCTCAATGCAAACTATCAGTTGACCAAGAATGTCCAGTTGTTCGCGTGGGTCGAGAACATCACCAACGCACGTTACTATACGTTCGGCACCTTCTCCCCGACCAGCTCGGTGTTTCTCGCGCAGGCTCCAGGGGCCACCAACCCGCGCAGCTACAGTCTCGCTGCGCCGGTCGGCGGCTTCGGCGGTATCAGGTTGACGTTCTGATGGCTGGCAAGCGCGTGCTCAGTAACGACGCAGCAGCGCCACCAGCCTGCCCTGCACCTTCACCCGATCGGCGGGGAAGATGCGTGTCTCGTGCCGCACGTTGCACGGCTCGAGCGCGATCGAATTGCCGCGGCGGCGCAAGCGCTTCAGTGTGACCTCGGCGTCGTCCACCAGGGCAACAACGATCTGGCCGGTGTCCGCCGCGTCGCTCTTCTGAATGACGACAGTATCGCCATCCAGAATGCCGGCCTCGATCATCGAATCGCCGGCGACCTCCAGCGCATAGTGTTCGCCGTTGCCCAACATGTGCATCGGCATGTCCACATAGCTGGCTGGGTCCTGCAATGCCTCGATCGGCAGGCCGGCGGCGATGCGGCCATACAGCGGCAACTGGATTGCCGCCGCATCGTTGGCCGCGCGGACGCCGGAGATCTTTGGCGTGAAATCGCCGCGGATCACGGTGGGCGAGAAGGGCGGGCTGGTCTCCTCGGCAGCCTGCGCATCGCTGCCGCGTGGGGCGAGGTTCTCGGGCAGGCGCAGCACTTCCAGTGCCCGGGCGCGATGGTGGCGGCGACCGAGGAAGCCGCGCTCCTCCAGCGCCGAAATCAGCCGGTGGATGCCGGATTTCGACTTCAGCTTGAGCGCGTCCTTCATCTCCTCAAAGCTCGGCGAGAAGCCGGTCTGCCTGAGATGGCGGTCGATGTACAGGAGCAGTTCGTACTGCTTTTTTGTCAGCATGGCGGGTGGTCTTTCCCCTTGGGCGCCGGATGCTCTCGATGGAACAAATCGGCAACTGCGCGGTGTTCTAGATAGGTTCACACCGAGCTGTCAAGATTTCCTGAACCGGGACGCGAATAAACCGCGTCAAAGGCCGAGCGAATCGAGGCGAATCACCGTGACCTCGCTGCCCTCCGGCAGCGCCGGCGCGTTTGGCGCGCGCAGAATCAGGGCATCGGCCAGGGCGAGACGGCGCAGCATTGCAGAATCCTGCACTGGGAACGGCGTGGCCACGATCCGGCCAAGCGAATCGATCGCGACGGTGGCGCGCAGATGGTCGGCGCGATGGTCATTTTCGCGCAGCGCGGTGCCGGCGATCGCCCGCACGGTCGGCGGCGGCGCGGCGGGGAGGCCGGACAGACGGCTGAGCGCTGGCAGCAGGAAGAGGATCGAGCAGACCAGCGCCGAAACCGGATTGCCGGGCAGGCCGAGCACCTTCACCGGGCCGAGACGGCCGAACAGCAACGGTTTTCCCGGACGCATGGCGATCTGCCAGAAGTCCAGCTCCAGGCCGCGCGTCTTCAGACTGTCGATGACCAGGTCATGATCGCCGACCGAGGCGCCGCCGGTAGTTACCAGCATGTCCATCCCGTGCACTGCATCGGCCACCGCGGCGACTGCTTCCCGCGTATCGGCGGCGACCGGCAGTACCACCGGAGCGCCCCCGGCGGCGCGCACCAGGGCCGCCAGCGCATGCGAGTTGGAACTGACGATGCCGCCAGGCGGGATGGGTTCGCCCGGCATCGCGATTTCGTCGCCGGTGGCAAGGATGGCGACGCGCGGGCGGCGATGCACGTTGAGCCACGGATGGTTGGCGGCGGCGGCCAGCCCGATGTCGCGGGCAGTCAGGCGGCGGCCGGCGGGTACCACGGCGTCTCCCGCGGAAAAATCCTGGCCGGCGCGACGGATATGGCGACCGCCGGTGACCGCCTCGTTCACCCGCACCTCGGTGCCGATGGCGGTGGCGTCTTCCTGCAGCAGGATGGCGTCGGCACCCTGTGGCACGACGCTGCCGGTGAACAGGCGCACCGCTTGACCAGGGCCGACGCCGCTGCCGAATGGGTGGCCGGCCGGGGCACTGCCGATCACATCCAGCATGGCGCCGAGTGTGCCGTCGGCGGTGCGCAGGGCGTAGCCGTCCATTGCCGAGACATCGGCCGGCGGCTGGGTCAGGCGGGCGATCACTGGCTCAGCGGTGACGCGGCTCCAGGCATCGGCCAGTGCGATGATCTCGGCCGGCGTCGGGTGAAGGTTGGCCAGGATGCGCTCGCGGGCTTCCTCGACGGAAATCATGGTTCAGTTGACCCGGGCCAGTTCCAGCAGGTTGTCGTCGGTCATCGATCGGCGGCCCTCCTCCACCTCGTGGATCATCGCGACCAGCTTGCGGGTGGCGCGGCAATCGATGCCGTGGCGCGCGCCGATCTCGGCGATCGGGGCGATCTGCACATCCACCTCGGTGCGGCGCTTGCGGATGGCAAGGTCGCGCCACACGCCGGAATGCGTCTTCGCGCTGGTGCTGTTGAACGCCACCATGGCGGCGACGCTTTGCCGCGCGGCGTCTTCGCTGGCGCCCCGCTTGAACGCCTCGACGTCGTAGCCGTTGAAGCCGCGTGGTTGCACGCCTTCCGCCTCCGCCACCGTAATCGCCTCTTCGCCGAGGCGGCGCCAGAGTCCCAGCAATTCCCGCCGCGCCAGACAATCTGCGATGCCCTGCTGGCCGAGGGCCTGGGCGAACAGCATCGCACCGTAGCCGAGCTTGCCCCAGAGATACGACCAGATGTCCGGCGTCGTGATCGCTTCCGGCTCGAAGTCGCGCATAACCGCGTGCAATGCTTCAAGGCGCGGCGTCATCGTGCCGTCGAGTTCGCCCAGCACGACGGCGCCGCGGTTGCCGAACAGGATTTCGCCCGGCGCCATCCAGTCGGCGCCGAAATTGATGAAGGCGCCGATGGTACGGTCGCGGCCGATGATGCGCTGGATGATCAACTCGTTCAGGCCGTTCTGGAGCGACAGCACATAGCCGTCCTGTGCGAGATGCGGTGTGAGCGCGCGAGTCGCGGCTTCGGTGTGCTGCGCCTTCACGGCGAGGAAGATGCACTGCCAGGTGCCGGCGAGTTCATCCGCCGTGAAGGCGGGTGCGGTGACTGTGAATTCCTCCACCGGTCCGGTGATGCGCAGGCCGGCGTCACGGATTTCGGCGACATGCTCGGGCACTACATCGACGAAGCTGACGTCGTGGCCCGCGCGCCTGAGCCAGGCACCGACCGACCCGCCGATCGCGCCCGCGCCCCAGATCAGGATCCGTTCGGCCATCACCAGGACTCCAGCAGCGCGCGCGTCTCCTGCACGGCGACGTTCCAGATCTCCAGCATCTCCGAATCGTCGCGCTGATAGCGGCCGCCGAAATTGCCGTCATCGATCAGCGTGCGCACCTCGAACGGCGGCAGCGTGCGCAGGCGATCGGTATCGACCATGCGCTTGATGCCTTCCTGCGGGGCTCGATTCGCCAGGCGCGTCCAAGGGAAGTTCTCCATCCAGCTCGCGTGGCTGGCGACGGGATCGATCGCCCGCACCGCCGCGGCGGTGAGCGGCGCGCGCCACCAGTCGTGGAAGCGGACATGCGCCTCGGGCTTATCCATCATCCATTCCTGCGCGACCGATCCTGCCGGCGCATTGCCGCCATGGCCATTGACGATCAGCACGCGGCGGAAGCCGGACTGCATGAGGCTGTCCAACACGTCGCGCAATACTGCGGCATAGGTGGCGACGCGCAGCGTGACGGTGCCGGGGAAAGCGGTGAAATATGGCGTCAGGCCGTAGGGCAGGGCAGGGAACACCGGCACACCCAACGGTTCGGCGGCCTCGATCGCGACGCGCTCCGCAAGGATCGCGTCGGTTGCCAGTGACAGCCCGGCATGCTGCTCGGTGCTGCCGAGAGGCAATGCACAGCGGTCGTCGTGGCGGACCCAATCCTCGACCATGCGCCAATCCATGTCCGCAACCCGCATGTCACTCCCCACGTTACCAGGACCGGCACGCTGGACAGAGACGGGGCTTGCGTCAATCGGGCGGCTAGAGGTGTCCCTGGACGAGCCAGTCGCAGTGGATGCGTCCGGCCATCAAGCAGTCCTCGATGACTGCCTTGGCGTGCAGTTCGTGCACCAGGAACAGACCGACCGCCAGCAGCAGCAGCGTGACGGCGACACCCGCAAGGCTGGCCGTCTGCCGGTCTGCAGCCTCCTCGTCTTCCTCGACAAGCCAGGAACGTTGTTGCCGCATGGTGGGCGGCATCTTACCGCCGGGCAGGGGGATGGAGGCAAGTCACGGTTGCGGTAGCCCAATGAGGCGGCGATAAGCCCGCCATGAGCGAAGACGCACTGCGCCACCTCCGGCGTGACAAGAGATTTGCCGCCCTGATCCGGCGGGTGGGACCGCCGCTACTCGGCGTCCAGCGCAGGCGCAGCCCGTACGAGGCATTGATGCGCGCGATCGCGCATCAGCAACTGCACGGGCGTGCGGCACTGGCGATCCTGGCTCGGTTCGAGGCGCTGTATCCGGCGGGAGCCTTCCCCCCGCCGGATCTGGTGCTGGCCAGTCCCGACGCCGAACTGCGGGCGTGCGGCTTTTCCGGCGCGAAGGTCGCGGCGATGCGCGCCATCTGTGCCGCGACGCTGGACGGCACCGTGCCGACCCGGCGAGCTTCGGCGCGGCTATCGGACGAGGAACTGATCGAGCGGCTGACCACCATCCGCGGCATCGGGCGGTGGACGGTCGAGATGCTGCTGATATTCACATTCGGCCGCCCGGACGTTCTTCCGGTGGATGACTTCGGGGTCCGCGACGGATACCGCCTGCTGTATGGGCTGGATGAACCGCCCAAGCCGAAGGCGCTGGCCGAGATCGGGCTGGCGTGGTCACCGTTTCGGTCTGTTGCGGCCTGGTACTTGTGGCGGGCGTCGGATGAGGGGAAGCGGGCGAAGGCGGCGACTTCGCGAGCGTAGTCACAAGTGACGGCGAGTGGGGGCCGACGGACCGGGGACTATCGGAGCCTCCGGAGGACTTGTGGCGCCGTTTATCCGTGACGGGATCGTTGCCTGCTTCGGTTCCCGTAGCGTACTGGGACGACGTCGGGCGCGCGGCCCTGCCGGGCCGGTTCCGGGCCGGTTAGAGCAATTTCAGGCAAAGTGGAATCGCGACGAGATGATGGGTTTCGCTGCGCTCTACCCATCCTACGGCAACGCGTGGGCGTCAACTCGTAGGATGGGTAGAGCGCAGCGAAACCCATCGAGCCAAGCGATCATGAGTTTCCGGTCAGGCCGAAAATGCTCTAGCGCCACGATCGGGGTGCAGCGGCTGATCAGTTTGCAGCAGTTTCCAAGCGCCCGAGGCCGGTCACCCCCATCTCCTGCATGGTCTCGGCAACCGCGGCCATTGCTTCGGCCATGTCCTGTTCGGTGACATCACCCATGCAGCCGATGCGGAATGTATCATCCAGTGCCAGCCGTCCGGGAAAGATGATAAAACCGCGTGCCTTCATGCCTTCGAACAGCGCCTGAAAATTGAAATTCGGGTGATCCGGATTGCGGAATGTGGCAACGATCGGGGAAGCGAACTCATCGGGGACCACGGTGGTGAAGCCCATCTGCCGCATGCCGCCGACCAACCGGCGCCAGTTGGTGCTATAGCGCGCCAGACGCGCCTCGGTCCCGCCCTCGGCGGCGTGCTCGCGGCAGGCCTGCGCGAAGGCCGCCATCACCTGAGTCGGCGGGGTGAAGCGGAAGGCGTTGGTGCGGTCCATGTGCTGGTTCTGGTCCCACAAATCGAGCACCAGCGGCCGGCAGTTGCCGCGCGCGTTCTCCAACGCGGTCTTTTGCACGACTGACCAGCCGATGCCGGGCACCCCCTGCATGCACTTGTTGGACGACACGGTGACAGCCTGGAAGCCCAGCCTGCGCGCATCGAGCGGCATGGCGCCAAAGCTGGCGACCGCGTCGATGAACAGGCCCAGGCTATGTTTGCGGCAGACTGCGGCGATCGCCTCCACGGGATTGACCACGCCGGTGCTGGTTTCGCAGTGTACCGCGAACACGTGGGTCACAGCCGGATCCGCCACGATCGCCGCCTCGAACTGTTCGGCAGTGGGCGGCACGAACGGCTGCGTTCGGATGGCGGCGCAGGCGACGCCGGTATGGTTGCAGATCTCGATCAGCCGGTCGCCGTAGACACCGTTGGTGTGGATCAGCAGCTTACCGCCTGCCGGCACCAGACCACAGATCACCGCTTCATTGGCGTAGGTGGCGCTTCCGGGCAGCGGGATCGCGGTGTAGGCACCCTGGCCGTTCACCACCGCGACCATGTAGTCCCGGGCAAAATTGATGTCCGCGTGAAATTCGTCGCCGCCCGAGGCACGGTCGCGCAGCATTACCTGCTTGGTAGACATCGAAACGGCGACGGGCCCTGGCGTGAGCAGCAGCGGATCATCGGCGGAACGCGGCATTTGGGCCTCCTGCGACGACAGGCCGATGTCTGCCCAATTTTTGTTCGCGCTGACCTCGGCTGCGGCCTAGTATGGCCGGGTACGCTTGCCGGTGAAACGCTCGACAGCGGATCCATAGGCGATGGGTCGAACCGCCGGGGCTTGTGCTCATTCTGGCCTTCGTCTTGCATCGCCACACCGCGATAAGCCTATGCAAAGGGAAGGAGGCCACGATGATCCAGCGACGTCAGGCGTTCCAGGCGTTGGCAGGGCTGTTCACGGCGAGCCTTGCCGGTGCGGCGCTCCCGCGCAGTGCCGTCGCCGCCCCGGTGACCCGGGGCGGCACCTTCACCTTCGCCCGTGCCGCCGACAGCCTCTACCTCGATCCGGTGCATACCGCGCAGAACGCTGACATCTGGATCTCGCTGAACATCTACGACACGCTGATCCAGCCCTCCTCCGACGGCACGGCGCTGCAGCTTGGTCTGGCCGAGAAATACGAAGTGTCGGAGGACGGGCTGACGGTCACGCTGACGATCCGCCCCGACCTGAAGTTCGCCGACGGCTCGCCGCTCGCGCTGTCGGACATCAAGTGGTCGCTCGATCGTGCCCGCACCAAGGCGAGCGGCGGCACATTCCAGTTCCTGCTGGAAGCGATCGGCGAGGTGGTTATCACGCCGCCATCGACCGCGGTGCTGAAGATGTCGCACCCCGACCCGTCGATCCTGCAGGCGCTCGCCACCTTCAATGCCGGCATCATGCCGGAGAAGCTGCTGATGGCGGCGCCCGGTGACGATCTTGAGGCCAAGTCCAAGGCGTTCGCCGAACATCCGGTCGGGTGCGGGCCTTTCACGCTGACAAGCTGGACGCACAACAGCGAAATGGTGCTGAGCCGCAATCCGTACTATTGGAAGCAGGGCGTGGACGGCAAGCCGCTGCCCTATCTCGACAAGATCCGCTTCCTGATCATTCCCGACGACGCGACGCGCATCCTCAAGCTGAAGGCGGGCGAGATCGACGGCACCGAGTTCGTGCCGTTCTCGCGCGTGGCGGAGCTCAAGGCCGATCCCAAGATCAATATGGTGCTGTTCCCATCGGCGAAGGTGATCTACTTCAATCTCAACAACCGGCCGACCTACAAAGACGGCAGCAAGAACCCGTCATCCGATGTCCGCGTGCGCCAGGCGCTGAACTACGCAACCGACAAGCAGGCGATGATCCAGGTGCTGAGCTACGGGTTCGGGACGGTGCAACAGACCTTCATGCCCAGTTCCACGCCTTATGCATACAATCATGGTGCGCCCTATCCCTACGATCCCGTGAAGGCGAAGGCGCTGCTGGCCGAGGCGGGTTATCCGAACGGATTCGAGATCACCTGCATGGCGCTGGCGGGCAATGTCGACGATGTGGCGCAGATCTCCGCGTTGCAGCAGATGTGGGGCGATGTGGGTGTGAAGGTGAAGATCGAGCAACTCGAAAGCGCCACGCGCCTGACCCGCTTCAAGGCTGGCGAATATCAAATGCGCACCTCGCTCTGGACCAATGACATCAACGACCCGAACGAGATCACTTCGTACTTCGCTTACTACCCGACGGTGGAAGGCAATCGCGCCGGCTACCGCAATGAAGCGGTGGAAAAACTGTTCCTCGACAGTCAGAAGGAGATGGATGCGAAGAAGCGCGAGGCAGACTACATGGAGCTGCAAAAGCTCTACCTCGCCGATGCGCCCATCGTGTTCCTGCTCGAGGTGCCGTACCCGATCGCATTGTCGAAGAAGGCCAAGGATTTCGTGCAGATCCCGCTTGGCAACAACATCTTCATCGACACGCATCTCGAGGGCTGAAGGGGCGCGGTGTGAGGACCGCACCCCCATCGTCATGGCCGGCGAAGCATGCCCCGGCGCAGGCCGGGGGCCGGCCATCCACGTCTTTCCTACATGCCATCAGCAAAGACGTGGATGGCGGGGCCAAGCCCTGCCATGACGATGAAGCGGCAGCCGCGGCTGGAAATGATTGACTTAGCTTACTGTGGGTCCTGAGTGTGCTGACGCGGGTCGGCCTGCGGCTGCTGCAGATCGTACCGACGGTCGTGCTGGTCGCAGTACTGATGTTCGTCCTGATGCGTCTGTTGCCCGGTGACCCGGCGATCCAGCTCCTGGGCGATCGCGCCACCGACGCCAACATCGCAAGGCTGCGCCACGAGCTCGGTTTCGACCGCTCGGTGGTGGTGCAGTTCTGGGCATATCTCACCCATGTCGCGACGCTGCGTCTCGGCGACTCGATCACGCTGCATGTGCCGGTGACGCAGCTCATCGCCGAGCGCCTGCCGAACACGCTGATGCTGACCGCGATGGCTGCGATGCTCGCGCTGCTGATCGCAGTGCCGCTGGCGTTCGTGGCGGCGTTGCGGGAGGGCGGTATCGTCGACATCGCCATCCGCGTGGTCGGTCAGGTCGGCCTTTCCATGCCGGTGTTCTATCTCGGGCTGATCCTGCTGATCACGCTCGCGGCCGGGCTGGGTTGGTTCCCGGTGGGCGGCATCGGCAACGGATTCGTCGAAGACCTCTATTACCTGCTGCTGCCGGCGCTGACGCTGGCGCTGAGCCTGGCGATGGTCCTGATGCGCAATCTGCGCGATGCGCTGATCGAGGTCATGCACGCCGAGTTCGTGCAGTTCGCCACCGCCAAGGGGCTGCGTCGCCGCCTGGTGCTGGGTCGGCACGTGCTGCGCAACGCGCTGGTCTCGACGGTGACGCTGATGGGCCTGCAGATCGGTTCCCTGGTGGGCGGCGCGGTGATCACCGAAAGCGTGTTCGGCATTCCCGGCATCGGCCGTCTGATGATCGACAGCATCTACGCGCGTGACTACGCGGTGGTGCAGGGACTGACCATCGTGTTGTCGGTGCTCGTGTCCGTCGTGTTCCTGCTGGTGGACGCGGTGCAGGTCATGCTCGATCCGCGGCAGGAACCGGCATGAGCGAGCTGGTAGCTGAGGCGCAGGTGCGCACGCCTGCCGAACGGGACGCGCGCCCAGCTCCGCGCCCGCGCGTGAAGGCGGTCCCATTGCTGGGTGCCGCAATCGTGCTGCTGCTGCTCGCCTGCGCCATCGTGCCGCAATGGATCGCCCCGTACGATCCGCTGAAGTTCGACTATCGCGCCACGCTACGCCCGCCATCCTGGACGCACCTGTTCGGTACCGATAATTTCGGCCGCGACATACTGAGCCGGGTGATCTGGGCCACCCGGGTCGACATGCAGATCGCGCTGTTCGCCACACTGTTCCCGATGGTGTTCGGCACCATCGTCGGCTGCCTGGTCGGCTATTTCGGTGGCATGGCCGATGCGCTGTTTCGCCGGCTGGTGAACCTGATTGTCACCATGCCGTTCCTGGTCCTGGTGATCGCCATCGTGGCCGTGCTGGGCCCGGGGCTGCTCAACATGTACATCGCCGTCAGCTCGGTGGGATGGGTCCTCTATGGCCGGCTGATGCGCGGCGAGATCATGGCGCAGCGGCAGCGCGACTATGCCGCCGCCGGCCGCGTGATGGGCTATTCCTGGGCACGCATCCTGTTCCGTCATCTGCTGCCGAATGCGATCTCGCCGGTGCTGGTGTTCTGGATGACCGACATGGCGCTGGTGATCCTGCTGGGGTCGAGCCTGGGCTATCTGGGCCTGGGCGCACAGCCGCCCACCGCCGAATGGGGTGTGCTGATCGCCGATGGCAAGAACTTCATGACTACGGCTTGGTGGATGTCGATCTTTCCGGGTCTGGCCATCGTGCTGGCGGGGATCGGCTTCAGTCTGCTCGGCGACGGGGTGGCATCGCTGGTACGGCGGCGATGACCGCGCTGCTGGAGGTCCGCGACCTGGCGGTGCGGATCGGCGCCGCGCAACCGGTCGACGGGATATCGTTCGCCCTCGACGCTGGCGAGGTGCTGGGCATCGTCGGCGAGTCGGGCTCGGGCAAAAGCCTCACACTGCGCGCCATCCTGCGGTTGCTGCCGGAGAACGCACACACCTCCGGTGTGGTGTTATGGCGCGATCGCGACCTCCTCGACATGCCGGAGGGTGAAATTCGCCGGCGGCGTGGGCGCGAGATAGCAATGATCTTCCAGGAGCCGATGACCGCGCTCGATCCGGTGCTGCCGATCGGTCTGCAGATCACCGAGAGCCTGGCAGAGCATCTCGCGTTGCGTGGCGCGACGGCGCGGCGGCGGGCTATCGAACTTCTCGATCGGGTCGGCATACCGGATGCCAAGCGGCGACTGGACAGCTTTCCGCACGAATTTTCCGGCGGCATGCGACAGCGCGCGATGATTGCGATTGCCCTGGCGGCGGAGCCGCAACTGCTGCTGGCCGATGAACCGACGACGGCGCTCGACGTCACGATCCAGGATCAGATCCTGCGCCTGCTGCTGCGCCTGCGCGACGAGTTGACAATGAGCGTGATCCTGGTGACGCATGACCTCGGCATCGTCGCCGGTACCTGCGATCGCGTGGCGGTGCTGTATGCCGGCCGCATCATGGAGACCGGACCGACGCGCGCGATCTTCCACGCGCCGGCACATGCCTACACGCTAGGGCTGATGCGTTCGGTGCCACGCAACACGAGGGCGCGTGAGAAGCTGCAGGCCATCTCCGGCGCGCCGCCCGAGCCAGGGCATATGCCGCCAGGGTGCTGCTTCGCGCCGCGTTGCGGTTTAGCTATTCCTATCTGCAACGACGCGCCGCCGCCGTTGCGTCCGGTCGGCGCCTTCCATGCCAGCGCCTGCCTACGCGCTGATCTGGTTGGGGTATGACCACCGGGCATCTGCTGGAAGTGGACGATCTGGTCCGCACCTTCCCGATGCGACTCGGATTATCCGGAATGCTGAACGGTGGGCAGCGACCGATGGTGCGCGCGCTGAGCGGCGTCACGCTCTCGGTGGAACGCGCAGAGACACTCGCGGTGGTCGGCGAATCCGGCTGTGGTAAGTCCACCCTGGCGCGCACGCTGGTGCGGCTGATCGAGGCCGATTCCGGGCAGATCCTGTTCGAGGGCGGAGATGTTCGGACCCTGCGCGGCGAGGCTCTGCGCCGTTACAACCGCCGTGTCCAGATGGTGTTTCAGGACCCGTACGGCTCGCTCAATCCTCGCATGACTGTTGGCGAAATGCTCGGTGAAGCGCTGCTTGTGCACAATCTGGTCCCGCCCGGGCAGCGCGCCGCCAGGATCGCCGAACTGCTGGAACTTGTGCGCCTGCCGGCCAGCGCAACAACGCGCCTGCCGCACGAGTTCTCCGGCGGACAGCGTCAGCGCATCGCCATCGCGCGTGCCCTTTCGGTCGAACCCGAACTGCTGATCGCCGATGAGATTGTCTCCTCGCTCGACGTTTCGGTACAGGCACAAATCCTCAATCTGCTGCTGGATCTGCAGCAGCAACTGGGGCTGGCGATCATGTTCGTCTCGCACGATCTGCGCGTGGTGCGCCACATCGCGCACCGCGTCGCGATCATGTATCTCGGCCGCGTGGTAGAAATCGGGCCTGCCGAGCAAGTGTTTGACCGGCCTCGCCACCCGTACACGCAGGCGCTGCTGCGCGCCGCCCCGACCATGGAGCCGCCGCCGGAAGGTGTGCGGCCATCAGCCGGCGAACCGGCGCTTGCCGGCGAGTTGCCGAGCCCGCTGGCGATTCCGCCCGGCTGCCCGTTCCATCCGCGCTGCCCCGCAGTGCGCGCGGAATGCAAGCGGGATGTGCCGCGGGTTCACATGACGGACGACGGGCATCTGGCGACCTGCCATCTGCTTGGTTGACGCGGTTCGCATCCGACTATTCGGGCGGCAGCGTTCCGTCTGCAGCCAATAGGCATGCAACCGCGCGGCCATCTGCAAGCGTGGTCAGTTCCGGATCGACCTCCCGGCATCGCGTCTCGGCAAAGCGGCAGCGGGGCGCGAAGCGGCAACCGTTCGGCACCGCAGTGGCGCTCGGCACGTCGCCGCGCAGCACGTGGCGATGTCGCGGCTGATCGGGATGTGAGACCGGCACGGCTGACAGCAGCGCTCGCGTATACGGATGCACCGGATGCGCGAACAGCGCATCAGCCTCGGCCAGCTCGACGATCCGGCCGAGATACATCACCGCTATGCGTGTTGAGATGTGCCGCACCACCGCAAGATTGTGCGATATGAACAGGTAGGTCAGCCCCAGTTCCTGCTGCAGGTCCTGCATCAGGTTGATGATCTGCGATTGAACGGAGACGTCCAGCGCGGATACGGCCTCGTCGCACACGACGAACTCCGGTTTCAGCGCCAGTGCCCGGGCGATGCCGATGCGCTGGCGCTGGCCGCCGGAGAATTCATGGGGGTAACGGCGTGCGGCATCGCGCGGCAGGGCGACGAGATCGAGCGTCTCGGCCACCCACCGTGCGCGTTCGGTGCGATCGCCGAGGCCGTGGATGGCATAGGCCTCGGCGATGATCGCACCCACCGTCTTGCGCGGATTGAGCGAACCGAACGGATCCTGAAAGATGATCTGTAAATTGCGCCGTCGTGCGCGGAGCGCGCCACGGCCCAGATCCGTCAGGTCGGTGCCCTTGTGCAGGATCGCGCCCGCTGTCGGCTCGAGCAGCCGCAGGAACAGCCGGCCGAGCGTTGACTTGCCGCAGCCGCTCTCGCCGACCAGGCCGAGCGTCTCGCCCTTGCGGATGCCGAGATCGATGCCGTCCACTGCACGCACCATCGCAGATGCACCGAAGCCGCTGGTGCGCATGGGAAAGTGCTTGCGCACGCCGCGTGCCTCGATCAGCAAGGCGTCGCTCATACCGGCACCACGAACTCGCCGGATGCGCGCAGACAGGCAGCCATGTGGTCGCTCGCGAGCGGGCGCAGCGCCGGCGGTGCCAGTTCGCATGGCGGCTGACGATACTGACAGCGCGGCGCGAACCGGCAGCCAGGCGGCATGTTGAATGCGTCTGGAACCGTCCCGGGGATCGCCACCAATCGCGGGCGTCGCGCGGTGACGTCGGGGATCGAACCGAGCAGTGCCTGGGTGTAGGGATGCGCAGGCGCATCGAAGATGGTCCGCACCGTTGCGGTCTCGGCGACGCGGCCGGCATAGAGCACCATGACACGATCGGCGATTTCGGCGATCACGCCAAGATCGTGAGTGATCAGGATCAGCGCCAACCCCGACTGACGCTGCAGGCTGCGCAGCAGATCGAGGATTTGCGCCTGCACAGTGACGTCGAGCGCGGTGCTCGGTTCATCCGCGATCAGCAGCTTGGGGCTCGCCGCCAGCGCAATCGCAATCATGACTCGCTGGCGCATGCCACCGGAAAGTTCATGCGGGAACGCATCGAGCCGGCTGCGTGGCGAGGGGATTTCCACGTGTTCGAGCAGTTCAAGTGCGCGCTGTCGTGCCTGGGTGCGGCCGAGTCCACCGCGCCAGCGCAGCACCTCGGTGATCTGCACGCCGATGCGCATGACCGGATTGAGCGAGGTCATCGGCTCCTGGAAGATCATTGCCATGTCGCGGCCACGATGTGCGCGCCAGGCGTCGCGCGGCCGGCCGGCGAGTTCGTCCCCGAGCACGGCAATGCGCCCGGCCTGAATCGTCAGTGCCGGCGGCAGCAGGCCCATCACCGACAGCGCCAGCATGCTCTTGCCGCTGCCGGACTCGCCGACGATGCCGAGCACCTCGCCCTCGGCCACGGTGAAGCCGACGTCGTCGAGGATACTGGACCGGTCGGGATAGGCGGCAAGGCGAACGGTCAGCCCCTCCACCGCGAGCACGTCGGCCATCGCTACAGTTTCATACGCGGGTCGAGCACATCGCGCAGGCCGTCGCCGAGCAGGTTCAGTCCAAGTACGGAGATCACGATCGCGAGCCCGGGAAAGATCATCGTCCAGGGCGCGGTTTCCAGGAAATCGCGCTCACCGGCGATGATGTTGCCGAAGGTGGGTGTCGGCGGCGGCGGCCCGACGCCGATATAGGACAGCACCGCCTCGGCCAGGATGGCGATGGCGAACACGTAGGTCACCCGCACGATCAGCGGCGCCAATGCATTGATCAGCACGTGGCCGAACAACAGCCGCAGATCGCTGGCGCCGAGCGCGCGGCCAGCCTCGACATATTCCATCTCACGCACCACCAGCACCGAGCCGC